>Ga0184646_1416999_pt1 | contig 10112 bp, 7 predicted proteins | sample PLM1_100_FD_136041 | JGI IMG/M metagenome (GOLD analysis project Ga0184646, IMG submission 136041) | Metatranscriptome of groundwater sediment microbial communities from an aquifer in East River, Colorado, USA - PLM1_100 (Metagenome... | ecosystem: Environmental > Terrestrial > Soil > Riparian... | reverse complement strand
TGCAGGACCGATCACAGACGAAGCACCTACTCGGGAGCATAGGTGGCATGGGTCATACCTGGCGTCTCTTCCAGCTCACTCAGGGCTTTCGGTGGCGACTTGTCTGGGCTGCCCTGCTGGGACTTTGTGCATCCGCTGCGGGCATCGGTCGGCTAGCCCTGTCCGGTTATGCTCTGGCATTAGTGTTTCAGGGGCAACCCTTGGCTGCGGTGATCCTCCCTCTGGCAGGTGTGGCGGGGTGTATCTTGCTGCGGGCCATCTTGGAATTTGTCAAAGAGTCCCTCGGCAACCGGACCGCCAGCGCGATCAAAGTCGATCTCAGGGAGCGCTTATATCAGCACGTCCTGGCCCTTGGTCCGGGTTACTTCGACCAGAAGCGCACGGGAGACGTGGTGATGTCCCTGGTGGAAGGGGTGGAGCAATTAGAGACCTTCTTCGGCCAATACTTCCCGCAACTGGCCGTCGCCGCCCTGACGCCGCCGCTTATTTTCCTGTTTATGACCTGGTTCGACGTGCACACGGCGCTGGTCTTCCTCGGCTTTGCCCTGTTCACGCTGATCTTGCCGTTCCTCACCACGAAATGGACGGGTGCGAGCAGCCTGACACGCCGCCAAGCCTATAGCGCCCTGGGCGCGGAATTTCTCGATGCTGTGCAGGGATTAACCACCCTGAAGGCGTTTGGACATAGCGCCACCTACGGGGCCATGCTGGCCGAGCGCGCGCGCCACCTCTACCGCAGCACGATGGGAGTATTAGCCGCGAATATTACCACCACAGGGCTGATTACCCTCGGGATTTCGGCCGGTGCCGGTGTGGCCCTCGGCTGGGGGGCCGTGCGGGTGGGTCGTGGGGAGCTGGACCTGCCGACGCTGCTCATCGTCCTCATGCTCGGCGTCGAAGTCTTCCGCCGCTGCGTGAGCTGTCTCGCCTGTACCATCGGGGCATGCTGGCGATGTCCGAAGCGCGGGGGATCTTTGCGCTCGTCGATACCGAGCTAGCCATTCAAGAGCCGCTGCAGCCGTCTGTGAACCTCTCGGACACGCGCCAACTGGCCCCCGAGATCCGCTTCGAGGGGGTGAGCTTCGGCTACCCCAATCGACCCCAGGTGTTAAAGAAGGTCTCTCTCATCCTGCCGCCTGGCGAAAAACTGGGGTTGGTCGGGCCCAGCGGTGCTGGCAAATCAACGATGATCTGGCTCCTGCTGCGCTTCTTCGACCCACAACAGGGGCGCATCCTGGTGGGCGGCCATGATCTGCGGTCGCTGCCGCTGGGGGTGCTCCGACGCCACATCGCAGTGGTCATGCAGGACACCTACCTGACCCATGGCACGATTGCCGAGAACCTCCGCTTCGGCAAGCCCGATGCCACCCAGGAGGAACTGCAGGCGGCGGCACGGGCAGCGAACGTCCACGAGTTTATTCAATCACTCCCGATGGGCTATGAGACGATGGTTGGCGAGCGCGGCATCCGCCTCTCCGGTGGTCAGCGTCAGCGCATCGCCATCGCCCGCGCCCTGCTCAAAGATGCGCCGATACTCCTGCTCGACGAAGCTCTCTCCAGCGTCGATACCGAGAACGAAGCCCTGATCCAGGAGGCTCTCGACCGGTTGATGGAGGGGCGCACGACACTGATTATCGCCCATCGCCTGTCGAGCGTGATCAACGCTGACCGCATCATCGTCCTTGACCATGGGACCATTATCGAAAGTGGCACCCATCAGGACTTGGTCAAGGGAGACGGCACGTATACGCGGCTGATGGCCGACCAGGTCGCTACCACAGGCAATGGCGCCCATCTGGCCCAGAGGATCGCCGCGCAGCATCAGGCGAGCGATGAAGTAGCCTTCGACTCCCCCACGGCGGAAGAACGAGTCAGCCGGCCAGCCGCTCTACCGATTACACCGGCGGCGCTTGGCTGGTTGAAGCTGTGGCAGCGGCTCTTCGGCCTGGTGCGCGACTGGTGGCTGCAGTTGGGGATTACCTTTGTCTGCGGCATCGGTCATGTCGCTGCGATCATCGGCATCGGCGTGGTGAGTGCCCTCATCGTCGGCCGCGTGGCGAGGGGGCTAGACTTCTCCCCGCTGCTCTTCACGCTGATGGCGCTAATCCCCCTCTCCGCCGGGATTCATTATCTGGAATCCTGGTTGGCTCACGATCTGGCCTACCGGTTGCTATCTGAGCTGCGGGTGCACGTCTATCAACTTCTCGATCGGCTTGCCCCGGCCTATCTCTTCCGTCGGCGTTCGGGCGATCTGGTAAGTCTGGTGACGGCCGACGTCGAGACGGTCGAGCTCTTCTTCGCCCACACCATCGCCCCCGGCTTTGTCGCCATCATGGTACCCGGCACGGTACTGGCGGTGCTGGGATATTTTGCCTGGCCTCTGGCGCTGGTGTTGTGCCCATTTCTCCTGCTGGTGGGCCTGAGCCCAGTGCTCGCCGGCCGCGTCCAGGAGCAGCTGGGACGCGAGTTTCGCGGCCAGCTCGGCGTCGTCAACGCGCAGATGGTGGACAGTGTACAGGGTCTCAAGGAGATCGTCGCCTTCGCCCGTGGTCCCTGGCAATTGGCAACCATTCGCGCTAATGGCCAGGAGTTGAATCGGGTGCGGCTGCGGTTCTTGAATCATCTGAGCTTCGAGAACGTGCTCGTGGAAGCATTGATGGGTATCGGCGGCCTGGCCGTTCTCACCACAGGGGCCGTGCTCGTCTCCCAGGGGCGGCTCAGCGCCCCCGTATTGCCTCTCTTGACGCTGTTGGCGCTCGCCTCGTTTGTGCCGGTGTCGGAGATCGCCAAGATCGGCAAAGAGCTGGCCGATTCCCTGGCCTCGGCACGACGCATCTTTGCCTTGGAGGACGAGCCGGTGACGGTGGACGATGGCCCTGGCGTGGCTCTGTCCCTGATGACGAATGGCAATGGTAGGCCACTGATTCAGTACGATACAGTGACCTTTGCCTATGGACCAGGGGAACCTCTGGCGCTCAAAGAGATCACCGTCTCGATCATGAACGGCCAATCAGTGGCGTTGGTGGGGCGCTCGGGGTCTGGCAAGACCACTACGGCGCACCTGCTGATGCGGTTTTGGGACCCCACTGGCGGCAAGATCCTGGTCGGCGGCCATGACCTGCGCGACTTCAACCTCGACGACCTGCGCCGCCACATGGCCCTCGTCTCCCAGGACACCTATCTGTTCAATACCACGGTGCGTGACAACTTGCGCATCGGCCGACCGGACGCCATTGACGAGGAACTCATCACGGCGGCAGAACAAGCCAACGCGCATGACTTCATCACACTCCTCCCCCAGGGGTATGACACCATCATCGGGGAGCGAGGCGTGCAACTCTCTGGGGGACAACGCCAACGGCTGGCGATCGCCAGAGCCATCCTGAAAGATACGCCAATTCTCATCCTGGATGAAGCGACTTCTCATCTCGACTCCGAAAACGAACGGCTTGTCCACCAGGCATTGAAGCGCCTGATGGCTGGCCGCACGACCCTGATGATCGCGCATCGGCTATCGACCGTGCGTGAGGCTGATAACATCGTCGTCCTCAACGAGGGTGTTGTGGTGGAGCAGGGGACGCACGAGTCATTGCTGGCGCGGGGTGGGGTGTATGCCCGGCTGGCCGCCATGAACGAGGTGGACTCGCCGACCTCAACCACTCCGCATGCACGGCATATGGCCACGATTAGCAAGACCTAGCGGGTTGCTGACCAACACCCCGTGCAGGGTGTGATGCTTTGGCAGAGCCTGTGACGGGGGAATGCCGCTTTCCTGGCAGCCTCTTAGAAGCTGTGTAGCGCTGCCCTCATGCCAATACATTGCCAACAGACGCGAAGGTTCGGGAGAACTACATGAGCGGTGGAAAAATCGTTACGGGGAGTCATCTGATCAGTAAAGCCCTACAATTGGAGGGAGTACGCCATATTTTTACGCTTGCCGGGGATCACATTCTGCCGGTCCTGGATGTCATGGCCGATGCGGAGTTTCGTTTTATCGACACCCGGCATGAGCAAGCCGCCGTGCACATGGCCGATGCCTGGGGGCGTTTGACCGGGCAACCGGGGGTGTCCATGTACACAACGCCCGGCTTCGCCAATGCCCTACCGGGCTTAGCGCATGCCCTGCACAGCGAGAGCCCGGTCATCTCCATCAGCGGCTCGGCCGACCTCTCCGAGCTGGGCCGCGGCGCCATGCAGGAGATCGACCAGATCGGCGCCGCCACGCCGTTTACCAAGGGCGCCTGGATGGTGCACGACGCCCGCCGCATCCCGGATTTTATCGCCCGAGCCGTGCGCACGGCGTACGCTGGGCGGCGTGGCCCAGTGCATCTCACCATCCCCATCGATGTGCAGGAACAGGAGGTCGCCGATGACGAGGTGACCTTCTTCGCTCCACACGAGTACCGCGCCGAGGAGCATACCTTCGCCAGCCCGAAGCTCATCCAACAGGCGATCGAGTTGCTGCACCAGGCGCAGCGGCCATTTATTATCGCCGGCGGGCCGACGGGCTATGCGGCCTCGGGCGAAGTATTGCGACGCTTTATCGAGCTGACCCAGCTCCCCCTCTTTACTGAGGATCTGGCCCGCGGCCTGGTAGGCGACGACCACCCGCTCTGTCTCGGCTTTTTCGAACGGGGGCTGAACCGTGCCGCGCGCCTCTTGCGTGAGGCCGATGTGGTCCTGCTGCTGGGTCGCAAACAGGATTACAGCATCAGCTATGCCCAGGCCCCGACCATTGGGGCGAAGGCGCGCATCATCCAGGTCGACCCCTCTCCCGCCGAGATCGGCCGCAATCGCGGCGTGTCGGTGGGGATTGTCGGCGATATCGAGTCAGTGGTCGAGCAGTTGACCCAGGAGGCCCAAAAGAAGACCTGGAAGTCTTTGCCCTGGGTGCCACAACTACACGCCGAGCAGAAGGAGCATGCGGCCTGGCTCGACAGTTTAGCCAAGCCGGAGACACCCATGCATGCCATGTACGTGCACAAGACGCTCGGCAGTCTGCTCCGACCCGACGATTGTCTGGTCTTCGATGGCGGCGATTTCTGCCACTTCGGGCGCGCCTTTTATCCGGCTCGCCAACCGCGACGCTGGTGGTATGTCCCTACCCTGGGCATGCTGGGCTCATCCCTGCCGACGGCCATAGCGGCCAAACTGGCCTATCCCGATTCCCATGTGGTGATGCTCACCGGCGACGGTGCCTTTGGCTTCAATGCCATGGAGTTCGACACCGCCGTGCGCCATAACCTGCCTGTGGTCGCCGTCCTGGGTAATGATGCCGCCTGGGGCATCGACCGCCAGATCCAGCTCGGCCTGTATGGCCGCCCTGTCGCCACTGACCTCCTGCAGAGCCGCTACGACATAGTCGTGCAGGGTCTGGGAGGCCATGGCGAATATGTCGAGCGCCCGGAGGATCTGCGTCCGGCGCTGGAGCGCGCCTTCGCCGCCAACAAGCCGGCCCTGGTGAACGTCGCCGTCCAGCGCGCCATCAGCCCGCGCGCCGAGGCGGCCATCGCCCGTCGTCAGACCAAAGCGAAAGCCTCATGACGATCGGGGGGATGGCATGACGCAGCAAATCTATTCGGTTTCATGGAACCTGACCCAGCGCTGCAATCTGCATTGCACCCATTGTTATATGAGTGCTTTTGCTGGGGCTGACACCTCGCAGGAGCTCTCGACGGCAGAATGTCAGCGGGTTATCGAGGAGATCGCCGCGGTCAATCCCAACGTCTTCATGATCCTCACTGGCGGGGAGCCGCTGCTGCGGCGTGATCTCTTCGATCTGGCCACACGCTGTGCCGACCAGGGCTTTACGGTGGTGCTAGGAACCAATGGCGTGCTGCTGCGCGACAAGCAGGCCAAGCAGATGCGCCAGAGCGGCATACAGGGAGCCAGCATCAGCCTGGACTCCACCGATGCGGCGCAGCACGATGCCTTCCGGCACCTGCCAGGGGCTTGGCGAGGAGCTGTGCGGGCTACGGAAGCCCTGCGCGGCGAAGGTCTCGATTTTTCCATTCATACCAGCGTCACCGACTGGAATGTGGAGGAAATCCCGGCCATGATCGATCTGGCCGGAGAGCTCGGGGCCAAGGTGTTAAACTTTTTCTTCCTGGTGCGCACCGGCCGGGGTGAAGGGATCACCGACATCAGCCCCGCACAGTATGAACAGATTCTCACGTATCTGGCCCGCGTGCAGGGTCTTGGCAACATCGAGAACCGTGGCGAGGGAGAGTCGCCATCGGTGTTCGACACAGCCGAAGATCCCTGGACGGTTCCAGCCGGCCGGTCGGGAGGACTGATCATCCGCGCCAAGTGTGCGCCGTTTTTCCGGCGCATTCTGTATAGTCTCGATGCCAAGTCCCCCCTGCTGCAGAACTATGCCCATGGGAGCTGCCCCGCCGGCAAGGCCTATTGCCGCATTATGCCCGAAGGCGACGTCACTCCGTGTCCCTATATGCCGCTGGTGGTTGGCAATCTACGGCGGCAATCCTTTAGGGACATCTGGCACGGAGCGGAGGTGTTTGACGCGTTACGCCAGCCACATCTGGGTGGGCGCTGTGGCTCCTGTGAGTTCTCACAGGTGTGCGGCGGGTGCCGCTGCCGCGCCTATGCCACCTATGGTGACTATCTGGCCGAAGATCCGGCTTGTGCCTACCAACCGGGTCAGTTTGGGGGACGGGTGATCACGTTCAGCGCAGAACAGACGTTCGGGCTCGATGCCCCGCTGACGATGGACTGGAGCGCCGAGGCGAAGGCTCGCCTGCAACGTCTGCCAGCTTTCGCGCGCGGCATGGTGATCACCGGAGTCGAGCGCTACGCTGCGGTGCATGGCCTTGCACGGATCACCCCAGAAGTGATGCAGGCGGTACGGGAGGAAGCCGAGGCGCGCTTCGGTCGACGTTTTTCGTTCCGTGATTTTTCCCGTCAGGACCCACCGCCGGGCTAAAGAATGCATCCCCTCTTCCCCCGGGAGAGGGTCAGGGTGAGGGGAAAGGAGCATACAGGTATAGTGCGAGAGGTTCCGCCATGAACGATGATGTCAAACCCCTGGTAGCGGTGATTATGGGCAGCAAATCAGACTGGGAGACCATGCGCCACGCCGATGAGATGCTCACCCGCTTCGGCGTCGCGCATGAGTGCCGCATCGTCTCCGCCCATCGTACGCCAGCCTGGTTGGCCGAGTTTGCCTTGGCAGCCGAAGACCGCGGCGTCGAAGTGATCATTGCCGGCGCTGGTGGTGCCGCCCACCTCCCAGGCATGGCGGCAGCCCAGACTACGCTCCCCGTGCTTGGAGTGCCAGTCGAGAGCCGCACCCTCAAAGGGATGGATTCACTCCTCTCCATTGTCCAAATGCCGGCGGGTATTCCTGTCGGGACCCTTGCCATTGGCCAGGCCGGGGCCACCAATGCGGCCTTACTCGCCATTGCGATCCTCGCCAACCAGCGGCCAGAGCTGCGCCACAAGCTCCACCAATTTCGTGCTGAACAGACACAACGGATCCTGGGAGAAACGCTGCCGTGAGCCAACCCATTCTCCCAGGGTCGACCATTGGAGTCCTGGGCAGCGGCCAGCTTGGGCGGATGTTTGCCATAGCGGCGCGCCGCATGGGCTACCGTGTGCACACCTTTTCCCCCGAAACAGATACACCGACGGGGCAAGTGGCTGACGTCGAGATCACCGCCTCCTATGATGACCTCGATGCTGTCCGCGATTTCACCCGCCACGTCGACATCGTCACGTTCGAATTTGAGAATATTCCCGCTGTGACGGTAAATGCCGTGGCTGAGCAGGTGATGGTCCGGCCAAGCGGCACCGTGCTGCATACGACCCAACATCGGCTGCGGGAAAAGACGTTCTTGGCCCGGGCCGGGTTTCCCGTCACACCATTCCGTCCGGTGTCCACCCAGGCAGACCTGCACGTGGCTTTAACCGACCTGGGGCTCCCCGCGGTGCTCAAAACCGCCGGCTTTGGCTACGACGGCAAAGGACAATCGAAGATCACCGCGCTCGCCGGAGCTGAGGCGGCTCTCGAGGCGCTGCAGGGCCAGGAAGCCATCCTCGAAGCCTTCGTCGAGTTCGAGCGCGAAGTGTCGGTCATTGCCGCGCGCGCCCTGGACGGCACCTTCGCCCACTATGGGGTCATCGAGAACGATCATCGGCATCATATTCTGGATGTGTCCATCGCGCCGGCCGGCGTGTCCGACAAGATCGCTCTCGAAGCGGTCGACATCGCTCGGAGTGTCATGGAAACACTCGACGTCGTCGGGGTGCTGTGTGTGGAATTTTTCCTCACGGCTGATGGCAAATTACTCGTCAACGAGCTGGCTCCACGTCCACACAACTCCGGACATCTCACCTTCGATGGCTGTGTCACCAGCCAGTTCGAGCAACAGCTCCGCGCCGTCTGTGGTCTGCCACTGGGTTCGACGGAGTTGCTCCGTCCCGCCGCCATGGCGAATCTTCTTGGTGATCTCTGGCAACAGGGCGAACCGCACTGGGCCGCCGTCTGCGCCTTTCCAGATGTGAAACTGCACCTCTATGGTAAACTGGTGCCCCGTCCCGGCCGCAAGATGGGCCACCTCACGGCCTTGGCAGCCAGCGCCGGCGCCGCGTCCAAGATCGTGTGTGCCGCCCGGGCGGCGCTGCAGCGCAGAGAGAGCATGACAGGGGAGGATGCAGGTGGGGGGGCCAGCGCACGTGCCCATCACCCCCACCCCGCCCCGCCCCCATCAAGGGGGAGGGCATGTATGGCAGGCAAACCTCCTAACCTACCGCCCACCTGCTGGAGCCGATTGTCCAGCCTCTGAGGCGGCTGTCGCCGTCGCCTCCCGACCACGAAATGCCGGCATCACTTCCTCAGCCAACCGTTGTAACTGCTCGACATACTCACCTTGTGGCATGCCTTCCGGCCAGTGGAACCACACGTGCTCCAGACCAGGGTACTTGGCTTCCAAAGCCTTCAAGCTTTCGACCACAGCATCGGCGCTGCCGCATAGCCAGACCTTCTGCTGCACGCCGTCCTCCAGCATCGGCAGGCGTACGGGTGCCCCAGGGGTACCCCACGGCCGGCCCTGGGCATCGGTATAACGCACGAAGCCGAACGGGGCAAACCATTTGTAACGTTCATCGTGATAAGGACGCAGCCGGCGAATCGCCTCTTCCTGGCTATTGGCCAGGTAAAATCCACCCTGCCAGGCCAGATCCTGCCCCAGTTCAAGCTGACGGCCGTGTTGGGCAGCAGCGTCGCGGAATTGCTGGAAGAGCTGCTCTACCAGCTTCTCGCCAGTGAGCCCGACAACCCCTTTAATCCCCATTTTCGCCACGTACTCCAGCGTTTTGCCGCTGACGATGGGCTGCCAGATCTCGACCGGTCGACGGATGGGGCGCGGTACCATGGTGATCTCTTTCAGGTCATACCCGCGATAGGGCACCCGAGCGGGAATGGTATAATGCTTACCCTGATGGGAGAACGATTCCTCATTGAAGCACTTGAGAATGATCTCCATCTGCTCTTCAAAAAACTCCTTGTTGGCGTCGTTGTCGAGCATGGGGGCGCCGAAGGTCTCCACCTCGCGCGTGTGATAACCCCGCCCTACCCCAAAGATGATGCGCCCGCCGGTCAGGATATCGGCCATGGCATAATCCTCGGCGAGGCGGATCGGATGCCACATCGGCACGACGTTAAAGGCGCAACCAAATTTGAGTTGTTGCGTCTGCGTAGCCAGATACGTCCCTAAAAGAATGAGGTTCGGGATACACTCGTATCCCTCGTGCTGGAAGTGATGCTCGGCCATCCATAAAGCATAGTAATCCAACCGGTCCATCATTTTGGCGACGTCGCCGGCCATGCGGAGGGCTTCGATGACGCGTTCATTCGGATACCGACGCACATCCGCGGGCGTACCATCGATGCCCACATTCTCCATCTCGATGTGTCCCACATAGAGCACAGAAAAGTGTTTGATCATGCTCATTCCCCCTATCATGCAAAAGAGCTAATAGTCGGTGATTGACTGACTTCTATGACGACTCACCTAGAGAATTCGACGCGCCTGCCGCTGGCGGACCAGCAGGACCCAGGGCCATTTGGCCTATCATACCTGTGCCGCGTCTCC
>Ga0184646_1189058_pt1 | contig 10130 bp, 5 predicted proteins | sample PLM1_100_FD_136041 | JGI IMG/M metagenome (GOLD analysis project Ga0184646, IMG submission 136041) | Metatranscriptome of groundwater sediment microbial communities from an aquifer in East River, Colorado, USA - PLM1_100 (Metagenome... | ecosystem: Environmental > Terrestrial > Soil > Riparian... | reverse complement strand
GGGATGAAGAGTCGCCGGGAACGGGAGGCGCGCGTCGCTGAATTGCTCCGTCTGGTGGGCTTGCGTCCCGAGTATATGCGGCGCTTCCCGCATGCGTTCAGCGGTGGCGAGCGCCAGCGCATCGGTATTGCCCGCGCGCTGGCCTTGCATCCGCGGTTGGTCATCGCTGACGAGCCAGTGTCAGCCCTGGACGTTTCGGTACAAGCGCAGATTCTCAACCTGCTGCTGGACCTACAGTCCGAGTTACGTCTCACCTACCTCTTCGTGGCACACGACCTGAGCGTGGTCAAACACATCAGCAACCGCGTCGCGGTGATGTACGTCGGTCGTATGGCTGAACTGGCGACGGCAGAGGAGCTCTTTACGGCCCCTAAACATCCCTATACCGCGGCCTTGTTGTCCGCCGTGCCCGAACCGGACCCCCGTCTGCGTTCCCAGCGTGTGGTCTTGCAGGGAGAAGTGGCGAACCCTGCTGATCCCCCTACCGGCTGTTACTTCCACCCACGGTGTGCCTATGCGCTTGACATCTGCCGTACGCGAGCGCCAGCCTGGGAGGAGGTCACTCCAGACCATTATGTCAGTTGTCACCGGGCACGAGAGCTGGAGCTCCTGGGTGTTGAGGCGCTCGACGGGCACTAAGCCGCCTCTAGCGCTCTGTCGTCAACAACTGCGCGATGCCCCGCAGGGGCACCTTCACCCAATCGGGTCGATTGTTGAGCTCATAGCCCAGCTCGTAGACGGCCTTTTCCAGCAAGAACACCTCGAGCAAAACGTGTAAATGCACGCGCTCCTTGGGTAGAAACGGGGCATCCTGGGCCACTTCGATGTAGGCCTTGAGGAAGGTGGCACTGACCCAGGCATACCAGTACTGCGCCCAGGGCTCGAGGGCGGGAAAATCCTCCGGGCGGATGGTGCTCACCTGGCCTAACAGCGGCGCAAAGGCGGCGTAATGAAAAGAGCGGAGCATGCCTGCCACATCGCGCAGCGGGGAACGTTTAAAGCGGCGCTCGCTCAACGGCCGGGCTGGTTCACCCTCAAAGTCGATAATGAAGAAATCCTTTCCCGTATAGAGCACCTGTCCCAGGTGATAGTCTCCGTGAATGCGAATGCGCATAGCGTTGATCTTGCGTTGCAAAATCGACCGAAAATGCCGCCGCACCTCCCCTTCCATGTCCAGCACCCGCTGCCCTTCTCCTTGTAAGCCTTCTGGAAGCCGCTTGAGACGATCGCGCAGCAGTGCAAAGACCTGGCTGGTATGGCTTTGCATCGATTGGTAGACGGAGCGCTGGTAGAGCGTCGAGAACGGTTCCGGGGCGAAATCGGGATCGTCTGGGGACGAGCCGAGGGCCATATGCAACTCTGCTGTCCGCTGGCCGAGCAGGCGAGCCGACTCCAGGTACGAGCCGGTCAATTCGCCCAGGAGCGCAGGAGTATCATCGTCCAGCATGTCCAGAAGAGGCTTCTGCGGGATGGCAGTGGCCTGTGCATCCGGATGTGCCAGCGCACGCTCGAAGTAGTGGGTCAGGGTATCGAGGGTGTAACTCCAGGCATCACCCGTGTTGGGGACAAATTCCTGCAGGATGGCCAGGGTCATGAGCTCACCTTTGCGCCGGCGGTATTCGATAGCCCCAGCCACAGCCGGCACATTCGCGAAGGTGGTTTTTTCGGTGAGAAAGCGCCCGATTTCCAGGTCGGGATTCAGTCCCTCGTCAACGCGGCGGAAGAGTTTCAGGATGAATTGACTCCCATAGATGACTGATGTATTGCTTTGTTCCGCCCGCACGACGGAGGGCTCAAGCGCGATATCTGCGGTCGGACGAATACGGCGGAACTCGTGCGTCGGCGAGGCCATGAGGCTCCCCCCGACGCCTGTGATGCGACGATGTCGTGCAATGGCATCGAGCAGGAGGGCATCGAAGCGTTTCTCGTACACAGCGTCGTAGAGCAGTCCAGTCTCGACCTCGTCCCCTCCCCTCCCCCGGCGGCGAAGCTCGGCCAGCAAAGGATGGGGAAAGCCCTCGCGCATGCGCTCGGCCTGTTCCCCGAAGGTGCCGGTGAGTGACAGCACATAAATATCTGGGTCTCCCTCAGCATAATCCACTTGCAGCAGCGTCAGGAAGGCTTCAGAGGGCTCGAAGGGGAGGGCAATGGCCTCCAGAATGCGGACCGCTTTCATCCGTCTGGCCTTCCCGCCAAACCACCGCCGTGCCTTGAGATAAGCTGGGAGGACAGCCTCTAAGGCGACTTTCGCTTCTCCTGTGAAGAGATGTTCGAGGTCTCCCGTGACCGCGAGGCTCGGCAACCTTCCGGCCGGACTCATCAGCGAGCTCTCCTCACGGCGTTGTGATTCAAGAGCGAACCAATAGAAGGCGTGTGGCCCCAGCGTCAGGAAGTACGGGGCATCGCCGATGACCGGAAAGTCCGTGCCCCCGAACATTTCCACTGGGACCATGCCTTTGAAGGCCGAGAGGTTCAGCTCGACGCCCTGCACAAAGCGTGACAGGTTGGCCAGCACGAGCACACACTCATCCTGGTAGCGGCGCACGAAGGCCAACACCTTGTAGTTCTCTGGATACAGGAACTCTAAAGTGCCTCTGCCAAACGCTTTGAAGCGCTTGCGCAAGGCGATCAGGCGTTTCATCCACCACAAGAGAGAGTGGGGGTTACTCTGCTGCGCCTCCACGTTCACCGCCTCATAGTGGTATTCCGGATCGATGATGATCGGCAGGTATAAGCGCTGCGGATTGGCCCGTGAGAAACCGGCGTTGCGGTCGGCACTCCATTGCATGGGCGTACGGACACCATTGCGATCGCCCAGGTAGAAGTTATCTCCCATGCGCAGCTCGTCGCCATAGTAGATCACCGGTGTCCCTGGGAGGGAGAAGAGCAGGGCCTTCATCAGCTCGATGCGTCGCCGATCGTTGCCGAGCAAGGGGGCCAGCCGACGGCGGATGCCGAGGTTAATGCGCGCGGTCGGATCATGCGCGTAGACGCGGTACATGTAATCCCGCTCCTCATCGGTGACCATCTCCAGGGTGAGCTCATCGTGGTTGCGCAGGAAAAGGGCCCATTGACAGGTCTCGGGGATCGCGGGGGTTTGGCCCAGGATATCAAGAATCGGAAAGCGCGACTCCATGCGGATGGCCATGAACAGCCGCGGCATGCTGGGGAAATGAAAGGCCATATGGCACTCATCGCCGTTCCCGAGGTAGGTCACGGCATCCTCAGGCCATTGATTGGCTTCTGCCAGGAGCATGCGATTCTTGTATTTCTGGTCGACATACCGGCGCAGCTCTCGTAAGAATGTGTGTGTCTCAGGCAGGTTCTCGCAGTTGGTGCCCTCACGTTCGTACAAATACGGGACGGCATCGAGCCGGAGCCCATCGATGCCCATCCCGAGCCAGAAATCCACGATATGGAACATCGCCCGTCGCACGGCGGGATTATCGAAGTTCAGATCTGGCTGGTGGGCATAGAAGCGGTGCCAGTAGTAGCCCTTGGCCACGGCGTCCCAGGACCAGTTGGAGGGCTCGAAGTCCTTGAAGATGACGCGGGCGTCCTTGTACCGCTCGGGTGTATCGCTCCACACGTAGAAGTCACGCCAGCGGCTGCCGGGTCTGGCCCGACGGGCGCGCTGGAACCATGGATGTTGGTCGGACGTGTGATTGAGGACGAGCTCGGTGATCACCCGCAGCCCGCGCCCATGCGCCTCGCGCAGGAATTCCTTGAAGTCGTGCAGGGTGCCATAGGCGGGATGGACATCTGTATAATCGGCGATATCATAGCCATCATCCTTCAGCGGCGAGGGATAGAATGGCAGCAACCAGATGGCCGTGATCCCCAAATCTTGCAGATAGTCCAGCCGCTCGGCCAGGCCGCGAAAATCTCCAATGCCATCCCCGTCACTGTCGAAGAAGGCGCGCGGATGCAACTCGTAGATGACGGCATCCTTGTACCAAAGCGGATCGTCCGCCAATAGAAAGGCTTCCTGGCTGTGGCGCATGAGCTGTGTTCCTCACTTGTCACATGAAATACTCGAAGTCTCGCTCGGTGCGGACTCGACGTCGTATCCGGAAAATATGGGCTGGAACCACTTGTGGCACGAGTTCGACAAAATTACGTCGCCCATGCCAGAGATAGCGGCCATCGCTCAGCAGGTCATGGACCTGGTAGGGAGCTGCCTGGCTCTCCGCCAGTATATCCGCCGGCAATTCCACCCAACCCGACTGGGTGTGATGGGGGTCCAGGTTCACGACCACGAGAATCATGTTTGAGGCATCCTCCGTTTGTTTACTGTAACAAATGAGGTACTCATTGTCGACGGGGTGAAAGCGCAGGCTCCAGTCGCTGTGCAGGGCGGGATTTTCCCGCCGGATGCGATTCACCCGGCCGATGAAGTCTCTCAGACTGTCGGGCCGGTCGATATCCCAGTGCTTGATCTCATATTTCTCGGAGTTGAGATACTCCTCGCTGCCGAGCTCGCGCGGGAGGTGCTCGCCGAGCTCGAATGCCGGCCCATAGATGCCATAACTTGCTCCCAGGGTGGCTGCCAGTACCAGGCGAGCCATAAACGCCGGGCGTCCGCCAAGCTGTAGGTATTCGGTGAGGATATCAGGGGTATTGGGCCAGGGATTGGGGCGAAAAAACTCTCGCACCTCGGTCTGCGTCAGCTCGGTGAGGTACTGCGTCAGCTCAGCTTTCGTATTGCGCCAGGCAAAATAGGTGTACGACTGGGTAAAGCCGGCCTTGGCGAGCCGGTACATCACCTTGGGTCGGGTAAAGGCTTCGGCGAGGAATATCGCCTCTGGATGCACGCGTTTCACTTCGCGAATGAGCCACTCCCAGAAACGAAACGGTTTGGTGTGAGGGTTGTCGACACGGAAGATACGCACACCCTGCTCGATCCAGAAGAGTACGACGCTCTTTAATTCTGCCCAGAGCTCTTGCCAGTGCTCGGTTTCGAATTCGAGCGGATAGATATCCTGGTACTTCTTGGGGGGATTTTCGGCATACTGCACGGTGCCGTCAGGCCGCCAGCGAAACCACTGCGGGTGGTCCTGCACATACGGGTGGTCAGGTGAGCACTGGAAGGCCATATCCAGGGCTATGTCGATTCCTTGCTCCCGTGCCTTGGCTACCAAGCGGCGAAAGTCCTCCAGTGTGCCCAATTGTGGATGGATGGCCTTATGGCCCCCCCCCGCCGCCCCGATACCCCAGGGGCTTCCCGGGTCGTTCGCTCCGGCAGTGGGCGCATTATTATGCCCCTTGCGATGGGTGTGACCGATGGGATGGATGGGGGGGAAGTACAACACGTCGAACCCCATAGACGCGATATACGGCAGGCGCGCCTCACAATCCTTGAATGTCCCGTGCTGTCCAGGTTCTGCAGCGCAGGAGCGGGGGAACATTTCATACCAGGCGCTAAAGCGTGCTCTTACGCGGTCAACCACAACGTCGAGGACTTTGCCGTAAGTGGTGGCCAAGGCTCTGTCGGGGAACCTGGTCATCTGTAGCGCCATTTCCTCGTCCAGGGCGAGTTGGATGATCTCGTCGTTAGCCTGCATCTCGGTGCTCAAGGCCCTGGACCACATCCTGAGTTGTTCCGCCGCTGTGCCTGAGGCACGCTTGCTGGCTTGCTGCACGAGCTCGGCGCCGACCAGCAGCTCGATGGCGACGTCTTGCCCGGCCTCAACCTTCTTCACCAGGTCGCGACGCCAGGACATAAACCGATCGAGCCAGGCTGTGACGGTATAGTGGTAGACCCCCAGGTTTGAGACCGTGAACTCACCGCGCCAGCGGTCGTTGCTGAGCGGTGCCATGGGGACTTCGGTCCAACTGCCAGCTTCGCTCTGGCGATAGGATAACATGCAGCACAACATGTCGTGGCCATCGGTGAAGGCGTCGGCCTCGACGATCACCTTCTCGCCACGCACCCGCTTGATGGGGAAACGGCCGCAGTCTACCTCTGGCGTGACCGTTTCGATAACCACGCGTTTTCTGCCTTCTTCAATGCGCATATCCAATATCCCCTCTGCTTGGACATGACCATGTCGCCGTCAGCAGGTATGACACTAGTGTTATGGATTCAGAGGGCTATTGTCAAATTAGAGGGCCTGTCGTGGGCAGACCTTAGCGTGGGGTGATCGTACAGATGGCCCGCGGCTCATCCAGCCTGAGCACCACGCTTTCGCTTACATACAGTTGGTAATGCACGCCGTCCTGGCCGATGTAGCCAGCCATGAGGTCCTGGCCGATAATGAGTGTGCCGACGCGGGGATCGACCAGCACCCCCCCTTCGATGGCGGCCTTGTACACGCCACGCTGGCAGAGGCGCCTCAGATGCTCGAGCTGCAGCATATCGGTGCCGGCATAGCGTCGGAAAAGGCCATTATAGAGGGTTGGAGACAGCGCCAGGGCGTAAGGGCCTCGAAATCCATGCGCGTCCAGGGCGTTCACCGCGGCCAGGACATCATCGAGGGCCTGGTCGATGTTGGCCCAATCGCCGCCGGCATGATGCGCCCGCCCCTCGGCCGTCAATAGCCCCTGCAGGCGGAGATCGGCTTGTCCATAGTAGACGAACTCCTCCTCCCGTCGCGCCACGGCCTCGGCAGCGTCTTCCACTGGCGTGAGGTTGAGAGGCTGACCCATATCGCTATAGCCTGCCACACGGCGAATGCTGAGGCGGAGATCTTTGCGCAACATCGGGATAGAAATCGCTCGTCCCATGACGGCCCCTGCCTCTTCGGGCGAGGGCTGCCGACAATAGTCATCGTTGCCCACTTCAACGGCGGTCAGACCCACGCCGTAAGGTCCATCCACTTCGAGGAAGCGCCGTCCCGTGAGCACGTCGCGAGCCGCCTTGACGGCGGCGGCGTCGATGCGTGTCCAGATATCCCCCCCAAATGGTGCTAGCTGTCGATTCAGATAGTCCATGGCTCATTCCCCTTTCATCGTCCCTATCGTCAGCCGCTTGCCATGTGGTACGTCAGCGCTCGGCTCTGCCTGGCCGTTGGTGACTGTGTCTATGGCTTCGATTTCCAGAATCGGCTTCTGCTGGAAGAGGTAGGTGCGCAGGTGCGTTTGAAAGTCAGGGTGACGTCGCCGCAACCACTCCAAGACCATGGATGCATGCTCGATTTCTTCCCGCATGTTATGGATGAGGATGGCTTTCAACTCTGTATCTTCGCACGCATCGGCGCGCTGCTGGTACCAGTCAACAGCTTCTAGCTCTTCCTGTAGGGAGACCAGGGCTCGGTGCATATCCTGCGTCGCGGCAGAGAGCTTCTCCAGTGGTTCGTGATAGGTATCACTGCTTCCCGCCATCGCGATAGTTCTCCTTTATCTCGTACGTCCTCATGCTCCAGGGGTATATCCGCGCCCATTACGAGGCACGATTCGTATAGATCACACTCTCTATCTTGGCATCACTCGCCCCATAGTCCATACAACACGATGGACTCGGGGGCCAGCGTCAACATCGCCTCGCCTTCGGTCTGCAGCTCCGCAGGCGCCATGCCCCCAGGGCCACACCAGCGCTCCTCGGCAGAGTCCAACCGTTTAAACCATCGTCCGGCTGGTATGGGCAAGAGGGCTGACCCCGGCTCATGGCCGAAGTGGAGCACGACGACCACCTCCTCGTCCTGACACCAACGTCGGACCAGCAGGACGCTTGGCTTCTCCAAGCCCCACACCTCCATATCCTCCTTGCGCAGCGACGCGAGTGCGGGATGGTCTTTGCGGAAGCGGATGAGCTCCTCGTAGAACGACAGAATCGCCTGATGCTGCCCCTGCTGGCGCAGATGATGGTTCAACGTGGCACGTCGGAAAGTCGTTTCGTCCTGGGGGTCAGGAGGCTCGCCCTGCCAAGCAAAACCGACAAACTCCTCGCGGCGCCCGCGCCGTACAGCATCGACCAGGTCCTGGTCCACATGGCTGATGAAATAGGCAAAGGGAGCTGTCTCGCCGTATTCCTCACCCATGAACAGCAGTGGGATGAAGGGCGACAGCAGGACTGCCCCGGCCGCTAGCTTGAGCGCCTCGAAGGACACTAGTTGACTCAAACGTTCGCCGAGCATCCGGTTGCCGACCTGATCGTGATTCTGCGCGAAGACGACCAGCTGGTGGCCCGGAATCAGCCGGGACGAGTTGCCGTGCCGACGCTGGCGGTGGGCGGAGTATTCCCCCGTATAGACAAATCCTTCCCGAAAGGCTTTGGCCAAGTGCTGGAGCTGGCCGAAATCTTCATAATACCCCATTCGCTCCCCGGTCAGCAGGACTCGTAAGGCGTGGTGAAAATCGTCATTCCATTGGGCGTCCAGACCATAGCCGCCCAATTCCCGCGGGCGGATGAGGCGGGTATCGTTCAGGGCGCTCTCGGCGATGGCATAGATGCGGCGGTTCAACAGCTCGGCGCGAGCATGCAGTGCCAGCCCGAGCTCCTCGAGTAAGGGCTGCGCCGCATGGTCGATCATGGCGTGGACCGCGTCGAGGCGCAGGGCGTCGATGTGAAATTCCGTGACCCAAAAGAGGGCATTCTCGATGAAGAAACGCCGTACTTCATCGCTGTGGGGACCGTCGAAATTCAGGGCCCCCCCCCAGGGCGTCTTGTAGCGCTCGGTGAAGTAGGGGCCATAGTCCGAGAGGTAATTCCCGTCGGGGCCGAGGTGATTGTACACGACATCCAGGACGACAGCGAGGCCGCGCTGGTGGCAGGCATTGACCAGGCGCTTCAGGCCTTCCGATCCACCATAAGATGCCTGCACAGCGTAAGGGTACACACCATCATAGCCCCAGTTGCGGCTGCCCGGGAATTGCGCAATGGGCATCAGCTCGACGGCGGTGATGCCCAGCGCTCTCAGCTCATCCAGATGCGGGATGATGGCGTCGAAGGTGCCTTCCGGGGTAAAGGTGCCGACGTGCAGTTCATAGATGATGTACTGGCGCAGCGGCAGGCCGTGCCAGGAGGCGTCCGACCAGGAGAAGGCCGTAGCGACCACCTGAGAGGGGCCATGCACATCCTGGGGTTGGAAGCGCGATGCCGGGTCGGGTCGTTCCCGCGCCCCATCCAAACGGTACTTGTAGAGTGCACCGGGTGGGACGCCCTCGACAATACCCTGATGATACCCTCTGGGTTCACGCGCTAAGGGCACAAGCTGCTCGTGCGGGGATAGCATATGGACCTCTACCGCCTCCACCATGGGGGCCCACACGCAGAAGCGGCAGCGGTTATCTCCCAGATCCAAGGCCCCGACGGGGGGAGCAAACTGTGGTGCAGCCTTGACGATCTCTCGGCGCTGGTTCATCCTGCATGTCCCTCACTCTTAAAAAACACCAGGGCCAGAGGGGGGAGAGTCAGGGTCAGTGAGTATGGCCGGCCGTGGCAAGGGATGGGTGCCGCTTCGACTCCGCCCAAGTTCCCGTGACCGCTACCGCCATAGTCACGCGCATCACTATTGCGCACCTCATGCCAGAAACCGCCACGCGGGGCTCCCACCCGATAGTTCAAGCGCGGCATCGGCGTAAAATTGCACACCACCAGCAGCAGGTCATTCGTCGTTCGCCCCTTGCGGAGACAACTGATCACGCTGGCGGGAGCATCGTTACAATCGATCCATTCGAATCCCGCCGGGGTGGTTTCCAGCTCGTAGAGCGCCGGTTCGCTGCGGTACAGCCGATTTAAGTCTTCGACCCAGCGCTGCAGGCCAGCATGCGAGGGATACTGTAGCAAGTGCCAATCGAGGCTGGCCTCATGATTCCATTCGTGCCATTGCCCGAACTCGCAGCCCATGAACAACAGCTTCTTCCCCGGTTGCGTGTACATATAGCCGAGCAGGAGCCGCAAATTGGCGAACTTCTGCCAATCATCGCCGGGCATTTTTCCGAGCAATGACCCTTTACCGTACACGACTTCGTCGTGAGAGAAGGGCAACACAAAATTCTCCATGAAGGCGTAAAGCATGCGGAAGGTCAGCAGGTTGTGATGATAAGGGCGATATATCGGATCACGGGACATATACACCAATGTGTCATGCATCCAGCCCATGTCCCACTTCAGCCCAAAGCCAAGACCGCCCACATAGTTGGGGCGGGAGACCATGGGCCAGGATGTTGATTCCTCAGCGATCGTCTGC
>Ga0184646_1280256_pt1 | contig 10252 bp, 7 predicted proteins | sample PLM1_100_FD_136041 | JGI IMG/M metagenome (GOLD analysis project Ga0184646, IMG submission 136041) | Metatranscriptome of groundwater sediment microbial communities from an aquifer in East River, Colorado, USA - PLM1_100 (Metagenome... | ecosystem: Environmental > Terrestrial > Soil > Riparian... | reverse complement strand
TGCACGATTTTAGTGCATGCTTGCGTGTGGATTACCAAACTTTACAGGATGTCATATTGCCGCCCACAAATAGCACTGTCCATTTCTTCGATGCTTTGGTTGATGTGAACGAGAAAGGTAGCCCAGGTTTCTTAATAGAGAAACGACGGGAAGAGGGGAAAATTTTTACCTTTTGTAGAGGGCTGTTTGAGTATTTGACGAGTCAACCAGGCGTCCCAGCGTTGATCTCAGCCACACATTCAGAACGTCAGAAACGTAATCGTGCTTTTGCTGCCGAGTTTCTTGCTCCAGCAGCGTTGTTGAAAGAGCAGTTACGGGGCGCAACGCTCGATGAGGAAGAGGCGGACGATGTGGCGGAGGTATTTGGGGTATCACCCCATGTCATACGTCACCAAATAGAAAACCATCATTTAGCCTATCTCATCCCATCTTAGCGGGTTGTCGCTGTAAGGGAAGGGACACCAACATGGAATATGAAAGCGTTATCGGCCTTGAGGTACACGCCCAACTGTTGACTAAATCAAAACTGTTTTGCTCCTGTGCCACGGTGTTTCAGGCCGATCCGAATGAGCAAACATGCCCGGTCTGCCTCGGCATGCCAGGGGTGTTGCCGGTACTCAATCGCCAGGCGGTGGAGTTCGCCATCCGCACGGGTCTGGCGATGCACGGGAAGATCGCCAGGGTCAACCGTTTTGCCCGGAAGAACTATTTTTACCCGGATCTGCCCAAGGGGTACCAGATCTCGCAGTACGAGGAGCCGCTCATCGAGGGTGGAAGCTTGACGATTGACCTCGAAGGCAGCAGTAAACATATCCGGCTGATCCGCATGCACCTCGAAGAAGATGCCGGCAAGTCGATTCACGGTGAGAACCTGGCCGATCCCAGTAAAAGCTATATCGATTTGAACCGTACAGGTGTGCCGTTGTTAGAGATCGTCAGCGCCCCTGATCTGCGTTCGCCAGAAGAGGCCAAAGCGTACCTCCAGAAACTCAAGACGATTTTGGAATACATTGAGGTGTGTGACGGCAACATGGAAGAAGGCAGTTTGCGCTGTGACGCCAATGTGTCGTTGCGGCCCAAAGGGGCCCAGGAGTTGGGTACACGGACAGAAATAAAAAATGTCAATTCGTTTCGGAATGTGCAGCACGCCATCGAGTATGAGATCGAGCGGCAGACCGAGGTGCTCGATGGCGGGGGGCGCGTGGTGCAGGAGACCCGGCTGTTCGATGCTAACCGTGGGGTCACCCAGCCGATGCGTAGTAAGGAGGAGGCGCACGATTACCGATACTTCCCGGAACCCGATCTGGTGCCGCTGTGCATCGACCAGGAGTGGATCGAGCGCGTGCGCCAGGACTTGCCAGAGCTCCCTGAGGTCAGACGGCAGCGGTTTGTGACACACTACGGTTTGCCTGACTATGATGCTGAGGTACTGACCGCCTCCAAAGCGCTCGCGGACTACTATGAAGCCACCGTGCGGCTGTACCCGCAGCCCAAAGTGGTGAGCAACTGGGTCATGGGCGATGTGATGCGCGAACTCAACCGCCAGCACCACACCCCACAACAGGCCCCCGTGACTCCTACGCACCTGGCTGACCTACTGCGCTTGATGGACGAAGGCGTCCTGAGTGGCAAGATCGCCAGGACAGTGTTCGAGGAGATGTATCGCACGGGCCAGCCAGCCGAAGCCATCGTGGCAGAGCAAGGGCTGGTGCAGATGACTGATAGTGCTGCGCTGGAGGCAGTCATCACCACGATCTTGGCCGCCAATGCCGCGCAGGTTGCCGACTATCGGGCTGGTAAACAGAAAGTGTTGGGGTTCTTTGTCGGCCAGACGATGCGAGCCACGCAGGGCAAGGCAAACCCGGCGCTGGTCAATGAGCTACTGCGGAAGTTTTTAGATTGAGCCTGGGGGCGAGAGGCGCAGGCTCAGGCATGAGGAGCGAGGGACAAGAATATGGCTGAGCGACCGGTGGTCTACCTTGTTGATGGGTCGTCGTACGTGTACCGCGCGTTTTTCGCTATCCGCCAGCAACTGACGACGTCGAGTGGCTTGCCAACCAAGGCGGTGTTTGGCTTTAAGAACATGCTGCAGAAGCTGATGCGGGACGAGAAGCCGCAGTACCTCGGGGTCGCCTTTGATGAGCGTGGACCCACCTTTCGGCATGACATGGATCCCACCTACAAGGCGCACCGGCCCCCCATGCCAGACGAGTTGGCGGTGCAATTGCCGTATATCCATCGTCTTGTGGAAGCGTTCGACCTTCCCAAGCTGAGTCTGGTGGGGTATGAGGCCGATGACATCCTGGGCACGCTGGCGCGGCGTTTCGAGACGGAGGGCTACGACGTCGTCTTAGTGAGCGGCGATAAGGATCTCTGCCAACTGGTCACGGCCCACACCACCATCCTGGACACGATGAAAGACCAGCGCCTTGGCGTGGCCGAGGTGCAGGAACGTTTTGGCGTCGGGCCAGAAGGCGTCATTGACGTGCTGGGGTTGATGGGCGACAGCTCGGACAACATCCCCGGTGTGCCAGGCGTGGGAGAGAAGACTGCCAAAGAGCTTATGGCTGAGTTCGGCAGCATTGAGGCCTTGCTGGCGCGTCTGGATGAGGTGAAACGCCCAAAGCTGCGGGAGAATCTGCGGCAGCACGCCGACATCGCGCGTCATAGTCGTTTCTTAGCCACGATCGACCTCCAGACCCCTATCGCTGTGACGCTGCAGGAACTCACGGTGGGTGCGCCGCGCCTGGAGGAGTTGCGGGCGCTCTACGAGGAGCTGGAATTCCGCGCCGATTTGCAGACCCTGGGCAGCGCGCCAGACGCCAACGCCCCACAAGTTGAAAAGCACTATCGCAGCATCACCACCCTGGAAGAACTTGAGGCAGAAATCGCCGCACTGCGTCAGGCTGGCAGCTTCGCGGTTGACACCGAGACCACGAGCCAGGACCCCATGCGGGCGGAATTGGTGGGCCTATCGCTGGCGTATCATCCGCATGAGGCCGTGTACATTCCCCTGCGCCATTCCTACCTTGGGGTCCCCGCACAGCTCGATGCCACGCTGGTGTTAGAACGCCTACGACCCCTGTTGGAAGACCCGGCGATACCGAAGTACGGACAGAATATCAAGTACGATTATATCGTCCTGCACCGCCAGGGCATCACCATGCGTGGGCTTGCCTTCGACACCATGGTCGCCGGGTATCTCCTCAATCCATCCCGCCGTATGAACAATTTAGATGCACTGGCGCGGGAGTATTTACATTACACGCCAATAAGCTATGAGGATGTCGCTGGCAAGGGGGCGCGTCAGGTCACCTTTGACCAGGTCGACATTGATCGCGCCACCGCCTACAGCGCCGAGGATGCGGACGTGGCGCTGCTGCTCACGCAGCTCCTGCGGCCACGCCTGGAGGAACACCAGCTGGAGCACCTGTTCCACGACGTCGAGATGCCGCTCGTCGAGGTGCTCGCCGCCCTGGAGATGCGCGGTGTCATGGTGGATGCGGCCTATCTGCGCCAGATGTCACAGCATCTACAAGTGCAGATGGAGGCCCTGTTACAGGAGATCTTCACGCAGGCTGGCGAGGAGTTTAACGTCAACTCTCCCCCGCAGTTACAACACATTTTATTTGATGTGTTCAAACTGCCGACGGGCAAGAAAACCAAAACGGGCTATTCCACGGACGTCTCGGTGCTGGAAAACCTGGCCCTGGAGCACGATTTGCCGCGGCTCATCCTCGACTATCGGCATCTGACCAAAATGAAATCCACCTATGTTGACGCCCTGCCCCAGCTGATCCATCCCCAGACAGGGCGCATTCATACGTCCTTTAACCAGACTATCACCGAGACGGGGCGCCTGAGCAGCAGCAACCCCAATCTGCAAAATATCCCCATTCGTTCAGAACTCGGGCGGGAGATGCGCCGGGCCTTCGTGGCCGCACCGGGGCACGTGCTGGTCTCGGCAGACTACTCACAGATCGAGCTCCGCCTCCTGGCGCATTTGAGCGGTGACCGCGTGCTCATCGAGGCCTTCCGCGCCGGGCAGGACATCCATACGCGCACTGCCATGGAGGTGTTTGGCGTGGACGGCAGCGTCGTGGACAGCGACATGCGGCGCATGGCCAAGACGGTCAATTTTGGCATTCTCTACGGCTTGAGCCCGTTTGGCCTGGCGCAGCGTCTGCACATCAGCAATGAAGCAGCCCGTACCTATATCGACGGCTATTTTGCGCGCTATCCACGCGTCAAAGAATGTCTCGATGGCATCATTGCCTCCGCCCGTCAACAGGGCTACGTTACCACACTGCTGCAGCGGCGGCGCTATCTGCCCGATATCACCAACGCCAACCGCACCATCCGTGAAGCGGCTGAACGCACTGCCATCAACATGCCCTTTCAGGGCTCAGCCGCCGATCTGATCAAACTCGCCATGGTGTCCCTGCAACGCCAGATTGTCACAGAGCACCTGCCGTGCCACATGCTGCTGCAGATTCACGACGAGCTGCTCTTCGAGATCCCCGAAAACGCCGTGGCAGAAATGCTGCCTCGGATCACCGACACCATGGAGAACGTGTGGCATCTCGAAGTGCCCCTCACGGTCGAGGTTGGGCAAGGGCACACGTGGGCTGAGGCGCATTAAGCGTGCGCCTCACTCGCGCATGAGAGGAGGGACAGTTTGCCCAGACGAGCAGACCGTCGAACCTTCACCCCCTGCTAAAACTCTCTCTCGGAGGGGGAGGGAGAAGAGCACAACCCATTAAAAGACCATGGACAGACGACTAACCCACTACTGACACGCGACACCGTCAGCATCACCAGGAGACCCATCGTCATGCACGATACTACACGCCTGCAGGGCGTGCTTGCACCAGTCGTCACACCGTTCAAAGCCGATCTCAGTCCTGACCCCGAGCGCCTCATGGCGCACTGCCGCTGGCTGCTGTCACAGCACGCCGGGCTCGCGGTATTTGGCACCAACAGTGAAGCGAATTCACAGTCAGTCAGTGAGCGCATGGAACTGCTCGAAGCACTGGTCGCGGCGGGCCTCGATCCGACACGCATGATGCCCGGTACCGGCTGCTGCGCGCTCACGGATACGGTGCGCCTCACCACGCATGCGGTCCAGCTCGGCTGCGCTGGCGTGCTGATGCTGCCGCCGTTCTACTACAAGGACGTGAGTGACGAGGGGCTGTACAGCACCTTCAGCGACATTATCCAACGTGTCGGCGAGACGCGGCTCAGGATCTATCTCTATCACATCCCGCCAGTGGCGGTGGTCGGCATTTCCTTGCCGCTGATCGAGCGGCTGTTGAAAACCTATCCGGGGACGATTGCCGGCATTAAGGACAGTTCGGGCAACTGGAGCAACACCAAGGCGATGCTCGAGGCGTTCGCGACGTCGGAGTTCGATGTGTTTGTGGGGAGCGAGTCGTTTCTGCTAGCGAACATGCACCATGGCGGTGTGGGCTGCATTTCCGCCACCGCCAACGTCAATCCGGCAGCCATCCATGCGCTGTATGTGGCATGGCAGGACGCCTCGGCCGATGTGCAGCAGGCCAAACTCAATATTGTACGCGATGCGTTCGGCAAGAAATATACGATGATTGCGGCACTGAAACAGGCCATTGCGCATTTTAGCGACGATCCCACCTGGGCCACAGTGCGTCCGCCGTTATTGCCCTTGAACGCGGACCAGGCAGTGGCGTTCATCGCCGAGCTGCAGCAGCTGGGCTTCACCATGCCGGGCCTCAAGCGGGCCTACGCTACAGCCGTAGCGTAACGCGAGGAGTGGTATATGGTTGTACAAGAAGAGGTCTTCTTTCCCCTCTCCCTCGGGGAGCGGGGGTTTGCTGGTTAATTTTCCGTAGGGGTAGGCGAGGGAACACTCTCCTTTGTCCGCACTTCGATGGCCAAGAACGCGGGGCGCATGTCGGTGAGTTCCACCCCTGGTGGCAGATCGAGGTGGTGGGCGGTGAGGGCCATATAGTTGAGGCCATCCCGGACACGATCGAGGTTGACGCGTAGGCGGACGGAACTGGCGCGTAGCGCCGCGAGCGCGAGCTGCGAGCCCCGCAGACGAATCATCACTTCGGCCGGAATGTCCCCGCGTAACTCGACGCCGGCGGCAATGCGCTGATACTCGATGGGCACCGTCAGGGCCATTTCGGTGCTTTGCTGGCCGGCGACAGCTATCCATAATCCAAGCGCGACGCCGAAGGCCAGGGCCTTAGCGCCCAGCCGGTAGGTGAGCCAGCCCCAGTGCCAGCCAGCACGGGACGTCTCATCGACAATCTCTGGTGCCGTTCTCTCCAACTCCTGACGGAGGCGGATGGAATCACTGAAGCGAGTGAGTTTGCCCTGGTGTGCCAGGGCTACTGTGCCGCGTTCCTCGGAAACCAGCAGACACAGCGCATCGCACCGCTCGGTGAGCCCAAGGGCAGCGCGGTGGCGTGCGCCATACGTGGCTGGGAGGCCACTGGCAGTCGTCATAGGGAGAAAACAGGCCGCTTGCTCGATCCGCTGGGCCCGCAGGACCACGGCCCCATCATGCGTGGGAGCCGGGGGTTGGAACAGGGCCCGCAAGATTTCCCGACTCACCAGCGCGTCGACCTGGAGCCCACCGCGCAGATACAGGTCGAGGGGATCACGCTGCGGCAGCACGAACAGCGCCCCAATGTGCTCGCGGGCCAGGTCGAAGACAGCGTCGGTCAGCTCCGTCAGGATGTCCCGCTGCAACGTGCTGCGACGCCCCCGTACCAGATCGAGGAGACTCAAACGCTCGAGGATCTGCCGGAGTTCTGGCTGAAACACAATGATGAGGATGAGCCAGATCACTGACCAGAGCGATTGAAACAGCCAGCCCGCGAGGATCAAGCCACTCCAACGCGCCAGGAGTGCTATCCCCCCGATGACGGCGAGCCCTACCGCCGCGAGGAGCGCGCGGCTCCCACGCACCCAGAGGGAACACTGGTAAAACAAATACGCTACCAGCAGGACATCAAGCACACTCGGCCAGGGAAAGTAGTGTATATAGCTGAAGATGTCAGGCATGCTTCGGTCTCCGGGTCCCCCTACGGCACTTGCAACGCCGTCCTCCACGTTGCGTGGTTGCTCTCCTGTGCAAGAACCACTGGCCGTTAGCAAATCATCCCAACGCGTCAAAGAGGGTATCTCATAGGGGGAGAACAGCTATGTGGCTTGAAGAGCTGACATGGCTCTGCTTGCCGCTCCTTGGGAGGCTGGGGCTCTAGATGCTCTGGCCACTGATCGCGCTGCGAACAGCGGTGCAGCTGTTACGTAAGCGCGTAGCGTGGGAAAAGAGAGGCGAAGCGGCCAGCATGTGCAGGAGAAGTCGTCGAGGCAACCGTGTGCATCGATCCGTCGCCACTGCCGACAGCGTGACAACCATGGTGGAGAACGCTGCGGCGAGAAACGTGTATCCGTATCGACGCCGCACGGCACGTTTCCCCCTCGAGACGCTTCGCAGAACCTGTCTCGCTCGCCTCCATCCAGCCCGATCTCAGGCGAGGAGACCTTCCTGCTGCATACGCGCTATGGTGCGATCAAAGGCCTGCAGGGTCTCTTCGATGATCTCAGACGTGTGCGCCGCCGAGACAAAACCCGCCACGCGCATGAGGTCGACGCCGTTGAGGAGCATACCCTTGCGTAGGTCTTTGGCAATGGGGGTGCCCTGGAGCAGGGTTGCCGTGTCTTCCTTGAGATTACTGAAATCCAATCTGGCTAGCCGCGGCGCTTCCTTGCCGATAAAGGTCTTGAAGATCGAGGCGCGGCCGTACGCACAGCCGGGGACCCCACGTCGTGCGAGTATCTGGTTGATACTACTGATCAGCATATCGGTCATCTCCTGGGCGCGTTTCGTCGGCTCCCCCGTGGCAATGACCTTTAAGGCCGCAATACCCGCTGCCGCTGAGAGGGGATTGGCGTTGAACGTACCGGGATGCGGCACCATGCGATAGCGGTTCCAGTGCGGATCAGCTTTCGGTTCAAACACCTCCATGATCTGCCGACGGCCTACCACTGCTCCACCGTTGAGCCCCCCAGCCATCACTTTTGCCAGGGTCGTCATATCTGGAATGACGTTAAAATACTCTTGCGCGCCACCAACGGCATAGCGAAAGCCCGTCACGACTTCATCAAAGATGAGCACGACACCGCGGCGTGTTGTTTCCTCCCGGAGGTGCTTGAGAAATGCCAGGTTCGCTGGGACCGTGTCGTCGTACGAGCCCCCGGGTTCAGCAATGACCGCCGCAATGTCCTCGGAGCTGTCTAGCGCCTGGGTGAGGGCGGCGGGGTCATTGAATGGGAGAAGTATGACAGAGCGTTGCACTTCCTCTGGGATCCCGGCTGACATGGGGACGTCGTACGGGGCGACGACACCGCACATGGCATAGTCGTGCCAGCCGTGGAAATGGCCCTCGAACTTGATGATTTTCGTTTTGCCAGTGTAGGCCCGTGCTGCACGCAGCGCCAGGAGCGTGGCCTCCGTACCAGAGCTGGTGAATTTGACCGACTCCGCACACGGCACCAGGTCCATGATCAGCCGTGCCCAGTCGATTTCAAGTCGCGTGCTCCCGCCAGCGTGCGTGCCACGTGCCACCTGCTCCCGTACCGCCTCGACGACAGCCGGGTGGGCATGGCCCAACAGCATGGCGCCGTGTCCCATCCAGTAATCGATGTACCGATTGCCATCCACATCCCACTTGTGCGCGCCAATACAGCGATCCACGTAGAGCGGGAAGGGATCAAAGGTCCGGGCCATATGCGTCACTCCACCCGGAAGCAGGGATTGCGCCTCCTGATGCAGCCGCTGGGATTCTGGGTATGCCTCGGCGTAGGCGCGGGCGATGGTGAGAGGTTCTTGACCTTGGATGGCCATAGGGCGCTCCTTTTACTCCCTCTCCCTCCGGGAGAGGGTTGGGGTGAGGGGTTTTACTGCCTCGGCAATCTGCAACAATACGCCTTCGAGATGTTGGAGTACGTCGCGATTGCTAAAACGCTGTGTGTGGATACTGTGTGACGTCAGGAACGCCTGGCGCTGCTCGTCGTACTGTATCCCTGTGCTCTCGTAGTGCTGTCCACCATCCAGCTCGATGCAGAGTCTGTGCTCATAGCAATAGAAGTCGAGAATATAAGGTCCAACAGGGTACTGACGACGGAATTTTAGGCCGAAAAGCTGGCGATTCCGCAGGCTGTACCACAGAAGTTTTTCCGCGTCAGTCTGCTCACGACGTAGCTGGCGCACAAATGCGAGATATTCTGGGGCTAGAGCGACTTTCATGGGGACCCTCACCCTAGCCCTCTCCCGGAGGGAGAGGGAACCAGAGGGAAACACAAACGCTACGCCATCGCCTCCTGGGCGAACTCTGTATCAATGTGATCACTATAGGGATAGCGTTTCGTCGTAAACCCCGCCCCCAGCAAAATATCTTGTAGAACCGTTGAGTAGTTTTTCATTCAGCTCGGCCGCATTCGTCGCGGTGGTGAGTTCGACACGGAGGCCCTCTTGCTCAAGTACACCCAGATGCATGACGACAAACTGTGGGGTGTAAAATAGGTGATGAAAACGCTGCACCATGCGTAACGTGTCCATGGCAACATCCCCTTACAAGGGTGCTGCTTCAACCAGGGCCTCGAACGTTGCCTGGCCGGCAGCAAACGGAAAGAGATCGACCGCCGCATCGGGAATACATGCCTCCCCCGAGGTCACGCAGTTCAACCCCATCCAGCCGGCACGCATCCAGACGGTGCCAGCCGGCACGCGCTCGGTCACATGGGCCCGCGCCTGGAGGACGCCGCGCTCGTTCAGTAGGCGTATTTCCTTGCCGTCTTCGATCTGCCGGGCTGCCGCATCGGCCGGCGAGATCCACACACAGGGTTCCGGATCGAGTTTGGCCAGCGTGGGGAGCGCACGGCCATGATCGTAAAAGCTATGGAAGTGCGTTAATGTTCTCCCCTGGGCCAGGGCAAGGTGCTGGGCCGCGTCTGGCACGGCCTCATACACGGGCAAAGGCGGCATGCCGAGTTCCACCGCACGCCTCGCATAAAACTCCACTTTCCCAGAGGGTGTCGAAAACCGCAGGTCGGGATGCGCCACGTGCGAGATGCGCAACGCACCAATCCCCCCTTGGGCACGCAGCGCCGCCACCGTGGCGTGCCCGGCCGCAGGATGATCGAGAATGGCGTCGATCATCGCTTCTTCCGTTGGCCACGGGAAGAAGTCTGGCAGGCC
>Ga0184646_1321726_pt1 | contig 10361 bp, 7 predicted proteins | sample PLM1_100_FD_136041 | JGI IMG/M metagenome (GOLD analysis project Ga0184646, IMG submission 136041) | Metatranscriptome of groundwater sediment microbial communities from an aquifer in East River, Colorado, USA - PLM1_100 (Metagenome... | ecosystem: Environmental > Terrestrial > Soil > Riparian... | reverse complement strand
TATCTCACCGATCCTGCCTTGTTGGAGCGTTGCCACGTGATTTTCCTGCCGGGCACGAAGCAGACCATGGCCGATCTGCATTGGCTGCGCGAGGGCGGCTTTGAGCCTGCGCTACGCCAGCGAGTGGAGGCAGGAGCCTTCGTGGTAGGGCTGTGTGGGGGCTATCAAATGCTCGGCGAGCGACTCGAGGATCCCGAGGGGGTGGAGTCCACCCGACCCGAAGCACCCGGCCTGGGGTTTCTCCCCATGACGACACGCTTCTGCCAGGACAAGGCGTTGTATCAGGTCGAGGCGGTGCACCAGGGCACCGGTCTGCCGGTGCGCGGCTATGAGATCCATATGGGCGAGTCCAGGCTGCTGGGTAAGAGCCAGCCGATCGTGCGCATCCGTCGGCGCAATGACCAGGCGGTAGACCTCCTGGACGGCGCCATGGCCCCGGGCGGGAACGTCTGGGGTTGCTATGTGCACGGGTTGTTCGATGATGCGGCGTTTCGGCAGCGCTTCTTGGCCGACGCCAGAGCGGCCTTTGGCTTGGCGGCACCGCAGCGCCAGGGAGCGGAGGCGGAGAGCCCCTATGACCGCCTGGCGGATGCGTTCGAGCAACACCTCGACATGGCATTGCTGCAGCGGATTTTGGATGAGGGGGCGTGAATCCTGCCAGACAGCATCATCATTGCCCTCATCGCCGGAGTGGTTCTTGACCTGCTGCTGGGCGATCCGCCATGGCTGCCCCATCCGGTGCGGCTGATTGGGAGGGTGGCAATGTGGGCTGAGCCACGATGCCGCCGGCTTATCGCCAACGAGTACCTGGCTGGCGGGGCGTTTGCCGTCGGTATCATCGCCCTCTGCGCCGGTGGGGTCGGGATGATCCTGTGGGTTTTACAGCAGCTCCACCCGGTGCTGGCGGGTATCGCCATGACCTACTTCATGTTCGCAGGGGTGGCCATTCGAGATCTGGCGCAGGAAGCCAGGGCCGTCTGGCAGGCATTGCAGGAGGATGACTTGCCGAGGGCGCGCCGTCAGCTCTCGCACATCGTTGGACGCGATACCGCCCCTTTGGATAGGCCCGAGATGGTGCGGGCCACAGTGGAAACGGTGGCCGAGAGCACGGTCGATGCCATCCTGGCGCCTTTATTCTTTGCTATACTGGGCGGTGCACCTGGGCTCTGGGCCTATAAAGCCATCAATACGCTGGATTCGATGGTGGGGCATCGTGAGGCGCCCTACACCCGATTCGGCTGGGCTGCAGCACGTATCGATGACGTGGCGAACTTTGTGCCGGCGCGTGTGGGGTTATGCATGTTCACCGTGGGCACATGGCTCGTGGGTGGCGATCCGGGGCATTGCTGGCGTATTGGAAGGCGTGACGGGCGCAAGCATCCAAGTCCGAACGCCGGCATCTCTGAAGCAGCCATGGCGGGGGCCCTGGGCGTGCGATTGGGAGGTCGGAATACGTATGATGGCATCGAGAATATCCGGCCCTATTTGGGGGACCCTGTCCATCCCCTCGAACCATCTTGTATTCCCCAGGCGCTGCGCATCATGTATGCCACAAGCGCCTGCGCCCTGGCGGCCTGTATCGGTCTCCGGTGGTTGGTGAGCTGACATGACAACAACGGCCGCATGCAGGGATATGCCTCGCCTCGTCATCGCCGGCACGCACAGCGGCGTGGGCAAGACCTCGGTGGTTCTGGGGATGCTGGGAGCGTTACGCCAGCGTGGCATACATGTGCAAGGATTCAAAGTCGGTCCGGACTTCATCGACCCGATGTACCACCGTGATGTGACCAGCACCCCCTCCTACAATCTGGATGCCTGGCTCATGGGACAGGATGGCGTACGACGAGCGTTTGGCCGCGTGGCGCCGACGGAGGGCATGTCGATCATCGAAGGGGTCATGGGGTTGTTCGATGGCCGCGCCACTGGCTCAGAAGGGAGTACGGCCGAAGTGGCAGCCACCCTCCAGGCTCCGGTATTGCTGGTGCTTGATGTGGGGGGGATGTCGCGCTCGGCAGCTGCCCTGGTGCAGGGGTATACGCGCTTCGACCCCAGCGTGCAGGTCGCCGGCGTGGTGGTCAACCGCGTCGGTGGCGCGCGCCACTATCAGCTGGTCAAGACCGCCATCGAGGAGCAGGCTGGCGTGCCGGTGTGGGGCTATCTCCCCTGGGACGAGGCGCTTGTCTTACCAGAGCGCCATCTGGGACTCGTGCCGGTGGGAGAGGATGCCGCCTTTCACCAGGTCGCCTCGGCACTGGGAGAAGCGGCGGCACGCACGGTCGACCTCGACGCCGTCATCACTGCGGCACGCTCCACGCCAGCGCTTGAGAAACCAACGGACGCGGAGATGTCTGCAGGGCCGCCACGCGCCCGCATCGGTGTTGCCCGTGATGCCGCGTTCAATTTTTATTATGAGGCCAACCTCCTGTGGCTGCAGCGCTGGGGTGCTGAGCTGGTGGAAGTGAGCCCGCTGGCGGATGCTGCGTTGTCACCAGACATCGACGGACTCTACCTCGGCGGCGGCTTCCCCGAGGTATTTGCCAAAGGGCTGGCGGAGAATCGCCCCTTCATCGCGTCGCTACGCCACGCCTATGACGCCAAGATGCCGATCTACGCCGAGTGCGGCGGGCTGATGTACCTGGTCGAGCAGATTCAGGACTCGGCAGGGATGTGCTATCCGATGGCAGGATTGTTGCCAGGGGTGTGCCGTCTGACGGGTCGGTTACAGAATTTTGGCTATAAGGAGGTCTTTAGCCTGCGGGATAGTCTGTTGGGCCGAGCAGGACTGCGCACACGGGGACATGAATTTCACTATTCAGTGTGGGAGGGCTATCCGCCGGGAAGTAGTCTCTATCGCACGCGCTCCAGTCATGGTGACGAACAAGAAGAGGGCTATAGCGGCGACCATCTTACGGCGTCGTACGTGCATCTACACTTCGATGCCTGTCCCGAAGTTGCCCGCGCGCTGGTGGACCGCGCCGCGGCGTTTCGGCGCTGCAGAATTCCCTCACCCCCTGCCCTCTCTGAGTGTGGAGTCCCCTCTCCCGCTGGGAGAGGGTCAGGGTGAGGGCACGTGCGGGTGACCAGAAACATTCCTCACTCCGCCCCTTCTCGGCGGCAGGGCGGGAGAAGGAGTACAAGCCAGGAGGCATAGCGCCGTGCAGAAGGCATCCTCACCCTTCCGTCCTGAGGATATTCAGCGCCAGAGCTTTCGCATCATCGAGCAGGAAGTGGGAGCGCATGGGCTTCCCCCCGAGGCATGGCTGGTCGTGCGGCGGGTGATTCACAGCACCGGCGACTTTGAATACACCAACTTGTTGCGCTTTCATCCGAGAGCGTTCGCCGCGGCGGCCATCGCCATCAACAACGGCGAGGATATCCTCACCGATGTGGAGATGGTGCGGATGGGCATCCAGACATTGGCCAAGCGCTTGCACGGCATGGATGTGCGGTGCCATCTCAACGATCCGGACACGGCATGTGAAGCCCTGGCAGCCGGCCGCACACGCAGCGCGCAAGGAATCTGTCGAGGACTTGACGCCGGCAGCGTGGGGATCTGCGTCATCGGCAATGCCCCGACAGCCCTGCGGGCGGTGATCGACACCTGCCAGGCGGCAGAAATACCCAAGCCCAGGCTCGTCGTGGGCGTGCCGGTGGGCTTCGTGGATGCGGCAGAGTCCAAGGAGGCGCTGCGCGACACCGCGGCGGTGCCCTGGATCACCTGCCTGGGGCGTAAAGGGGGAAGTGCCGTGGCGGCGGCGATCGTCAATGCGTTGCTGGAATGGGTGCACCCACCGTGCCCGAGACAGGAGTGAGAACATGGAGCGACAGGGCCTGCGTAGCGGTTATACCACGGGTTCCTGCGCCACCGCGGGGGCCAAGGCGGCAGCGCTGGCTATTGTCGAGCGGCGGATGGTGGAGGAGGTCGACATCACCCTGCCCCGCGGCGAGCCCGTCCACTTTCGGCTACACTCCTGCAGGCGTCACTCCGACAGCGCGGCCGAATGCTCGGTGATCAAGGATGCCGGCGACGACCCGGATGTCACCCACGGGGCCGAGATTTTTACCAGGGTTGATCTGGAGATGCCGCCGGGGGTGCGCTATCGCGCTGGTACTGGGGTCGGCACCGTGACCAAGCTTGGCCTGGAATTGGCGGTGGGCGAGCCGGCCATTAACCCTATGCCGCGCCGTATGATCCGCCAGGGACTGGAACAGGTCCTGGGCAAGGATTGGGATCGCGTCGGCGCCACCGTCACCATCTCGATTCCCAATGGCGTGACCCTGGCCAAAGAGACGTTGAACGGGCGCCTGGGCATCCTGGGTGGTCTGTCGATTCTGGGCACCACGGGAATCGTCGTGCCATACTCCCACGCGGCCTTCAAGGTGAGCATCCTGAAAGCTATCCGGGTGGCGCGGGCGAACGGTTGCACACACCTGGTCCTGACGCCGGGCGGCAAAAGCGAGGGCTTCGCCCAGAGAGCGATCAGTCTGCCAGAGGAGTCCTTCATCGAGGTGGGAGATTTCGTGGCGCAGGCTATGGCCTATTGCCGGCGTAATCAGCCGAGCCAGGTCACGTTTGGCGCCATGCCGGCCAAGTTTTCGAAGGTGGCCGCGGGGCAACTGGAGACCCATAGCCGGGACGGCGAGGTGGATTTTCGCTTCCTGGCTGACATCGGGGCTATGGCGGGATTGCCATACTCCCTTCTCGACAAGATCCGGGCGTCAACGCTGGCCCGCGAGGTCTTTGGCTGGGTTAAGGAAGAGCCTGCTCAGCGAGCGTTCTTTCAACTCCTCAGCCAGGCGGCGCAACGGTCACTGGCGCAGGCGGCGCAGGGGGCCTTCGCGATCGAGACCCTCCTCTTCGACTTCGATGGCACGATTCTGGCGCGGGCGGGGGAAGATCGATCCTCGCCAGGAGAACCGCAGTGAAGAAAAATGATGTTCTCGATCTGCTCCGAGAGATGCCGGAGGAAGTCGATGTAGACGACTTGATCTACCGGCTTTATCTGAAGCAGAAGCTGGAGGCTGCAGAGGATGCAGCGAAAGCAGGAGATCTTATTCCTCATGATGAAGTTGTGAGACGGAGTCCAGATGGTTGCGAAGGGCAGAGGATCTGTATACGTGAGCACCAAAGTCTGCGTCATCGGCATCTCGGCAGCTGGGGCGTCCAGTCTGCCGGCAGCGCTCCTCCAGCGGGTTGAGAAAGCTGATGTGCTGGCCGGAGGCGCACGCCACCTGGGCTATTTTCCTCACTCCACTGGGGAGCGCCTGCCGATTGGCCATCCGCTGGAGGCCTGGGTCGAACAGGTGGTGGCGGCGGCAGATACGGGGCAGCAAGTGGTCGTGGTGGCCTCGGGGGATCCACTGTTTTACGGCATCGGCACACGTTTGCTGGAGCGGCTTGGGCCTGCAAGGCTGGAGATCCATCCGCACGTCACCTCCCTGCAGCTCGCCTTTGCACGCGTCGGGATGCCCTGGGAGGATGCGGCCTGGGTGAGCATCCACGCCCGCCCCTTCGAGAATCTTCGCAAGGTGCTGGGGCGCTACGCCAAGATCGGCCTGCTCACCGATACCTGCCAGACCCCGCCAGCGCTGTGTCAGTGGCTGGTCGACACCGGCGTGGACGAATACGAGGTGGCCGTACTGGAGAATCTGGGCGCTGCCGATGAACGGCTGGTGCGCGGCCTGCCGGAGACACTGCTGGGAGAGAGCTTTGCGCCCCTCAACGTAGTACTGCTGCTGCGTCGTGCAAAGTGGTCCATGCCACCGCGGTCTCAGAGGTCTCTGCTTGGAACTCCGGAGGAGGCCTTTGCGCACCGGCGTACCGGAGACGGGTTGATTACGAAGGCTGAGGTGCGGGCGGTGACGCTGGCCCGGCTGCAGCCGCTCCCGACCGATATCGCCTGGGATATCGGCGCCGGATCGGGTTCAGTCTCCGTGGAGTGGGGGCGTCTCCTGACGCATGGGCTCGTCTACGCCATCGAGCGGGAGCCTGACACGTATGCGCAATTGCTCGATAATCTGCGTCGTCAGCGGGCCTATAACGTGATCCCGGTAGAAGGGGAAGCGCCAGAGTGTCTGGCAGAGCTGCCAGACCCGGATGGCATCTTCATCGGTGGCTCTGGTGGCCACCTGACATCCATCCTGCGCGAGGCACTGCACCGCCTGCGCCCCAGCGGCCGATTGGTGGCCAATTTTGTCCTGCTGGAGCATGTCCACGAGGCGCAGCAACTGATCAAAAGTATGGGATTGGAGGCGGAATTGGTGTGGCTCTCGATTGCCCGAGGCAAGGCGTTAGCGGGCAAGACCTGCCTGGAGCCGTTGACGCCGGTAGCGATCCTGAGCGTCACCCAATCAGCCCTGGAGACGCCGCCAGAGCAAGAGGCGGCCACCGCGACCATTGGTCCATAGCATGTTACGAACCGACTAGAAGGGGAAGCATGTGAGCTGGGGCACTTTGTATGGCATCGGGCTGGGACCTGGAGACCCCGAGTTGTTGACCCGCAAGGCTGTCAGGATTCTGTCGACGGTATCGGTCATCTTCTATCCGAGCTGTGGGGGAAAAGCCGAAGGGTTTGCGCTGGACATTCTACAGCGGGCTTTTGCTGATGAGGACAAGGCTCCAGAGGTTGCACGGGCGGGTTTCAGACCCACTCCAACGGATTCTCGCTCGGTGCTGGAACGTTGCCGGCCGCTGTCCACGACGATGACGCGTGGCGGTGGGAGTGTACGTCCCCACTGGGAACAGGCGGCAGAGACGGTGGCCGAGGTGCTTCAGAGCGGGCAGGATGCGGCATTTATCACGGAGGGCGATCCCTCATTGTATAGCACCTTCGTCTACTTGCAAACGGCCTTGACAGCCCGCCTGCCAGGGGTTACGGTCGAAATCGTGCCGGGTGTCTCATCGGTTACCGCCGCCGCCGCCCGCGCCCTCTTTCCGCTGGCGCTGGCCGACGAGCGCCTGGCGATCCTGCCAGCGACCTATGACCCGCAATTTCTGGAACAGGCATTGGACAGTTTCGACACCGTCGTGCTGTTGAAGGTGAATCGCGTCATGGACCAATTGATCCCGATTCTCGAGAAACGGGGCCTGCTCGAGAGGGCGGTGCTGGTAGAACGCTGCGGTACCCCACGCGAGCGCGTGGTGCGGGATGTGAAAAGCCTTCGCGGTCAGCGTTTAGACTATTTTTCGTTGCTGCTGGTGCGTCAGTAGAGACGGGTTGCAAACCCGCCCCTACGCGTGGAGTCAATGTCCGCACGCCAGGAAAGATCTATGCCCGATATGACACCGTGTCTCCTGATCTTTACCCGTCATGCCTTACCTCTAGCGCGGCAGCTGGCCGGGGCCTGCGAAGGCCGCATGCGCATCCTGGCGCCGGCGAAAGCTTTCCCTGCGCTCCCGCCTGACGACGGCGTTGAGCTCTATGAGGCGCCTGCATCGCAGCACGTGGGCACGCTTTTCCACGCCGGTTGTCCGCTGATCGGCATCGCCTCGGTCGGCCTCATGGTGCGCTTGCTGGCGCCGCACCTCAAGGGCAAAGAGGTGGACCCTGCCGTGGTGGTCGTCGACGAAGGCGGGCACTTTGTGGTGCCGGTCCTATCGGGACATCTAGGTGGAGCGAATGCCTTGGCCGAGCGCCTCGCGGCGCACATCGGGGCCACGCCAGTGGTGACCACCGCCACCGAGGCCCTGGGCACCTTGCCGATCGATCGTGTCGCGGCAGAAGCAGGCTGGCAGATCGACGATGTCGAGGCGGTCAAGACCGTGGCCCGCTGCCTGGTCAATGGGGAACCGGTGGTGATCGTGCAGGAGTGTGGTGCGACGGACTGGCGACGTCGTTTCGACCCACTGCCGCCGACGATCGATTGCGTTGCACGCTGGGAAGACGTCGTTCCCAGGGGATACCAGGGCGGTATTCTCATCTCCGACCGAGCGATCCCGGACGAGGCTCTGCAGGCGGTGGCGCCGTCATGGGTCATGTGCCGGCCGTCAACACTCGTGGTCGGCGTCGGGGCGGAGAAAGATGTGCCGGCCGAAGACCTGGATGCGGCGGTGCGAGAGGTCCTCCAGGCTGCCGGGTTGGCGCCAGGCAGTGTGGCAGCCATCGCCACCCTGGATCGTAAAGCACTGGAACATGGGTTCCGCTCCTGGCTGGCCCAGCGGGGCTGGCCAGTTGTCACCTACAGCGCCGAACAACTGGCCCAAGTGTCTGCTATGCCCAACCCTTCCGACATTGTGGCCCAAGCCGTGGGTACCCCTGGCGTTTGTGAGCCGGCAGCCATGCTGGCGTCAGAGAATCCGACGTTGCTGGTGCCGAAGCAAAAACGTGGCCGGGTCACGGTGGCAGTGGCACGGCTATCAGGTTCCCTCTCCCCCTGGGAGAGGGATAGGGTGAGGGGGGATGCTGATGCCACACCAGAACCCTCACCCCGACCCTCTCCCGGAGGGAGAGGGAGCCACAGCCAGGGCCGCCTCACCGTCATCGGCATCGGGCCCGGGGCACCCGACCTTCTCACTGTGCGGGCCATCAGCGCACTGGAGCGCGCCGAAGCGGTCGTCGGCTACGAACGCTACATTGAGCTCCTCGGCAGCCGTGTGGCCGGGAAGGAGATCCACGGCAGCGCCATTGGCCGGGAAATCGACCGGGCCCGGCTAGCCCTCGATTTGGCTCGCCAAGGCCGCGAGGTTGCCCTGATTTCTAGCGGCGATGCGGGAATCTACGGCATGGCTGGGCTGGTCTTCGAGCAATTGCAGGGGCAGGGGTGGCAGCCAGGTGAGGCGCCTCAAGTTGAGGTGATCCCTGGCGTCACCGCCGCACAGGCGGCGGCATCCTTGCTGGGGGCGCCGTTGTCGAATGATTTTGCTGTGCTCAGCCTGAGCGATCTGCTGACGCCCCGCGAGGTGATCGAGCGACGCTTGGAAGCCGTGGCCGCTGCTGACATGGTCGTTGCCCTTTATAATCCACAGAGCCAGAAACGACGTGCGCTCTTTCAACAGGCGTGTCAGACCTTCTTGCGACACCGTCCGGCGGCCACCCCGGTGGCGGTGGTGCGGTCGGCGTATCGCGACGGTGAGGTTATCCACCTCGGCGAACTTGGCCATTTGGCAGAGATGCCGGTGGATATGGAGAGTCTGGTGCTCATCGGCAATGGCCAGACACAGCGGTTTGCGGATCGTCTGGTGACCGCCCGTGGCTATGAGCCAGCCCGCTTGGCAGGAATTGGGGGGGATGTGCAAGCCCATGAAGCCACTGCCGGAGACAGCGACGCGGCGACGTCGGCGCGCAAGATCCTCTTCGTGGGAGCCGGACCGGGGGATCCGGAGCTGCTCACCCTCAGGGCTGCCCAGGCCCTGGCGACGGCTGATGTCGTGGTCTATGCTGGCTCTCTCGTGCCACGGGGCGTGCTGACGCATGTGCGCTCAGGTGCCCGCCTCCACAATAGCGCCACCCTCACGCTGGAGGACACGCATCGTCTCCTCACCGATGCGTATCGCGCCGGGCAGCAGGTCGTGCGCCTGCACTCCGGTGATCCCAGTTTATATGGGGCGATTACCGAGCAAATGGCCCTCCTGGACGAAGAGCAGATCCCCTATGATATTATCCCAGGTGTGAGCGCATTTCAGGCCGTGGCGGCACGTCTCGGCATTGAATATACCGTCCCGGGAGTGGTGCAGACCATCATTTTGACCCGTCCAGGAGGTCGCACCGGACTGCCGCCAAATGAATCCTTACAGGAGTTGGCCCGCCATGGTGTGACACTGTGTCTGTTTCTGAGCGCGCGCCACGTGGCGGAGGTCCAGGAGACCTTACTGACGAGCTATGCACCGGAGACGCCAGTGGCCGTGGCGTACCGTGCCACCTGGCCTGATGAGGAGCTGACGACCGGGACACTCGGACAACTGGTCGAGATGGTGGAGGGGCGGGGCTACGAACGCACCACGTTCATCATCGTCGGGCCATCGCTGCAACGCCATCACGTACGATCGCGCCTGTACGATGCCTCGCACTGGCACCTGTTCCGGCCGGAAAAAAGGCGGGGACAAGGGTAGATTTTCCATTAACCCCCCACCTATATGTCCTCCCCCGCGAGGGGGGAGGACATATAGGTGGAGATTAGCCCGGGGGAAGAGGGCGTACAAGATGGAGAAGTGGAGCCACGACCGATGATCCTTCTGCTCAGCGGCACCAGTGAGGGACGTCTGTTGGGGGCACGTTTGCGTGCCGCAGGGGTGCCGTTCGTGGCATCCGTGACCACGCCTGAAGCCAGAGCTCTGTTCACTAGCATCGATCCTGTTCCGGAAGTGCTGGTGACGCGGTTTAGCCATGGTTCGTTAGAGGCATTGCTGCGTGAGCGTCAGGCCG
>Ga0184646_1552141_pt1 | contig 10465 bp, 5 predicted proteins | sample PLM1_100_FD_136041 | JGI IMG/M metagenome (GOLD analysis project Ga0184646, IMG submission 136041) | Metatranscriptome of groundwater sediment microbial communities from an aquifer in East River, Colorado, USA - PLM1_100 (Metagenome... | ecosystem: Environmental > Terrestrial > Soil > Riparian... | reverse complement strand
CGTCACGCCTGGCAACTCCACATACCAGCCCGACTAGTGGAAACGAAAGGGACCCCTCGATGCAATTTCACGTCCTCTCTTTTGAAGGCCCGGACGCCTATGCCTTTGCCGGCGGCCTTGCGAGCCGGATTAACGGACTAGTGAATATGCTTGCCGAGGCCAGCTACGAGACCCACCTGTGGTTTGTCGGGGACCCTCACCTTCCAGGGCATGAAACTCGCGACCGGCTCCACCTCCATCGCTGGTGTCAGTGGATCAGCCAGTATCATCCGGGCGGGGTCTATGATGGGGAGCAAGGCAAGCATGTGGATTATGCGGCTTCGCTACCGCCCTTTCTGTGTCAGGAGGTGCTCTTGCCCTATCTGCAGCAGGGGGGACGAGCCGTCATCCTGGCGGAGGAATGGCACACAATCGATGCGGTGCTCCATCTGGACTGGTTGCTGCGCAATGCCGGGGTGCGGCAGCAGGCCAAGATCCTCTGGAATGCTAATAATACCTTCGCCTTCGAGCACATCGACTGGGCCCGGCTGGCCCAGGCAGCGATCATCACCACGGTGAGCCGTTACATGAAGCACCTGATGCAGGGGCTAGGTGCTAACCCCCTGGTTATTCCCAATGGACTCTCGGCGGATACCCTGCTGCCGCCCGAGCGGGAAGCGGTGATGACGTTTAGAAACCGGGTGCGGGGACGGACGGTCGTCAGCAAAGTGGCGCGCTGGGATCCAAACAAGCGCTGGCTCCTGGCGATTGATACAGTGGGCGCCATGAAACGCGTCGGTTGGCAGCCGTTGCTCATTGCCCGCGGCGGGGTCGAACCCCACGGGGCTGAGGTGCTGGCGTCCGCGGCCGCCACCGGGCTCCGGGTGGCTGACCGGGCTCTCCTCCATCGAGGCACGCGCGGCCTGCTACAAGCCCTCGAAGGCCTGGAAGGGGTCGATATCGTGAACTTGTGCTCGCCGATAGACTCCGAGAGTCGCCTCGTGCTCTTCCATAGCTCGGCAGCCGTCTTAGCCAATAGCCAGCACGAACCTTTTGGGCTGGTGGGCCTGGAGACGATGGCGGCCGGGGGGGTGGCATGTATTGGGTATACCGGTGAGGACTATGCGGTGCCCGGCCATAACGCCTTGGCGCTCGAGACGAACGACCCGCAGGAGTTTCTCGACCTGTTTGGGACATTGCGCGTCAACCCGTCCAGGGATCGGGCCTTGAGGCGGGCCGGGCGGGCGACGGCAGAGCATTACACGTGGTCGCAGATCATGCACCGCATTCTCTTGCCCCGGCTGCGTTTCATCGTGGGGGCCTCGCAGGAGACGGCGACAGCTCAGGACAGTCAAGGAAAGAAGGGGGGGATGCGCCTGCACATTGAAGGGCAACACACCAACATCCCCCCACACCTGCTGGGGTGGATCGCCGAACGCCTAGAGGATCTTGACGCACCGTATGGTGACATCATCCAGGCCCGTGTGACGCTGGCCGGGCACCAGAACGGGCAGCGCTACCGTCAAGAGGCGCGAGTCGAGCTGGTATTAGTGGCAGAGACCCTATCTGTCACGCAGGTTGCCAAGACCCCATATGATGCGGTATACGCTGCCCTAAAGGTCACCGAGCGTAAACTGCGCGATTTGCGTACCTTCGAACGTGTGTAATCGATCAACGCGTCATCCGGGAGCTCCTCCCATGCCGAGTGAGATCCGCGCCACTTATCGCGTCCAGGTCCATGCTGGCTTCGCCTTCGACGATGCTGCCGCCATCGCCGATTATCTGGCTGAGCTGGGCATCAGTCACCTCTACAGCTCACCTTACCTGCAGGCAAGACGTGGCAGCATGCATGGTTATGACGTCGTCAACCCCCAGTGGGTGAATGAGGAGTTGGGTGGGGCTAAGGCCCACGTCCACCTCTGTGAGACCCTCCAGAAACATGGGCTCGGTCAGGTGCTCGATGTGGTGCCCAACCACATGGCTATTACAGGGCGAGAGAACCCATGGTGGTGGGACGTGTTGGAGAACGGGCCGTCGAGCCGTTACGCGGCCTACTTCGACGTGGATTGGGATCCCCCCGAGGCCAGAATGCATAACACCGTGCTCCTGCCGGTCCTCGGCGACCATTATGGGCGCGTGCTTGAGGCCGGGGAGTTGCAGCTCGCACATCAAAGCGCCAGCTTTACCATCCGCTATCATGACCATCTATTCCCAGTAAGCCCGAGTTCTCTCGATCATTTGCTCGGGATTGCTGCGGAGCGGTGCCAGTCTGATGTATTGGCCTTCATCGCCGATGCCCTCGCCTGGCTTCCGTTGTCCACGGTCACGGACTGGGCTAGTGTCCAGCGGCGGCATCGTGACAAAGAGGTGTTGCGGGCGCAGCTCACCCGCCTTCTGGCGGAGCAGCCGGAGGTGGCCGCCGCCATCGACGCCATCGTCGCCGAGGTGAATGCTCATCCCGACGCCCTCGATGCGCTCCTGGAGCGCCAGAACTACCGGTTGGCTTTCTGGCGTGCGGCGGCACGCGATCTCGGCTACCGGCGCTTTTTCGACATCAACACCCTCGTGGCTCTGCGCATGGAAGACGAGCGGGTCTTTGCTGACACGCATGCGCTGGTGCTGAGATGGCTCGCTGACGGCATGCTCGACGGCCTGCGCATCGATCATCCGGACGGACTCCGCGATCCCGAGATGTACTGCCGATGGCTGCACCAGGCCTGTCCGCAGGCCTGGATCGTGGTGGAGAAGATCCTCGAACCGGGGGAGCGCCTGCCGGATACATGGCCGGTAGCCGGGACGACGGGCTATGACTTCCTGAACCGCGTTGGCGGTCTGTTCGTCGACCCTACCGGCGAACAGCCACTGACCGAGCTGTATACCGCCTTCACCGGCGAGTCCAGCGACTATGAGGTGCTGGTGCGTGAGAAGAAGCACCAGACGCTGCGCGAGCTGCTGGGCAGCGACGTCAACCGCCTCACCGCCCTGTTCGTGGAGATCTGCGAGCGCTTCCGACGCCACCGTGATTATACGCGTCATGAGCTCCATGAGGTCCTGCGCGAGGTGATTGCCTGTTTCCCCATCTATCGCACCTACGTGCAGGCCGATACCGGCCGCGTCAGCGACGACGATACGCACTCTATCGACGAGGCGGTGGAGCGGGCGAAAGGCAACCGCCCGGACCTCGATGGAGCCCTCTTCGACTTCCTCCGTGACTTGTTATTATTGCGCATCCGCGGCGCACCGGAGACAGAACTGGTGATGCGCTTCCAGCAACTCACCGGGCCAACCATGGCCAAAGGGGTGGAAGACACCACCTTTTACTGTTTTAACCGGCTGACCTCCCTGAACGAGGTCGGCGGCGACCCGAGCCGGTTCGGCGTCGCACTTGAGGAGTTTCACCAGGCGTGTCTTGAGGCACAGCGGCGGTGGCCGCGGGCTATGCTCGCGACCTCCACCCACGACACCAAACGCAGCGAGGATGTACGGGCCCGCATTCACCTCCTGTCCGAGATCCCCGAGGGCTGGGGCGAGGCGGTGCGTCGTTGGGCGGCGCGCAACGATCGACACCGGCGCGCCGGCTGGCCTGATCGCAATACCGAGTACCTCTTCTATCAGACACTCGTCGGCGCATGGCCAATCGGGGTCGAGCGCGCTACTGCCTATATGGAAAAGGTGGTCCGCGAAGCCAAAGTCCACACCTCCTGGACCAACATCAACGGCGAATATGAGAAGGTGCTGCGTGCCTTTGTGGAGGCTGTGTTGGCGGACGAGGAGTTCATTGCCGACCTTGAAGCTTTCGTGACGCCACTCATCGAGCCCGGGCGCGTGAATGCGCTGGCCCAAACGCTCATCAAGCTCACCGCACCCGGCGTGCCTGACCTGTACCAGGGCACGGAGCTGTGGGATTTAAGCCTGGTCGATCCCGACAATCGACGCCCGGTTGACTACAACCTGCGGCGGCGCCTCTTGGCTGAGTTGCAGGGGGCCACGCCGGAGGCCATCTGGGCGCAGAGGGAGCAGGGGTTGCCGAAGCTTTGGGTGATTCGCCAGGCCCTGTCGCTACGCCGACGGCAGCCAGAGCTCTTCGGTCCGCAGGGGGATTATCAGCCGCTCATGGCTCGAGGCGCGCGGGCTGCACATGTGGTCGCCTTCGCACGCAGCACTGGGGCGGTCACTGTGGTGCGGCGCCTGGGGCTTGGGCTCAACGGCGACTGGACCAACACCACCCTTGCCCTTCCCCCTGGTCAGTGGCGCAACGAGCTGACAGGTGACGACACCCGTGGGGGCATGGTGCGCCTGGCTGACCTGTTAGAGCGGTTTCCGGTCTGCTTACTGTCACGGCGGGGAGATGGTATATGACTGCATCCTCTTTCTCCCTCTCCCAGAGGGAGAGATGACATGAACGTGTAGAGGCGAGGCGATGAGCACTGATCACTGGGGCATTGATGACGGTTACGAGGATGCCACGGGGGGCTGGCATGAAACCCCCGAAGCCACGAGGTCGGCTATCCTTACCGCCATGGGCGTCGATCCCACAGGTGCGAGGCCACCGAGGGGAACACCGGTGCGAGTGGTACGGCCTCGACAGGTAATACCGTTGGAGGGGCCTGCCGAGCTGAGGCTCGAGGATGGCGCCGTCTTGCAGGTCAATACGACCCTGCCGCCCGACCTTCCCCTTGGCTATCATGAACTCCATCCGCTCGCTGGTGGGCCGGTGATCCACGTCATCGTGAGCCCTGGCCGGTGCTACTTACCGGCAGACTGGCGCATATGGGGCTGGGCCGTACAACTGTACGCCCTACGATCCGCTGCAAGCTGGGGCATCGGTGATCTGGCGGACCTCCGTCGGCTGGCGCACTGGTCAGCGGCCGAGTTGGGAGCTGGCATCCTATTGATCAACCCCCTCCACGCCGCTACACCGGTGTTACCACAGCAGCCGAGCCCGTATTTCCCCAGCAGCCGGCGCTACCGCAATCTGCTGTATCTGCGCATCGAAGAGGTGCCAGGCGCCGCCGAGGCCGGTATAGACCTGGAGCGCCTTGCGGTGGATGGTCGGGCACTCAACCGTGAGCGCCAGATCGACCGCGATGCCATCTTTCGCCTGAAGATGGGCGCCCTCGAACGCCTCTGGGGCCTTTTTGGCGATGATGCCGCTTTCGAGCACTACGGCGCTGAGCAGGACGAGGCCCTCAGGCAGTTTGCCATCTTCTGTGTCCTCGCCGAGCACTACGGCCGAGGCTGGCGTCACTGGCCCGCTGCATACCACCACCCCGACTCTCCAGCGGTGACCCGTTTTGCGGCCGAACGTGCCGACCGCGTACGGTTCCATCAGTGGCTGCAGTGGCTGCTCGACGAGCAATTAGCACGGGCAGCTGGCGAGCTACTGCTGATGCAAGACCTGCCCATCGGAGTCGACCCAAACGGCGCTGATGCCTGGGCCTGGCAGGACGTCCTCGCCAACGATGTGACGGTCGGCGTGCCGCCGGATGAGTATAACACCCTGGGTCAGGACTGGGGGCTGCCGCCCTTCGTGCCCCATAAGCTGAGCGCCGCCGCGTACGGGCCGTTTCGCCAGATCATCCGAGCCACTCTGCGGCACGCTGGCGGGCTCCGTATCGACCATGTCATGGGCCTCTTCCGGCTGTATTGGATTCCCCAAGGAGCTGACCCCGCGATGGGCGGTTTTGTGCGCTATCCGGCCGAGGATCTCCTGGCCATTATTGCTCTGGAGAGCCATCGCGCCCGGGCCTTTGTCGTAGGGGAGGACTTGGGCATGGTGGAAAAGGCGGCACAGGCACAGCTTGCCGCGCACCAGGTCCTGTCATACCGCCTGCTGTGGTTTGAAACCGAACTGCCGCCCCGCTATCCCAAGCTGGCGTTGACAGCGATCACGACCCATGACCTGCCGACGATTGCAGGCCTGTGGAGCGGCGCCGACCTGCGGGTCCAACATGAACTGGGCCTGCAACCGAACGAAGAGGGCCTGCGAGACATTCGGGAACGGCTCCGGACGATGGCCAATCTGCCTGAGAAGGCGGCGGTGCACGAGGTGATTGTGCGCGCGCACCAGCTCCTCGCTGAGGCACCATCGGTGGTGGTGACAGCGACGTTGGAGGATGCCATGGCTGTCGAAGAACGCCCCAACATGCCCAACACCACGACTGAATGGCCCAATTGGTCGATTGCCTTACCAACACCTCTGGAGAGCCTTGAGGTCAATCCGCTGGCGCGCGCCATTGGCGAAATTTTCAAGCGACGACGGCCACTACGGGAGCGGCATCGAGACCTCGGTGGATAAGACGTGAGCTGAGGCGTTATTTCTCGTGTAGTGGCAAGGCATAGAAAGTTTACTCAAGCGTCAAGCGACTTTCGCTTGAGATTGCCCAATAGATGAGGAAAAGGAGGGTTCAATGAGTCAAGGCAAACAGGATACCAATCATGACAAGATCAATGACCTGGAACAGTTTCGTGAGGATGGCGCGGGGGAATACCTCACGACGAATCAGGGGTTACGCATTAATGACGATCAGAATTCGCTCAAAGCAGGCGAGCGTGGTCCGTCGTTACTTGAAGATTTCCATTTTCGTGAGAAAATGACCCATTTTGACCATGAACGGATCCCGGAGCGTATTGTTCATGCGCGTGGCGCCGCGGCTCATGGCTATTTCCAGGTATACGAATCGCTGGCTCCGTACACAAAGGCCAAGTTCCTCCAAGACCCGTCGGTGAACACTCCGGTCTTCGTGCGCTTCTCGACCGTCGTCGGTTCGCGTGGTTCGTCTGACCTGGCGCGCGATGTGCGCGGTTTCGCCGTGAAGTTCTATACCGAAGAGGGCAACTACGATCTTGTCGGTAACAACATCCCCGTCTTCTTCATTCAAGACGCGCTCAAGTTTCCTGATCTTATCCACGCTGTCAAGCCGGAACCGCATCATGAAATACCACAGGCGGCTTCCGCGCATGATACGTTCTGGGACTTCGTGTCATTGATGCCGGAATCCATGCACATGATTATGTGGGTGATGTCCGATCGCGCCATTCCCCGAAGCTTCCGCATGATGGAAGGTTTCGGCGTCCATACGTTCCGTTTCATCAATGAAGGAGGCAAAGCGCGTTTTGTGAAATTTCACTGGAAGCCTCTGCTCGGTGTGCACTCGGTCGTCTGGGATGAAGCGCAGAAGATCTCCGGGCAAGACCCAGACTTTCTTCGACGCGACCTGTGGGAAGCCATCGAGAACGGCGACTATCCTGAATGGGAATTAGGCGTCCAGATCGTCGAGGAAGAGGACGAGCATAAGTTTGACTTCGATCTGCTCGACGCCACCAAAATCATTCCTGAAGAGTTGGTTCCCGTCAAGCGCATCGGCAAGTTGACCCTCAACCGCAACCCCGACAACTTCTTCGCCGAGACCGAGCAGGTCGCTTTTCACCCTGGCCATATTGTGCCTGGCATTGACTTCACCAATGATCCACTGCTGCAGGGGCGTCTGTTCTCTTACACGGATACGCAACTGATCCGCTTGGGCGGCCCCAACTTTCACGAGATTCCCATCAACCGTCCGGTGGCGCCCGTGCATAACCATCAACGGGACGGCCATATGCGGCAGACGATCAATCGTGGCCGCGCTAGTTATGAGCCGAATTCGCTGGGCGGCGGCTGTCCCATGCAAGCAAAGGCCAACATGGGCGGCTTTGTCAGCTACGCCGAGAAGATTGACGCCCACAAAGTGCGGGCGCGGAGCAAGAGTTTCTTTGACCATTTCAGCCAGGCGGCGCTGTTCTGGAACAGTCAATCCGACCCGGAGAAAGAACATCTTGTGCAAGCCCTGCGGTTTGAATTAGGCAAGGTGGAAGGGCCCGACATCAGAAAGCGGATGGTCGGCATGCTGGCTCACGTGGACGAAACGTTAGCCAGCCGTGTGGCGCAAGGTCTCGGACTCAGCGTACCCACGAAGCTCGACACGCCTTTGAATATGAGCGTGCCGGCAGACGGTGACGCCGAGCAATTCCAGCCGAAGCCCGTCCATACATCAATTGGACACTCGGCGGCCTTGAGTATGGCGAACACCATCAAGGACAGCATCAAAACACGCAAAGTCGCCATTCTCGCCGCCGACGGATGTGATGACGCCGCTGTCTCCAGCATGAAGCAAGCCTTGAGAGCTGCCGGAGCGCAGGCGAAGGTCGTCGCCCCGAGGCTCGGAGTTTTGACAAGCGCGGCGGGCAGCGAAGTCAACATCGATTTCAGTCTGCTTACCTCCAGTTCAGTCATGTTCGATGCCGTGTATGTTCCCGGAGGAGAAAAGAGCGTTGAGACGCTTAAGGGTGAGGGTAACGCACTCCACTTCATCAATGAGGCGTATAAGCATTGCAAGACAATAGCCGCCAGTGGCGCGGGCATTGAGTTATTACGCGCTTCTTCCCTCGGCGCGGATAAACTCCCCGAGCCGAATGCCGCAGGAAATCAGATTATCGCCGACGAGGGTGTCATCATCAGTCGTAATGCTCAGGCTGACGACGTGGCGGCGAAATTCCTTCAAGCGATCGCGCAACATCGCCATTGGGGCCGAGAGATGAAGGATCAAGTGCCAGCGTGATCCGTTGGCGGTATGAGGCGAGCTATACGCTCTCAACATGGGAAAACAGGAGGGCCTTCGTCAGCAACCCTATGAGGGTAGGCGACGGATCATGGGCCCGCTGAGGCTTTGTGGGTGGCGACTCCTATCACACTGATAAGCGTCGCTCTGGGGCGCTCTTATTCTGAGAGGACGAGCGGCAGCATGAAGGGTCGGGCGAAGGGAATATGATTAGCAGTGTCTGTGAGGTGAAGCTTTACCCTGCATGCTGTTCGCCACGGGATGCCTGTTGCTCCGTATGAACAGCCTGTTAGCAGCAGATCTGGCATGTCGATTGCACTTTGAAGGTGTCGCGTGCATAGGGATTTCCCCCAGCGTGATGGAATTTCCCCTGAGTGTGCAAACCATGGATGGGTCGGTATCGACCTCACCATAGGAGGGAGGCTATGAAGAAACTCATTGCCGCAGCAACCATGCTTTCTGTACTTGGTTTTCTGCTCACCGTGGGGGCGTTGGCGCAGTCAGCACCAGGCTCTGGAACCAGCCGCGAGCCAATTATAACCACCCCCCCCGCGCCGCCACCATCTGGACAGCTAGGAACAAGACCGTCCACTATGATGAATGAAGTGTATGCGAGCAAACTTATCGGTGCGACCGTTAAGAACGCGCAAGGGGACAATCTCGGGAAAATCGATGAATTAGTCATCGACCCACAGGATGCGCGGATCAAGGCAGCGATCGTGTCCGTCGGGGGCCTGTTGGGCATCGGCGCCAAGTCAGTGGCAATCCCCTGGAATAAGGTAAAGATGGGGTCTGATGCTGATCGCGATACCGTCGTCGTCGCGATGGGGAAAGAGGAGTTTGAACAAGCTCCGGGCTGGCAAAAGCCCAATAGATAATCCAGCCTGACCATGTAGCAACCCATCGTTCTGCCTGCAGTAACACCGCGCTTGGCAGCGCCCGGAGAGTGTCCAGCTCGGCCTTAAGACTGCCCAATGGCGCGGAGGACTCCTGATCCTCCGCGCTGCGGTCACCTGCAGCATGAGGTGTTCTGCGAACGACCGCAGGCAAGAGGGTAAGCTGCTGCAGAGGCGCTGTCTTTAGCGGGTCCGTCACATGCCATCGTGACACTGGCTTCTTCCGTAGCGCAGCGCATCGAACACCACGCACATCGCTAGGACATCCTTTCCTTTATGTCATCTGGGGCGTCAAGCCATGAAGTGGAAGTGTTTCGGCCTGCCTCATCTAGGGAGACAGAGTTAACCGACTGTAAGCTATGATCCCCCCTCTGAGTCCCCAACCAGCCTCGCGGTAGGGGAGTCAATAGCGGTCTGAGTGGCCAGATGCACCTCTCCTGTGAAACACAGGACAGGGCAACTGGTATAGCAACCTCAGCCACGAGCCTTCGATTGACGAGGACCTGCTAGGCGCAGGCATAGTGTTGAAGCGGACGGAGGGGGGTGGCTTATGGCAAGGAAGCTTCTGAGATGCGGCATCATGGGTGTTTATGCCGTCCTGGGACTTTTGAGCGCTCGTGTGGAGGCTGATCCATGGCATTCCGAAAGGGGCCATGCATCCTACTATGGTAAAGACTTTCAGGGAAAGAAGACCGCCAGTGGCGAACGCTTCTCGCCGAAGGACATGACGGCCGCCCATCGTAAATTACCTCTAGGCACGAAGGTCATGGTGGAGAACCTCGAAACGGGTGAAAAGACAGAGGTCAAGATCACCGACCGTGGGCCCTACGCTGACCCGAAGCGCCGCATCATCGATTTATCGAAGGCCGCCGCCGATAGTATCGGCCTGATTGAGCAAGGAGTTGGACGGGTACGGGTGACGGTTACAGAAGGGCCAACAGATGCGAAGAAGACTAGCGAAGATGAGGAAACGTTCTTTGAGGTCCAGGTGGG
>Ga0184646_1009095_pt1 | contig 10652 bp, 10 predicted proteins | sample PLM1_100_FD_136041 | JGI IMG/M metagenome (GOLD analysis project Ga0184646, IMG submission 136041) | Metatranscriptome of groundwater sediment microbial communities from an aquifer in East River, Colorado, USA - PLM1_100 (Metagenome... | ecosystem: Environmental > Terrestrial > Soil > Riparian... | reverse complement strand
CGTGTGTCGCAGCATGCCCCTGGGACACCGTGGCGCCCTGTTGTTGCAGTCGCCTCGTGACGTCGGAGAGCGCCAGATCAGAACCACTCACGGTATACCCCAGAGTCAGCAGGACTTCAGCGATGCCACTCATACCAATGCCGCCAATACCCACGAAGTGGATGCGTTGGGTGTTACGCATCATCCCTACTCCTCGCCCTGTGCAGCAGTTGCAGGCAAGTTGTGACGATAGCATCAGCGGCCTGGGGCCGGCCGAGAGCACGGCTGTGCGCCGCCTGCTGCAGCAGCAGCTCGGGCTTACGCAGCAATGGCTCCAACACCTCATAGAGCCGTGCGCCGGTGAGTTCGGCATCGAGGATGACCTGCGCCGCCCCCTGCCGCTGCATGGCCATGGCGTTGTGACGCTGATGATCATCGGCAGCATACGGGTACGGCACTAGAATCGCCGGCCGGCCACAGGTGGTGAGCTCCGCCAGCGTACTGGCGCCAGACCGACACAGGACCAGGTCGGCCCAGCGATAGCGGTCGGCCATATTGTGCAGAAACGGCTGCACCTCCGCCTGCAGACCCGCCTGGGCGTAGGCCTGGGTCACCTCAGCACAATCGGCATCTCCAGTCTGGTGCACCAGGCAAAGATGCGGCTGATGCGCTGCGAGCATGGGCGCTGCCTGCATCATCGCCTGATTGATGCGATGCGCCCCCTGACTGCCGCCGAACACCAGGAGATGCAGGCACTCGCCAGTACGCGTCGACGCTGTGGCACCGACCTGGCAAATCTCCTCACGCACCGGTGTGCCGCTATACTCCACGAGCCGGTTAGGCAGATACGCCGCGCTCTCTGGAAAAGAGGTAAACACGCGCTGAGCATAGCGCGCCAGGCTCCGCACCGTCAGCCCTGGGACCAGGTTCTGCTCCATGATCACCCGTGGCACACGCCACAGAGTGGCCGCCAGCACCACTGGCCCCATGACATAGCCACCTGCCCCGACCACCAGGTGCGGCCGTACACGCCAGAGGAGACGCAGCGCCTGGAGGGTGCCCAGGCCCAGGGCACCAAGCGCTCCGGCCTGGGCCAGGCGCGAGCGCCCTTGCAGCGCTCGCACTGTCACGGGATAGAAGTGAAAGCCTTCGCGCGGTAAAAGGCGCTCTTCCAGACCACCCGGGTGGCCCACGAAGAGCACGTCTGTGCCGGGGCAGCGTGCCGCAAAGCGCCTGGCCACAGCAATCCCAGGATAGAGATGACCACCGGTACCACCAGCCGCAATGACAAGGCGCAAGGTTGCAGTCTGGGTCACGACCTGCCTCCTTCCGCAATATTGAGCATCGTACCAATCGCCATCAGCGACACCAACAGATTCGATCCGCCGAGGCTAATGAAGGGCAGCGGCAGTCCCTTGGTGGGCATGAGACCAATGACCACACACAGGTTCATGACAATCTGCAGGGACAAAATGATGAAGATGCCCAGTCCCAAATAGGTGCCAAACGGGTCATTACACGACACCGCAATACGCAGAATGCGCCACAACAGCAGTAGAAAGAGGCTGATGAGCGTCACCGCACCCAGAAACCCCAATTCCTCACCAATGACCGCAAAAATGAAGTCGGTATGGGCTTCTGGAAGATAAAATAACTTTTGCTGGCTCTTTCCCAAGCCAATGCCCAGCAACCCGCCCTGCCCCAGGGCGAGTAACGCCTGCACCGCTTGATAGCCACCGCCCTGACGATCCCCCCACGGATTGAGAAATACCATCAGCCGTCCCATACGAAAGCGCACATGCGTCAGAGCCCAGTAGAGGCCCGGCAGGCCAGCCACGGCGGTACAGGCAAGGTAGCGCCACGGCACACCGGCGATCAGTAGTTGCAGACTCACGGTGGCTGCCAGGACGACTGCGGTTCCCAAATCCGGTTCCTTGAAGACCAACAGTGTCGTCACGGCCAGGATACCCATGTTGGGCACGTACGTATGCACGAAACTGGTCAGGCGTTCCTGATTCATCGCCAGACTACGGGCCACATACAACAGCAGCGTGTACTTGGCAAACTCCGAGGGCTGTATAGACAGTGGGCCGAGCATCAGCCAACGGCGTGCACCTCCGACCTCCTTGCCAAAAATGGGTAGCAGTACCAGGATGAGGGCCAAAAGGGTGCACAGGAGGGCTGGCACGGCCAGGCGTCGCTGGGCGCTATAGGGCATGGAACGCATGACCCACAGGCCGAGCAAACCAAGCCCAGCCCACACCAACTGGCGCTTCAGAAAATAGAGCGAGTCCTGGTGGCGCATCTGTGCCAGCACAGCGCTGGTGCTGTAAAGCATCGCGAGCCCAATGGTCACCAATAAGAACGTCAGCCCCAGTAGGACAAAATCCGTGCGTCGTGTCATGCCGTCACCGCAATTTCAACGTGCTTAAACTGAACAGCGCCAGAGTGATGGCAATGATCCAAAAGCGCACGATCACCTTGGGTTCTTGCCAGCCCTTGGCCTCAAAATGGTGATGCAGGGGAGCCATACGAAATACGCGTCTACCCGTCAGCTTAAACGAGGCCACTTGAATGATCACAGACAAGGTTTCGATGACGAAAAGCCCCCCAATCACCAGCAGGAGTAATTCATGCTTCGCCAGCACTGCGACGGTCCCCAGGGCGCTTCCCAGCGCCAGCGAACCTACGTCACCCATGAAGATCTGCGCAGGGTAGGCATTGAACCACAGGAACCCCAGGCTGGCACCGAGCAGCGCCCCACAGAACACCGCCAGTTCGCCGGCCCCCCGGATATGCATGAGGTTTAGATAGTCGGCAAAGTTGGCATTGCCGACGACATAGGCGATGCCGGCATAAACGAAGGTGGCAATGATAAATGGCCCGGTCGCAAGTCCATCCAGCCCATCAGTCAGATTCACCGCATTACTGGTGCCGACGATGACCGAGGCGCCAAAGAGGATGTACCAGGCGCCGAGATCAGGACGCAGCTGTTTGAAAAATGGCATGTGGAGACGCGTCACATTGCTGCCGGGTTCGGCGGTCATATACAGCAGTCCAACCGCCACGGCGGCGATGCTCATCTCCAGGAGCAATTTATCTTTAGCACGCAGCCCAGCAGAACTCTTCCGAACTTTTTTCAGATAATCGTCCCAGAAGCCCACCGCCCCAAACGCTACAGTGGTAAGCAACGCCAACCAGACATACGGTATGGTAAGATTCGCCCACAGGAGGGTGGCGAGTACCATAGTCGCGAGGATGAGCAGCCCACCCATGGTCGGTGTCCCGGCTTTACTGTAGTGAGATTTGGGGCCATCTTGACGAATCACCTGCCCTACCTGCAAGCGTTGTAGCATGCTGATAACATACGGTCCAACGATAATACTCACGAGCAGGGCGGTCAGTGCAGCGTAGGCAGTACGGAACGTCAGATAGCGGAAGACGTTGAAGACCGAAAAGGTCTGATGCAAAGGGAAGAGCACGTGATAAAACATCACCCGTCCCCTTCATGCTCTGCCAGGGCGTGCACCAGGCGTTCCATAGCCATGCCCCGCGACCCCTTCAGCAGCATCACGTCCCCCGGACGCCATAGTGACCTGAGGAGTGCCACAGCCTCCTCAGGTTGCGTCGTCATGTGGATACATGCGGCTGCCATCCCGGCACCCTGGGCACCGTGGGCGATGTGTTGCGCTAAAGGACCAAAGGTAATCAGCTGCTGCACCCCGCTCTGGGTCACCAGCACCCCAACCTCCTCGTGTAGCGCCGGCCCACTGTCGCCCAACTCCAACATATCCCCCAGGACTGCCAGACGCCTACCAGCCGTGTGTATCTGGGCCAAACACTGCAAGGCTACCCGCATCGACTGCGGGCTGGCATTGTACGTATCATCAATGAGGGTCACGCCGTCCTGACCGCGTTTGACCATCATGCGCCCATACATGCCGCGATAGCTCTGTAAGCCGGCGACAATGTCTGCAGCAGGGACGTGCATGGCCATCCCTACGGCTGCCGCAGCGAGCGCATTCATCAGCTGATGCGCTCCCAGCACTGGAAGAGCGGCCTCACAAGCCGTGTCGTTGAGTACCAGGGTGCATAGTACCCCGTCCAGACCGCGGTCTTCCTGCACCCACCCGCGTAGGTCAGCCTCCGGTCCCTGGCCAAAGGTGAGGAGCCGTCCGGGTGCCTGACACCCCAAGGCCAGGGCCCGGGGATCATCGGCATTCACAATCGCCACGGAGGAGGCATCGAGTGCCTCAATGAGTTCTCCCTTGGCCTGCTGAATACGCTCGACCGAGCCTACATAGCCCACGTGCGCTAAACCGATATTCGTGATGACGCCGATGTGCGGCAGCGCCATCTCGCACAAACGGCGGATTTCGCCAAGATGGTTCATGCCGAGTTCGAGCACCGCCACCTGGTACGTCGCCTCGAGCTGTAACAGGGCGAGCGGCACGCCAATGTGGTTATTGAGATTGCCGAGGGCCTTACAGGTGGCATAGCGTTGCTGCAGGACCGCTGCCGTCATTTCCTTCACCGTCGTCTTGCCATTGCTCCCGGTAATGGCGACAACCGTGCCAGGGAACTGCCGACGCTGGGCGAGAGCGAAATCTTGCAACGCCACGTGCGTATCAGCCACGAGAATGCCTGCTGAGGTGGCTGCAGTGGCCAGATTGTGCGCCACGCACCGCGCCTCGGAGAGCATGACGGCGGCGGCACCGCGTTGTAGGGCCGTGGTGGCAAACTGATGCCCATCAAAATGCTCCCCGTGCAGCGCCACAAACAGCGCTCCGGATGGCACGGTACGCGAATCCGTGCTCACCCCGTGCACCTGCCGTTGCGGGTCACCCCAGAGGAGAGCACCTTGGATCCGTTGCAGAATCTCTGCGACACTCCACGTTGGCATAGTCTCTCACCGTCGACGTTCGAGGGCAGCCTGGGCGACTTCGCGGTCGTCAAAATGCCGGCGCGTCTGTCCCAGGATTTGATAGTCTTCATGTCCCTTGCCGGCAATGACGATAGTGTCCAAGGATTGGGCCATGGCAATGGCGTGTTCAATGGCCTCCTGGCGATCAGGAAGGGTCACATAGTCCTGTGAGCTTTCCACGCCAGTGATGATCTCATCAATAATGCGCTGCGGGTCCTCCGTGCGGGGATTGTCCGACGTGATGATGGTGTAATCGCTCAGCCTGGTGGCCACCTGCCCCATCAGCGGACGCTTGCCCGGATCGCGGTCCCCCCCACAACCAAACACCGTGATCAGACGGCCAGTGGTCTCCGCCCGTACGAGTTGCAGGACTTTTTCAAGGGCATCTGGAGTATGCGCATAATCCACAAACACCGCAAAGTCCTGGCCGTAATCGACACGCTCCAGGCGCCCTGGGACGCGTTGGAGCTGCGCAATGCCCTGGGTGATTGCCCCAGCGTCGATATCTAAAGCAATGGCGACGGCTATCCCAGCCAGGAGGTTGTAGACGTTATGGCGTCCAACCAGGGGCGACACGATGTCGAGCTGCCCCTTCGTCGTTGACAGGGTAAAACGAATGCCGTCCAGTCCGTGTCGCACTGCCGATGGCTTCAGCGTCGCTTCACCCTCCAGACCATAGGTGAGCAGACGCGCCCGCGACATGTCGAGGAGTCGCTGGCCATAGGGATCATCGAGGTTGAGAACATGCCATGCGCCTGGCAAGTTTTGGAATAGACGCGCTTTGGCGGCAAAGTAGGCCTCTTCCGTGCCATGATAATCGTAGTGGTCACGGCTGAGGTTGGTAAACACCGCCACTTCGAAGCGGCAACCCCACACGCGCTCCTGGTCCAACGCATGGCTCGAGACCTCCATAACGGCGTAGCCAAGGTTCGCCTGCACCATCTGCGCCAGCAGGTGGTGGAGTTCGAGGGCATCAGGCGTGGTATGGGCAGCCGGTATCTCCTGTGTCCCAATGCGATAATTCACCGTACCGATCACCCCCACCGCCTGGCCAGCAGCCTGCAGAATGGCCTCAATAATATAAGAGGTGGTCGTCTTCCCGTTAGTCCCTGTAATGCCAATCAGACGCAGGTGCCGCCCAGGATGGCCATAGTACGCACTGGCCAGAAGCGCAAACGCCTGACGACTGTTGGGCACCTTGACCACCGTGCATCCCGCCTGCTGCACGCGCTCCTGCAAGGCGAGAGGGAATTCTTCCACCACCAGGACGGCGGCACCCTTGTCAAGCGCATCCCCGAGAAAGCGGTGCCCATCGGTATGCAACCCGCGCAGCGCCACGAACAGCGTCTCTGGCACCACCTGACGGGAATCCGCCGTCAGATGTCGCACAGGACGACGTGTGGGGCCGGTCAGGGTACAAGCCTGACTACCATTGAGGAGGTCCACTAGTTCACGGGTAGGTTCCGACACGAGACTCCTCCTATGGAGTTAGGGCCGCCGTTCCTTCTCGGTTTTCGGTCCGGCCGATAAGGCCACACGGGCTGGCTCACGCTCTCCTGACTTTGCTCCTGCGGACGAAGTGACACGCGGCGACTCACGGTCTCCCGGCGGCGGGGTTGGGGTTGGGTCGAGGGTCGTTTCCAAACTTAACGTCTGCGTCTGTCGAGACGGGACTTGCAAATAATACAGCGCTTGCTGCGCCACACGCTTAAAGACCGGTGCGGCTGCCTCACCACCCCACTTGGCGCGCTGCGGCTCATCAATCAGGACCAGAATCGCCAGTTGAGGGACCTCAGCCGGCACATACCCCACGAAGGAAGCGAGGACCTTGCTGTGACTGTAGCCACCACGTTCCACTTTCTGCGCTGTCCCAGTTTTGCCAGCCACGGTATAGCCTTCGACCGCCGCCTGTTTGCCCGTGCCCCGCTCGACCACACCGACCAGAATCTCGTTGATGCGTTCCAAGGTCTGCGGGGACAGGACGCGGTGGCGCGCCTGCGGAGCAAAGAACTGGGACTCATCGCCCTGCACCACGTGCTCAACCATGCGTGGGCGCATCAACCAGCCGCCGTTCGCCACCGCGGCGTAGGCTGCCAGGAGCTGCAGCGATGTCACCGTCACTTCCTGGCCAAACGCCAGCGAATAGTGGGTAGGTTTGGACCATTTCTTGGGTGGACGAATCAACCCCCCATCCTCATTCGGGAGGTTCACCAGAGATTTCTCGCCGAATCCAAACCGCCGGATATAGGTGTAAAGCTGGTCGTCGCTGAGGCGCTCAGAGATCTTTGCTGTTCCTATATTGCTCGATTTTTCAATTACTTGTGAGAAACTTAAGAGACCATAGGGATGATGATCGCGCAGACGACGTCCACCGCGCACAAACAACCCATTCTCACAATAGAACATATCAGTGACCTGTGCGACGTTCTCCTCCAGCGCCGCAGACGCCGTCACCAGCTTGAACGTCGAACCGGGCTCCACTGGATCAGTGACGGCCCGATTCCGCTGCCAGACCTGCTGCTTGGGATCCTGAAAATCATTCGGGTTGAAAAACGGATAGCTGGCCAGTGCCAGAATATCCCCACTCGGTGGGTGCATGATGAGCACTAAGCCACTCTTTGCCTGCGTTTCCTGCACACGCGCAGCAAGCTCCTTCTCGGCGACATATTGCAGACGTTCGTCAAGCGTGAGATAGAGATCAGCCCCCCGCGGCTGATCGCTCGGATCCCCGGCTATGACCTGGACCGTGCGGCCTGTAGCGTCACGCTGTAGCGTGACGCGGCGTGGCGTCCCTGTAAGTTCGCGGTTGTACAGATGTTCCAAGCCGACAAGCCCCACACCATCCACACCCACAAAGCCGAGCACCTGTCCGGCCAGGTACCGCTTGGGGTAGAAGCGACGTGTCTCTTGCAGCACCTGCACCCCGCGGATGTTCAGCTTCTGCAAGCGTTCGCCGACTTCTGGAGGCAGCTGCCGCGCCAGCCAGACAAACGGCGATGAGGACTCCAACTGACGTTTCACTGTCGCCAGCGGCTGCCCTAAAATCTGTGCTACCTTTGGGGCGATGGCATCTGGGTCCTCAATGTCCTGGGGAATGGCATAGACAGACGGTACTGGCACGCTCGTTGCCAGTACGCGTCCGTGCCGATCGAGGACACGCCCTCGTTCAGGGTTCAGGGTAATCTGGCGGCTGTACTGACGTTCCGCTAGATCGCGCAAGTACGTGTGCTGGAAGACCTGGACAACCACGAGGCGGATAAAAATGGCGCAGAAAATACACCCAAAAAGCCCTACAACTAGACGCAACCGTGGGCCACTATAGGGTTTGAAACGTCCGGCGAGTCGCATTACTCCCTCCTCTGGCCAACCACGTGTTGCCCTGAGCGTACATAAATCACCTGTGTAGCTTGGGGTGGACGTAACCCCAAGTGCTGTGCGGCAATTTCTTCAATGCGTCGCAGCTGACGCAGTGATCCGAGTTCCACTTGTAACTCTTTCTGCCGCTGCAGCGCCTGAGTCCGCTGCGCCAGAAGCTTGCTCTGGCGATATCCCAGGCCCACCAGACGCACTTGCGGCCAAAGGTAAAGCAACACCCCTCCCAGCACCATCACCGCACTGAGCAGGAGCGCCATCCCCACGTACCGACTGGCAATGCGCCGCGCCCGTCCCCTTGACATTATCAGCGCTGCAGAGGTGGCCTGTGGCTGAGGCGGCATGGCTCATTCCTCGACGCTGAGCTTCTCAGCTACACGCAGCCGCGCACTGCGGCTACGCGGATTGTCTTGGATCTCGTCTGGGCCAGGCATCAGCGGTTTGCGTGTGACCAATCTGAGCTGCGGCTGCCGACCGCAGACACACTGTGGTATCTGTGGTGGACACACACACCCCCGCGCCTCCTGACGCATGAAGGTTTTGACCTGCTGATCCTCGCCAGAGTGAAAGGCGAGAACACCGAGGCGCCCCCCAGGGCGCAAGGCCGCCACTGCCTGTGGCAAGGCGGCTACCAGGGCCGGCAATTCGTCATTCACCGCCATGCGCAGGGCCAAAAAGACGCGCGTCGCCGGATGGATATGGGACGGCCAGGCAGCACGCGGAATCGTCCGCGCCACGAGCTCAGCGAGATGACCGGTACGGGTGATCGGAGTGCGCTGTCGTTCAGTCACAATCGCTCGCGCGATGCGCTTCGCCCAGCGCTCCTCGCCCAACGTCTGAAAAATGGTTTGCAGATGTGCCGCGGATGCCTGATTAACCAACGCCTCAGCTGTGTACGCCTGAGTCGTATCCATACGCATATCGAGAGGACCATCAAGACGGAAGCTGAAACCACGCGAGGCGGTATCCAATTGGTAGGAGGAGACGCCAAGGTCAAAGAGGATGCCATCTACCTGGGCATAGCCAAGCTGTGCCAGGAGAGTTGCTAGGTCGCGAAAATCCCCATGCACCGGCACAAAGCGTGCACCCCAGGGCTCACCCCACGTACGGGACGCAGCAATACAGGCGGGATCACGATCAAGGCCAATCACCACGCTCGGTATCGGACTGGCGTGTAACAGGGCGCGGGCGTGTCCCCCTCCTCCCAGGGTGCAATCCGCGTAAATCGCCGGTCTGTCGTGCAGGAGCAGCGCACACATGTCACGCTCCATCACGGCGCGATGCTGAATGGTCGGAGCGACACCCATGGGGACAACCTCAGAGTCGCAGTGCCATCACATGTTCGTGCGTATCAAAACGCGACGCCTCACTGGCTTCATAACCTTCCCAACGATGCGGGGACCACAGCTCAAGCTTCCTCACCATCCCAATCATGAGCGCCTCCAAGTCGATCTCCGCATACTGCCGAAGCTTTGGAGGAATGAGCACTCGCCCCTGGCGGTCCAGGGTACAGACATTAGCGCTGGCACAGAAGTGCCGCACAAAGGCACGAGAACTGCTATCATTCGGCAAGTCGAGCAGTTGTTTCTGGATGGTGAGCCATTCGGCCTTGGGATAGAACACCAGGCAATTCTCGAAGAACTTGGTGACCACCAGGGTGGTGTTGTCAGGGGCGTAGAGCTCGTGCAAGGTAGAGCGCAAGCTTGCCGGCACACTGAGCCGTCCCTTGTCATCCAGGTTCAGGTGATATTCACCAAGAAGCACTCCGTTTATCCCACTGAGCTATATTGGTTCTCCATATTCTCCCACTTTATCCCACCGCAGACTATAAACGGCCTGCCCCAACCCTGTCAAGGAGAAAAATCCTATGATAACTCTCGCTATTTTCGTTACTTTGCGGTATTTGCGAGAGCCGGATGCGTGGGAGAAATGCTTTCTCCCTCTCCCTTTGGGAGAGGGCAGTGGTGAGGGTCCTTTCCCGCAGGCCGTGGACACCCTCACCCTAACCCTCTCCCCCGGGGGGAGAGAGAACAAGTAGAACGGCATGGAGGACATGGGAGACAAGAGCACCGCGTAGTAGCAATGGCAGACTACAGGACAAAGCAGATCGTAAGCCGGGTTCTGTTCCGCCCCAACAGCAGGCGGCGATGATCATTCCTCTGGGACACACGTTACCGTATGCCTCAAGCGACCGAACCCGGAGGCATCGGGCGAGCCACCCTTATCCCACGGGTGGTCCACAGTGGGACCAAGTGGGATTGCCTCTCTATTTGGTCTTGCTCCGGGTGGGGTTTACCGAGCTTCCAATGTCACCATTGGAACTGGTGCGCTCTTACCGCACCGTTTCACCCTTACCAGGGCACTACGTGCGGCAGTG
>Ga0184646_1018851_pt1 | contig 10900 bp, 9 predicted proteins | sample PLM1_100_FD_136041 | JGI IMG/M metagenome (GOLD analysis project Ga0184646, IMG submission 136041) | Metatranscriptome of groundwater sediment microbial communities from an aquifer in East River, Colorado, USA - PLM1_100 (Metagenome... | ecosystem: Environmental > Terrestrial > Soil > Riparian... | reverse complement strand
GTGAAGGCACTGGCGATGATCTCGAGAGAAGCATTGCCATAGACCATCGGACTGGCCTCGCCCAGGCCAGACTCGCCGCTGTCGCTCCAAATCCGCACCCAGGCGCTCTTGCTGCGTCCCCAATCGACATGAAAGGCTTCGACTTTGGTGATCTGCAACGTGGCTCCTCCCACCAAGCTCTAGGGGGCGAACGAGCGAGCGCGACAGGGCACTGCTCCTGGCCCACCCTCAGAGAGACTTCCCCAAAGAGGCCGGTCATAGTATACTGCGTGACGGAACTCCCCATGTGGTTGCGATATGATTGAGACACTTCTTGAGCGAAGGAGACATTATGGCTGAAGCGCGAACGGTGATGCAGGAAGTAGCACCCGCACTGGCAGACTATTCCGCGAACGTCCTCTTCGGTGATGTGTGGGAGCGTCCGGAGCTCTCCAAGCGTGACCGCAGTCTTATCACAGTAGCGGTCTTGACGGCTATGTATCGCACCGATCAGCTGCGCGGACACATTAACAGAGCCCTGGATAACGGCGTCACCAAAGAAGAGATCAGTGAAATCATCACCCATGTGGCCTTCTACGGCGGTTGGCCAACTGCGGCCAATGCCGTCCAGGTGGCCAAGCAAGTCTTCGACCAGCGGAAATAGAGCGCTCGACGAACGCCCTCACCCAGCGTCCCCCCTCACCCTTGAGGGGCATAGGCGCCAGGATAAGACCCCCTCTCCCTTCGGGAGAGGGGATTCAGTACAGGTGGCAGGCGGCATAATGACCACTCCTGACCTCTTTCCAAGCGGGCTCCTGGGTTTGGCAGTGTGGCAGGGCCTCCGGGCAGCGCGGATGAAAGCGGCAGCCCGAAGGGGGATGGAGTGGATTCGGCACCTCGCCGGAGAGAATGATCCGCTGCCGTTTCAGTGAGGGGCGCAGGGGAAGTGCCGCCGACAGTAATGCGTGGGTGTAGGGGTGGAGCGGTGCGGTGTAGACCTCGTCGCATGTCCCCATCTCCACCACTTTCCCCGCATACATGACGGCCAGATGGGTGCTGAGATAGCGGGCTGCTGCAAGATCGTGGGTGATCATGATGTAGGCCAGCTTCAACTGTTCATGGAGGCCCTTGAGGAGATTGAGGATCTGCGCACGAATAGAGACGTCCAAGGCCGAGACCGGTTCGTCCAGAATGATGAACCGCGGGTAGGTCACGAGGGCTCGCGCGATGGCGATGCGCTGGCGTTGCCCGCCGCTGAACTCGTGCGGATAGAGGGTCGCGCTGTCGCGACTGAGCCCCACGAGCTCCATTACCTCCGTCACGCGCTCCCGTATGACGCTGTGGCCGAGACGCTCTTCCGCTGGGAGCGGCTCGGCGACGATGCCTTGCACGCGCATGCGCGGGTTGAGTGAGCTATAGGGATCCTGAAATACGGCTTGCACCGAGCGGCGATAGCGGGCGAGATCGTCTCGGGCAAAGGCTCGCACCTCTTGACCATCGAAGAGGATGGAGCCGGCCGTGGGGCGCTCCAAAAGCAGAAAGAGCTTCGCCAGCGTCGTTTTGCCTGACCCCGACTCGCCCACGATGCCCAAAGCCTCCCCCTCGGCCACCTGCACATGCACACCGTCCACAGCCCTAATCCAGCCCTGCGCCTTGCTGGCGAAGAAGCCACCGGTCACCGGAAAGTATTTCTTGAGTCCGATCCCTTGCAGCATCAACGTCCCCTCAGACTTCAACGGGCGTGGCCACCCAGCAGTCGGCCGTATGGCCGTTGTCGATCGCCACTGCGGGCGGGTACTCTTCGACGCAGATGGCTTGTCGTTTGGCGCAACGCGGGGCAAAGGGGCAGCCCGGGGCCAGCCGTGCCAGGTCGGGGGGTTGTCCGCCGATCTCGACCAGTTGTGAGCGTTTGAGCTCAACATCCGGCAAACAACGCAGGAGGGCTTGGGTATAGGGATGGCTGGGCCTATCGAAGACTTGCAGCGTACTGCCCATTTCCACGATCCTACCCGCATACATGACGGCGACCCGATCCGCGTTGGCTGCCACAATGCCAAAATCATGTGTCACCAAGAGGATGGCCACACCAGTCTGAGCCTGAATCTCCTTCAGCAGCTCCAGGTATTGCGCTTGAATAGTGACGTCCAGGGAGGTGGTCGGTTCATCCGCGATGAGCAGGCGTGGGATGCACGACATGGCGATGGCACTGCTCACGCGTTGCCGCATGCCGCCGCTGAGCTGGTGGGGATAGTGCCGCAACCGCGCTTCGGCGCCGGGAATACGGAGACGGTGCAGCGCCTCCAGAATCCGCTCACGCAGCGATGGGCCATGAACCCCCTGGTGTAAGCGGATCACCTCGGCCACCTGGGTGCCAACGGTCAAAGCGGGGTTGAGGGAGGTCATCGGATCCTGCAGCACCATGGCGATCTGCCGGCCGCGCACCCGTCGCATCTCAGCGGGCCTCTTGCACAGTAGATCCTCTCCCGCCAACAGCACCCGTCCGCCGACGATGCGCCCCGCCGGCTCTGGCACCAGTCGCACGAGGGACAGGCAGGTCACCGACTTCCCTGATCCTGATTCGCCTACCAGCGCCAACGTCTCCCCGGCATTGAGGGTGAAGCTCACGCCATCTACAGCCTTAATGATGCCGCGGCGAGTGAAGAAGTAGGTTTTCAGATCATCGACCACTAGCAGCGGTGACGACTCCGGCATGAGTGCTCCCATAAGCGAGGACTGAGGACTGAGCCATCTCCTCAGTCCTCAGTCCTGTCCTCTAGAGCTGCCGCAGCTTCGGGTCCAGCCGGTCCCGCAGCCAGTCCCCCAGCAGATTGACGGCTAACACCGTGAAGAGCATAGCCAGCCCAGGGAACAGGGAAATCCACCAGGCAGTCGCCAAGAAACCACGACCATCGGCGATCATCAAGCCCCAGGCCGGGCTGGGCGGTGGGACGCCAACTCCCAGGAAACTCAATGAGCCCTCCAGGAGGATGACATAGCCGACCTGCAGCGTGCACACGACCAGTAACGTCGGCACGACATTGGGGAAGATATGCCGGGAGATAATCCAGGCGCTGGAGCGTCCCGCGACGACGGCGAAGGCTACGAAGTCTTGCTCTTTGATGGCGAGCGTCTCGCCGCGCACCTGGCGCGCGAAGCGTGGCCACAGCAATAGGGCGATCACCAGGATGACGTTGCGAAAGCTCGGCTCCGACACCGCCACCAGCACCACAGCGATCAAGATGGTCGGCAGGGACAGGCCGATATCCGTCAGCCGCATGAGGACGGCGTCCACCCAACCGCCGCGATAGCCCGAAATCAGCCCTACCATTGTCCCCACGGACCCCGCCACGCCGATAGCGATGAGCGAGACGGCCAGGGAAATGCGGGTGCCATAGATGACGCGGCTCAGGACATCGCGGCCAAACCGGTCGGTCCCCAGAGGATAATCCCAGGTGCCTCGTTCCATCCACACCGGAGGCCGCGACCTGAGCATGATGTCCCCCTCCCGCGGGTCGTGGGCAGCCAGGTAGGGGGCGAACAGGGCTGCAAAGACCAGCGCTGCCAGAACGATCGCGGGGAAAAGGGGCAGTGGTGGCCTGCCTGAGAACCAGCGCGTTTTCTTCATCATCTAATGCCCTCGCCACTCTCGATATCTCCTCCCCCCTGGTGGGCTGACAGGGGGAGGTATCTTGTCAACCATAAGGGGAGGAGCGATTGAGAAAAATCACCCGGCGGCCGCATGATGGCGAATTCTGGGGTTGAGATAGCTATAAAGCACGTCCACGAAGAGATTCCCCGTCAGGTAGAGCGCGCTCAACACCAGCACCCCGGCCTGCACGATGGGATAATCACGGGTGGTGATACTTTCCAGAATGAGCCGCCCCAGCCCTGGCCAGGCGAACACCGTTTCGGTGACCACAGCACCACCCAGGAATTGCACGAAGAGCATGACGGCAAAGGTGATGACCGGTAAGAGGGCGTTCTTCAAGCCATGCTTCCACAGCACGCTCTGCTCGTGCAGCCCTTTCAAACGGGCAAACTTGATATAATCGGAGCCCAGCACCTCCAGCATGCCCGAGCGCGTCAATCGCATAATGGCGGCAGAGGTGAAATATCCCAGGGTGAATGCCGGGAGGATCAGGTGTTGGAGACCTCCCCGGCCACCTGCTGGGAGGACCCCTAACACCACGGCGAACAGCAAAATGAGCATCAGTCCGAGCCAGAAGGCCGGCATCGATTGTCCGAGGACGGCAAACACCCGCGCCGCGCCATCCAGCATTCCGCCGCGGCGGACGGCCGAGTACACCCCGATGGGGACCCCCATGGCAACACTCAGGAACATGGCGACGAAGCCCAACTCGATGGTGGCGGGCAGACGTTCCCAGATATGTTCTGTCACGGGCCTGCGAGTGAGGATCGATGTGCCAAAATCCCCCTGGACAATATTTTTCACGTAGATGGCATACTGCACCGGCAGGGGTTTATCCAGGCCAAGATGGCGCGTCAGGATGTCGAGATCCTGCTGGGTGGCATTCACATCCAGGAGTAGATGGATGGGGTTCCCTGAGAGTCGGGCCAAAACGAACACGATGCTCATCACCACCAGCATGCTGAGTATGGCTTGCAGGGCACGTCCCACAAGATAGGGCAACATGTGATTTCCCTTACGTGTATGGCTGGCGCTGCTCTTCTCCAGAGAGTTATGTTTCACCCTCACCTTTCCTCCCCCCTGGTGGGGGAGGATGCCCCCCATCCCACCCTTCCCTCGCGAGGGGGGAAGGAGCACACATCCTTGCGGAGACGGGTGCTGCAGCATATGTGGGAAAAGCTGAGCCCAGGGGGGAAGGTGATGAGCGCTACCGGCCGCGCGTCACAGACTCCCAATTGTGTAAGCCCATATGCCCGGGGATCAAGGGCCACTCCCCTACCCGTGGTCCCACCCCAGCGATCGAGTGCGTGGCCCCGATGCTCACCGCTGGCACGTGTTCATAAAGCCATGGGCCCATTTCTTGGCGCATGATCCGCACCCGCTCCTCAGCGCTCGCCTCAGACGCCAAGCGCTCGATGAAGGCGTCCAGCGTCGGATGTTCGACAAGTAGATGCCCCGAGGCCTTCGAATAGGCGATTCGGACGAAGAGCTCCCAGGGTTCTGGGGCCACGACCGGTCCGGCATAGGCCAGCACCACCCCAGCATAGGCCCGAGCCCGGAAATCGGCCTGGAAGACAGCCCGGTCCACCGGCCGGCGCTTCACCTTCAGGCCGATCTTTTCCCAATACGTGGCCACTGCCTCCCCCACATCGGGCAGGAATCCCCGTCCGGGCCAGGCGGTGAGGTTCATGGTCACCTCAAAGCCTTTGGGGTAGCCAGCCTCTGCCAGCAAGGCCTTGGCTTTGGCCGGATCATAGGGATAAGGCTGTAAGAGGGCTTCGGTGGCCCACGGATCGGTGGGATAATAATTCACCGCCCCCGCAGCCGTTCCGAGTCCTCCCAGCACCTGCTGGAGGATCGCCCGCTTATCCACCGCCAGATTGAGGGCCAGGCGCACCTTGCGGGCACGTTCGGCATCCGGCTGCGCCCAGGGCACCGCGGCATCATAGCTCGGTTTGGTGGGCCATTGACCGCCCAGGATGATCCACACCCAGGCCACGTTGGGCATGGTCAGCGTCCGTATCCCCACGGCCTTCAGCTCTTCCACATACTCCCCGCCGATCTCGATGACATCGACGCCCCCCGCCCGCAGCATCGCCATGCGAGTGGCCGGCTCGGGCACCTTCAGGAACACCAAGCGCTTGAAATGCGGCACCGCCCGCCAATGGTTTTCTACCGCCTCATAGACGATGCGGTCGCCGCGGATATGCTCGACGAATTTCCAGGGCCCCGTACCGACCGGATGCCGCTCAGCCCCGTCCTCCCCGGCGGTCTCCAGGTATTTCTTAGACTGAACGTAGGCCATCGAGGCGAAGAGGCCGTGGGTGACGCGGTTGCCAAAGGTCACAAACGGCTTCTCAAAACGCAGGGTGAGGATATAGGGCTCCTCCACCTCCATGCTCTTGATCAGTCGAAACTCCCCCGACAGCGTATTGGCCGAGCCCTCCTTGAGCAGCGTCGCGAAGGTAAATTTGACATCCTCGGCCGTCACCTCCCCCTGGCCATGGTGAAAAGGCACTCCCTTACGCAGGTAAAACTTCCAGGTCCGTCCCCCGTCCAAGACTTCCCAGCGCTCGGCCAGCATGGGGATCAATTCGCCGGTCTTAGCGTCCCGATTCAGCAGGTTTTCAAACAGCGGCTTCAAGATGATATCCTCGGCGCCGACGTAGAGATGCGGTAACCAGCGCTCATTGCCAAACGTCGCCACCGCGACCGTAAGCGTCCCCTCAGGCCGGGATGCCGACGTCGTCGATGCCGCATAGGCTGCCAGGGGGTACGTGAGCAGGGCACACGTGAGCACCACGAACCACCGCCGTTGCATCATCGCCTCTCCTCTTCAACGCGACTCATGAGAGAGCTGTCCTCCAACCCTCATCGCAGATGACATGGGCGGCTCTGAGCGCTGCTCCCTCTGGGCTGATCATGACCCACATTTTTCCTCCCCCCGTCAAGAGCATAGGCGCCAGGTGAAGCGCGAAGAGCCACTGGGACAGGGTTTATGTCCCTTCCCCCCTGGCGGGGGAAGGTGAGGATGGGGGGGAACACCACCGGCCACGCTAATACACGCGGCGGTAGATCTGCAGGCGGTACCGGCAGCTATCGCAGATATAAAGCTTCCCTGCGGCATCGAGCTTGACGGAGGTTGGTCCCCACAGAAACTTCTCGACTTCGCGGTTCCGCGCATTGGCGCGCGCTGCCATATAATCCGGGCTCGACGGCAGGTACTCCTCGGCCCACTTCGAAAGGCCGGCATCCCCCAAGAGCTTGGTGCTGAAACTTCCACCCGCTCCAAGCACCTGAACCCGGTTATTGCCCCAGTCGGCCACATAGATATGGCCGTCGTGATCGACGGCGACGCTGCTGGGCCGGTGGAACTCGCCATCGCCATGGCCTGGCGTCCCATAGACCGCCAGAAATTTCCCTTCCTGATCGAACTTCTGGATGCGGTCGTTGTGCCAATCGGCCACGTACACATTGCCGGCAGCATCGAGGCCGATGCCCCAGGGTAGATTGAACTGACCCTCCCCCTCCCCTTTCGTGCCCCACTTCAGCAAAAACTTGCCGTCTTTGGTGAACTTCTGAATGCGGTGGTTGAGATGATCAACCACGTACAGGTTATCCTCGCCATCGAAGGCCATGCCGGAGGGGCGATCCAGCTCGCCATCGCGGTCCCCAGGCGTCCCCCACGTACCGAGAAACTGGCCGGCCTTGCTAAACTTCTGAATCCGATGCTCGCTCTCGGAGCTGATATACACCTGCTCATCGCGGTCAACGGCAATGGCCGTCGGCCAGATGAACTGGCCATTACCGACGCCATACGCCCCGAAATCGGCCCGGTAGTCGCCATCCACTGTACAGATGGTCACGTGCGTATTGCGTTGCACGGGTGTGCCTCGATTTAACACATACAGCACACCGCCCTGGCCGAAAGCGAAGTCGACGGGAAGGCTGAATCCCCGCCCGCTCTGGGCTAAAAGGCCGATCGTACGGTCGTATTGGAATCCGATGTTGGCACTCATAGTGTCCTCCTCAAAGACAGTGCTGAGTGATGAGTGCTGAGCCGAACAGACAGGATCGCGGACTAAGGATCTTGAGGATACTTCTCTTACTCAGTCCTCAGTCCTCATAACTCGGTACTCTTAAATAAAGGCCAACTGCTCGAATGTCCCCCCGACGATCGCCTTGGCATCGAGCCCGAGCCAGCGGTCCAGAATGGTGGAGTAGAGGCCGCGGAAGTCATAGTTATAGCGCAAGTTGCCGAACATCCCCTCAGATTGCTGGGTCAAATCGGCATCCCGCAAGGAGGGATAGGCGCCATACATGCCCCCCTTGACCCGTTCGCCGATGACGATCGCCATGCCGCCGGCGCCGTGGTCAGTGCCGGAGCCGTTATCTTTGACGCGCCGCCCAAACTCGGTCCACAGCAGCAGGATCGTGTCGTCAGCCACCTGATGAGCGCGCATATCCTGGAAGAAGGCGTCGATGGCGCCGTCCACCTCGGTCCACAACTTGGCATGCATCGGCAACTCGCTGGCATGCGTATCGAAGCTGCCGTGAGAGGTATAGAAGACACGCGTCCCGAGGTTTGCCAACTTGACCTGCGCGACGCCCTTGAGGCTGGCGGCGATAGGGTTCCCCTCGGGGTACTGCACGGTCGAGGCGTATTTGCTCACGGCCGACCGCAAGATGTCCGCCCCCTTCTGCGCATCCAGGCCCGTCTGACCCATGTAGCGCAGCACCTCGTTCCCGGCTTCAGAGCCAGTATACATGCGGGTGAAGGCCTCCATTGCCAGCGGCCGCGTAGCCCCTGACAGGGTGGAGAGCACGCCATAGGTGTCGAGCTGGGCTACCGAGGCGACCGGCACGCCGCTGAGAGCAAGGGCCCTCGGCATGCCGCGTCCGAAGTTCACGGCGGTCAGCACATTCTCGCCCTTCGGGTCGAGATCGCGCACCGTTTTGCCCAGCCACCCCTCCGAGGAGACCTTCTCCGGCTCGCAGGTATACCAGATGTCCATGGAGCGAAAATGCGAGTAGTTCGGATTGGGATAGCCGATGCCGTGGATGATGGCCACCTTGCCCTCGTCGTAGAGGCGCTTGACCGCATGCATATTCGGATGAAACCCGACCTCATTGTTGATCTGCAGGACCTGATCCTCTGGAATGTGTACGGTCGGCCGCTTATCGTAGTACAGCGGGTTCGCATACGGGATGACCGTATTGAGATAGTCGTTAGCACCTGCCATTTGCAGAACGACCAGGGTTGGGGCTTTCCCATTGATGGTTGTGCCTGACATGGGTGTTTCTCCTCTTAAAGAGTGATGAGGACTGAGTGCTGAGGACTGAGTCAATGCCATCGGTTGCTGATGGCTTCGTCCCACTCAGTCCTCAGTCCTCATGGCTCAGTCCTGTCTTTTAGTTCAACTGATACTCCCGCGACGCCACGATCAGTTGCAACAACTCGCTGACGCGCTGAGCGGAGGTGCGCTCCTCGTCTGCCGTGCCGAAGCGTAGATCACCACCTAAGCGAGCGTAGTGGAGCAGCGCGTCGCGCGTTTCCTGGGAAGCGGTTAACGGTCCGACCACATCGAGGCACATGTCGACAAAGCGCTCCGGCGACAGCGGACTCGCGGCGCGCAGGCGGTCGATGATGAACCGCACCCCCGGCTTGCTCACATCGCCCACCTGTTGGGCGGCAAAGTTGATCCGCTCCACCAGGCAGCCGGTATCGATCCATTCTTTCCCCGTGTGCCAGCCTTCGACGCTCGGGGGATTCAACAGATCCTGGCCCATGTACCGGCACTCCAGCGCGACCTCCCGCAGACCCAGCTTGGGGAAGTCAAAGTCCTTGACCAGCCGCACCGTGCCCATCACCAGCTCCACCGGGCTCTTGACCTTGGCAAAATAGGCCTGTTCGGAGCGAAAGAAATCCGACAGGAAGAGGGTGCGCAGCACGGCGCGGATGTCATATTTCGAGTCGCGGAACGCTGCCGCCAGCGTCTCGATGGCCTGTGGGTCGCGCGGGGGCTCGATGGACCAGGCTGGGACCTGCGGTTCATCGGCCACGAAGAAGTTGTACAGGTGGCGCGCGATGAAGCGGGCCGTGGCGGGTTGTTTGACGATGATATTGACAATATCTTCGCCGTTCCATCGTCCGGTTTCGCCGAGGAAGGTCTTCTCGCTGTCGTCGTGGAGGGCCGGCTGGTACTCAAAGTCCCAGTCGAAACGGCCATACGGCTGGCGTGGTAACGTAGGGGCCAGCGTCCACCCGGTGAAGGCCCGCGCGGCCGCTTTGACGTCGTCCTCAGTGTAGCTGCCGATGCCCATCGAGAACAGTTCCAGGAGCTCACGCCCGTAATTCTCATTTGGCGCCTGCCCACTGCTCTCGCAGTTATCCAGCCAGTAGATCATGGCGGGATCTCTGGACAGCTCCACCAAGAGCTCGGTCATGTTGCCGAGGCCGTGGCGGCGAAACATGCTGATCTGGCGAGAGACGACGCGCGGATCGTCGCACTTGTTGAAGCCGGTGGCAAAGAGCCCGTGCCAGAAGAGAGTCATCTTCTCCTCCAGCGGGCGCTGGGTGTTAATCAGGCGGTACACCCAGCTGACTTGGGCTCCATCGAGCTGAAACGACTCTTTCGCATCGATGTAATAGCGTTGCAGCAGATCCTCCTCGACGGGAGGGATGGCCTCGGGGTGCAGCAATTCCTCAACCGTGGTCTCATAACCCTTCGCCACGGCCATTTCCAGCTCATCGCGCGTTGCACCAAAGCCCGCACGCCGAAATAGGTGAGCCATGACCTGCAGATCGGTGAGTGGCATATCTTCTCCTCCTCTTGCCTAAGATTGCCCACGGGCTTCGCCTGCAAGACGGTAGCCTTGCGTCCGATCCTGGGGACATTCACTCCTGGCTATTCCCTGATGTCACGAAGGTAGAAAGATAAAAAGGCATGTACGCGAACGGTTCAGTCGGGATGAACGGCCTGAATACGTGTCACGGAGCTTTGCTGTGCTGACAAGGGCTTGAGCTCCCCCGTGCGGAGTCGTCTCCGTAGGGGGGCCATTAGCGGGTGAGGAGTTGTCCCCTCAGGAAAAAGCGCGGCAGGCTTTGACGCCAAATGTCCGCATGCGGCTGCGGACGGGCAATGCGGACGATTGTGTGACTGGCTGGGATCGGATACATAATACACCTCACAATGCTAGCCGACCAAGCGGGGAACCTGAAACCCCTAGCGGCCAGCACAAGAATTGTCACTAGGCGACGGGATGAGAGAT
>Ga0184646_1189226_pt1 | contig 10904 bp, 7 predicted proteins | sample PLM1_100_FD_136041 | JGI IMG/M metagenome (GOLD analysis project Ga0184646, IMG submission 136041) | Metatranscriptome of groundwater sediment microbial communities from an aquifer in East River, Colorado, USA - PLM1_100 (Metagenome... | ecosystem: Environmental > Terrestrial > Soil > Riparian... | reverse complement strand
GCTTTGGGATCACCCTGCTCGAAGAGTTTTTGCACATTGCCCCGCAGCCCCATATGCTTTCCGTACAGCATCTGTGAGTTCAGGTAGGGCCACAGGTACTCCAGCGACATGTCACGAAAAATGCGGCGCTCCCAGTCCGGCACCGTCGGGAGGGGCACATCACGTCGGAGCGCCGAGTGCTGTTCCACTACCCCAGGAGTCCGTACTGCAGGCTCCACGGCTGCTTCAGCACTACGACGCAAGACGTGCTGCTCAGAGCGTATACGAGTAATGAGCTGCTCACGTGGGTGCGCCTGGCTCAGCTGATTGGCCAGATCCAGGCCGTACATGGCATCCTTGGCGTAGAGCACAGGACCATCGTATTGCGGGGCAATTTTGGTCGCCGTGAATTTATTAGAGAGGGCGGCGCCACCTACGAGCAGTGGCACACTAATGCCGGCAGCATTGAGATCCTGCGCCGTCACTACCATCTGCTGCGCCGATTTGACCAGTAATCCGGACAGCCCAATATAGTCCGGTAGCTCTTCCCGGTAGGCCTCGATCAGCTGCTGCGGTGGCACTTTGATGCCGAGGTTGATCACTTCGAAGCCATTGTTGGTCAGGATAATGTCTACCAGGTTCTTACCAATGTCGTGCACGTCGCCCTTCACCGTGGCGAGGATGATTTTACCTTTCAGCGCGCTGTCCGTTTTCTCCATGTACGGTTCGAGGTACCCCACTGCCGCCTTCATCGACTCCGCGCTGAGGAGGACTTCCGCCACAATCAGCTCGTTGTTATTGAAGAGCCGGCCCACCTCGTTCATCCCGTCCATGAGTGGACCGTTGATGATCTCCAGAGGCGTATAGCGCTGCAGCGCCGCGTCGATGTCATCGAACAACCCGTCCTTCGTACCCTCGATGATATAGGACGCAAGTCGTTGCTCCAGGGGTAAGGTGACCAGCGGTTTTTTCGACGTCGCCTTCTTGCCTCTGTAGAAAGTGCTAAAGGCGCCAATGGGATCGTCACTACGCCAAAATAACAGATCCTCGGCCAGCTGGCGCTCCTCCTCAGGGATCGAGGCGTAGCGGTGGAGATTTTGGGCATTGACGATGGCGTAATCCAGGCCAGCCTGCGTGCAGTGATACAAGAAGACAGCATTGAGTACTTCCCGCCCGGCATTGGGGAGGCCGAAGGAGACATTGGAGATACCCAGGATCGTACTGCAGCGAGGCAACGCCTGCTTGATCAGGCGCAACCCTTCGATGGTCTCCGCCGCCGAGCCGATGTAGTTCTCATCCCCCGTGCCCACCGGAAAGACCAGCGGATCAAAGATAATGTCCTCCGGGAGTATGCCGTATTTCCCTACGAGCAGGTCATAGGAGCGCTGCGCAATGGCCAGCTTGCGCTCGCGTGTTACCCCCATGCCCTGGATCTTGTCTTCATCAATGCAGCCCACCACCACCGCGGCACCGTAGGTATGCAGCAGGGGCACTACCGCCGCAAAACGCTCCTCACCGTCTTCGAGGTTGATCGAATTGACGATCGCTTTGCCCTGCGAATGTTTTAACGCGAGCTCAAGCACCCGGGCGTCAGTCGAGTCCGCCATCAATGGCACGCGGACCTTGCCGGCCACGAACGCCATGAAACGCTCCATGTCCTGGTACTCATCGCGATCCGGATTGGCCAGACAGATATCGATGACCTGGGCCCCGCCTTTCACCTGCGCGCGGCCCACCTCTGCCGCCTGCTCGTACTGTGCAGCACTAATCAGATCGCGGAATTTTTTGGAGCCAATGACGTTCGTGCGCTCGCCGACAATGACCGGCCGACTCTCGGCCTCCAGCGGTAAGTAGTCCAGGCCAGAGACCGCAGCCTGCCGCGTGCTGACTGGCAGCCGCGGGCGCTTACGCTGCACCATCTCAGCCAGCACCTTAATGTGCTCTGGGGTCGTCCCACAACACCCCCCGACGATGTTCAGCCAACCGTTGTCGACGAAGCGTTCGAGTTGGGTGGCTAGGGATGTGGGGGTTTCGTGATAGTGTCCCTCTTCGTCCGGGAGCCCGGCATTAGGATGGCAGCTCACCGGCACGGTGGCCAGGGCCGCCAGGGAGCGCAAGTGGTCGGTCATGAACTCCGGACCAGTGGAACAGTTGAGGCCAATCGACAGCGGTTGGAAATGGCTCACCGACGTATACAGGGCCTCAATACTTTGTCCACCCAGCATCGTACCCATGGCCTCAATCGTGCCAGAAATCATCACCGGCACGGTGATGCCAGCTTCCCGCATGGCACGCTGGGCCCCTAACATGGTGGCTTTTAAATTGAGGGTGTCCTGCGCTGTTTCGATCAGCAAGAGGTCCACACCCCCCTCGAGGAGCCCTAACACCTGCGCATAAAACGCCGCCAGCACCTCATCAAAGGTGATGCCACCGGTGACGGAGATGGTTTTGGTTTGTGGACCGAGCGAGCCAGCCACAAAGCGCGGTTTCGCAGTCGTATGGTAAGCCGCGGCGGCCTGGTGCGCCAGACGGGCCGCGGCCACGTTGATCGCACGCACCTGGTCCTGCAGGTCGTACTCAGCGAGCACAATGCGTGTAGCACCGAACGTATTGGTGAGGATAATATCCGCGCCAGCTTCCAGGTAGGCGGTGTGGATGGCCTGGACCACGTCGGGCCGCGTCAGATTTAAGTTTTCATTACAGCCTTCGTAGTGTAGACCACCAAAATCATCAGCGGTGAGTTCCTTGCTCTGCAAGACAGTGCCCACGGCACCATCAAGCACGAGGATACGCTCGCGGAGAATCTCATGAATGTCCATTCATATCCCAACGTGTAGGCCGCGGTCTTCACACTGTAGAAAAAGTGCGGCCTTGGTAGAAGATGTGCACAGCGACAACCCATCGTCCCATATCAGCATATCGCAATACAAGGGTAAAGAAATGTAACAAAACGTCTCTCCAGAGACAACTACTTCTGTAGGAAAAGCGCTGTCCTCCGTGCCTTACATCGCGGTGCGGCCACCGTCGATGGTAAAGATCGAGCCCGTCACCCAGGAGGACTCGTCCGATGCCAGATAGACGGCGAGGTGCACGATATCTTCCGGAGTACCCACGCGGCCGATGGGATGGCTATCGATATACTGCTGCCACTGCGACGCTTCGGCTTTGAAGTGTGCTGTCATGGGCGTCTCCACACCTCCTGGACAGATGGCATTCACCCGCACCTGGTGGCGAGCATAGGCCATCGCCATGGCCCGCGTCAGGGCAATCACGCCGCCCTTACTAGCCGTGTAGGCGTGACCGGCGAAGGGGCTACCGATGAGACCGGCGATCGAGGCTGTGTTGATCACCGAGCCCCCTCCTGCCTGGATGAGGGCCGGCACACCGTACTTTGAGCACAAAAAGATGCCACGCAAATTAATATTCAGAATCCGGTCCCAGGTCTCCACCGAGAGCTGGGTCACATCGCCATCGATGTTTGCTCCCACAATCCCGGCGTTGTTGTAGAGGATGTGCAGAGCACCATATTGCCGTACTGCAGCGTCAACCATATCGCGCGCGCTGCCTTCGGCGGAGACATCACCACGCACGAAGTACGCCTCACCGCCGTTCTCCTGCACCATGTGCATCGTTTGCACACCACCCTCTTCATTCACGTCGCTCAGGGCCACCTTCGCCCCTTCCGCCGCAAAGCGCATGGCCGCCACACGGCCTTGGCCGCTGGCACCACCGGTGATCAAGGCCACTTTGCCGTCCAGTCTGCCTGCCATAGCCCTCTCCGTCACTCACTGCGTCTGACCAACCAGAGCGGAACTGCTCGATTATTCCACAGACATGCTCTCACTAGAAGACGCCAGTATATGCCGAAACGACGCCCAACGGTAGCCTCTTTTGTCTCCACTACCTTTCATGCGCGTAAAATGGCACGGTCGTGCTGATACCCCCTGAAGATATTCCCGTGGATATTCCAGTGGAAGAGGCTCCGGCCAGCACGGCGTGACGTCGATGTGCGTGCCGATCAGAGCTGGGTCACACAAGGGGATTACTGAGACACACGTGCGGTAGACGTGAGCGCCACAATCGCCATCCCCCGCCCGGCCTCTTGGCCTTCAGCGCGGTGGGAGTACAGGTCTTGCGTGTGGCAGGCAGTACAGATGGACGCTGTCTCAATATGTCCTGCCGGGACGCCAGCAGCACGGAGTTGCAGCGTATTGGCGGTGAGCAGGTCCATGGTCCAGCGCTCCGGTCCGCGGGGGATGAAGAACTGCTCCCAGGTAGGGAAATGTTCCTGAAAAGGTCCGACAGCACGGGCGTCGAGCGTATAGCAACAGGCGCCGATGGCTGGCCCCAGTACGGCATGCACCTGCGCTGGGGGTGTCGCAAAGTGGCGCTCGATGACCTCGAGGGCATGCTGGACCACACGGTGGTAGGTACCCATACGGCCAGCATGCACCACCGCCACCACAGGCGTGTCGAGCGTATAGAGCACCACCGGAAGACAATCAGCCACCAACACGCCCAGGGCGACATGCGCCAGGTTGGTCACCAGCGCATCGGCCGCGATGCCAGTCAGACCGCTGTGCAGCGTGGCAGCATAGACCACGCACACCTGGTTGCCGTGCACCTGGCGCACGGTACACAGCGGCGTCTGCTCCAGGCCCAGCGTCTGGAGCACGTGCTGACGACGCGCCAGGACTGCAGAGCGCTCGCCCTTCTCAAAGCTGAGATTGAGCGACTGTCCGGAGCGTCCGGCGTGCCGTGTGGTAAAGGCGCACCGCAGGCGTGGATGGGCGCTCAGCGCCAGCGGTTCGAGGTAAGTGACCGTGGCGGTCTCGCGCCAGAGTAAGCGCCCGTCTGCGAGGGGAGGCATGGACCTCATCACTCTCAAAGTCCTCCTCAGCTAGCGGACCATGCGCCGCACGAAGGTGGGGATGTCCAGACGCCGCTCGTTCGTCTCGACTACGGGAGATGTGCTCTCCTTGGGGTCTGGCGCCGTGCGCTGCCGGCGCTCATAGGACTCATCGAGGTCGTGGACACGCGCCGCTGGCCGTGGGGCCCAGGCGGCAGAGCGTATCTCCACCTCTGGGCGGTGAAAGCCGGTGGCAATTACGGTGACACGCAGCTCGTCCTCAAGCTTCTCGTCAATCACCGCCCCAAAGATGATGTGGGCCTCTTCATGGGCGCTCTCACGAATAATGGCCGCCGCCTCATGGATTTCGTGCAGGGCCATGTCCGGGCCGCCGGTGACATTCAGGAGGACGCCGCGCGCCCCGTCAATGGAGGTCTCTTCCAGCAAGGGACTGGAAATCGCCTGATGGGCCGCCTCGATAGCACGGTTGGCCCCATGTGCCACCCCTGTCCCCATGACCGCATGGCCCATACCAGTCATAATCGTCTGCACATCAGCAAAGTCCAGATTGATCAGCCCGGGCGTAGCGATCAAGTCGGATATCCCCTGCACCGCCTGCCGTAGGACATTATCAGCGACCCGGAAAGCATCACGCAAGGAGGTCCCCCGCTCCACCACTTGGAGCAGGCGCTGATTGGGAATGGTGATGAGCGTATCCACGTTGGCACGCAGCAAGCGCAAACCTTCCTCGGCCTGCATCTTGCGTTTCTTGCCTTCGAAATCGAACGGTTTCGTGACCACCGCGACGGTCAGACACCCCAGTTCTTTGGCAACACCGGCAATCACTGGTGCAGCGCCTGTGCCGGTCCCGCCCCCCATGCCGGCGGTGAGGAAGACCATGTTGGCCCCGGACAACAGATTGCGGAACTGGTCACGGTCTTCTTCAGCAGCACGACGGCCAATTTCGGGGTTGGCACCGGCCCCAAGTCCTTTGGTGAGTTGCGCCCCCAGTTGAATTTTCGTCGAGGCGAGGGTTGCGTTGAGTGCTTGCAGGTCCGTATTGGCTGTGATGAACTCCGCGCCGTTGCTGTGCGCCAGGATCATGTTGTTCACCGCATTGCCACCCGCCCCCCCCACCCCGATGACTTTAATTTGGGCTTCGCCGAGAGGCGGCTGGTCGTCCACAAAATAAATACGATTCTCTTCCATGCTCGTCCCCTCCTTTTACGCCAGGAACTCGCCAAACCAATCACGCATACGATGGTAAATCTTGCCAAAGAGATGGTCGTCAGTGGATTTCTGGAAACGTCCGTAGTGATGCTGTTTCAAGGCAAACTGCAAGAGGCCAACCCCGGTGGCGTACATTGGACTGTTGACCATCTCGACCAAACCACCAATACCGGTTGGAATACCGCAACGCGCCGGCAGGCGAAACACGTCCTCAGCGAGTTCGACAATCCCGGGAAGTAACGCGGTGCCACCAGTGAGCACGACTCCAGCTGTGGCACTATCGGCATAGCCACTCTGCTTGATCTCCTGCAGGACCATCTGCAGCATCTCCTCCACACGCGGTTCAATGATGTCGCAGAGGTCCAGACGCGTGTGCCACTGCGGTGCGCGTTCGCCCAGACTGCGCACCTCGATGGTTTCGTGCATCCCCGCCATAGGGCTGTAGGCACACCCATAGGTCTTTTTGAGGCGCTCGGCCTCCGGGATTGTGGTGTTCAGACCAAAAGCCAGATCACTGGTGATATGATTCCCGCCGACACTGAGGACGGCCGTATGCTTCACGCCATGGCCTGAAATCAGGGCAATGTTGGTGCTACCCCCACCGATATCGATAAGCACGACACCCAGCTCACGCTCATCGGGGGACAGCATGGTTTCACTCGAGGCCAGTTGCTCCAGGACGATATCCTCCACTTCCAGGTCGGCCTTGTTCACGCACTTGACGATGTTATGCGCCGACGTCACCGCCGCCGTCACGATGTGGACACGCGCCTCCAGCCGTACCCCCGACATGCCCATGGGATCTAAAATGCCGCGGTGCTCATCCACAATAAATTCCTGCGGCAGGACGTGAATGACCTCGCGATCCATGGGCAAGGCCATGACCTGTGCGGCATCAATCACCTTGTCGATTTCCCGCGCGGTGATTTCCTGGTTTTTCACGGCAATGATACCGGTACTGTTGAGGCCCATGATGTGCCCACCGGCAATGCCCACATAGACCGACCCCACCTCAATCCCAGCCATGATCTGGGCCTCCTCAACAGCCTGGCGAATGGACTCGACGGTGCTGTCGATGTTCACCACCACACCTTTCTTGAGGCCACGGGACGGATGCGTACCAACCCCAATCACGTCGATGACGCCATCTTTTTTGACGTCGCCAATGATGGCACAGATCTTTGTGGTCCCGATGTCGAGACCAACGACGATATGCTGTCCCCTGCGGCCCATAGTGCGCCCTCCTCACGCATTAGCTTGTGGGTATGATGACGATTCTCTTGCGGTACGAGAGATCCACGGCCCGTACGGCGAGATTTTGTTGGGCGATATACCGCAAGGCGAACGGTAGACGCCCGAGTTGTAGAGGAATCCCTTCTTCGCTCAGACGGACGTCGAAGGAATATTGCGCAAATCTCCACACCGAAATGCCGGAGGGCTGCACGCTGAGCGAGGCCAGACGTAGCGTCTCCGCAAGGGGGGACGCTTGATAGGTCTGGATGAGCTCAAGGGCCCGTTGGACCTCCTGCTGACGTAAACGCATGCCGGGCTCGAGCGCGCGTGGCTGCGACAAAATGATCTGCGGCATCTTGGGGTCCTGCTCCGGGAGAAAGGCTCGCAACACTACGCCTTCATCGTCCACGAGCATACGCTGGTTGTCGGCCCTGACCGCCAGGTATGGGGTACGCTCCTGCACCGTGACGCGTAGGGTATTGGGGAATTCCCGACGTAAGACGACGGACTTGATATACGGATGGTGGGTCAGACGCGCGCCTAGACGTGGGAGGTCAAGCTGCCACAGGGTCGTCTCGTCTGTAAGACCCAGCAGGTAAAAAACCTCCTCGCGCGTCAGTGTCGTAAGTCCCGTGATCTCCACCGTCCGCACACGGAAATACTCGGCTTCAAGCACCAGGGGATAGACGAGCGTCACACTCCACACCAACCCCACACAGAGAGCGCAGCCAAGTACACATTTCCCCAGGAACCACGCCTGTGCGAGCAGACGTTTCCCGTGCAGACGTTTCCCGCGCAGACGTTTGCGTTGCGCGACATAGAGCGTACTACTAGTGGCTGCCAGAGGCATACCCTAGCCCTCCTCTCCTACAATATGGACTTCGGGTTCGAGGACAACGTTGTAGGTTGCCCGTACACGCTCGTTCATGTGCGCCATCAGGGCCTGCACGTCGGCAGCCGTGGCGCGCCCAACATTCACAATAAAATTGGCGTGTACCGGGGAGATCATCGCCCCCCCGATGCGCGTGCCCTTTAACCCCAGTTCTTCAATGAGACGCCCCGCAGCCGTACCAGACGGGTTTTTAAAGATCGAGCCGGTGTTGGGTTGTGAGAGCGGTTGAGTGTGCTGACGCCGCGCATATGACGCGTGCATAATTGCTTCGATCTGCTCTCGCTCACCCTGCTGGAGACGCAACGTGGCACCTAACAGCACCGCGCCAGGTGGATACGACGAGCCCCGATACCGCAGGCCCAGGACACTAGCTGGTCGCTCCTGCACCTGTCCATCACTGAGCAGCAGACGGGCCGTGACTAAGACCCGACTCATGTCGCCCAGGTGCGTCCCAGAGTTCATCACCATGGCGCCCCCCAGGGTTCCCGGAATACCATAGGCAAACTCGAGACCGCTCCATCCCTGCCGGGCCAGTTGCAGCGCCAGGCGCGACAGCGGGTAGCCCACCCCAACATGCACATGCGCCACCGCAGGCTCTGCTGCTGTACGACACGGTTCCACACAGCAGGCGCGAAAAGCCCCGCGCAACAGCACGACAATGCCGCGGATGCCGCCATCACGAATGAGCAGGTTCGAACCGCCACCAAGGATAAAGAGGGGAATCGCATGCTCCCTCGCCACTGCCTGCAAGCACCGCAGGGTATTGACCGTTTCTATGCGTACCAGGGCGTCCGCCGGTCCCCCAATACGTATAGAGGTAAAGGGCGCCAGCGGCCGCGCAAAATCATACGCCCCGGCACGTCGCGCAACAAGGTGGGCAGATCCCACGGTAGCGAGCGCCGCTGTGCCATATCACACTTCCTCCGGAGTCTGTAAAAACGCCTCGCCAATCTGCCAGACGTCCCCTGCCCCGAGGGTCAGCAGGATGTCGTTGGCGCGCAGATAGCGCCGCAAGAAGGGGACCACCTCAGCACGCTCCCGCAGATAGTACACCTCACGCTGGCCATGGCCGATCAGGCCCTCATAGAGCAGCGTGGTCGTCACCCCAGGCAACGGCGTTTCGCCTGCCGCATAGATCTCGAGCAGCACCAGGGCATCCGCGTCGTAGAACGCCGTACAGAACTCCTGCTGCAGCAGATGCGTGCGGGTGTAGCGATGCGGTTGAAACACCACGATCAGGCGCGCCTCGGGCCAGACCGCTTTCGCGGCCCGCAGCGTCTGGCGAATCTCCTCGGGATGGTGGCCATAATCGTCTACCACCGTGACGCTGTCGCGTACTCCACGCATGTCAAAGCGCCGATGCACGCCGCTAAACTCCTCCAGGGCTTGAGCAATGGTCAGTAACGGCACGTCCAGTTCCACCCCTACCGCAATGGCGGCCAGGGCGTTGGAAACGTTGTGCGCGCCAGGCAGATTGAGCGAGAACTGCCCGAGCCGCTGCCCAGTCCGGAAGACGTCAAAGCGCGCACGCGGGCCGGCAAAGCGCAGGTCACGCGCTACGTAATCAGCCTGACTGGTCAGACCGTAGGTGATGAAGCGCCGGTGAATCTGCGGCACCAGGTTTTGAATATGCGGCTGATCCAGGCAGATGACGCTGCAACCATAGAACGGCACTTTATTGATGAACTGAGTGAAGGCGCGCTTCACCGCCGCCAGGTCACCATAGAAGTCGAGATGTTCCGCGTCCACGGTGGTCACCACGCTAATCGTTGGTGACAACAGCAGGAACGACCCATCACTTTCGTCGGCTTCAGCCACCAGATACTCACCCTGGCCCAGTTTGGCATTGCTTCCCAGGCTGTTCAGACGCCCCCCAATGACCACCGTTGGGTCCAGACCACCGTAGGCCAGGATCGTGGCCACGAGAGAAGTCGTGGTGGTCTTACCGTGTGTGCCGGCGATGGCAACCCCGTATTTCATACGCATCAACTCGGCGAGCATTTCAGCACGTGGAATCACCGGAATGTGCTGGGCGCGGGCCGTCAGCACTTCGACATTGTCAGGCTTGACGGCCGAAGAAATCACCACCACATCAGCCTCCTGCACGTGTGTCGCAGCATGCCCCTGGGACACCGTGGCGCCCTGTTGTTGCAGTCGCCTCGTGACGTCGGAGAGCGCCAGATCAGAACCACTCACGGTATACCCCAGCGTCAGCAGGACTTCAGCGATGCCACTCATACCCATGCCGCCAATGCCCACGAAGTGGATGCGTTGGGTGTTACGCATCATCCCTACTCCTCGCCCTGTGCAGCAGTTGCAGGCAGGTCGTGACGATGGCATCAGCAGCCTGGGGCCGGCCCAGGCCCCGGCTGTGCGCGGCTTGCTCCAGCAGCAGCTCGGGCTTACTCAGGAGTGGCTCCAACACCTCATAGAGCCGTGCGCCGGTGAGCTCGACATCGAGGATGACCTGCGCCGCGCCCTGCCGCTGCATGGCCATGGCGTTGTGGTACTGATGATCGTTGGCAGCATACGGGTATGGCACCAGAATCGCCGGCTTGCCACAGGTGGTGAGTTCCGCCAGCGTACTGGCTCCAGACCGGCAAAGGACTACATCGGCCCAACGATAGCGCTCGGCCATATCGTGCAAAAATGGGTGGACCTCCGCCTGCAGACCCGCTCGGGCATAGGCCTGAGTCACCTCTGCACAGTCGGCCTCTCCGG
>Ga0184646_1268983_pt1 | contig 10913 bp, 11 predicted proteins | sample PLM1_100_FD_136041 | JGI IMG/M metagenome (GOLD analysis project Ga0184646, IMG submission 136041) | Metatranscriptome of groundwater sediment microbial communities from an aquifer in East River, Colorado, USA - PLM1_100 (Metagenome... | ecosystem: Environmental > Terrestrial > Soil > Riparian... | reverse complement strand
GCTCACGCGAGCAGGCTTTGCGGATAATAATGGCAAGCGGATCGTCGTCATCTTCGGTACCGAAGGCCCCCGGTCAAGCCGGAACCTGGGGCGACCTGGAGCTCTGTACTGCACGCGAAGAGACAGTAGACGCCACGATGCTGTACGCGCGTGTACGTCTCCAGACTTTTGCGCCGAGATGGTGTACACTCTGTGCCACCATGACCCTGCGCACAGGGGTTCTGCGGTGTACACCAGGGCCAGGGGAAGCGAGAAGGGGAGGGCGCATGCGCTTGACTGAGCAGTTGCGTCAACGGGCGGCTGTAGTACGTGAACAGGTCTTGCAACACCCGTTCGTCACTGGTATTGGTGACGGCACACTGCCGCTCGCGGCGTTTCGCTATTATATGTGTCAGGATTACGTGTTCCTTATAGACTACTGCCGCGTCTTAGCACTGGCGGTGGCCAAGGCGGACGATCTCGAGACGATGGGGCGCTTTGCCGCGCTGTTACACGCGACGCTGCATACTGAAATGGCCCTGCACCGGGATTTTGCTGCACAGTTTGGTATCAGTGTGGCCGAGTTGGAAGCCACACAAGCCGCCCCCAGCACGCGGAGTTATACGCAGCATCTCCTGACGGTGGCGTATGCTGGCTCTCTGACCGAGATCACTGCCACGTTGCTCCCTTGTATGTGGGATTACAGTGATATTGGCCAGCGTCTGGCGGCCCAGGGCATGCCGGCTGCACAACCGCTCTACGGCGCCTGGATTCGTATGTATGCAGCGCCCGAGTTTGGGGAGTTGGCGGCCTGGTTGCGTGACCTCCTCGATCACCTCGCCAGCCACGCCGCAGCAACCGAACAGCTCCGCCTGACGCGTCTGTTCATAGACAGTTGCCGTTACGAATACCTATTTTGGGAGATGGCCTACCGTCAGGAAACCTGGCCTGTGTAGGCGGCAGACCTCTTGAGGGATACACCTGTATGTCAGCCTCCCACACATCACAGACGGTCACCGTAGGCTTAGTGCAGATGCAGACGCGGTCTGATCCGGAGAGCAACCTGGAGCGCACTGTGGCCCAGGTGCGTGCAGCTGCCGCGCAGGGCGCCCAGATCGTCTGTCTGCAAGAACTCTTTCGCTCACGGTACTTTTGCCAGACAGAAGATACGGCACATTTTCGTTTGGCAGAACCCATCCCCGGACCAACGACCGCCCTCCTGGGGCAACTGGCGGCGGCATTGCACATTGTCCTCATTGTGCCCGTCTTTGAACAACGCGCCCCAGGGCTCTACCACAACAGCGCCGTGATCTTCGATGCTGATGGCTCCCAACGCGGGCTCTACCGCAAAATGCACATCCCTGATGACCCGGCGTACTACGAAAAATTTTACTTTGCGCCAGGGGACCTTGGTTTTCGGAGCTATACGACCCGCTACGCCACGATTGGCGTGCTCATTTGCTGGGACCAGTGGTTTCCGGAAGCGGCCCGGCTGACGGCGTTAACTGGGGCAGACATCCTCTTTTATCCCACGGCCATTGGCTGGCATCAGCACGAACGCCCGGAAGTCGCGCACGCCCAGCACGAGGCCTGGGAGCTGGTACAACGCAGCCACGCGGTGACCAATGGCGTCTTTGTGGCGGCAGTGAACCGGGTGGGACGTGAGGGGGATGTGACGTTCTGGGGGGCGTCTTTTGTGGCAGCACCTGATGGACAACTGCTGGCACGTGCCGCCCACCATGAAGAAGCACTGGTGCTCGCGACCTGCGATTTGACCGCGGTTGCTACCATGCGTCAAAACTGGCCCTTTTTGCGTGATCGGCGCATTGATGCGTATGGCGCTCTCACCTCCAGGTTTCTCGATCATGGCACCTAATATGCCTACCGCCCTGGGCTATCGTATGCCAGCGGAGTGGGAACCCCACACCGCGACCTGGCTGGCCTGGCCCCATAATATGATTACCTGGCCAGACCAGCTGCTGAAGGTACAGGACATTTTCCTCCTCATGATTGCCGCTGTACACGAACAGGAGACCGTGCACCTGCTCGTCAACGATGCGGCGACAGCCGTGCGGGTACGGCGGCAATTGCGCCGCTATGGGGTAAGGTTGGAGCGCATGGTACTGCACGAGTGGCCCACCGCCGACGCCTGGCTGCGCGACAGTGGTCCGATTTTTTTGACCGCCGCCTCTGGGATGTCACAGCCAGTTGTCATGAGCGATTGGCAGTTCAACGCCTGGGGGGGTAAGTACGTCGATCTCCTGGCAGACAACGACTTACCACGATACATTGCCGCGTTTCTCGCTATCCCACGCTTCGAGCCCGGTATTGTCCTCGAAGGGGGCTCAATCGACGTCAATGGCCGGGGGAGTTGCCTGACTACGGAGCAGTGTCTCCTCAATCCGAATCGGAATCCACACTTGCAGCGCCCTGACCTCGAGCGTTACCTGCACGACTACCTTGGCGTACGGCATGTCATCTGGTTAGGGCAGGGTATCGCTGGTGATGATACGGATGGGCATGTCGATGATATCGTGCGCTTTGTCAATCCGACCACAGTGGTGTGTGCCCTAGAAGAGGATCCGCAAGACGCCAACTATACCGTCTTGCAAGACAACTATCAGCGCCTGCAAGCCGCGACGGATCAGGATGGCCACGCCTTACGAGTCATTCCGCTCCCTATGCCCGGCCATGTTGGCCCTGCATCTGCACCACTGCCAGCCAGCTATGCCAACTTTTACATTGCCAACGGTGTCGTGATGGTCCCGACCTACGACCATCCCAACGACCAGAAAGCCCTGACCATTTTGCAGCATCTGTTTCCAGATCGCCGTGTCCTGGGCCTACCCTGTGAACCGCTGGTCTGGGGCCTGGGTGCCGTGCACTGTGTCACGCAACAACAACCGGCTCCTTCTCCCTCTGCCTGACAGAGGAAAATCTCTGTGGCTCAGAAAGGTTTGTCATGAGCAGTCAACATACCAATCGCCTCATCCATGAAACCAGCCCCTACTTACTCCAACACGCGCACAACCCGGTGGACTGGTTTGCGTGGGGGCCTGAAGCCTTCGAGAAAGCGCGGGCAGAGAACAAGCCTATCCTGTTGTCGATTGGTTATTCGGCCTGTCACTGGTGTCATGTGATGGAACACGAGTCCTTTGAGGACGAGCGCATCGCGGCGGTGATGAATGAGCACGTCGTGAGCATCAAGGTGGACCGTGAAGAGCGTCCTGATCTGGACCACATTTACCAGAGCGTCGTGCAGATGCTGTCTGGCCAGGGTGGCTGGCCACTGACGATGTTCCTCACACCGGATCAAGAGCCCTTCTACGGCGGCACCTATTTCCCTCCCGAAGACCGCTATGGTCGCCCTGGATTCCCGCGCGTGCTGACCGCAGTCGCTGAAGCGTATCATCGCCGACCGGGAGAAGTCACCAAGAGCATCCAGCAGATTCGGGAGGGCCTGAAAAAACTCTCGACCTTCGAAGCCAGCCCGGGTGCACTCTCGCCAGACCTGCTCACCAATGCGGCCCGTGCTTTAGCGAATAATTTTGATATGGTGCATGGCGGCTTTGGTACGCAGCCAAAATTCCCCAATCCTTCCAACGTGGAATGCTTCTTGCGCTACTGGCATGCGAGTGGCAATGAAAACTTTTTAAATATGGTTAAGCTTGCCCTGCATAAGATGGCGAGCGGGGGGATCTATGACCAGCTTGGAGGTGGTTTTCACCGCTATTCTGTTGACGATCACTGGCTCGTGCCACACTTTGAAAAGATGTTGTATGACAACGCCCAACTCTTGCCGCTTTACGTGAGCATGTATCAGATCACGCACGATGCATTCTATGCCCGTGTGGCACGCGAAACCCTCACCTACCTCAAGCGGGAAATGCTGCAGGCGGAAGGCGGATTCTACGCCACGCAGGACGCCGACAGTGAGGGAGAGGAGGGGAAATTCTTTGTCTGGACCAAAACTGATGTGGATGCGTTGCTCGGCGAAGCGGCGAGATTGTTCTGCCGTTATTACGACATCACCGGCACCGGGAACTGGGAACATGGCAACAATATTCTGCATCTCACGGTGTCGATGGAGCAGCTGGCGCACATGTTCAGCCAACCACTTGACAGTGTGGTCGCGAGTATTGAGGCTTCCAAGGCCACCCTGTTTGCGACACGTGAACGGCGCATCAAACCTTTCCGGGATGAAAAGGTACTGACCTCCTGGAATGGTCTGATGCTGTCTGGCATGGTGCAAGCCTATAATGTCCTGGGAGATCTCGAGGCGCTGCAAGCGGTGCGGGACACCATCGCTTTCCTGCAAGAACGTATGCTACACGATGGTCGGTTGTTGAGTGTGTATAAAGACGGGCAGGCGAAGCTCAACGGCTATCTGGACGATTATGCCTTCCTGTCTGGGGCCCTCCTCGATGCCTTTGAGGCGACCTTCGACCCGTCGTACTTTGATCTGGCACAACGGTTAACGGCCACCATGCTGGAAGAGTTCTGGGACGAAGAGCACGGGGGATTTTTCTTTACTGGCAAGAGTCACGAGGCCCTCATCGAGCGGACGAAATCGGTTTTTGACCAGGCCATACCTTCAGGCACCGCAGTAGCCACCAAGAATCTCTTACGTCTCTATCACTATACAGGCAAAGCCGATTACCTGCAGCGGGCTGAGCAGGTCCTGCAGCTCGTACGGCGGCATATGGAGCAGCAGCCTTTCGGCGTTGGCAGTCTACTCACGGCCCTGGATTTTTATATACAGAAACCGCGGGAAATCGTCCTCATCGGCACGCCAGGTGCCGACGATACCCAGGCCATGCTGCGAGCTATCCACCAGCAGTACATACCCAATAAGGTCCTCTTCCAGATCGATCCACAACACGTGACGGCGGCACTCGACGCGTTACCATTACTCCATGACGTGCTCGCGGGCAAAACCCAGGTGGATGGCAAAGCCACCGTATACGTGTGTCATAACTTCACGTGCTCTCTCCCGGTGATCGAGCCTGAGGCGCTCAGTGCCCTGTTAGCACGACCAGCGAGTCCTGATTTATAACCTGGCTGGCCAGGCTACGATACATGAGGACGCTAGACGATGCCACACATTGCCGTAGTGATCATGGCGAAAGTTCCATACCCAGGCCGGGTGAAAACTCGGCTCTGCCCCCCATTGACACCGTGGCAAGCGGCAACCCTGTATCGTGCGTTCCTGTTCGACAAGATTGCCCAGGTCCGGACGCTCACTTCGGCCAGACCGGCCATTGCCTATACGCCTGCCGCAGGCGAGGACTTTTTTGCCGATCTGGCGCCGGATTTTACCCTCATTGCGCAGCAAGGCACTGACCTCGGGGAGCGCCTGATACATAGCCTGGAGTATTTCTTGAACTTAGGGGACACCGGGGTGATGGCCATCGATAGTGATACACCAACCCTACCGACCCACTGTTTGCAGCAGGCCATCGCGCTGCTCACCAAGCCTGACGTCGATGTGGTCATCGGGCCGAGCGACGACGGTGGCTATTATCTGATTGGCGTCCGTGCCCTGCACCGCGAGCTCTTCGTAGAGATGCCCTGGAGCACGTCGGCCGTCCTTCCAGAGACGGTGCGACGAGCAGAAGCACGGGGACTCAACGTGGCCTGCCTCCCCGCGTGGTTTGACGTGGATACCCCGGAAGATTTGGCACGCTTACACACCAATTTATCCCAGGCCGAAGGCGAGGAACCACAGCATACACGGCAATTTTTTCTGAAGCGTGCGTAATGGAGAAGTCGTCAGAAACGCCCTGAAAGGCGTTATCTACCAAATCGATCTACCAATACAAGTGGATGCCTCTCCATGAGGCTCTCGTCGAGAGCCCCAATGGTTGGACAATCATCTGATGCGACAGCACATCTCTTCCTATAACATGGCAGCCACTTCCTCCAACAGCTTGTCGAGTACAACGACACGGGATTGTACAGGAACGAGCAAGGCCTGTTCCAGCACCTCCTTGAGGTTCTCGCCCATCGTAGAAGGCACGTCCTCGACGAGCGCTTCCAACACTGTTACTGCTCGCCCTAATGAATCTCTCACGTCATCTAAACCCATCAGCACTTCTTCGATCAGAACGATTGCCATACGCTACTCCTCCTTAGAGACACGCCATAGATCAATCATACAACGATCTCTGCAAGAAATCACGCGACAGTCCGGCACTGCTGAGACAAGAAAATGGTGCTACCCTGTAGCGAGTTGTCTGGCTCTATTGCGTCTTAAGGCACGCCTCTAACAACTCCAACGCGGCCCTGGCAAACATCCACATGTTCGCTTCGCGGTCCGCCACTCTGGTTTCCACAGTCAGGGTGCGCTCAACCGGACCAGCCACGGCGATACAGGCATGGCCTGCGTCATCGCCATAGCGATTACCCGTTGGACCACTTGCACCGGTCTCGCCCAGACCCCAGGTCGCACCTACATGATCGCGAATCGTGCGCGCGTTGAGCAGGGCGTAGGGTTCAGTGCTAGCGCGCATACCAGCATACGCCTCGTCTGGCATGTGCAGGATGCCTCGTCTGGAGGCCTGCGTGTAGATGACGCTGCCGCCCAGGTAATACGCTGAAGCGCCAGGGACAGCAACGAGCGCCGCAGAAATCAAGCCTCCTGCTGCTGACTCAGCGACTGCGACGGTCTGCCCTCGGTCTTTCAGTAGGGCTCCGAGTGCGGCGGCTAATGAAGTAAGGTCTGACATGCGGGACTCCTCTCTGTATAGTCATGCTGAAAAATCGTGGTATACATCGCACGCCAGCACACCGCCTCCCCGCCAGGGGGTTCCGATGGCGGAATACGGGGTAATAGTTTACGATATGCAGGCATCACACGTCTTCTCTTCTGGAAGGAGCATGGTATGGCGGAAAGCACTGACATATTCGACATTATCCACACCACGCGGGCGATGCGCCGGCTCAAGCCCGACCCGGTGCCCGACGAACTGATCCGCAAGATCCTCGAGGCCGGGATAGCCGCGGCCAATGGCGGCAACCGGCAGACCTGGCGCTTTCTGGTTCTGAAGGATCGCGCCATTAAAGAGCGCGTCCAACACTTTTATAAACGGGCCTTCGACGAGGTGGTGGGACCACGCTATCTTAGCAGTGCCCCTCCCCCCGGTGTGACCCCTGAGCGATACCTGCGCCAGCATGCCGCCGTCGAGTATCTGACGGATCATTTTCACGAGGCTCCCGTATGGATTGTCGCCTGCCTCGACACCGGGACTGCCACACCGACACGCTCCTCCGGGGCGTCGGTCTACCCTGCCGTGCAGAACATGTTGCTGGCCGCCCGTGCGCTGGGCTTAGGCGCCACGCTCACGACCCGGCACTTGCAGTACGAGGCCGAGGTCGAAGCAGCCTTAGGGCTGCCACCTGGCGTCCATTCCTACGCCATTCTCCCCATCGGCTATCCAATGGGACGTTTTGGTCCAGTTGGACGTGGGTCGCTCGCTGATTTCGTCTATGCAGACCGCTGGGGTAATACCTACTCCGGGGGCAAGTAGCCCACTCCCCAGACCTCTCTCCCTCACCTCTACGTCCTCTCGGAGGGAGAGGGAGAGCGCGCATCAGTACACAAGGATGCTGAGTATGCATGAGATACCACAGAATCGTGCCAGAAAAAAGAGCAGACCAGGTGCGAGACTCTTTTTTTACCCAGGTAAACGCACTAGAAGGACCCGCAACACCCATCTGGAAAAACGTCCGCCGCAGTGCCGCGGCTACGAAACGAGAGGATAAGGAGAAACGACATGGAATTCGGGATATGTGTGCCGCATTATGGCAAGCCGGTCGACATCGAGCGCACGCTCGGGGTGGCGCGAAGCGCCGAAGAGTTGGGGTTTGCCTCGGTGTGGGTGACCGATCATTTGTTTGTGCCCCGCACCATGGAGATTATCTATCGTGACAATATGCTTGAGCCACTGACGCTGCTGAGCCACCTGGCCGCGGTGGTGCCACGGGTACGCCTGGGCACGAGCGTGATTATTCTGCCGTACCGCAATCCCATCATTGTGGCCAAGACGCTGGCGACCATTGATCAACTCTCCCACGGGCGTCTGATCTTTGGCGCTGCCGTGGGCTGGATGGAAGAGGAATTTCGCGCCCTGAAGGTACCCTTTGCCGAGCGCGGGGCGCTGAGCGATGAAAGCTTGCGGATCATCCGTGATATCTGGACCCACGGTGTAGTAAACCACCAGGGAACCTTTTACCAGTACGAAGACATGCAGGCTTCGCCACGTCCGGTGCAGCAGCCAGGACCACCGATCTGGATCGGTGGCAATAGTGCCCGGGCCCGGCGGCGCGTCGCCGAACTCGGCGACGGCTGGCACACCAGTAGCCTCAATGCTGCGGCCATGGCACCAGGCTGTGCGCATCTGCGGGAGCTCTGGGACAAGCACGGACGGCAAGGGCAACCGGTATTCTCTGCCCGCACCGATCTCGCCATTGAAGGCGTCTCGGACCGGGTGCTGTCCTATCCGCCTCGCACCGACCGACCCCCCCGTATGCCGATGAGCGGCAGCGTCGGAGGCATCGTGGATGCCCTCGGTGCTTTCCGAGAGATCGGCGTCGAGCACGTGGTGTTCGAGACCTCGACGCAATCCCACCAGAGCACCCTGGCGACCATGGAAGCCTTCATGCAGAAGGTACAACCACAGCTCGCCTGAGAGAGGCCCTGGGCTGTTAAACGCTGCGCGGCCGCTTTCCCTTGTCGCAAGCATTGTTCCACACGTACAAGGGTCAGACGTGGTCCCATGTGTGCTCTGCTCGGCGAGAGTCTGCTGGTGTCTGGTGACACCCATGCTATACTGTTATGTGCTGTTATGCGCTGTCCGTGCAGAGGGAACCTGCCCGGACGTCATGCCAGCTCTCACGTCCCACATCCACCGCTTGGATGGTACGCGAGGGCCAGTCTAGAGAGGGGTGGAGGGAAGGGAGCCCATGGAGAGACGTGTGGTGATCACTGGACTCGGGGCGATTACCCCCCTGGGCCTTACCATTGATACCATCTGGGGCAAGCTCTGCCAGGGGGTATCGGGCATCGGGAAGATTACCCGCTTTGACCCGACCGATTATCCGGCGCAGATTGCAGGAGAAGTGCGTAACTTTACCCCTGAGTCCTATATCGACAAACGTGACCTGCGTCGCATGGACCGCTTTGTCCACTTTGCTCTGGTCGCAAGTCAGGAAGCCATACAAGACGCCGGTTTGACCATCACGGAGAGCACGGCGGACCGCGTCGGTGTGTACATTGGCACGGCTTTTGGTGGTCTCGAATCGTTGGAAGCCGTCCACAGGACACTGCTGGAGAAAGGACCGAACCGTGTCTCCCCCCTCTTCCCGGCTATGGTCCTCGGCAATCTCGCTGCCGGACACGTCTCGATGCGCTTTGGGGCGACCGGACCAAATAATAGCAGTGTCACGGCCTGTGCCGCTGGGGCACATTCCATTGGTGAAGCCTTTCATACGATTGGCCGTGGTGCTGCCGATATCATGATTGCCGGGGGGACCGAAGCGGTCATCACGCCGCTGGCCGTGAGCACCTTTGGCAACATGCGGGCTATCTCGCCAAACACGACGGCCCCCCAGGAGGCCAGTCGCCCCTTTGACCGCGAGCGCAACGGTTTTGTCATGGCTGAGGGGGCTGGCATTGTCATCCTGGAAGAACTCCAGCATGCCCGCCGTCGTGGGGCCCGCATCTATGCGGAAATCATCGGCTACGGGAGCGCTGGTGATGCCTACCACCTCACTGCGCCGTGCCCAGATGGGGCTGGTGCGGCGCGGTGCATGGCCAATGTCCTGCGTGACGCGGGCGTGTCCGCTGATAGCGTGGACTACATCAATGCCCATGCCACCTCGACCCTCGCCGGTGATGTGGCGGAAACGATGGCCATCAAGACGATCTTTAAAGCCCGGGCGTCGACGCTGCCCATCAGCGCCACCAAATCGATGACCGGTCACATGCTTGGCGCTGCTGGGGCTGTCGAGTCCATCTTTACGCTCTTAGCGTTATCCCGTGGTGTGCTCCCGCCCACCATCAACTACCAGTATCCAGATCCGGAGTGTGACCTGGATTATGTGCCAAATGTAGCGCGCCAGATCAAGATACGCACCGCCATGTGCAACTCCTTCGGGTTCGGTGGGACGAACGCTGCGCTGCTCTTCCGGTCCTTCGACGCGTAAGCTCAGTGCCCTCTCCCTCTCCCTCTAGGAGAGGGTTTTAGCGGGGGTGAGGGTTCGTCAACCTAAGACGAGTGCGTCGTAATCCCATCGAGTGTCGCCCTGGCATACTGTCTCGCCAACGTCTCCGTGTCCAGACGTCCGCCCTTGCGGTACCAGCGATGCAGCCAGTTACACATGCCCATCACCATAAAGACCGTTGCCGTCACATCGAGCTCGGCACGTAACTCCCCGGCGGCAATACCTTGCTGGAGAATCTCCTCCCACAACTGCTGGTAGCGCCTGGGCGACTCACGGAGCTTGTCCTGCAGGGTGTCGATGAGATTGGGCAACTCCTGCACGTAGACAAACATGTGTGGATAATTCTCGTCGAACGCCGCCAGGTGGGCGTGGATAGCACGTTCGATCTTCGTGCGTGTCGGTATGCTGGCTTTGACAATCTCTTCGACCTGCTCATAGAGGCGCACAATCGGCTCACGCACGACCAGATAGAGCAGTTCTTCCTTGGAGGAGATGTAATAGTAGAGGGTCGCTTGCTGGATGCCTACTTCCGCGGCAATGTCACGCGTTGTGGCGGCATGATAGCCCTTCTCCTTAAACACCTTCGCCGCCGCGGCAATGATCTCCTGCTCACGCTTCGACACGTGCGTCTCCTCTTCAGGCCTGCTGCATCAACCAATCGCCACCGGGACTAATACCCCTACTTTGGCTCACCATCCATACATCTTGTG
>Ga0184646_1190132_pt1 | contig 11008 bp, 9 predicted proteins | sample PLM1_100_FD_136041 | JGI IMG/M metagenome (GOLD analysis project Ga0184646, IMG submission 136041) | Metatranscriptome of groundwater sediment microbial communities from an aquifer in East River, Colorado, USA - PLM1_100 (Metagenome... | ecosystem: Environmental > Terrestrial > Soil > Riparian... | reverse complement strand
TCCAGCAGAAACGGTGCTGAGGTGGGATGGCTGGCGAGACGGCCGTCGACGTCGAGCCATAGGTTTCCTCATGCGGCTGCATGGGGCCGCCCAAGGGAGAAGAGGCTTCCCAGCCCCCCGAGCAGTCCACCTCCCAGCAGCATACTGGCCATAGCCAGGGGGGGGAGAAATTGGCACAGTGAAAAGTCGATAAAGAGCTCTCCCACTGGTCTCAACCACGTCATCAGCATGGCAAACAGCCCATAACAAAGTCCGATGGCCAGGCTAGTTCCGAGCAATCCTTGGAGGATGCCTTCGAGGATGAAAGGCATTCTGATAAACCCTGCGGTGGCGCCTACCAGGCGCATAACCTCGATTTCTTCGGCACGGGAATACAGGGCCAAGCGAACCGTCGTGGCGATGATGAACATCACCGCCAGGCCCATGATGCCACCGATCCCGATCACACTGACCTCCAGCATCCAGACCAGAGTATGAAACCGTTCGAGCCAGAGTTCGCCATAATCGATATCCTCGATCTCCGGGAGCTGCAGATAGCGTTCGACCGCCTCGCGCAGGAGGTCCGGGCGTCGGAACTCGTCGCGAATGGTCATGGTAAATGAGGCCGGTAGCGGATTGGCTTGCAGGCCTTCGAGAATATCCGCCCCATCCCCGAGGCGCACCCTGAGCTGTTGCAAGGCTTGCTCCTTGGAAGTGTACGCCAGGGAGGCTGTTTCCGGTGCCTGGGATAGCGCCACACGTAGGGCCTCAAGACGCTCGGCAGTGAGATCATCGCGCAGGTATATCACCATCTGGACCTGGCTTCCCCAGTAAGCGGCGAAGTTGCGAAAGTTGACATAGGCTAGGGCCACACCGCTCACCAGTAGCATCCCGGTCGCGATGACGAAAATCGCCACGATATTGATGCGGCGATGGCGATAAAAATTACGCAGGGCTTCCCGGAGAAAGTACATGGAGTCTCAGACTTATTCGTTACTGCCTGGCCTGCAGATGGCCATGAGCGAGGGTGAGGATAGGCCCCGGCGTCGAGGCCACAAGTTTTCGGTCGTGTGTGGCGATGAAAATCGTGGTGCCGTCGGCGTTGACCTCGTAGAGGAGCGCCATGATCTCTTGAGCCAGGACATCGTCCAGGTTGCCCGTTGGTTCATCGGCCAGGATGAGAGTTGGTTCGTTGACCAACGCGCGTGCCAGTGCAACCCGTTGTTGCTCCCCCCCCGACAGCTGCTGCGGGAGGGCAGCTTTTTTGTGGGCGATCCCCACGCGCGTCAAGACCTCCGCTACCCGACGCCGGATGATACGCTCGGGGACGGCCAAGACCCGCTGTGCGAAGGCGACGTTCTCAAAGGCAGTTTTCGTGGGAAGAAGTTTGAAATCTTGAAAGACAATACCGATTGACCGTCGAAACTCTGGGATTCGCCGGCGCGATAGACGGGTCAGATTCCGACCGTTGACGACAATATGCCCCTGGTCCGGCCATTCGGCGGCGTACAGCAACCGCAATAAGGTCGTCTTCCCGGCACCACTGGGGCCTGTCAGGCAGGCGAATTCCCCAGCTTCGACCCTAAAAGTAATGTCCTCAAGAGCGGGTGTGTGGGCGGCAAAGCTCTTGCCGACATGAAACATCTGGATCATGAGACCATGGGTGGCGCTGCCGCGCTGTATATGCGAGAATCGTGCGTTGCCCATCGGCGTTCCGCTGACCGTGTCCGATGGTGTGGCAGCCCCATCAGGAGACCTGGGTAATAGTGCTCCGATGTGGGCTGCCTCTCTCTGCGCTGCATGAGCTACGCGGTGGTCCCCAATCGCTTCGCCTGCACTTCCCGCCAGTAATGACAGGCGACGTAATGGTCACCTCCGATATCCTGAAGCTCGGGCTCAACTGTCTTGCAGTCGGCTTTGGCGTAGCGGCAACGTGTATGGAATCGACAGCCGCTGGGGGGATTGATGGGGCTTGGCACGTCGCCGGCCAAGATGATACGCTGTTTCTTGATCGTTGGGTCTGGGCGCGGCACGGCCGAGAGGAGCGCCTCGGTATAGGGATGGGAAGGGTTCTCGTACAGCTCTCGGTCGGTGGACATCTCGACGATCTTGCCCAGGTACATGACCGCGACGCGGTCGCTGATGTGCTCTACCACGCTCATATCATGGGCGATGATCAGGTAGGTCAGGTTGAACTCTTTCTGCAAATCCTCCAGCAGATTGATGACCTGCGCTTGGATCGACACATCGAGCGCCGACACCGGCTCATCGCCGATGATGAGCTTGGGGTTTAACGCCAGGGCGCGTGCAATGCCGATACGCTGGCGCTGCCCGCCGCTGAACTCATGCGGATAACGGCGCATATGTTCAGGCCGCAAGCCTACCTTCTCAAGGATATTGGCGACGATTTCTTCTTTTTGGCGGCCTTTGGCGATTTTGTGGATCTCCAACGGCTCCCCGACGATGCTGGCCACGGTCATGCGGGGGTTCAGCGAGGCATAGGGATCCTGAAAGATAATCTGCATCTCTCGGCGGAGAGAGCGCATCGGCTTCTTGCCGAGTTTCAGGATATCCTGCCCCTCGAACAACACCTCCCCGCCCGTTGGCTCAATCAAGCGCAAGATGGCGCGGGCGGCGGTTGATTTGCCGCAGCCACTCTCTCCCACCAGACCAACGGTTTCACCAGGAAGCAGCGTGAAGCTGATGCCGTCCACGGCTTGCACATAGCCGATCGTCTTCGATAAGATGCCCCCTTTGATGGGGAAATATTTTTTCAGGTTCTTCACTTCAAGTAGTGGTTGGGCCATGGTTCGTTCCCCATACAGCCAAGGCTCTCACCCCGGAAAGAAGCACGCGCTATAATGGCCACCAGGCACCGACTCGAGTGGTGGCTCCTGCTCTTGGCAGATCTTCTGCGCTTTCGGACAGCGTGGATGGAACATACAGCCGCTAGGCAGATTATAGGGGCTGGGCACGATGCCGGGGATTTCCTGCAGGCGCTGCTTGGTGCCAGTGGCCTTCTCCTCGAGCCGCGGTAGCGATTGCAGGAGTCCTTGCGTATACGGATGCTGTGGTGCTTTGAAGATTTCCAGGACCGGTCCCTCTTCCACCACCTTGCCGCAGTACATCACCACCACACGCGCTGCCGACTCAGCCACCACGCCCAGGTTGTGGGTGATGAGGATGATGGCCATGCCAATCTCTTCTTTCAAGCCGAACATCAGATCGAGGATCTGGGCCTGAATGGTCACGTCAAGCGCGGTAGTCGGCTCATCAGCGAGGAGAATCTTGGGATTACAGGAGAGGGCCATGGCGATCATGGCCCGCTGTCGCATGCCGCCGCTGAGTTGGTGGGGATATTCGTGCACGCGGCGTTCTGGGGAGGGAATCCCCACTTTCTTCAGCATCTCAATAGACTTGCCCAAGGCGTCCCGCTTCCTAAGGCCCTGGTGCAGGATGATGGCCTCGGAGATCTGATTACCGATGGTAAAGACCGGGTTCAAGGAGGTCATCGGCTCCTGGAAGATCATCGAGATCTCGTTGCCACGAATGCGCCGCATATCGGCCCTTGAGAGCTTGAGGAGATCACTGCCCTCAAAGATGATCTCACCAGCGACGGTGCGCCCGGGCGGGTCCGGGACCAGACGCAGGATCGACAGCGCCGTCACACTCTTGCCACAGCCGGATTCGCCGACTACTCCCAGCGTCTCCCCGCGGTGGAGCTGATAGCTCACCCCATCGACAGCCTTCGCAACCCCGTCGGAGGTGAAGAAGTAGGTGTGGAGGTTGCGCAAATCAAGGAGAACATCGTTGTTCATGGGAGCCTGCCTTTCATAACTGACATGGACACGTCACCGCTAGCTCGGCGGGTTGCCCCTCTAATGATCTCCCACTCTTAGCACATTTCGCTCGCGGTGACAAGGCCTCTACTCCCATCTGGTGTGCGTCACCGTTTTGCAACGCCGTCTCTGTGCCACTTCCATCTCCCTCCGGGCATGGGCACCAGGAGAAGACTCCCTCTCCCTCCGGGACAGGGCTGGGGTGAGGGAAGTCGAGGCGCTCACCTTGCTCGGGGATCCCCTCACCCCCGGCCTCTCCCAGTGGGAGAGGGGGCGAGAAGTGCGCTGTGGGATAAGAAATTCGCCAGAAGTTTCTTGCCTTCATACGTCAGGATAGATTCTGGATGGAATTGGACCCCCTCAACCAGTAATTCGCGGTGGCGCACCCCCATGATGACGCCGTCATCGGTCTCTGCCGACATCTCCAGGCAGTCCGGCAGAGTCTCGCGTCGGATCACCAGCGAATGGTAGCGTGTGGCTTCGAAGGGACGGGGGAGATCGCGGAAGATCGTTTTGCCGTCGTGGTAGATCAGCGACGTCTTGCCATGAAAGAGCGCCGGCGCCCGCACGATGTCGCCGCCAAACACTTCGCCAATGCACTGGTGACCCAGGCATACGCCCAGCAACGGCACACGCCCGGCAAAATGTCGGATGACGTCACAGGAGATCCCTGCTTCCCTCGGCGTGCAAGGGCCTGGTGAGATGACGATCTTCTCTGGGCCCAGCCGCTCGATCTCAGCGACGCCGATCTGATCGTTGCGGTACACCTGCATATCTGCCCCGAGTTCCCCTAAATACTGCACCAGGTTATAGGTGAAGGAATCGTAGTTATCGATCATGAGAATCATGTGCCGTTCCTCTTTGCCCAGATGTCGAGGTGCGTGAGGAGCTCCCGTAAGTGCACGATCTGTGCATCCGGCACGATGTTGGGATCGCGCTCGCGATCGGGCCGCTCTTTCCAAACTCCCAACATCCCCAGTCGCTTGGATCCAGCCACATCCTCTGGGAGGCGATCCCCCACAAACACCGCCTCGTGGGGCGAGACGTCGAGGGCTTGCAGAGCGCTCTGGAAGATCTGTGGATGCGGTTTGCGGACTCCCAGGTCGGCGGAGAACACCAGGTGATCAAAGAAGTCGAGCAGGCCGAAGCGCAGCAGATCCTCCTTGTGCAGCCAGCCAGGCCACACCGTGTTCGATACCAGCCCAATCTTGAGGCCACGCCGGCGCAGCTCAGATAGCGTGTCGATGGTGTCAGCATAAATCGTCACCTGCGCCGACACTGGCGCGTAATGAGCCCGTACCAGATGCGACACATCGTCAGGGGAAAGGGCCAAGCGCAACTCCCGCGCGGTATTCTCGAGAAGGATACGAACTTCCATCTCCATCAGGGACTGCTCTGCCTCTCTCCAGGTAGTCCTGTAGACGTCGCTAAACTGCTGATAAAATATCTGACGCTCGGGCAGCACGGCCCTATGGGCATACAACACGTCATAAACCGCGTCGATACCCTGCTGAATGAGCTCCTCCCAGGGATAATTCTCGAATTCCAGGAGCGTGCTTCCCATGTCGAATAAGACGGCTCGGATCACAGGTTCTCCACGCGAACAGTAGCGAGTATCAAGTCATGAGTTACGAGTCACGATTGCTGAGGACCAGGCATTTGGCTCACTCCTGACTCGTGTCTCAGCACCTGTAACTGTGTGTTTCACATTTCCTCTGGAGCCTTAATGCCAAGACGTTGCAGGCCGCTCTGGAGAACGATCTGTGCCGCTTTGACCAGCAGGAGTCGTGCCTCACGGACCTGCGGATCATCGGTCAAGATGCGGTAGTTATGGTAGTACTTGTTGAAGCGCTCCGAGAGCGTCAGCAGATAATCGGTGACGAAGAACGGTTCGTAGCTCTCGGCCGCCCGCTGCAGTACCGTTGGGTAGTTCCCGAGCAGCCGCACCAGGTCAAATTCCTCATCCTGCGTCAGAGGGCTGCAATCGGCGTCCAGAGCCACTGCCCGGTTGGCCTTACGCAAGATGCTACAGGCGCGGGCATGGGTATACTGCACATAAGGCCCAGTCTCTCCCTCAAAAGTGAGGACTTTCTCCCATTCGAAGTTGACGTCCTTGACGCGCCGAGTGCTCAGGTCGGCAAAGATCACCGCCCCAAGGCCTACGGCCTCAGCCACGGCCCGCTTATCTGGCAAGTCGGGATTTTTCTCATCGACGATCTGTGCGGCCAGCTCGACCGCGCGCTCGAGCACATCTTCGAGGAAGATGATATTGCCCCGCCGCGTGCCCATTTTCGTGGCGTTGAACTTGATCAGACCGAAATCCACATGCACGCAGTCTTGTGCCCAGGCAAAGCCCATCAACTCCAGGACCTTGAAAACCTGCTGGAAATGCAAACGTTGGTCGGCCCCGACGACATACAGCATCTTTGTAAAAGCATACGTTTCATGCCGATAGATGGCCGCGGCCAGATCGCGTGTGGCATAGAGGGTGGCCTCATCCTTCTTGCGGAGCAGACATGGGGGCATATTGTACGACTGCAGGTCCACGATGAGCGCCTGATCGCTCACGGTGGTGAGCCCCGCCTGGCGGATACGCTCGATGGTGGCTTCGAGGCGGGGTTCATAGAAACTCTCCCCCGCCAGCGAATCGAAGCCAATGCCCAGGCGCTCGTAGATGCGCGCAAACTCCTGCAGGCTCAGGTCGCGAAAGCGCTGCCAGATGGCGCGGGCTTCCGGATCACCCTCTTCCAGGCGCTTGAACCAGTCGCGGGCTTCATCCTCCAAGGCGGGCTGGCTCTCGACCTCGGTGTGGAATCGGACATAGAGCTCATACAGCGTCTGAATGGCGTGCGTGGCCAGATCGGCCTCGTTGCCCCAGCGCTTGAACGCCACAATCAGCTTGCCGAATTGCGTCCCCCAATCGCCCAGGTGATTGACGCGCACCACCTGGTAGCCCAGATGCGCGTAGATCTGGTACAGCGCATTGCCAATGACTGTCGAGCGCAGATGCCCAACCCCGAAGGGCTTGGCGATGTTTGGCGAGGAGTAATCGATGACGACGGTCTTGCCGGCACCCTCCGTGGTAGCTCCGTAGGCCATGCCCTGTTCCAGGATAGCCGCCAGTCCCATGCGGTTATAGGCCACATGATCGACGAAAAAATTCACGTAGGGGCCAGTCGCCCGCGCTTCCCGCACCAGACGCGTAGGGTGAAAGGCCCCGGCCAGATCCGTGGCGATAGCCTGGGGAGCCTTGCGCAGGACCTTGGCCAACGGAAAACAGGGGAAGGCATAATCGCCGAGCTGGATCGATGGCGGGATCTCGATGGCCTGGCGCAGCTCTCCCTCGTCGTGTCCGAGTCGGCCCTGCAGAAACTGTACGATCTCATCAACGAAAGCGTTCATGGTTGATCCTAACGATGACGGGATGCCGCGTGGCCCGGCCGCTTTCCCTGGCTCTTCGGCTCGATGCGTTCCAGTCCACCCATGTACGGTCGGAGGGCCTCAGGTACCACAACCGTCCCATCCTCCTGCTGGTACACCTCCAGAATCGGGATGAGGATGCGGGGCGAGGCGATCACGGTGTTATTGAGCGTGTGGACATACCGCGTCCTGCCCTGGCGATCGCGGTACCGCAATTTGAGCCGCCGCGCCTGAAAATCATAGAAGCGCGACGCCGAGTGGGTCTCAGCATAGGCCTGCCGACTCGGCATCCAGGTCTCGATGTCGTATTTTTTCACCTGAGGAAGACCCAGGTCACCACCGCAGACATTGACCACCCGATAGGGTAATTGCAGCGCCTGCAGGACCTCTTCGGCGTTACGGACGATGCTCTCATGCTCGTCGATGGAGACCTGCTCATCGGCGACACAGACGACGACCTGCTCCACCTTGTGAAATTGATGGATGCGATAGAGGCCACGGGTATCGCGGCCGTATGTGCCAGCCTCTCGGCGGTAGCAGGCTGACAGACCGACGTAGCGCTTGGGCAACTCGCTCTCGCTCAAGATCTCGTCATAGTGGTAAGCCGTGAGTGGGACCTCGGACGTGCCGATCAGGTTGAGCTCATCCTTCTCCACGCGATAGGCTTGCTCCTCCCCGCCCGGGAAGTAGGCGGTGCCGAGCATGGCCTCGTCCTTCACCAGGTGGGGCACCAGCATAGGCGTATAGCCCTTACGCACCATATGGTCGAGTGTGAACCGGAGCACCGCCAGATCGAGCAAAACGGCTTCGTTTTTCAGGTAGTAGGTGCGCGTGCCGGCGATGCGCACCGCGCGTCTGATGTCGAGGAGGTCGAGGGTCTCGCCCAGTTCGACGTGATCCCGCGGGGGAAACGCGAATGTGGGGGGGTCTCCCCAGCGCCGCACCTCAACACTGTCGGCATCCGTCAGACCCTCTGGCACATCGGCTGCCGGCACATTCGGCACTTGCAGCATCAAGCGCTCAAACTCTGCGTCGAGCGGTACCAAGGCCGCCTCGCTCTGACGTAACTGCTCGGCGACGGCGCGCGTCTCGGCCAGGAGGGTTTCCCGTTTCTCCGGCGCAGAGGTGGAAACAGCTTTGGATGTGCGGTTGCGCTCGGCACGGAGGTTCTCAATGACGGTGATGAGCGCCCGGCGCTCCCGGTCGACGGCGAGCAGACGATCCACATCCACATGGAGGCGCTTCTTTTGCGCCCCTGCTTTGACAAGGTCGGGGAATTCTCGGATGAAGGCGATATCCAGCATAGCGTGGGGTCACGTGTGATGGATGAATGGACACTGATGCTGGGGCAGCTCGCATCGCTCCTCAAGCCATGCGAGCCTGCCCCTTAGCGACCGACGAGCATCGTCAGGAGGGCTATGGCGCCGAAGACGAAGAAGGTGCCGTCCACCAGCGACTCGCTTAAGAAGCGGCGCACGATGCGCTGCCCAGTGATGAGGTACTTGCACAGTGCTAGATAAGCCACGCCGATGAGGAAAGCCGCCTGGATCGGACTCAGCCATCCACTCAGCGGGGCCGCGATGAATAGAACCGCGAGGATCGCAGTGGTGGCTACCAGGAGCTGGAGTGTGCGTTCGGTGCCCAGCACGATGGGAATGGTTTCCTTACCGACCAGGCGGTCTCCCTGAATGTCCTGAATGTCCAGCAGTGCCGAACGCAAGAACACGATCAAGAAGGTCATGCAAAAGAGCGCGCCGACTTGCCACCAGGAGAGGAGTGTTTCTGCACTCAACGCCGGCAGGGCCAGGGTAATCGCCGCCCAGGCTAGAGGCACAAACAGCGTCTTCGACGTCGGGATATCTTTGAGCCGCCGGTATTTGAGCCCATTGGCTCGCGCACCCCGGACGAGATTGATCTGGTAGAGTCCCCCCATCACCACCATCAGCGTCGCCACGGCCAACGGTCCCAGTCCCAGGCTCAGCGACAGGGCGATCGTGCCCAGAGCGCAGGCTAAGGCGCTGCCGCGCAGAATGCCGCGATGCTGCTGGTAGAACTCGGTGCGGATCGGATCGTTGAGCTTCCCCGCTTTCGACTCTGCCAGGCGATTCAGCGTATGCACGGCGAACACGTACATGGCGGCGATGAGGAGGTACAGCGGCGTGAACGGCAACCCCAGCAACTCCATATTGGCGAACGTCAGGGCGGCAGCGCCAAGCGCGACATAGAGATTCGTCTGCGTGAGGAACCCCAGCACCCGTTGCGCCAGCTTCCAGCCGGTAGGGCGCCGCGTTTGTGCTTGCTCCAGACGCTCGACCACCTGTTGAATAATCCAGTTCGGTGTCGAGGCGCCGGCGGTGACCCCGACGGTCTCATATTCGGTCAGTGTGTTGAGGTCTAATTCGTCAGCGGTTTCCACATGGTAGGCTGGGATGCCCTTAGAGCTGGACAGCTCCACCAAGCGCTGTGTGTTGCTGCTGCCTTTACCACCGACGACGACCATCGCATCGACGGTCCCCGCCACCTGCAGGACCTCTTCTTGGCGGGTGTGCGTATCATCGCAGATGGTGTTGACGACGACACAATCCTCGTACTTGGCTTTCAGACGCGCCGCGGTCTCGTGGAATTTGAGCTCGTTGGCGGTCGTCTGCGACACCAGGCACACCTTATCCATCGGGGGCAGCGTATCGACCTCTTCCGCCGAGGAGATGACCGTCCCGCGACCCTGCGCGTAGCCCAGATGGCCGATCACCTCCGGGTGGTCCTGGTGCCCGAGGATCACCAGCGCATAGCCCTGCCCCAGGTATTTCTTGATGTAGGCATGGACCTTGGCGACCAACGGGCAGGTGCCATCGCGCAGCTTCACGCCGTGGTTCTTCAGCTCTTGTCGCGTCTCGGGCGGGATCCCATGGGCGCGAATGATGAGGGTGGAGCCCTCTTGCAGGTCATCGAAATTCTTGGCCACCTTCATGCCCTTGCTGGCCAGGAGGTCCACCACCTGCGGATTGTGAATCAATGGACCGAAGGTGTTCACTGGGCCATCGGCATTTTCGGCCGCGTCCATGGCGATGTTCATCGTCCGACGCACGCCCCAACAGAATCCAGCCGACTTCGCGAGCTTAACTTTCACGAACGCGCCTCCTTCTCGGCACAGCGACAGGTTTACACCCGCGGAATCGTGATACCGCGCTGATATTGGTATTTCCCGCCGCGGTCAGCATAGGAAACCTCGCAGACCTGCTCGCTCTCGATGAAGATCACCTGCGCGATGCCTTCATTACTGTAAATTTTCGCCGGTAATGGCGTGGTGTTGGAGATTTCAATGGTCAGGTGACCCTCCCACTCGCATTCGAGTGGGGTGATGTTCACGACAATGCCGCAACGCGCATAGGTCGATTTCCCGATGCAGATCCCCATCACCTTGCGCGGAATACGCAAATATTCTAACGACCGCCCCAAGGCAAACGAGTTCGGGGGGATGATGCAGGACTCAGCCGTGACGTCGATGAACGAACGTGGATCGAAGCGCTTAGGGTCGACGACCGTGGTGTTGATATTGGTGAAAATCTTAAATTCATCCGAGACGCGGATGTCGTATCCCATCGAGGAAAGGCCATAGGAAATCACCCCGTCGCGCACCAGGTGATCCTCAAAGGGGTCGATCATACCATACCGCTTGGCATACTCGCGAATTTCCCAGTCCACCAGGATGCGCCCTCGGGTCTCCGGCGCTGACTCGCGTGGTATCACCCCTGCTTCCTCCTCCTCTAGAC
>Ga0184646_1033201_pt1 | contig 11395 bp, 7 predicted proteins | sample PLM1_100_FD_136041 | JGI IMG/M metagenome (GOLD analysis project Ga0184646, IMG submission 136041) | Metatranscriptome of groundwater sediment microbial communities from an aquifer in East River, Colorado, USA - PLM1_100 (Metagenome... | ecosystem: Environmental > Terrestrial > Soil > Riparian... | reverse complement strand
GGCGGTAACGATGGCCCCGGCCACCGCGTCTTGTGCCACACGCCAACCCATCGTCTGACCATCCCGGAGCCAGAACAGCTTGGTGAGAACGAACTGGTCGCTTTCCTCCAGGATACGCCTGTAGTCGCGGTGCAGGGTGAGCAGTCTCGTTTGCTCTTGTACCAGCACTGCCAAGGCTTGCTTTTGTTCACGCAGAGCGGCTTTCTGCTCTTCCAATACCTTGCGAGCCCTGGCGAGCTGCGCCTCACGTTGGACCGGTGGCAAAGTCCGCAGGGCGCTGGTCACATCGCGTAAGCGCGTCTCAATACTGTGATCAAATTCGTACAACCGTTCTTCCAGATCGAGATCCTGTCCGGTCAGGGCGTCCAGGTCCACTTCCATGGCTTTCATGCGCTCGGCATCATACCGCGCCTGCTCGCGCCGCAGGCGCGTGAAGGCCGCCTGGAGACGCTGGGCAATACGCTCGCCACTGACATATTTTTCGACCAGCGACGCCAGGTGTTCCGCCTCTTGCTTCTCACGCGTGTTGCGCTTCTCCTGTTCGATCATTTGGTCGCTCATGGCATTGGCCTGTTGATGATAGTCCGCGGTGCCCTGGCGTAGCTTGACTGTCTCCAGCTTCATTTTCAGTATCAGCATCTCGGCGGGGTCCGTGGTCCGCAGCAACTGGCGTACAATATCTTCCTCGTTATTGGTCAGCGTCACGCTCTCACGCGAGATGGCCTGCCCCAGGGCTGTCTTAATCGCCTCGAGCTCCTGCTGGAGCATGACGTAGCGGGTTTGCGCCAGACCAATCTGGGCATCACGCAGGGGGCCTTGCTTGGTGAGCCACTCACGCTCTGCCTCCAGCATTTCCATCTCGGCCTGCTGCAACTGCTGTCGCAAATCCAGCAGTTCCACACGCGCCAGCAACAACGGCTGCTGCGTCGTTGCCTCCGCAGCTTCGTTCCGCGCCACGAGCAGGTCTTTCTCGATCTGCACGCGATTCGTGACGCGCTGCTCGATGTCCCGGGCCATACTCCGCAGGCGTAGCTCCCCCGATACCAACTCGTTACGCCATCCATCGAGTTCGGTCCGCGTCACCTGCAATTGCGCTTCATAGTCGAGGCGGAGCTTCTCATTCACCTCAGAGAAGCGTCGTGGTGGGCGCGCGGCCATGGTCTGACGTGCGGTGTTCAGTGCCTCTACCTGGCGTGACAGGTTTTCGAGTTGGGTCGTGTAGGTCAGGCGCTTCTGAAACGCCACTTCCAGGGCAGCAAGCACTTTGACCTGTTGATCCAGCGTCGCCTTCACCACCTCCGCGTCTTCTTGTGACAGGAGCAGGTCTTCCAGCCTCTCAAGTCGCTTCTGTACGGCGTCTTTTCGGGTCGCCACCGTCTCAGGCCGTACGAGCCATTCGATACTTTGTGCCGGTACAGCTGAGGCTGGCCCAGCCGTGGCTGTTGGCTGTCCATCTGGTGTTGTCGTCTGCGCTGGCGCCAGGCTCATCCCGAGGAGCAAACACACGACCATCATATGCACAGCCAAACAGCGATGTGGGATCACAGTGCGAGCCCTTTTCTTGCCTCGAGCTAGGGTTGTACCCCCTCTCTCCCTGGGGGAGAGGGAACAGCATGCGTATCTTGGACAGGAAACTCAGCGCGGCGTAGCGAGTTCCCCAACGCGCGTCGACGTAGCAAAACGTGCCAGATGTTGGGCTACCAACTCCTTGGTTTCGGCTAGGCGCCGCAGTTTAATATCCTCGTAGCCGCGGATTGCCTCTGGGGCGTTGGCGATGACCACTGCCAGAGCGTGGTTACTGTCGTTGAGATGCGCCAGCACCTGCGTGATGCTCTGGCGATACCAGGTGATGAGTTGGCGCTCCGCACGGCGCACCCTGGCGTAACCAAAGAGGTCGTAGCGGCGGCCACGCAGCGTCTTCAGACGACGCAGCAGGCGCAGCGGCGTATTGAACCACGGGCCAAGTTTTAACTTTCGCTGCAGGCCCAGAGCCCGCAGCAGTGGAGGATGGAGATGGTAGTAGATCTTCCGCGGTTGCGCGAACATGCCAGGGAGCTGGGTGTGCCAGGTCTGCTTCAGATGCAAGCGGGCCACCTCGTATTCGTCCTTGTAAGCCATCACCTTGTAGAGCTGGCGTATGACTGCATGCGTGAATGCTATGCGTCCAGGGCAGGCTGCCGCCTCACGCGCTGCGACATCAAGCACGAAGTCGACATAGGCCGTGGCATAGGCCACGTCCTGGTAGTCGATGAGTTCACCGATACGGATGGCCAGCAGGCGCTGTGCTTCGTCATCCAAACGCTCGCAGCGTTGCAGCAAGTAGAAATAGGCTTCGCGCTCGGCCTTGGTGTACTGCTCCTCCAGATAGAGCAACATCGCCGCACGCTCCTCGTGCAAACCTTTGGGTGATGGCACAGCGAGGTTCATGACCGCCTGCGGCTCGCACACATAGCGGCGCCCATAGCGGAAGGCTTGCTGGTTCTGCTGCACTGCGACACCATTGAGCTCGATGGCGTGTTCGATGCTCGCCGCCGCAAGTGGCACGAGACCAGCCTGATAGGCAATCCCCAGCATAAACAGGTTGGTGGCCATATGATCGCCAAACAACCCTTCGGCAATGGTGCCAGCATCGACATACAGATTCTGGGCTGCCCTGGTGTATGGATCGATGTTACGCCGGATGGACGACTCGGTCGGGAAGAGTAAGGTGTTATTGCGGATCATTTCACCTGTGGGGCTCGGCGTGGTATTCACCACCGCCACCGTGCGTGTTGGGTGCGCACGATCGAGGTTTACTGGCGTCACCCCACCCAACGCGTCCAGCGCCAGGTACAGGTCAGCAGTACCCATGCCCACTTTATTGGCCGCCACGGTCTGGCCGTCGGTAAGAATGACATTCGACAGCACCGCACCGCCTTTCTGCGCCAGCCCGGTCTGGTCCAGGTTGAGCAGCGCTTTGCCTTCCATGAGCGCGGCATAGCACAGCAGGGCGTTTACTGTCACCACACCGGTGCCACCAACACCCGGAATGTAAATGGCATAACTCCCATCAATGCCAACCTTCTGGGCTGGCTCTGGGATGGCTGCAGCGTCCAGCACCGGGGGTATTTTTGGTGCTAAACCAGTGCCCGGTGCCACTTCCACGCTGACAAACGAGGGGCAATCACCATCGATACAGGAGTAGTCCTTGTTGCAAGATGACTGGTGGATGCGGGTCTTCAGGCCAAACTCCGTCTCCACCGGGTGTAAGGACATACAGTTGCTGACCTCACCGCAATTGCCACAACCCTCACAGACCTCTTCGTTGATCACGGCAAATACGTTGGGCTCGGCCTGGATGCCGCGTTTGCGCTCGCGGCGTTTTTCAGCGGCGCACTGCTGGTCGTTGATGAGCACGGTCACACCCGCAGTGGCTTCCAACTCGCGCAGGGCGTCAGCATATTTGTGGCGTGGCCACAGCGTGGTGATGCTGGAGAGGCGCGCCCGGCGCCAGCGCTGCGGTTGCTCTGCCACAACGATAATTTTTTTCATGCCCTCCGCGGCCAGACTGTGCGTCAGGGCGGGGATCGCCATGTTCCCTTGCGCCTCCTGGCCCCCAGTCATGGCGACAGCGCCGTTGTAGAGCAAGCGGAAGGTGATGTTCACCCCAGAGGCGACACAGGCCCGCACGGCCTGGCTGCCGGAGTGGAAGTAGGTGCCGTCACCGATGTTCTGGAAGATGTGGCGTGTCTCGGTGAACGGCGCTGCGCCCACCCAGGGCATGCCCTCACCGCCCATCTGCGTCAGATAGCTGGCATGCCGCGAGGGTTGCTCGATCATCCCACTCATGCCGTGGCAGCCGATGCCCCCACCGACGATCTGCCCTTCCAGGGCCCGTGTCGAGCGGCTATGCGGGCAGCCGGAGCAGTAGTTGGGCTTGCGTGCCAGAAACGGATCGTAGAGACGTCCGCGTATCGCCTGCAGGACCGCTAGACGCTCCGCCATGCCAGATGACTCACCCAGGCGCTGCAGGCGTGGCCCGAGCCGCTCGACGATCACGTCAGCGTCACACTCCCCGTGCATAGGGAAAAGGGGTGCACCATGGTCATCGTACTTGCCGAGCACACGCGGACGCTGGGGTAGATCGTAGAGACAGTCACGCAGCTGCGTCTCCACAAACGCGCGCTTTTCCTCAACGACGATAATCTCTTCCAGACCCATGGCAAAGCGCCGTACCACCTCAGCATCGAGGGGATAGATCATCCCCAGGCGTAAGACACGAATGCCCAGGCGCTGTAACGTCGCACTGTCCAGGCCCATGTCGGACAGCGCCTGACGCAGATCCGCATAGCTCTTGCCCGCACTGACCAGCCCGATGCGGTCGTCACCCGTGTGTTCTTCGATGCGGTTGAGCCCATTAGCCTGCGCATACGCCCGCACCGCCGTATGGCGGTCATAGAAGAGCCGCCGTTCCATGTCGATGGTGCCGGGCGGCAGGAAGTTCACGTCCTGGAGTTTGCGAAACGGTTTGCCGTCAATGAGGACATCAGGAATGACGATCTGCGGACGGTCTGGGCCTACCTCTACGACACTGCCACCGTCGCACAGATTCGTCACCAGTTTGAGGGCCACCCAGCAGCCACTGAAACGCGACAGGGCAAAGGCATGCAGCCCAAGCTCTAAAAACTCCTGGATGCTCGCGGGGTACAGCACGGGAATGCCCGCGCTGACATAGGCAAAATCGCTCTGGTGCGGCAGCGTGGAGCTTTTACAGTTATGGTCGTCTCCACCCAGAATAATAGCGGCGCTGTGCGGTCCAGTGCCCCCAAAGTTCGCATGCTTAAAAATATCGCCACAGCGGTCAACCCCTGGCCCCTTCCCGTACCAGATGCTGTTCACGCCCTCGACGCGAGCCCCGGGGAACAGGTGCACAAGCTGGCTCCCCAGCACCGCTGTGGCGCCGAGTTCTTCGTTGACGGCTGGCTGGTGCACAATATGGTGGGCAGTGAGGAGCTGACCAGTACGCGCCAGCATGAGATCGTATCCGGCCAGCGGTGACCCTTCATAGCCCGTAATAAAAGCCCCTGTATGCCGTCCTGCCTGCGCGTCACGACGTTGCTGATCGAGAGGCAGACGCACCAGCGCCTGAATACCTGTAAGATACACGCTCCCTGCGGTTACGGTATATTTCTCATCGAGTGTCACTGTCATGGAGGATTCCTCCCAGATGCGCGCGCACCCCTGACCAGGTACGGACTCTCCACACCGCCATAGCCATCCACAGCTAGGCTCTGGTCAGAGAGGGCGTATGCTCATATAGTACCTTACGATCAGCTTTTTTGCAGGTGCACAATAAATCCTTCCAGCGTGGGGCCTTGTGGGGAGTAACGCCATGTGTCAGCGTGTGGGGAGATGAGAAGGCGCCAATTTGTTCCCCTGTTCTCTCGTCTCCATGTGTAGAAATATCCACAACTTTTCCACAACCATTTCCCCTTGTCTTCCCTGAAGCGGATCGTTACCCTTACAGCATACCGCCTTACGCTAACCCTTGCTGCGACGGTGAGCACCCATGTCTGATACGATCTCCCTGGCCCAGGTGGAAGCTGCACAGCAGATTGTGTACACACACATGCGCCCGACGCCACTGATTCATTACCCGCTGCTCTCCCAGGAAATGGGGTTTCAGGCCTACGTTAAACACGAAAATCACACTCCCATTGGCGCCTTCAAAATTCGCGGTGGGCTCAATCTCATGGCGCATCTGGCACGCCAGGGTGTGCCTGGGATGATTACGGCGACACGCGGCAACCACGGCCAGTCCATAGCACTCGCAGCGCATTTTTACCATATCCCCGCCACCATCGTGGTGCCGGTGGGCAATAACCCCGAGAAGAATGCCCTCATGCGAGCCCAGGGAGCCGAACTTATCGAACACGGCAGAGATTTTGACGAGGCGCGCACGCTCGTTGAAGCATTACAGCATGAGCGTGGCCTGCGTTACGTGCATCCGGCCAACGAGCCCATGCTGGTGAACGGCGTGGGGACATACTGGTTGGAAGTCTACCAGGATCTCCCCGATCTTGACGTCGCCTTCGTGCCTGTCGGTGGCGGCAGTGGGGTGTGTGCCGCTATCACGGTGCTCAAGGCCTTGCGGCCGGCGGCGCGCATCGTGGGCGTGCAGTCCGAAAATGCCCCGGCCGTCTACAACTCCTGGACCAGCGGGCAGATGTGTGAGACCGATAGCGCCAATACCTTTGCAGATGGCCTGGCCACCCGCGTCGCCTTTGAGATGCCTTTTCGCATCATGCAGGAGGGGCTCGATGCCATGGTGCTCGTGAGTGAGGATGACATCCGGCAGGCGATTGTGCGCCTGTTGCGCACCACCCACAACCTCGCCGAAGGTGCTGGTGCTGCCACTATGGCCGCGGCCTGGAAACTGCGCGAGTCCCTGGCAGGACAGAAAGTGGTGATGGTCCTGAGCGGTGGCAACATCGACCTGCAGACTTTACGTTGGGTCCTCAGTGAGGGCTGAGCCAATGCCACGCGCCGTTGCACCAGCGACCCAGCAACACTATGACGGGTTGGCGCTCTTTGCTGATCCCATTCACGAGTATATTCCGTTTACCGTCCCGGTCGAGAACACGCATGGTACACGCGAGATCACCGAAAAAGACCTGATTGACTCGCCCTGGGTGCAACGTCTACGCTACATCAACCAGTTGCAGAGCGCGCGCTGGGTCTTTCCAGGGGCGGAGCACAGCCGCTTTCAGCACTCCCTGGGGGCCATGCATGTGGCCGGGCGCTTTGCCAGGCAGCTCTACCTCTCCCTGTGCGCTCTCGAGCCGTCGTGCCCGTCCCTGGCCTATGTGGAAGAAGTCTTACGGATGGCGGCACTGTTACATGACGTGGGGCATGGGCCGTTTGGGCATTTCTTTGACGAGAACCATCTGGCGCAATACGGCATCGGGCACGAAGCCGTAGGCGAGCACATCATCATCCACGTCCTGGGAGAGGCGTTGCGTGGTCTGCGCCGCAGCCCGAGTGGCCCATTTGCACCGCAGGAAGTGCTCGAGCCAGCGTACGTGGCCTACGTCATGCAGAAAAAGGCGCCGGACAACGGACAGATGCCGCGCTGGCTGCGCTATCTGAAGCCGGTGCTGAGCGGCATGTATACCGCGGATAACCTCGATTACGTGCTGCGTGATGCATATATGTGCGGTGTCGCCGTCGGGCCAGTCGATCTCGAACGCCTGCTGCACTATAGTCTGCTCACAGAGCACGGCCTGACCTTACACAAGGCTGGCATCGGTGCCCTGACCATGTTTCTCCAGGCGCGCCTGTATCTCTACACCCACGTCTACTTCCACCGCACATCACGCGCCCTCGATCTGCACCTGCGCGAGATTTTTACGGAGACCATGGGCTACATCTTCCCAGGCAACCCGCTCGACATGCTCGGGCGCTATCGACGCCTCACCGACTGGTCGCTCTTAGAGACCGTACGCGATTGGGCCGACGATCCGCTGCCCGCCAAACAGGCCCTGGGGCACGCCTGGGGGCAAATTTTAGGTCGAGAAGTGAAGTGGAAGATGGCCTACGACGCCACCTTCCCTGTGCGCGGGTTCGAACGTCAGACGGCCGCACGGCTGGAGCCGGAGCAACTCGCGCAGCGTATCCGCCAGGCGCTGCCGCCGACCCATCGCGGCTTGCCGTTTCACCTGGACGTGGCCACGCAGGATCCACGCAATATGAACCCCCTCAGTATGGGGATAAGCCCCATCTACATTTATGATCCGTCCACTGGGAAGGTGGACACCGAGATCGTCGAGGACATGCTGGAATACATTCCCACCACGCTCGTGCAGTATCGTGTGTACACCACGGAGCGGGCGTGTCAGACGGTCCTGGCGCAAGCCTGTGAGCGGGCCTTAGCGCGTGACGCGGCGGGCGCAGCAGCCCAGGAAGAGTGCACTTGAAAAGCGCGCGTGAAATGCCTATCCTTGCTCCAACGGAGAGGTAAAATGCCTAGCCTCGCTCTAAGGAGACCGCATGTACGCCATTTTTGTCACCATCAAAATCAAACCTGGGTTCGCCGAGCAGTTTAAAGAGGCTAGTCGCGGGGATGCGCAGGGGTCGGTACGGGATGAACCGGGCTGCTTACGGTTTGACATGCACCAGAGTACCACTGATCCACATACCTTCCACCTGTACGAGGTCTACGAAAATCAGGACGCCCATCTGAACGCCCATAGGAACGCCCCACACTACCAGAAGTGGCGTGAGACCGTCCAGGACTGGTTCGATGGCGATCCCCAGCGCTTCGCCATGACCACCATCTTCCCTTCAGACGACGGGTGGAGGAAGCAGAAGCCCGGGCTACTGAACTGGTGACACGTTGCCACCGCGCGCGTTGTTAGGGGCCCACCACCTTGGGAAAGGACCCTCACCCCTGCTCTCGCCCAGAGGGAGAGGGAGAAAGAGCCGAAGGGAACACGGATGCCCAGCCAACCAGTGTGCAAGGGAGCAAGGAAGGCAGCGGTGCCCCTGTCCCGGCCCGGCAGATCGGATGCATGGCGCTATCTATGGTGATGCACAACCCACCATACCGGGGAGTCATCGTTGTCGACCTGGACGGGACGATCTGTGAGCATCGCTATCCTGCCTTTGGTGAACCTATTGCCGGCGCCAAAGAAGCCCTGCTGCGTCTCAAGGCCGCGGGGTTCTGGATCGTCATCCACACCGTGCGCACCTCGTCAGCCTGGCAGGCTGCGGAGGCATACGCACCCGAGGTGAATAGTCCTGAGGCGGTAAGCGCCTTTCTGCAACACCATGAGATACCCTACGACGAGATCTGGATGCACGATAAGCCGATGGCGGTGGTCTATATTGACGATCGCGGCTGGCGTTTGACGGGCAACCGTTCCGAGAGCAACTGGCACGAGATCGCAGATGCCTTATTGCCGTGGGAAGCACGTCCACCGGATCTCCCCAGGTGGCTTGAGTGGTTGGTGAAGAAGTGCACGTCATGGGGGTAGTATGTCAGGGAGGGGGGCCTATGGCCATCTTTACCTTGGAAGAAGCGCGGTCCTTACTACCGCGAGTGAAGGAGATTACGCAGCACTCCTACGCGATCGTCGAGGAACTCCAGGAGCAGCTGGAGGCTACGGAGCACCCACGGGAAGTGCGGCGTCTCGAGGCTCAGGTGAACGAAGTACTGCAGAAGTGGGCGGCCGCGGTGCAAGAACTGGGTGTCGATGTCAAAGGATTATGGCTTGCCGACTTTGATTCTGGGGACGGCTATTACTACTGCTGGCAATTGGGTGAGGACGACATCGAGCATTTTCACCGCTACGAAACCGGCTTTGCTGGACGCCGTCCCATTACGTTGCTGGACTAGCACACGTACAAGGATGGCGTAGGGAGCATGGATACCCCCGTGTGGCCGTTGCGTCTCATATGTCTGGGCGCCTTACTCCTCTGTACGGTAGGCCTGAGTGGCTGTGGTATCGGATACCTCTGGCATGTGACGGTAGGCCAGGTGGCTATCCTGGTACACCAGCGACCAGTAGACGAAGTGCTCCACGACGCACACCTCCCGACCCAGGAGCAGCAAAAACTGCGCCTCATCCTTGAAGTGCGGGCCTTTGCCATCACCCAGCTGGACTTGTCTGACAGCAAGAGTTACACGACGTTTGTGCAGCTCGATAGACCGTACGTGAGCTACAACCTGTCCGCCGCGTCGCCAGATGCCTTGACGCCGTACGTGTGGCGCTTTCCCATCCTGGGCAGCATGCCTTACAAGGGGTTCTTTGACAAGGACTATGCCCTGCGTGAGCAACGCGCCTTGGAAGAGCAGGGGTATGACACCTATTTGCGGGGTGTGCGAGCCTATAGTACGTTGGGATATTTTGACGACCCCATTCTGTCGAGTATGCTCGCCTACGACGATGTGTTGCTGATCAATACGATCATCCACGAAATGCTGCATCAAACCGTCTGGATTAAAGGCAGCGTCAGTTTTAATGAGAGTTTGGCGAGTTTCGTCGGCGAGCATGGCACCCTCGCCTATCTGGCACAGAAGTATGGGACAGACACACCGGAATATCAACGCTACCGTGCTCTACGTGCCGATGCCCTGGTGTTCGAGGAGTATATGCACGCCCTCATCGAGCGCCTCGAGGCCCTGTATCACGAGCCGATCAGTCGCGCTGACAAGCTACTCCGGAAGGCCCAGCTCTTTACCGAGGCGGTGGCAGCGTACCCTGAGGTGTTCCCGCGCCTGCAAACCACCAGTTACCGGAACTTTTTTGAGCGGCAGCCTTTGAACAATGCCGTGCTACTCGCTTTCAGCGTGTATCATCGTGACACCACGTTTTTCGAACAAGCCCTGGCGGCGCAGGGAGGGGATCTGCGTCGCATGATTGCCTACTTCAAGACCCTACGCGCTGACCAGATTCCGGTGAAGTTCCGCACGCGCCAGGGCTATGGATAGGAACCATGACACCTCTGTGGGACGTTCGTGCTGGCTGTACGCCTGAGAGCTTCAGGGTGAACACGGTCTGTCGTGTGCTGGGTCTTATGTCCCTCGTCGTCCTCTGCATGGGCGCGGCGAGAATCGCGGCGGCCCAAGACGAAAGGGCGTTCCGGCGGATCGTAGTGGCGGACCGCCAGACGGCCCAGGAGATCCTCCAGCAATTGCGGCAAGGCGCCTCATTTAGCGCCCTGGCGCGTGCCAAGTCGATAGGGTCAGAGAATAGCCTGTGGGGCTATATTGGGATTGTCCGCGTGAACGAGGTGCAGCCAGCCATGCGCGCCGTGTTGCTCAAGTTAAAAGAGGGCCAAATCAGCGATGTGCTGGAGCTAGGCGGCCAGTTCGTCATCATAAAAATGATCTCGCCCAAGATCGCGCGCCACTTCGAGGCCACTGCTCGTGCCGAGCGCGAGAATAAGCTGCCCCAGGCCATACAAGAGGTGCAGGCCGTGCTGCGGCTCGAAGAAGACAACATGCAGGCGTATAGCAAGCTGGGGCTGCTGCTGCAGAGTGCCAAAAAGTATGACGACGCGATTCGGACGCTGGAAAAAGCGCAGCAGTACGCTCCCCAAGAGGCGCAGGTGGTGCTCCTGGTGGCGAGTGCCTATACGCACGCCGCGGCTGAGAGCAAGAATGCAGCTCAGGCTGAGAAAGCCTTACAAGCGTACCAGCGGGTGTTGCAACTCGACGAGCGCTATGCCCCGTCGGTGCAGTTTGGCATGGGCAAGGTCTATCTCGTCGCGTTACGGCAACCGGATACGGCCGTGGGGTATTTAGAGAAAGCGGCTGGGGCGACCATGAATGTGGCCGAGGTGCATCGGTTACTCATCCAGGCTTATTATGATACACAGCGCTACGAGCAAGCCTGGCAGAGCCTGCGCCGGG
>Ga0184646_1201920_pt1 | contig 11408 bp, 13 predicted proteins | sample PLM1_100_FD_136041 | JGI IMG/M metagenome (GOLD analysis project Ga0184646, IMG submission 136041) | Metatranscriptome of groundwater sediment microbial communities from an aquifer in East River, Colorado, USA - PLM1_100 (Metagenome... | ecosystem: Environmental > Terrestrial > Soil > Riparian... | reverse complement strand
GCTCGTCGGCGATCCGGACCAGCTCCCGAGCGTTGGCGCCGGTAATGTGCTGGCCGATCTGCTCCACTCAGGGCAGTTCCCCGTCACCCGGTTAGAGCACATCTTTCGCCAGGGCACAGGCTCCGATATCGCCGTCAACGCCAGGCGGGTCAATGCGGGAGAAATGCCCCGCTTCGGGGGTGACATCCACGATTGTTTCTTCCTGTCCGCCGAGGACCCGGCTGCCGCCGCCCAACTGGTCGTCGACCTGGTAGCGCGGCGCCTGCCGGCACGCTATGGCTTCGGGCCGGGTGACATGCAGGTTCTGTCTCCCATGCATCGTGGCGAGGCTGGTGTCAGCACCCTCAACATGCACCTCCAGGAGCAGCTCAATCCATGGCACGAGGGGATGCCTGAGGCACGTGGCGGTGGACGGGTCTACCGTCCTGGCGATCGCGTGCTGCAGCTACGGAATGATTATGACCTACAAGTCTTCAATGGCGACCTCGGCACCGTCGACAGCATCGATCCCAGCGAGCAGGAACTGCAGGTGAGTCTCGATGATGGGCGAGTCGTACGTTACCCATACAGTGACCTCTATGCGCTGACCCACGCCTATGCCATCTCCGTCCAAGGCGCAAGGGGCGGAGTTCCCTGCCGTGGTCATCCCACTGCTGACCAGCCATGCCCCGATGCTCGGACGTACCCTGTTGTATACGGCTCTCACCCGGGCCCGGCAGCTCGTAGTGATTGTCGGCCAGCAGAAAGCGCTGCGTCTAGCTGTGCGCGACTGGCGTCGGGAACCGCGTTATACGGCGCTTGAGGGGCTACTAGCAGGCACGACCCGATTTACCTGGCCGCACGCCACTGACCTCCCCACCACCACAGGCCATTGACGCCAATTGGCAGTGCAGACCATCCAGACGCATTCTCCCCTCCTCCATGGCTCTCTCCAGCATGTCTATTGACGCGGACAGCTGCCAGCTGGAAATCATGGTGCCTTGGCCGAGCGTTTCTCTACCCACATCTCCGGATTAAGAGCTAACACGGCTCGCACCGGCAGATGATCCGAGGCGATACGCGTCAGGGGTGTGGCGTGGGCGCGGACTCCCAGCAACGCTTGCCGGGGCAGGACCCACACGCGGTCCAGGGAGAACAGTGGGCACCATGACGGATATGTGCGCGGGGCGGGAGGGGTGCCGAAACGGGCATGAAACCAGCGCAGTGGACGGCTCCTGAGGATCCACTCATTGATATCGCCCAGCACGATGATGCAGCGGTGCTGCCCATGGGAGAGAGCCTCCAGCAGTCGCCGTACCTGGTAGCGGCGCTCGGCGGCCCTCAGCCCGAGGTGGGTGACCACGACGCGCACCGTCTGTCCCGCAATGTCGAGTTCCGCATCAATAGCCCCGCGTGGTTCCCGGCCCGGGACGCTGAGGTCATGCACGCGGCTCCGGAGGACGCGCCAACCGGTGAGCAAGACATTGCCGTAGGGGCCGGTCTTCTGCTCAAGCGTCATGCCGGCGATGGCGTGCAATCCGGTGCTTTGAGACAGATACTCCATCTGGCTGGATATTTTTGCGCCCTGGAGATCTGTTCCAACCTCCTGGAGACCGATGAGTTGCGTATCGAGGTCGTGGAGCACGCGTGCGATACGCGCGACGTCACGGCGACCATCCAGGCCGACGCATTGGTGAACATTATAGGAGACCACCGAAATTGTACCAGGCTGCCTAGCGAAGGCCGTGTTCCTGAAATTATCCGCGCTGTTACTCATCTGCAGGCAACTTGGTAGCTGCTACTGAATCGGCGTTGAGGAAACGCCGGCGCACCCATACCGTCAAAAGTGTGAGGAGCGCGATCAATCCGATGAGGATGAGGAAGGTTTCCGCCTGGGGATCACGGATGACGTCTTGCAGTTGAGCTCCGAACACCGTCATCACCAGGAGGCCAGGCAGCATTCCCAGGCACGTTCCAAGGACAAAGTCGCGGAGCCGGATGTGCGAGGCACCCGCGATCATGTTCACGACTGTAAAAGGGGCCACGGGTACGACGCGCACGATCAGGATCGCGATCAACCCGTGCTGGGCAATGCGGCGGCTCAGGTGGCCTAGCCGAGCGCCAGCGAGGTTGCGGATCATGTCATGCCCCAGGAGGTAGCCGATGCCATAGGTGAGCGTTGCGCTCGCCAGGCATCCCAACAGGGAATATGTGAACCCGAGCAGCGGCCCGAAGGCAAGTGCCGTGGCCGCAATCAACACCGTCACAGGCATCAGCACGAAGCCGCCAAGCACATACCCGCCGATCACCACGAACGGGGCAATGGGCTGATCCCGCAGGGAGGTCACTCGCCCCGCCAGGGCCTCGACATCAAGCCACTCCCTTAAAGGCGTCCATTGCCAGGCCGCCACAAGCCCGATCAGCAGAAGTAAGGAGATGGCGCCTCGCCGCAGCCCATGCCTTCCCGCTGGCCGACGATCGTTGGCAGTACATTCCTCAAGCAATTGCTCGGGCACAATAGGGCGCTCGGGATCAAGGATGGTGCTGTCGGGAATCAGGCGGTCGCGCCATGTCGGCACTTCTGCATCAAATGGGTCGAGTCGGCGTTCCGCACCACGGAGACCATCTACAGTGGCAATGAGTGATTGCTTGGCGTCGAGCATCTCCGCCACCTCCTGTGCGGAGACCCCCAGATGTTCACCCACGAGGCGATTGCGAAAGTGTGCAATAGCGCTTTCGATTCTAGCGGCGCCGTTGGCCTCTAGGGCGAGATCGCATTCTGTATCAAGCCCCATAGAACGGTTGGAGGCGTTGGATGAACCAACGCGAACCAGCTTCTCATCGACGACGAGAATCTTCGAGTGCACGTTAATACAAGCACTATCGAGGTCTGGGACCACAGGATAGTATACCCGCAAACGCCCAAACTGATCGACGGCGCGTAACCGTCGCAGGAGGCGCGCGCGCAAGACATCCATGGTACTTTGCTCCAGCCAGCCTGATGCTCTGCGCGGCAGCACCAAGACGATTTCCGGACCGATGGCTTCCATGAGCCGGTTGGCCAGCGCGTCGCCAATCACGGCCGAGGTAAAATACTGCGCCTCCATATAAATGGAATGCCGCGCCGCTGCAATGGCGTCGAGGTACAGGGCCTCCACCTCGCGTACCTCGGGATTGCCGTTGTAGGCTGGCTCCGTACGGGCAATCGTCACGGGGACATGCTCCAGGTCGGGTGTCAGGCCAGGAGGCCAGAGGTCGTTCCGGTGTGCCTGCGAAGGACGCAGCCGGCGGCCGGTGGCCCGCCGCCAGCGCTCCCTGACCAGGTATCCTAAGGCCGCCGCCGCTTCCCCGTCGACGGCCACCTGAACATCGTGCATCGGCGCATAAGGTAGGCCATCAGCATCCACTCGCCGAGGATCGTAGGCCCGATGTTCAGAGGTGTCCCACCGCCTGATGGTTAGATCGATCCCGCCTACGAAGGCGATTGCATCATCCACGACCACGATCTTCTGGTGGTGTGACGCCCCGGCTGGATGCCCCCCGTCCAGGCGAAACTGCACCCGACGATGGATTTGCCAACGCCGCTTGCGAATGGACGGCGATTCGCGCTCGAGCGCGAAGATCACCGCGAAGTCCCAGTCGAGAATGTACACATGCAGCCCTCGACGCCGGGACACCAGGGCTTTCAAGAAGGCGCCAAGCTCTGTGGGCTGATCAGTCTGCACTCCGTCAGGAATGAGGCGAACCCGGCTGTCAACATCCCAGCCAATGATAAAAATAGAGTGTTGAGCCTGTTCGGCAGCGGCGGCAAAGGCAGCGAAATACGCCGCGCTGTCGATCAGGAAAGCAGCGCGCTGGGCTCTGGCGATGCGCCAGCAATTTCGTCCTTCGGTACAAATGCTCTGCTGTGGCATAGTTGCTGATCAGGCCCCCCTGTGCGCCAGACGTAGGGCTCGTGGCGTCACCGCTTAGCGCGTCCAAGCTCTCCCTCATACCCTGGTAAAATGGATTGAAAGAACGCATTCTGGATAAGGTTTACCAAGACCTGCCAGGTGCTGGCCTGGGGATTCTCGAGGCGGCCGGAGATATCGGCCTTGGTCGCCACCTCATCGCGAGGGACGTTTTCCAGCAATGTACTGGCGCCGCCGACAAGACCTTCATAGATTTTCTGGAATATGCCTTTCTCTCGGTCCTGGCGCGAGTCGTAGACATCCATGTCTCTGAACAACGGTTTCACATAGCCCCTAACGGCGCCATTCTTCACCCTGAGCTCGGTATAAACAGAGAAGAAGCCCTGCACCACATCGAACTTTCCATGGGCGCGTAGGAGATTATTCATCGCCCGCATCTGGGTGTTCTCGATGCTGGCGGCGAGGGCAAAATCCGGCCCGTCGGTCTCGGGTCGGAAGGTCGCCCCCACCACCGTCTGGCCGCTCCCCATGAATTTGCCGGTGATTTTGGCGACCATGGTGCCCTCTGCCAGCTGATTGCTAAAATTAGTCAGATGGACCTCCAGGCCAGCCAGGAAGACGCGGTAGGCCGGATTAGCTGCTTTATTCACAACGCCGACATGGCTCTTGACGAGGCTCAGCCGATCAGCTCGCAGCAGGATGCCGGGAGCATTGTTCACTTCCTGAGCCGCACGACTGACCTGTTTGGCCCTCTCTTGCTCGGCCCTGGCGCTCTGTGCGGTGTGGATATAATCCATCTGCAGCCCGTGAATGTCGGCATTGTGCAGGTGAACTACTTTGAGGGTCGGGGTATATTCAATTTCACCCATGCCTGAGATCGTACCACCTTCGAGGACGACATTATAGTGCCTGGCAACCGGCTTCACGTAGTTCAATGCCACGTTCTCGATTCCCAGCTGAGCCTTGACAGCCGCATGGGGCACTGCTAAGAAATCCGCCTGACCGTCGAGCCGGATTGTCCCGGCGTCAAAGATGCGGCCTTCCACATGGATATCCGAGGGGTACTCGCCGGCTTGTGACCGAATATTGCGGATGTTCTCAGCGCGCACGTTGAGCTGACTGAGACGCAGCGGCTCGAAGGGCCCCTCGTCAGCATACGTGACCGCCCCATCGACCACCTGCAGGAGGTTGACCTTCAGAGGAGTGACGGCTTGCACAGCCTCTTGCCAGCCCCGCTCTTGGAGAGGTACATCGTCGGCCGCCTCCTCGCGGAATTGTTTGAGGTTGATGTACACATTGGGGCGCTCGACCAGGACATCGCTTACTACACGAGCAGAGAGGAGGGCCCGCCAGTGCACGCTGGCATTGAGCCTCGGAACGTGCACGATGGGAGGCTCCGGATTGGCGTCTTGCATGATCATCACATCGTACAAGTCAACGGAAAAGCGCCAGGGGTGAATGTCCAGCTTGCCAAGACGAATCGTATACCCCTTTAGATAGCTGTTCAATGTCCGCTCCGCATAGCGGCGCACCGGTTCATCCAGGAAAAAACTGACAGCGATGACTGCAATGATGAGCCCAGCGATGATCCCAACCAGCCAAATCCAGGGCCTCCGCATGATGGCCTCTCCCTCTCGACTGCAGGCTGGCCCCCTTGCCGCCTGCTGGACCCATGTCTCTCTCCCGTCGCGTAGGAGCGTGAACGCTGCGCTGACTCCGCGTCGACGGCCACCTCTCAGACAGCAGTGAATGGTAAAGCATGGCGATCCACATGACGGTCATCTCTCGACAGGCGAGGCCTGCCATAGGTGCGCATCGAGGTCGATGGGTGGGGCATTGACCGACAGAAGAGGCGCCAGAAGCGTGCTGACAGCCACTGGCTTTGCCTCCACGAGTTGCCGGTAAATCGTCACATAATCATGGGCCATACGCGCGGCAGAAAAGCGCTCCTGAAAGACTTCTCGACACCGCTGCCGGCTCAGGCTGGCGACGTTCTCAACGGCCCGCACCGCCTCTTCCAGCGTGTCCACGATGAACCCGGTGACCCCTTCATCGATCACTTCTGGTATAGATCCTCGTCGATAAGCGATGACCGGAGTTCCACAAGCCATAGCTTCGATCATCGATAGGCCAAAGGGCTCCGGCCAATCGATGGGAAACAGCAAGGCATGGGCATGCCCGAGAAACACATCCTTGTCGCCCTCGCCGATTTCTCCCACATACTCCACCAGCGGATGTCGCAGTAACGGCTGCACGACATGCGCGAAGTATTCCTGATCGACGGCATCCACTTTGGCGGCGATCTTGAGCGGCATATTGAGCTGTTTAGCGATTTCGATGGCGCGATCGACCCGTTTTTCCGGAGCGATACGTCCTATAAACGCCAGATATGTCCCAGGCTTATCACAGAATGTATAGAGATTCTCCGGCAGACCATGGTAGATGGTGCCCTGCCAGTTAATCCACGGCAGCGGTTGCCGCTGAGCATCCGAGATCGATACGACAGGCATATCACGAAATTCTTGGTAGAGAGGAATGAGGTCCGGAAGATCGAGTCGTCCATGCAGCGTCGTCACCTGTGGCGTCATGTGTCGACGCGAGAGGGGGAAGTGCAGGTAGTCGATGTGGAAGTGAATGATGTCAAAATAGTTCGCACTCTGAAAGACTTGCTCTAACATCACGATGTGGTGCGCCATGTGGTCGATACAGGTTTTGTTGAGCCGCAACGATTGTGAGCAGGGGGCGATGAGCCGGGCCTGGGTGAGCGAGTCGCCGCTGGCAAACAGCGTCACCTCATGCCCTTGCCGTACCAACTCTTCCGTCAAATATGAGACGACGCGTTCTGTCCCCCCGTAATATTTAGGGGGGACGCTTTCGTACAGCGGTGCCACCTGTGCGATTCTCATAATCCCTGACCTTTCCACCCCTGCTATTGCAGTTTCATTAACTCGTTGCGGCTGACGCGCAAGGTCACGCCATCGTCGGATACGCTAGCGATCTGATCTGGCATCACATAGCGATCAGCGGCGAAGAGACCAGTGCTGTTGATCCTGATGAAGCCGTGGCGCAATAGCCGATCGCGCAAAATGTCAGGAACCTGCTCGGGAAGGACAATGGTCCTGGTGAAGTCCTCGATGAGCGAACCTTCATAGCCCCCGAGGATGGACGGGGTTGCCAGCTCTTGGCCATGCTCGTCGGCTGCCTCTGTCAGCTCACCAAGGCAAACATACTCCACTGTACCGATCTTATCACCAGTCCGACTGTACACCGTCATTCCCTCATATACCTGCGTCAGTATGTGATTGGCTTGTCCTGCCTGGAATCCGGGTTTGGCCATGGAAAGCCTCCTCTTCGGCTCCTTCGATGGGTTGATGCCGGCGATCGTTCCTGCAGAAGAGTATGCCCGCTCATGGCCTATCACTCTCACGGGCGGTCTGCTCTATCTTGCGGCGATGCTCCTCCGTCGTGGTTGGCTCCACATCGCTGCCGGTATGGCCGATGCGTTGGCCCCGCGTGGCTTCGATGACCTCGAGCCGGAACTCTGTATAGCTATCGTGACTCTCGCGGTCCATCTTCGGCATCGCCAGCACCAGCACACCATTGCCATAGGTCGCATTGGTGAGGGGGCCACTCACTGGCTGGGGTAAGACGACCTCGCGAAAGTAGGGGCCGACCGTCCACTCGGACATGATCAGATTGCCACTCTCTTGGCTCCGCGAGCCCCGGTAGCTCGCTCGAAGGGTGACCTTATCGCCCGTAACCACGACAGAGATGTCTTGCGGTTCCACCCCTGGCATCGGCGCCGCAAGCACGAAAAGCTTGTCAGTCTGGTGGATCTGCAGGGGCACAGTTTGTTGTGGCTCTTGTCCCATAGTCATGGATGGCTCTCCTTTTACATGTTCATAGTGACTATGAAGACTCGCCTCAGGGCAATATCATGCTCCCAGCGAGCCGTGTTGGCAATGGTAGCAACCTAGCGGATGCGCCTCATCCGTCTGATGCCGGCGGCTAATAAGACTAGCCCCACTGCGAAGCCGAACCTCACCGGCCCAGGCAGAGGTTTGGCGCGTAAGGCTAGCGGCGCGAGCAGTGGGCGTAGCCGATGCCCAAGCCACGTACCGCTCGCAAGCGTCGGCGCTGATGTCTCCAGATCGATAAAGCTTTGCGGCAGGCCACGTCTCAACCCTCGCCAGCCAGCGGTAATCGAGGGCAGGAGGTGAAGCGTGCTGTCAATCCCCCCCATGACCACACCTCGTCCATCTCGCCCGATTAACGCCGCCATAGCCCTGTGCAAGGTGGGCACATGGCTCCACATGTTGTAAAACGCCACATACCCATCGCGGTCAATGAGATAGGTCGGATCAGCAAGACCGCCGTAGATCTGATGCGTGGTGCCTTCCAGATCATCGATGAGCACGGTCCACGGAATACTTTCCTCTTGCTGGTAACGCCAGGCATCATGCCATTTCTGCTCCAGGCTGTGGTAGGCGGGCACTGCGGGGCCGGGATGCGCTTGTCGGATGACAACGTCCACAAAGTGCACCTGGCCGCTCCAACGGGCATAAAGTTGTTTCAACGGCTCGACCGAGCCGATGGTGGCCGGTCATGTGAAGGAGCCGAAATGCAGCAGCGTCGGCTTACCGCGCAGCTCACTCAAGCGCAAGGGTGCACCCTCCACCCGAGGCAGTTCGAAGTCCGGAGCTGGAGCGCCCGGCGGTACGCCTCGCTTCTCCAGAGTTGCCTGCATATCGCTGAGCAGGTGCTTGGCGCGAAAATGCTCGAAGTTGTACTCATCATGGCTTAACCTGCTATCTCGGCTGACAAGCTGCCGTGCCACCTCGACTTTTTGCATGGCCATACTCCCCCTCACGCCCCCTCCTCATGCACCCCCGCGGTCTATTTCGGCTCCACTGGGTAGCCAGCTTCCCTCCAGGTGTCAAAGCCGCCGAGGAGTGGGTGGACGTCTTTAAACCCGTGCGTGATGAGTGACTGCGCCACCCGGGCGCTAGATGCCTCATCCGGTCAAGTGCAATAAGTAATAATGGGACGGTCAGGGGGAATCTGGTGCAGATAGTGCTCCACCTCATCGGCTGGCACGCGCATCGCACCCGGAATCTTCACCCGCGATTCGTCCCACGCCTTGGCATTACGCGAGTCGAGGAAGACCAGCGGATCACCGCGATCCATCCTTGCCTTCACCTCATGGGCGGAGACTTTGGTGGCTTCCATCTCTTCACCTCCTAGCGCAGCTGGTGACAGGTGGACCGTGCAGGACGTAGCTGTTTAAATGAACTCGCGCACCTTATCCGGCATCAGCATCGAGAAGCCACCATCCCCGACAAATGCCACAAATCACCTCTACCCCCCAATCGCAGAGCGCATCCATCAAGACGTCGGCTGCAGTAGTTGCCATCGCGAATACCCCTCCTAAGGTTGTCCCGGCGAGCACAATGCCGTCGTCATCGCCTTATGTAAGCAGTTTCCTTCGCGATCGCGCTTATACCAGATCGCAGTCTTCTCCCCTTATTAAGGAAGGCGGCAGATAGACTCCAGGGGCGAGAATTGATCGGATATGGAAATAGGCCGCACACGGATTGGACGAAATTCAGACCGTGCCAGGTTCTGGGAGAAAGAGAATTCCTGCCCCCGAAGGTGAGCACCTACTCTACATGCGCGCTTCGATTTAGCCGCATGACGCACCGCTCTCACAAGAGCGCCCTTCTACGAAGTCCTCACAAGCACAGTAGATCTGTCGCGATTTGACAGGGAACGAGATCAAGTCAGCTCGAGAGCAAAATCTGTGGGGACCGCCGTTCCCCCAACAAAACCATCACCGGCGCAGCAGCGCCAGACGTTTCGGGCGCCGGATTGCCAGCCTCTGCAGCGCTGCTGCGGCCACCACACCTGCCCCAAGGGCGCAAACCCAAGCGATGCTCTGCGCTATCTCACCGTGCCACGCCAACTACCTGTCTCATGACCCCACCGCTCGATGAAATCTTTGAAGTTATAGGGTTCAGGGGGCCGAACGTGACGGGATTCGATGTTCAGGCTCGCCATTGTCCCTTCTCCGCTCGTGCACCTGGCGTGAGCCGGATGTTTCTTCGCGATTGACGCTGCTCAGGACATAACCCATCAGAATGGCACTGCCAAACATGATCCATGGATTCTGGTTCACCTGCTCAATGAGGTCAGCAGTGTATTTCACCCTCTCAACTGTTTCATCCATGGTCTGCTTAAGGGTATCCAGGATGTTATCGATCGTTGATTTGGCTTCTTCTACAGTCCCTTGTACTCGCTTAACGTTATTCATGACATTGTCGATGGTTGATTTTGCTCCTTCCATTGTTTCCTGCACACGGTCCTCAATCATTTCGATCTTTTCAGCCATTGCAGTATGCGTTTCCTCTATGTCCTGTCTGATATGGCTTTCTCTTTGATCCATCGCACATTCTCCCTCATCGTCTCAATTGTTTGTTGCGGAACCACATCAATGCGAGCCATCTGGTTCTTGCCCATATAAAGCAGGACAATTCCAACAAGGGCACAGATACCGCCAACAATCCCATAGCACATCCAGAGCGGCCATTCCGTGAGTGCGTTCAACAAATGCACCAACATGACGATGAGCAGCAGCCCACCAAGGGCAGCTATGCCGATCCCGGCCCCCAAGGACACCAATGCGACTTTGGTTTTGCGCACCTCCTCCTGGATTTCATATTTGGCCAGCGTCACTTCTTGGCGCAGAAGCTGTTTGGCATCGCTCACCAATTCGCTCAGCAACTGCGCCAAGGTTGGTTCTGAGTTATAATTATAGGGTGGGCTGTTCACTCCCCCTTACCTCCTCGCGCGTAGAGCCAGCAGATAGCCAATTCCAAGCCCAAGCAGCAGCGCTGGGATAGGGTAACGACGAATGATGCTGGACAGGTCACCCGTCAGGTGATCCCAATTCTTCTCCTGCAGATACGACCCGGCGGCGCCTAGTTTGTCTGCCACTGCGGTCGCTGCCGTTCCCATAGCTCCTTCATGCGGGGCCTTTTCCCGAATTACATCCGCCAGCGAGCCGATCTTTTCCCCTACTGCGGATACAGATTGAGACGCCTTGGTCATTGTCGACGAAGCAGCCTCCTCTGCAGTGCTTTTCACTTCATCGGCCATCTCTCCAAGGGTTGCCCCAAGACTTTGTGAGGTACTGCTCGTCGCCTGCCCCATTTTCCCAGGGCTAGTGGCCTTTTTGCGCTCGTCATACTCTCTGAAATGGCGGTCAACTTCTTGTTGGGCTGCCGCGCGGGTATAGCCATATTTCTCCTGCAGCACACCGACCAGTTTATCCTTCTTGCCGCCGATTTTCTCAAAGTCATCGTCCGTAAGTTTGCCCCACCACGACTTGAGTTCCCCGCGCATTTGCTTCCACTGGCCTTCAAAGATATCCGAATTCATGGTCAAATCCCCTTTCATCAGCTTGAGGAGCCAAAGTCCATCTTATCGATATCCGTGCTATTGACGGCCATCTCTTCGTCG
>Ga0184646_1172196_pt1 | contig 11560 bp, 6 predicted proteins | sample PLM1_100_FD_136041 | JGI IMG/M metagenome (GOLD analysis project Ga0184646, IMG submission 136041) | Metatranscriptome of groundwater sediment microbial communities from an aquifer in East River, Colorado, USA - PLM1_100 (Metagenome... | ecosystem: Environmental > Terrestrial > Soil > Riparian... | reverse complement strand
GTGAAGGCCTGAAATTTCAGGCCTTCACCGCAGGTGTGACGTCCGAGGTCGGGGCGGTGGACGTGGTGGAAGCCCCGGCGGTGGGGAATTTCCGCCTGCGCTATCAATACCCCGATTACACACGACTTCCATCAAAAATCGAGGAGGGGTCAGGCCACATCGAGGCCATGGCAGGATCGGAAGTCCGCGTCGAAATGGCCGCCAATAAACCCATCGCCGACGGACAGCTCGTTTTTGACGACAACACTCAGTTGCCACTCACCGTACGGGCCGACAGACTCCTGCACACAACGGCGATTGTGACCAAGCCGGGTGGATATCGGGTGCTGGTGCTGGATGAACATGGCTTCACCAATCAGGATAACCTGCACTACCGTATCGATGTTATTCCCGATGTGGCGCCGCAAATCGATCTGCTGGCCCCGGAGCCGGAGTTAGAAATCGACGAGGCACGTGTCATGACGCTGGAATATGAAGCTCGCGACGATTTCGGCGTGCGCAATCTCACCCTCGTCTATCGGACGGGACGGGTGGGGGAGAAACGGCTCGTCATCGACCGAGTTGATGCCGTGGCGACACGATACGGCGGCAAGTACTACTGGGATGTGACGGACCTCTTCGGCGAGCCGGGTGAGGCGGTGACGTACTACCTCGAGGTGTGGGACAACGACACCGTCTCCGGCCCGAAGCGTGGCATATCTGCCACCCATGTCCTGCGCATCCGTGGACGCGAAGAAGAGCATCGCCGTGTCGACGACCTGCAGCAACAGGTAGCAGAACAGTTCGTTGACCTGCTGGCCGATCAGCTCGATCTGAACTCTCGCACGGCTGAGCTCGCCCAGGATCCCAGCCTGCAAAATCCCATGGCGATGCAGGAACTGGGGGCGCGCCAGGCTGAGCTGCAACAGCAAGCGCGGGAGATGGTGTCGCAACTGGAGCAGATCTTGAAGATGCTGGAAAAGGATTATCTGAGCGATTACACGCGCTATGAAGATACGCGTACATTGCGCGATAATCTGCAATTTACCCAGGATACGCTCATGGCTGGGGCTCGACAACAGCTCTCCCAGCAACCGCCTCAGCCGTCGTCGCCCAACCAACCACAGTCTAATCCCCAGCGGCCGGGCCGGCAGCCGCCGCCAGAAAGTCCCTCGTCGGTTGAGCAGGCGCTTGCCAGGCAGGAAGCCGCCCAATCGGAGCTGGAGCGCATGGCTCTTTTCGCGCAGGATATCGGCAAACGGGCCAAGATGCGCGATGTGGAAAACCTGGCGCAGCGTATGAATCGCACCCAGAAGAATGTGCTGGATGCGCTCACCGATCTGGAAAAACTCGGCAAAGATCTTGACCAGGCCACGCGAGAGGCACTCGAGCGCGAATTGGGGGAGCTAGAGCGCGCCATGCGCGACCTCATGGAGGCTTTGTCCAAGCTGCCTTCGGAGCTCCCTGACGAGTTCCTGAATAGCGAAGCGCTGCAAAACTTAGAGCTCGGCGACATGATGCAAACGTTGCAGCAACTGCGTGAGCAACTCCAACAGGGCAACCTGGCTGATGCCAAACGGCTGGCGGAAGACCTGTTGCGCTCCTTGAATCAGATGTTGGCCGCCCTGCAACGGGCTCAGCAGTTCGCACAGTCCATGCCGTTCGGCCAGCAACAGAGTGGCATGGAACGCACCCAGAGCGAGCTCGACAAGATCGTCCAAGAGCAATCGGAGATCCTACGTGACACCAGCGCCATCGATAAGAGCTTGCGGCAGCGCATCAACGAGCAGCAGCGCCAGGAATTCGACGCCCTACAGCGCCAGCTCCGCGAGGCGATCCAAGGCGCGCAACGCCAGCTTCAGGAGGCGGCACGCCAGCCTCAGATGGACAACCGGCGCATACGTTCTCCCGCCTCGTCACTGCAACGGACGGATCGGGCGCTCGAGCGGGTGTTGCGGCAGTTAACGCCGGATGAAGTGGGGGAATTACTGCCGGCCCTAGAGGCGGCAACCCAGGAGTTGTCGTCGTTGCAGAGAACCCCTCCCGCGGCCTGGGAGGAGTTCTTGCACCAACACCCGGACCTGAAAGGGAGGCTCGAGCGGCTGCGAGAGACCCTGCAGCAGACACAGCAACGTCTGGCCGAGCTGAGCGGGTTGGATGGGCAAGACCTGCTCGATCCGCAACAACAGGAAGAACTTGGCCAGCTTGGCACGCGCCAGCAAGCCCTGCAGCAACGGACCGAAGCCCTGAAAAACCGCCTCGATCAATTATCCCAGTTTATCCCCTTCCTTAGTCCAGAGCTGCGGCAGAATATCGGCGAGGCTGGGGAGTTTATGGGAGAAGCGCAGGAGGAGCTGACGCAGCGTCGTGCGCGTCAGGCCATGCCACCCGAGGAGGAAGCGCTGCGTCGGCTGTCGCAAGGGCAACAGGCCATGCAACAGGCCATGCAGCAAATGGCGCAACGGGGCCAGATGGGCCAGATTCCCGTGCCCATGGTCTTACGTCGGCCAGGAGATCCATTTGCCTTCAATCCGCAGCCATTCCCGGATAGATCACCGTGGGATCAGGGCCGCATGGGCATCAATACCAGGGATTTCAAGATTCCGGGTAAAGAGGAGTATAAGGCTCCCAAGCAGTTCCGCGAGGAAATCATGGAGGCCCTGAAACGCGGCGCGCCGTCACAATTCAAGGGGCAGATCGAGCAATACTTCAAGAATCTGACCGACTGAGCGTCTGTGCCACATGGCGGCGGAGCGGCCCATAGGTGACTATGTTCATGGTTCAAAGACAGGGAAATAGGGTGGCTCAATGGAGCCTTTTTGTCTTGGCGATGGCGCTATTGGGCATAGCCGCCTCGGCCGTCGGGCAGGATGCGTTACGCGAAGCCGAGACCGTGTTAGAACGTTGGGATGGTGATGAGGCCTATCACCTCGTACATCCCCTGGCGGAGGTGCGGCCGCAGGATCCCGAGGTGCTGGCGCTCCTCACCAAGGCTTCGCTCTACCGTGGGGGATACTTCGAAGCGGCCCGCTGGGCAGAGCGCTGGGGTGAGGTCGCACCCCAGAAGGAGCAGGCTCAGGCATGGAAGACGTTCGCCGAGCAGACAGCGTGGGCGGTCAAGGACTTCAAGACCTATACCAGCCCCCACTTCATGTTGACGCTAGACGAGACACGCGATGGCATCCTGGCCGAGTATGCGCTGGCCGCCCTCGAGCGCGCCTATGAAGTGCTGGGGCAGGAACTGGGGTATCGCCCCAAACCGCCGGTGCGGATCGAGATCTTCCCCGATCACGAACGATTCCACGCTGCCTCCTCGCTCTCGAAGCGTGATATCGAGGTGGCTGGAGCGGTTGGTATCTGTAAATTCAATAAAGTGATGGTCCTTTCTCCTCGGGTGCTCCTGCGGGGCTACCGTTGGCTTGACGCCGTCGTGCATGAGTATGTGCACTACGTCATCGTCAAGATCAGCAACGACAAAGCGCCAATCTGGATCCAGGAGGGGGTGGCGAAGCATGAGGAATCGCACTGGCGCAGCGACACGTCGCTGTATCTTAACCCGGTCAACCGCACCCTGTTGGCGGAGGCGCTGCAGAGCGGGGACTTTGTCACCTTCGAGCAGATGGAACCATCACTGGTACGCCTCGAGACGCCGCACCAGGTGCAACTCGCCTATGCCCAGGCCGCGTCCACGGTAGATTTCATCCTGAGCCGGGTGGGATACGCCGGTCTCAGGGAGGTGTTTCAGCATATGGCTTCGACGGGAGTCTATGGCGCCAAAGGCCCCATTGAACAGGCGCTGGGCGTCTCGTTTGCGGCCTTCGAAGAGCAGTGGAAACAGTTCCTGCGTGCGAAGAATCTTGCCCCAGTCCCCGGTGTCCAGCTGGCCCAATACAAGGTGGTGGAGAACGACACGGTTGACGTGGACAAGGTGGAGCAGGAAGCCTTGCACTCCGCCGCCGTTGACCGCGACTTGTCGCTGGGGGATCTCATGCGTCAGCGCGGCCGCCTGGAGGGAGCCATTTATTACTATGACCGTGCCCGGCGAGCTCGCCCGGATGCACCTTTGGTGCTAAACAAACTGGGCCGCACGTTGCTGGCTGCCCAGCGCCCGCAAGATGCGGTGCCGCATCTGCAGCATGCGCTCGAGGTGTATCCCGATTACAGCACCTCGCATGTGACCTTAGGCGAGGCCTACCGACTGCTGAGCGAGGGAGAGAAGACACGCTACCATTACGAGCAGGCCATCCAGATTAATCCCTTTCATCCCCTGCCGCACCAGCACCTGGCGGAGCTGTATCGGCAGCGGGGAGATGCGGAGGCGGCGCAGCGCGAGGCGGGAGTCGTGAGGCAGTTGATGGGGAAATGATGGGCCTGTCACCCACCTCGACGCGGGGGTAGGATAGCTGTAAAGCCTGATAAAGATAGAATCGAAACGAAAGGACACGTATCGTGGACGTCCAAAGTCCAACCATGTCACTCGAGCAACCCTTGGGCCAGGATGATCGTCGCGCGGCGGAAGAGATCGCGGCGGCGCGCGATCGCATCGTGGCACAATTAGAGAAAGTCATCGTCGGCCAAAAGCCGGTCATCGAAGAGTTACTCATTGCGCTCTTCTCGCGCGGTCACTGCTTGCTGGTGGGGGTACCTGGGCTGGCGAAGACGCTCTTGATCAGTACACTGGCCAGCGTGCTGGACCTCACCTTTAACCGGGTGCAATTCACGCCCGATCTCATGCCCTCCGACATCACCGGTACCGATATCCTGGAGGAGGATGTCACCACCGGTCATCGCACGTTCGTGTTCCTAAAGGGACCGATCTTCACGAACGTGTTGCTGGCAGACGAGATCAACCGCACCCCGCCCAAGACCCAGGCCGCCCTGCTGCAGGCCATGCAAGAATACAAGGTCACGGCGGGGGGGCGTACGTATCCGCTTGACCTACCCTTCTTTGTGCTGGCGACACAAAATCCCATCGAACAAGAGGGCACGTACCCGCTACCCGAGGCCCAACTCGATCGGTTCATGTTCAATGTGGGCATCGACTATCCGGACTTCGAGCAGGAGGTGCAGATCGTCGAAGCCACCACGTCGGCGTACGAAGCGCATCTACAAAAGGTCCTCGACGCCGAGCGCATCCTGGCCCTGCAGCATCTAGTGCGGCGTGTGCCAGCGGCACGTTATGTGGTGGGCTATGCGGTGAAGCTGGTGCAGGCCACACGGCCATCGCATCCGCAGGCACCCGCGTTTGTGAAAGAGTGGGTGAACTGGGGCGCAGGACCGCGGGCCTCGCAATATCTCATCCTGGGGGCCAAGGCGCGGGCGGTGCTGAGCGGCCGCTATGCCGCTGCGGTGGAAGATGTCCAGGCCCTGGCGAAATCGGTCCTGCGGCATCGCATCATCAGTAATTTCGCTGCCGAGGCCGAAGGCGTCACGTCGCTGCAGATCATCGACCGACTGCTGGCCGAGATCCAACCTGAGCGTTCCTAATGGCTGACAAACCGAACTATTTCGACCCGGTCACACTGTCCAAAGTCTCCTCACTTCAGCTCCGCGCCCGCTATGTCGTTGAGGGGCTCATCTCTGGTTTGCATACAAGCCCTTATAAGGGGTTCAGCGTCGAATTCTCCGAGCATCGGCAGTATGCCCCTGGAGACGAGATCCGCCATATCGATTGGAAGGCGTTTGGCAAGTTCGACCGCTACTTCATCAAGGAATACGAGGAGGAGACCAACCTCCGATGTTATCTGCTGGTCGATGCCAGCGCCTCGATGGAGTATCGCTCCAACGGGGTGAGTAAATTCGATTATGCTGCCTGTCTGGCGGCGGCCCTGGCCTATGTGATGCTCAATCAGCAAGATCTGGTCGGGCTGGTGACCTTCGCCGATGGGATTCGCCAGCAGTTGCCGCCACGCAGCAGCCCAGGACATTTGCGGACCGTCATCGAGAGCCTGGAGCAAACGGTGCCCAGGGGCGATACCAACCTGGGCCGCACGCTGCATCACATCGCCAGCCAGTTGAAGCGGCGCGGCCTGGTGATCGTCATCTCGGATTTGCTCGATGAACCGGCAGACGTGGTGCAGGGGCTCCGTCACCTGCGCTATCAAAAGCACGAGGTCTTGGTCTTCCACGTGCTCGACCACGATGAGATCGCGTTTCCGTTCACGCAACTGACGCAATTCGAAGATTGCGAAGGCGAGCTGCGGGTGATCACCGACCCACGCGCCATCAGCGCGGATTATCAGCAACAGATCAAAGAATTTGTCGAGGGCTACAAGCAGATGTGCCAACGTCAGGGGATTGATTACACGCTCTTCGACACCCGTACCCCTCTCGATAAGGGATTGCTCAAGTACCTGGCCTGGCGAGGTGCCTGATGGGGTGGTTCGCCTTCCTGAATCCGGCCTTCCTGTGGGGAGCGCTGGCCGCCAGCATTCCAATTATTATTCACTTGATCAATCGCCGGCGCGCCCGCGTGGTCCGCTTTCCGGCGGTACAATTCATCCTGCGCTCAGAGCGCCGCGTGGCCCGTAAATACCGGGTAAAACAATGGCTCCTGCTGGCGTTGCGCACGCTGATCTTATTCCTGTTGACGACCGCATTGGCGGAGCCGGTGCTGCAACCAAACGTCGGCGACCTGGCGGAGATCAACCAAGCGCGTGCGCTCGTGCTTGTCCTGGATAATTCCCTGAGTATGACCTACCATGCGGGCGGCACCACAGCCTGGGAGCTGGCGAAGGAGGCTGCTGGCCTGCTGGTGCAGGAGTTGCGGCCGCAGGATCAGGCCGCGGTCCTACCACTGGTGCCGGCTGAAGAACAGCCTGGGGCGTTGAGCGGTGACCGCTGGCGTCTCAGCGAAGATCTGGCCGGACTCTCCTCCACCTATGAGTCTGGGAGCTTTGTGGCACCGTTTCAACAGGCCTATACCCTGCTGAAGACGAGCGATGCCCCCAAGAAGGAGATCGTGGTCATCACCGATCGCACCCGGACGCCGTGGGTCGGATTTGAGCCGGCCGCCCTGCTGGTCATCGACCCACAAGTGCAGGTGACGGTGGTGGCTGTGGGAGGTAGCGGAGCTCGTGCCAACACCACCATCGGCGCGGTGCGTCTCGATCATTCCCCAGTGGTGGCAGGGGTGCGGACCAGGATTACGGCCAGCCTGATCAATTATAGTGCGACAGACCGGCATCAGGTACCGGTGCGACTGCTGGTGGAGGACCGGACGCTTGACCAGCGCCTCATCGATTTGCCTGGGGGGAGGACCACGGAGGTATCATTCGACGTCTCCCTCGATCAACCGGGCTCTCGCGCCGGCGCCATTCGGCTTGCCGAGGATGCCTTTCCCGTCGATGACGTGTTCTACTTCACGCTGCCGGTGCGAAAAGCGTTGCGGGTGTTGGTGATCGATGGTGATCCACGGACGACGCTGGTCGCCAGCGAGACGTTTTATCTGCTGAATGCCCTCAATCCCGTCCGGGGCAATCGTCCAGGGGCGATCCAGCCACGGGTGGTCCCGGTTGAGGAAGCCGAAGAGCTGCGGCTTGGCGAGTTCGACGTCGTCCTGCTGGCGAATGTGAAGAGCTTGTCAGCGAGTTTTCGCACTCGGCTGCTGGAGTTTGCCAACCAGGGAGGGGGGCTGTGGTGGTTTCTGGGGCATCATGCCGATCCTGACGTCTATAATCGCACCTTCTTCGATGTCTCGACCCGCTTGCTCCCGGCACGCTTAGGGCCTCGCCTCGAGCGTGCGGGCAGTCACCCAGTGAGGCTGCAGGTAGAGGAGCAGAGGCATCCGGCCCTGCAGTCATTCAGCGGTCAGGGGTATGAAGCCCTGGTTGGGGTACGGGTCCGGCGACTGCTGACGGCGGAGCTGACGGCCTTCCCTCCGGGCACGCGGACGCTTTTGAGCCTTCCCGATGGACGGCCCCTGTTGCTGGAGGGCAGGGTTGGACAGGGACGCGTCTGGATGTTCACCTCGACGGCGGATGTGGATTGGAATGAGCTCCCTGTGACGACTGCCTATCTTCCTCTCGTTCAAGCCGGTGTCACCTACCTGGCGGGTTCTGAGCGCAGTGACCGCTTAGCGGCCGATGTGAGGATTCCGCAGATGATGCAAATTCTTGTGCCGGAGAAGCGCCGGGAGGCGCCGATCACCATCGTCGATCCGGGAGGAAAAGAGGCTCGTCTCTTTCCACAGGAGCTCGACGGGCGCCTGGAAGCGCAGTACGGCGAGGCCAAGCGGCCAGGTTTCTATCGCCTGAGGGTAGGCCCGGAGAGTGGGCTGGTAGCGGTCAATCCTCCCCTGGAGGAGTCAGACTTTACAGACGTACAGGTGGATGAGCTGCGCGACAAATTCCCGGGCATTCCCTTTGCCCTGGTGCAATGGGAGCGTGGCCAACCCGTACGACCCCCACAGGTCCAGCCTATGTCGCTGGCCGGATGGTTCCTGATCGGTCTACTGGCGTTGATGCTAGTCGAGGGAGTGTTTGCCAATAGGCTCCGGTAACGCCGCGGGAGGAGTAAGCGCGTGATCACACGTCGCCAATTTGTCCAGCAGTTGAGCATGATGGCCGGCGGCCTCTTGGCGGGAGCGTCTGTGCAGGCTGGCATGCGGGTCGAGGACCCGTCCAGCCCGTTTATCTTTACACAGGTGGAGTATCGCGGCGGTGATTGGGACCCCCACCCGTCCGGCCCTTCAGAGCTCCTCAAAGAGGTCGATCGCCGAACCAGCATTGCGGTTTCCTTCCAGCGTCACACGGTGACGCTCGCTGATCCCGATCTGTTCTCTTATCCGTTCTTATACCTTACCGGTGCCCTCGATTTCGCCCCATTCGGCGAGGCGGAGCTGGTCAGGTTACGACGGTTTCTCACGTTGGGTGGCTTCATGCTGGTGAATGATGCCAGCGGCTATCGCGGTAGCCCCTTCGAGCGGCGCCTGCGAGAGGAAGTGCAGCGTCTCTTCTCTGATCAGCCTTTGGAACGCCTGCCCTTTGACCATGCGGTGTTCCGGTCCTATTACTTAGTGCGCACAGTGGCCGGCAGACGCCTCGTGAGCCCTTCCCTCGAAGGGGTGACGATCGACGACTGGACGCCGCTGATCTATTGCCAGAATGATTTAGGCGGGGCGTGGGAGCGGGATCATCTCGGCAATTGGACGCAGGAGTGTCTGCCTGGGGGGGAAGCGCAGCGCTTTCAGAGCTTCATGTTGGGGGTGAATACGGTGATGTACGCTCTGACAGAAAACTATAAGAAGGATAAAATCCATATCCCATTTATCAATCGTAAGCTTGGGTGAGGCTGGCATCTGGGCAGCACATAGGAGCTCACTGGCGTGCCGGAATTAACGAGTACGCATTTACGGTTTACCTTCGCCAATGGCCTGCCGATATGGCAGCTCCTGCTCATCGGGTTGTTACTGCTTACCTTCCTCGGCTATCAGATATGGTACCTGCGTCAAAAAGCAGCTACGTGGGTGGCATTCGCGGTCACCGGGCTGCGACTGCTAGCCTTTGCCCTCATCGTCGTGTTCCTGACCAATCCAACCATGTTGCTTCAGACCCTGCAAAAAATCCCTATCCCATTGGCCGTGCTGCTCGACAGCTCCGAGAGCATGAGCTTCCCCGCCGCCAGTGGAAGCGCAGAGAATCGGTTGCACCAGGGGCAAGACGTCTTGCTCAAGGGCAACAGACAGGTGCTGGAGGCGTTGACACGCGACTTCGATGTGCGTCTTTATCGCTTTGACGAGCATGCTCGAGCCGTGACGCGCGACGAGCTCGCCTCACTCACCGCTGATGGGCGCGCCACGAACCTCATCCAGAGCCTGACGGAAGTTCAACAGGAATATTCTGACACGCCGCTGGCTGGGCTGGTGGTCCTGAGCGACGGCATCGTGACAGCAGGCGAATCGCCAGTTGACGCCATGCGACACGGCGGTACACCGGTCGTGACGATTGGACTCGGCGATCCGGAGAGCTATCGTGACATTCAGATTGCCGCCATTGAGGCGCCGAACTTCCGTTTGTGCACAGCCCCGTGGAGATCGAGGTCACGGCTAAGGGCTGGGGGTATAAGGGGCAGGTTATCCCGCTGGTCCTGAAACAGGAGGGGCGCATTCTGTCGACCACTAGCCTGCACTTGACTGAAGACAGGGTGACGCAGCGTGCCACCTTCACCATTACTCCAAAAGAGGTAGGGCGCTATCGCTTGACGGTGGAAACGCCGGTGCAAGTGGGCGAAGTGTTGCGCACCAACAACCAGAAAGATTTTCAGCTCCAGGTACGGCGCGACAAGATTCGCGTGCTGGTCGTCTCAGGACGCCCGAGCTGGAATTATCGCTTCTTGCGACGTGCGCTCAAATCTGACCCGAGCATCGATCTTATCTCGTTCATCATCCTCCGCACACCCACGGATGTAGTCAACGTCCCTGATGATCAGCTAAGCCTCATTCCCTTTCCGACCAATCGCTTGTTCACAGAGGAACTCGGCAACTTCGACCTGCTGATCTTCGATAATTTCTCGTACCTCCTCTACTTCCCGATGTTGTACCTCGAAAATATCCGCCGCTTCGTGGCCGACGGCGGGTCCTTTGCGATGTTCGGAGGCGATCAGTCCTTTGAGTTAGGGGGCTTCGCGAACACGCCTATCGAGGAAATTCTGCCCGTCACCCTGGACCGGGCTGGACGAGGATACGTCCAGTCGCGTGTCAAGATGGAGCTGACCCCTGAGGGGCTACAGCATCCCATTACTCGCCTGGTGCCGAATGCTGAGGAGACCCAGCGCATCTGGGAGGAGATGCCAGCCCTGCGCGGCTTCAATCGGGCCCGACAGCCGAAGCCCGAAGCCGTTACACTGGGGGTGACCGTGGATGGCGCGTTCAGTCGTCTGCCGCTCATGGCTGCCATGCAATATGGCGAAGGGCGAACGTTGGCCTTTCTCAGCGACCAATTTTGGCGCTGGAACTTTGAGATGGTCGGTTCGCAGCGCAGCAACCATCATTTCTTGAGCATGGTGCATCAGATGGTGCGCTGGTTGGTCAAGGACCCTGGGCTGCGCCCCGTCCACCTCTTGTCCGACAAAGATGCGTATCAGGTGGGCGACACTGTTGCCCTCCGGGTGAGAGTCCTTGATCACGATTTCTCTCCAGCACCAGGTGCTGTGCTCAATCTCGTGGTGCGAGATCCCGATGGACAGACCATACGGGTGAATACGATTCCCACCGATGACCCTGGAGAGTTCCAGGCGTTCCTCAAAGCTGAACAACTCGGGGCCTTTCGCGTTGAGGTGGAGGCACGACTGTCCAACAAGCATCTGGGCGAGGATGTCTTGATTTATGAGGTCAATCCATCCACCGCTGAGACAAGGGTGGGGGCGCCTGATCATGCCATGCTCCGTCAACTCGCCGAGGTCAGCGGCGGACGCTTTTTTCCAGCAGCGGAGGTCGGTACCGATTTCGGCGCCGTGCTGCGCGACATCCTGAAACGCGACCTGCAGTATAAGATCGTGGAGGAGCGCGCCCTGCATTTGCGGCACACTCCGAGTGCCTTTCTCGTCTTGGTCGCGCTCTTCGGAGCCGAGTGGTTTATCCGGC
>Ga0184646_1073496_pt1 | contig 11928 bp, 7 predicted proteins | sample PLM1_100_FD_136041 | JGI IMG/M metagenome (GOLD analysis project Ga0184646, IMG submission 136041) | Metatranscriptome of groundwater sediment microbial communities from an aquifer in East River, Colorado, USA - PLM1_100 (Metagenome... | ecosystem: Environmental > Terrestrial > Soil > Riparian... | reverse complement strand
GTGGCTCTCTTAGCATGGGTGTTTCCTGTGGGATTGATCCACTAGTGTCTCCTGGTGCATTGCAGCATTTCTTACTAGAGTATATAGCCTATCAATTAACCGAGCTGCTCACAGGACTGGTCGTCATGATATGGTTTTTTCTAAATAGTTTCTTAGATATGTAAAGTGACTCTCCTAAGCCGGTTACATTTTCACCCATCTAGAATAGGTAGGAGTCTAGCAGCCAGATGCGTAATGATACGAATTAGTATATCAGAAGGTTTCACTCTCAAACTGTGATGATGCAACTGGAGGTCATAGTCTTCTCCTTGGTGAAGCCTCTTAATTACCTGGTCTTGTTCTGTCTGGTCACACTGGAGCCATTTACAGCATACTCCTACATGTAAAATTTGAGTCCAGGAGCTATAACTAGGCCTGGTAGTATACTCACCCGCCAAGGTGTCAATTATTCGAAGGGCGGTATCGGTAGCAACCTTCAAATTGTAAGAAGGAGGTCCTCCAATAGGCCTGAAGAGAACATCGAAGGTCCAAGCATAATCGAAGAACACTGAAGGGAGCGCTGTGTGTAGGTACCAGGGGCTGACACTCATTACTCTTGATGGTACCAGGGATAGCCCTCTTGAAATAGTTCCTCTTATAAGAATGTCCCTATGCGATGAGTACTGTCTTAGAGAGTAGATAGTCAGAGATTTAGACACTGATTGAACTGTCCCTACCACTGAGGAGAGTGCATCAAGACCTCCTTGCCATCTGAGAAGATAGTCTCCACTCCAATTCATAGCAAGTAACGGAGTCAATGCCTCTGGACTGTACCCTCTCTCACCTTGGATATCTATTACAACCAGGCCGGATGTAGGGACCTTCCTTATGAGACTTCGGTAGGTCCTAAGAGAAAACCAGTCTCCTGATGTAGTGAACGACTCGCTACTCTGAAGATAGCTGTCTCTGTTGGAGAATCTCTCCACAAGAGGAGGGACATAGTCTTCAGTCAAAGCCTCCTCCTTAGGCAAGTCATCTCGTAGATCCAGGCCAAGCACAGACCTAGCACCACAAGATAGAAATGATAATGACGACGCACCATGGCCTGCTCCTATCATAACAATATCCCTACCCCTACCGAGCTCGCCAGCACTCCACCATGCTGACAAAGCAGATGACCCACAGGCTACCATCATACTCCTGTTATAAGAGATATCTCGGAAAGTACGCTCCAGGGGGGACCCCCATACGGAGCTTGCCCACGTCTCATGCGAGCTTCTAGAAGCTACACGAGTAGGATAAGGTGTATAGGTAGCAGGATTAGGGACAGCTTGGGGACGAGAGGTGATAAGAGGTCTGGCGACCGACGTCCGATGTGCCTCCAAATCAACTAGAAGTCGTGCTTTCCTAATTGCAACTGTTGCACTCATTCGAGCAAGGCTTATCTTAGGAGCCCTTGCCAGTTGTAAGAGAGCCTTCGATGTAGACGGGTAATGCTGGGAAAAACCTTCCGACCATATAAGTAACAGGGCGTAGATTCGAGATTGACGAAGCACCTCAGCTGTATGCGGGAACATAGATATGCTCTTCCGTAATGAGGTCACACACCCCAAAACCTCGCTCTCAGGTAGTTCACCTATTAGACGATGTTTTAGGAAGACTAGGTACACCTGTAGCTCCAATTCTCTTGACAGCCCTTCCGATTGATCTGATTCGAACAGCACACATTCTCGATTGTATAGGGGACTGGACACATTTAACAACATCTCAAGGGTGGTTTGGGTCACATGTGCTAGCACACGAGCCTCGTCTATCTGCCTCCCTTGATAAATAGGTCCTGGTAGAATTGATTTCCTCTGAACTAGTTCGTCGCGCCTCATACTAGGATGTCGCAGATATCTCCGAATGGAAGATATCAGTCGAGGTCCTTGCTTCAGTGTGATAAGACATGATGCAGCTCTGAGTCGCTTGTCAGACCATTGCTGAGATAATGTGACAACAGTTCTCTCTGCAAGTATAAGCGAAAAGACTTGTAAAACTCTCTCTAGACCCAACATCTTCAACTCAAGTATATCGAGGAGTTGTTCTGAGCGTGCGACTATGGTGCCTCCTGAACCCACGAGCTCTGATATCTGACCCAGACTCTTGTGGCCAATACTTTTCAAGGCCGCTAATGCGATAGTGATATCGGGTTCTTCACAAGTATGTAGTGGGAATTCAGAAGCTTTGATAGGACCACTGATCTGTTTCATAGTTATCTCCGGGACATAGACGAGAGGATTTGCATAGAGACTTACTACTGGAAGAGTGACATCTCCATCTAGAACTAGAGAATCCTGAGGCAGTTCATCGAGCATGTCCTCTCGGATCTCCAAGATGAGCTTATCGTACTCCGTAGTATGATGTGATTCTACCCTTCTTAGGGCGGCTACTGCCTGGAGGAATACTTGGTGCTCCTGAAGCATAAGTGGGTAATCCTTAGTACTTGCAGATAGTCCTTCTATTCGGTCTGTGTTTAAGGCAGTATAAGTACAGTTATTAGCCTGACCGAGTATGTAAGCTGAATCTAGAGCAAGTTGTGACAGATATCGATGTACGTTATTACCACCATCCTTTTCCATCAAATATTGGCTAGCCGTGCCTAGGTTGACATCTGTCCTCGTCTTGGCGCAAATGTCAATGACCTCCTCCATCTGAGTGTTACCTCTTGCAAACGCTCGAAGTTTCTGTTGATCCTTGACAGCTCTCGCCGAGGCTGAGTCGGTTACGATAGTAAATCCGTGATGTGATTTCTTTTCTCGTGTCTTACCTCCCTTATATGGAGGAAAAGGTCCCCGAATGTAGGAGTTATCCTGATTAGCTGGATACTGGGCCATAAGGCTGACACCTGAGATCTTATTGTCCGGAAGATAATGGAGCTTGAAATCAAGAGGATGATGAGAATCAACTCCCTCCGGTATGGTCCCGGTCGGTGCCCAATACCTATGTCTCAGAAACCTAGTCCAAGTGTATAGATCCTTCACCTCAGGAGGGACTTTCCCTGCCTGGATTATCTTGGCTCGTAGTAGAATAGCAATTATCTGAGCTCTTGCTTGCTTAATTACCTTAAGAACTAGATCCGTCTCTGAGTGATCCTTGGCAAGTGCTTGTAACGATCTTGTCGCAGTGAATGTCCTAGAGAGGGCCTCTGCACGACCGGCCACCGATGTCCTCCACAGATCATGCATCATATCGGCGATATAAGGGTGTACACGTCCGAGATGCTCACATAGAAGTTGGTCCCACTGTTTGATCTCTGGGGACATAACATCTCTGATATCCGGGTTCTTTGCACAGCTGAATAGTACTGTACGGGTTCCCTCAGCTACAGCGTCAGCAGGGGAGATCGGCTTCTTCACAGGGAGGCCTCGCGGGTCTTTGACAAGAGACCTGATGGTTGGCTTCTTCTCATAATGACCATCAAAGAAAGACTCACGATAAATCCTCTCAGCTGTTGACAGATAAGGTCTGAGAAGATGAACTGATGCTAAAGACCGTGCTAGGGGATCTGCCCCTCCCTTGTAGAAGAAATCAAGGAGATTCAGACTTGCCAGCCCCCCTAATTCTGATGGAAGAAGAATCATGTACTGCAACACCCGAGAGTCATTTAACTGTGCCCTTTGATGTGCAGTCAACACAGACGTATAACACCTATCATATCGCATGACTCTTGAAAGATACAGACACCCATGATGTAATGCAATGAAGTACCCAACTGGAGAATGACGAGTCCTTTCAGCTGCCGCAACACACCCAGCGTATATTGAGCTTAGTTGAGAGGCGACACTCGGGAAGTCATCTGCGGTGACAGGAAAGATCCTACTGAAAAACTTAAGCGTAGTATAGTATTCAGAACCAAGAATATAAACGTCTTTAGAGTAGGTTATAACCTTCGTAGAGGCTGTGCACTCTTCTCTCTTGAGATCCTGATTGACACGAGAAGTAGCATCTTCAGCACGCAGAAGGATGCGATCTTGCCAAGTGCGTAAAAATTCACAGTCAGTTATACCTGGAGGTGTAGGAGGCAGCGTTATAATGGCAGTAACATTATCACCCTGTATAGTCCAAGTGTAGGCTATCTCTAAGTCGCGTAAGGCTAGATCCATCATAGCTACCGTTGCGATTGACCATAGCTTCTGCAAGATCCCCTCAAATCCTCCTAAGTGACACCCCCACTCTAGGGATGAATCGGGAGGGAACACGCTATCAGCATCAGGTGGTTTGAGCCCTGGAACACGAACACTTATCAGAGCATCCGTAAAAAAACTATGCCCTGTAGTAAATACCTTGCGCATACCAAAAAGATCATTAAGATCTTTACCAACCATATCGACACAGAGACTTCTCCATCTGAGGTTCCATCTGGATAAATCAAATTCTAGAAGGAGATTCAGTCTATCATCAAGTCCAGTAGTCTTTGTCAGATCTAGGAAACGATCCTGAATGTCAGATCGCGAGTCTGTCATTGTGAGCTGAGGAATATATGGTAATATGGTAGCAGCGAGATTAGCCTCATGCATTGTAAAGAAATGTCTCATCTCAAATACAAACATGGCAAACATGCGAGGACTAAGTTTGAACTCTCTTTCTTTGGGAGTGATAGAGACAAGTAACCAATCTAGAGGAACACAGCCTTCTTCCACTGCGCTCACGATATCCTCAGGACTAATATGTGGACGAGAAATGACCTCAATAAGTAACCTTACACTACTACTAGCCTTTCTATCGTCTGCCTTTTCCCAGTAGAGATGACGCTCTGATCTTTTGAACGATATTGCTTTATCATCCAAAAGTTGCAGATAGTCTGTGTAATAGTCAAACTCAAAGTGCTGTGCAAGTACCACATTAGTGAGATCAGTTAGAGGATATGAAGTCCTGTGTAAATTGAGCTGGTTCAGTCTCCAAAGACGGTAAAGCTCTGACCCTCGCTCCGGTGATTTTGCAAACTCGGGATATCGCCCGTGTCGCTTAACATATGACTCAATGAAGATTCTTACCCACGAGTTCCTGAGCGAAATAGCATCCTCGTATCTGGTCTCATCTTGTGACCTGGCTTCTTTGGCTGCAGAAAGTCCTCCTCTGACAGGGTCAATCAGAGGGTGGCCGGTGCATTTTTGTAGACCAAATAGTTCTACCACAAGCGGTAGGTCTCTACATTTCGTAAGAAGTTCGGCAAGCTTCTTTGCCATGATGGGAGCAGGAGTTACTATATCCTCCTCCTTGTGATATCTTAAGGAGATAATGTCCTCCTCCTTCTTCTGCACCTTTGTGATCATATCTTCAAAAGAGTCGTCGGCTCCCGAAAGAGGACATTCTGCTAACCTGGACATGTAGGTTTTAGATAAAGACTCTGTTGACTTTGCAAGCTCGTAGCCTTCGTTACCATATCTGACTAAACACTCCTCCTGCCACAACCACTGTCTGCGTATTACCGACTCATAACTGTTATGAGGATAAAGATAGGCATTAGCAATGAGAACGTTATAGCGTGCATATAGAGCATCTTTCAACATAAGTACCTGATTATGGAGTAGAAGCACAGGTCCTACCAACCCTGGTAACCGAGAAAAATACCAGAGCTCTCCATCGGTCACTGCAGATATCCCCCAAGCTGTGATATTTTGAACCGGGACACCTTTTCTGCCTCCTTGGGATCGCTCACCATGGTAAATTCGAACGAACTCTTCGAAGAATCTCATAGCTGCATACTCCCTTAAGTATGTGGATGCAGGAGACATGTCGTAAGGTAAAGTCTCGCAGAGTTCAAGGCCTGCTATACTAGAAAAAGCTTTATTGGCAGCAAGAGCAATAGGATCTCCTGTACGCCTAGAAAGCTGAATCTCACTACGACATGTAGTAAGAGAGGCTCTAGCATTCGCTAAGATAACACCATACTGTTGAGGTAAGAGTAAGGTAGGCACGTGTGCCTCTAACCCTAGTAGCTGTTGATACCTTGATATCTCATCTTGAAACCGAATCTTTGCTGACTTCCTGTATCCAAGGTTTTCTCCATCGAGGTAGCGTTTTCGGTAGAGTCTAAAGTTCTCATAGGGGACGTCTACTATCGGGCTGTCCAAGTAGTCCGTAGGGAAGAACCTCGTAGAACCGATAGCCTCTGATCCTCCTAACTCTACAGATGAAAACATCACTAGATTCGGTTTTCTTAAATCAAATACTTATAATTTAGAAAGGTAAACAGGGCTTGATATGTGACGCGAATAAGACGTTTGGTATAGTGCAGAGGTGATGTGAGGGGTATTCCTCGTGTTTTACGTCATATTTTTCCTTCTTATCATCTATAGGTAACATTCTACAGTGTAATTAAGATATATCATACTCAGGAAGTCAGGTGGATCATATGTTATTTATAGCGACCTAACAATAATTTTCCTACGGTGATCTCTCAGGGATAAACGCATCTATGTGCGATCTAGAGAGAATGATAGTACCACCATATGGAAGCAGAAGTGTATGCCATTTACCATTAGGATCTGGGAGGATACTGATTTTTAACTCATCACTTTCAGGAAGCACCTCTACAGTAGCGCTAGTAACCCGGTCTGTAAAGCATACTAGACCGATGCACCTTTCATCTGACCAGAACTCGCTGAGTCGAGGTGTCAGCATCTGTGTAAAGGGCAAGTCAACATTAACCCACCACGCGTTACATCGAGCACGATTAGCTTCACTGCTCTGTTTGATTAGAAGAACCTGATATGTCAAATCTCCACGGCCTGTGAAGGCTGATAAGTCTGAAGTTGACATCTAGACCTAGGAAATTACACTGACTACCTAGTGAGTAATTCTTATATGGTTCATATGGTTTTTTAGTAGTCACTGACAAGTAATAGTAGTACAGGTCCTCCTGAGCAGGCAACATGAGCTCTGGGTTGTCATAGATCTGGAGGAAAATTCATCCGCACAGAGAGATAAAGAAGTAGCTAGTCGGAAGGCACACCCCTAGAGCCCTCAGATGCTGACACAGGGCTTTCAATGCAACCAGCCTGTTGATCCATAGCCGCTACGTAGTCAGTAAGAAGTACCATCAGAGAGTCATCCGGCTGCTGACTTCCTGCCGTCTCCGGGTCAGATCGGATACTAGTGTAAAATTGATCAGAGGCCGTTGTTAGAGTTCTAATTGACTTGATAACATGTGACTGTTGCCTAAGTAATAGGGTCTGGGCTTTGACACAGCCTTCCAATGCCCTAATGGCACAGACCATGATATCGGCTGTATGTCGATTTCTCTCGGAGGATGTCAGAGTAGTGTCGGGAGACATGAGAGGACACTCACTAGGCCGTCCAAGCGTTTTCTCAACAGCACGCACTCTATGAGCAAGTGTTGCGGCGAGAGTGTATAGTGCCTTCGAGTCATCGATATAAGACGCAGCGACACTAGAGGATAACTCTAGAGAGGATGTTATAGCCTCTAGTCCGCTCCTCACAGACTCCCCTGTTCTGTATGTTCTAGCGTTTGTAACTTTCCTAGCATCCCTTGAAGCAGAAGTAATAGGCCTGGCTATTCCCTGACTGTGAGTCTGGGCAAATCTTTGGAGTCTCTTCCCGTTATCATCAGTGAGAGATTCCACAGGAACTACTGCATATGTTTCAGTGCGACGCGACATAGTTCTAGAGTTCAGAACCTCAATACAACCACCAGTATTCTCTTTGGTTCGGTTTTAGTAATATCTACATCATCACGATCAAGAAGATACATAAGCTCTAGACTCTCAGGTCCCTCGCATAGAGTACTTATCGACAGCAGCCTTTTAGACGTAGCCTGTAGCGACGTCCGGTAATGCCTCTGTTACTCCTGTAAAGGTACTAGGATTAAGGATAAAAGTCATCTGCTCCGTTAGGACTCTCTGTAAATCCCTCTCATTGGGTCTCACAAGAGTGAGGATCGGAACACCTTCGCAGGTCTCTGTAACCCTTATGGTCGAATAAAGGTCTCTCTGCACTAAGACTATCTTAGGATTGTCTCCCAGTGTCTCAATGTATGATATAACCTCATTATACGCTCTAGGGCGAGTAGAATTAAAAGGTGGAGAGGTCTGGGTGATGAGGTCACCGTGTTGATTGCGTGATATAGAGATTATGTTTAGCGTCATAGTCGCAATACTAAGGCACAGCAGTTTGATGAATCTATATGGTTCGGGTTTTCTTTAATTGACGTGTTTGAGGTATCACCTCCATGACGTAACGTAGGAAGAGGGGAGTATCTAGGAAGAAACCCCTAGAGTAGTGACGAGAGATCAAAACAACTAGGACGGATAGTTACTACATCTGGGTTAGGAGATCATCAAGAGAGTTTACATTGCGAGAATCACTCCTAACTACTAATGCCCCTGATTCCGCAGATAGCTCTTCAGGCGAGGTTTGCCCTAGTTGTCTGGATCGCGAACGAGAGTGTACACGTGAGGGCCTCGTAGTAAACCTGTCATCTAGGCCCAAGACAGGGAAAGGAACGTCCGCCCTTTCTGACCTCACAAGCGGCTCTCTCTTAAGAGGGATCTCAACATTAATATCAAGGTCTCCAACACCGAGGAAATGTGCAGCAGTAGCACTACTTTGAATAACATTCAACAGACCAGGTAGGGACGCTTGAGAGTAGTGGGTGCTATCATCCTGCTCTAAGTCTTGACCGGAAGCAGAGACAGACGGTACCGAGGTTTCCGTAATAACCAAAGCATCGTGTTCCATCGATGCAAGTTGGAGAGAGATGCAAGCAGCTGCTATGGTTGTCAAGAGAGCATCTTGCTCTTCCCTACCCGACTTGTGGGTAATATCATTGCCTTTGTACCTAGTCCTGCCACCTGTGACCTTAGTCAAGTAGTCCTCTACCAAAGGGTCCATGATCTTGATTAGGTCTACCAGTTCAGATCTAGCAGCATCTGCTCTCTCATATAGACAGGAGTAGGCCGCTCGCTCCCTCTCCAGTGCGACCATAGAGTTCCCAAACGTCTCAGCTTTGAGCTTATAACCACCTGGCTTCAATAGAGTCCTGATGAGTGTATCTTTAACAAGTGCATGATCAGCCATTAGTTCAAATGTATTCTAGTTGCAACAATGTCGTTATACTCAATTTCTCTGTTGTGGTTCGGTTTTATTTATTTACTCGAAGAAGAGAAAACAGAGGCATAAGAGTTACAGTGCCTTAACACTCCGCACTGACATGTCAACATAGTGAAAACCGACACAAGTACAACAGAGGAACTCGTTAAGGAGACTCTAGGTAATCTTTCATTCACTCTCTTCTTCTTCCTCGAGAGCAGTAATTCCTGCTGAGGGACGAAGTTTACGAGTCTCTTCTTGCTCTTGATTTGCCCTAATCTCGAGGAACTGTTCCACAGAGGGGTCACTTTCGTCATGCTCAAAATCCTCTAATGTAGGATAGTTCTCCTTCATGATGGTGGTAGCAACATTTATGAGTGACTTGATATCTGGACGGTGGAACACAGTAGTCCTGTCACCATGTATAATCTTGTAATAAGGCCTAACCTGCTGTGGCACAGAGAGGAGATGAATACAAGAGGCGGTAAAGTAAGCTATATTCCCCTTCAACAAGGGAATGTCATAAGCGTAATCGTAGGTGCTCAGGAAGTTGGTGATAATCGGATACGCAGCTATACCAGAGAACCTCAGAAGTCTAAACGGGAGAAAAGCGACCCCTGCCGTCATAGTCTCAGCTTCGGCCGCCAGCCCTACCATGGAGTGGATCATAAAGTTCCTGGCAGCAGTATCATTACCAAAAGCCCTGTAGACACGCCTGTACAACTCAGACCTAGGCCTGGCAGGTCCATTGAGAGCACATAACTCGGGGTTGGGATCGTCCTTTTGCATCTTAAGATAGCGATCTATAATATTCTGAGGGCGCCGAGTAGTAAACGAGGCAGCATTCTCAGGAGTATAACGCTTACCGATACTATATGCTAACATCCCAGCGATACCGGCAAGCTCTATGTTTTCATGCTCAGTGATGGCGCAAATAGCTGTAGCACATGGGCGGAAAGAGGGGGCGGGTAAGTCCAGCTCGATGCAGACTCTTAGTGCGTTTTCCAGACAACTATCAAGAGCAGGATATTCCCCTTGAACTACTTGAAAGGTGGCATCTCTAGCAACCTCTGTAGGTTGTCTATTTGCTGCGACAATCTGGTCCCAATGCTCATTGGCAAAGTCCATCCCAGCCTGTACAGAAGCCTCAATCAAAGCGTAGATGTTCTGGTTAATAGATAGGGTCCGATACGTACCGGGAAGTCCTGCTCGACCACCGAATAGGTTAAGCTGTGTAGCTAAGACTAGATTAATACACTGCTGGTCGGAAGGATCATCCTCAATAGCTGCAGCTAGTAAAGCTAAGAAAATAGCGACAACAACTATTTGGGCCCTGTCCTCCTCAGTCTTCTCGACTCTTAAAGCACTGGCTAACACTCCTACTCTTGTGATCTTATCTATATTCGACGATGCGACACCAGCTGTAGGGACCTGTGTCATAGACGAAGCCGCAACTGCAGCAATAGCCTTGGTCGCTCGGGATCTAAGAGACATCTGGACGAGATACAGCAAGTAGAGGTAACAGTAGTAGGGTTAAGTCTTTAAAATCGTTTTTGATTCGGTTTTTTCTAAAACCTAGATGGCGGGAGAAAAAAGAGACAGAAAGGCAACCTAAAGATGTACGCATGTATTTGTGGTAAAGCACTTGTCGATCAGATGTCGAGGACTACAGATTACCTCCATCCGAACAGAGATGAAATTGGGGACTTACCGATGACAGTCTCAACGGGCAAAACTTCTTCCCGCTTATCACCACCTGGACCTTCGCTTGAACTTGATTCAGAGTCTGACTGATCTTTCTCCCTGATATCATCAAGTGCAATGACATCCTGGACAGAGTCGCCAGTGTCGGCTACAAGAATAGGGACAGTAGGCGCAATGATAGGAGTGGAAGGTTTAGAGCTAACCTGCTGTCCACCAACTACAACCTGGGGCAACATAACGGCAGGAGCCCTGTAACCTCCTATAGAAGGGGTGCCCAGCGCAAGCCCCCTGAGAGAGGCACCTCTACCTCGACCTCTAACGAAACTGGCTCTGGAACCTCGAGCGGAACCTGTGGAGGGCGTACCGAGACTAACCTTAGGTGCAGAAATCGAAGCCCTATCGAGTTTAGCAGATGTTGTCAAGGATGATGCTGATCTGACTGCAGCAGAGGGAGAAGGAACTCCTGCTCCTGTCAAAAGTACCTTGGTAGACCCTTCAGCAACAGCACCAGTCTTAAGAGCTAAGTCGGCCAGTGCCGAAGCGGAGAGAGGAGGGGCGACCCCCTTCTGCCCGGCTGTCTGTCTAGTGGTGAGAGAGGCTACACTATTCTCAACTGCAATCATCTTTGTAGCTACAGACGTAAGCGAAGCCCTTAAGTTAGACGATGTAGTCTTCTGCTCTTTACTAAGTGTGTCAACCCTCATATTGGTGTTCTCAATGCCAATCAGGAGAGACTCGACTTTATTGGAGAGATCTCTGACAGTAGTGGTGATCTCACTCAGCTGAAGCTGAGATGCACTGACCTCGCTCAGTCTCTCTGTCATGGAGAGACCTCTCTGCTGCGATTTTTTCTTCCCTGAGGAGCTAGAGGATACACGAGCCTTCCCCTTCTCCTTAGGCAGTGAGGTCTTCTCAGCGATGGCCTTGGCCTCAGGAGCAACAGCTAACCCTTTCTCAACAATTCTATTGAGAGCCTCGTCCGTAACATCACTAGATATTAATACCTCATCGGGTAAAACATCATGAAGGGATTGGTCAGTATTCTCATGGGACACTAAATTGGACATTTTATACTTCCTAGTCGATATAACGAGTTATTCAGTTATCGTAATTGATTCAAGATCTTGGCGTTATGCACCCACAACACACCCT
>Ga0184646_1621036_pt1 | contig 12471 bp, 5 predicted proteins | sample PLM1_100_FD_136041 | JGI IMG/M metagenome (GOLD analysis project Ga0184646, IMG submission 136041) | Metatranscriptome of groundwater sediment microbial communities from an aquifer in East River, Colorado, USA - PLM1_100 (Metagenome... | ecosystem: Environmental > Terrestrial > Soil > Riparian... | reverse complement strand
GTAGATGTATACTATATTAAGAGTAGCGTTAGAGATCATAGAACATTTTTAACGCTGGTATAGTTAAACTTTCACTGTAAGAACATAGGAGCTTTCACACATCGCCGATTTGTTGGGTAGAAGGGACGATGTGGCATTTTTTGTTGTTTGTTAATTTGTGTCTGCCTGATTGATCTCCATCCGGAGGGGATAGGTGTGTGTGTGAGCCATTAGCAAAAACTTGTATGTGTAGAGGTGTAGGAGTAACCGCTTATGACCTTTGGCGAGCGGTTACTTTTCTTGTCATAGACCGTTTCACAACACAGGCATCATAAAGCAATTATCTGTTTTTCCGTTTTCGTTGTATTGAGGGATGCGTGTCTTCGTGTCTCTCAAATTCCTCTATAGACAGTCCGGGAAACCGGTGAGGGTTTGGGCGTTCCCATCAAAAACGTCCTCCCGCAAGGGATCGTCTCACGAAAGAAGATACGGCATTTCTTTCCCATGCCTGAAAGGCAGGGGCATCTATGCTGCGTTATGGTGAGAGGAGAAATACCTAATATGGCAGTTAGCACAAAGGCCATAGCGTTTCCAGAGCGTGTCTCTTTTGCTCGTATTCCTGATATACGGCCCATGCCTGGTCTCATTCAAATTCAGCTTGACTCCTTTGAATGGTTTAAGAAAGAGGGTTTACGCGAACTCTTTGCAGAAATCTCTCCTATCGAAGACTTCACCGGTAAAAATCTCAGTCTGGAATTTATTGTACCACCTGAACCATTTGGCAAGCCAAAATATACTGAGGATGAGTGTCGTGACCGCGATGCCACGTATGCTGCACCTCTAAATGTGAAAGCACGCCTTGTCAGTAAAGAAACCGGCGAGATCATTGAAAAAGATGTCTTCATGGGCGATTTCCCATTGATGACTCAAGATGGGACATTCATCATCAACGGTGCCGAGCGCGTAGTGGTGAGCCAGCTTGTGCGCTCTCCCGGCGTCTACTTTACGGTGGATGAGGATGCCTCGACTGGTAGGAAACTCTACTCTGCTAAGCTGATCCCTGCTCGGGGGGCGTGGTTAGAATTTGAGACCAGCAACAAGAATTTGTTGACGGTCAAGATTGATCGCAAACGCAAGATTCCAGTAACGACGCTGTTGCGTGCCGTTGGCAGCCTGGGAAAGGATCAATGGCATTCTCTAGATGTTGACCTTTCGACTGATCAGGGTATTCTTGATGCGTTTGCCGCTGTAGATAATGATTCTAATGTGCGGTATATGCAAGCAACACTAGAGCGCGACCCAGTGAAAAAAGAAGATGAGGCTCTGCTGGAACTCTATAAAAAGTTGCGTCCTGGCGATCCTGCAACGCTTGATAATGCCCGTTCGCTCGTCAGAAACCTGTTTTTTAATCCGCGACGCTATGATCTAGGGAGTGTTGGGCGCTACAAGCTCAATCGCAAACTTGACCTTTCGGCGCCACAGAGCCTGCGCATTCTGACCCTGGATGATCTGGTCAATATTCTGCGCCGACTGGTCGCACTGAATAATGGGCATGGCCGCAAGGATGACATCGATCATCTGGGCAACCGCCGCGTGCGCTGCGTGGGGGAGTTGATCCAGAGTCAGTTCCGCGTTGGCCTGCTGCGCATGGAGCGCGTCGTTAAAGAGCGTATGAGCATTCAGGAGCCTGGTCAGGCGACGCCCAATGCGCTGATCAATATTCGCCCTGTTGTCGCTGCCATGAAAGAGTTCTTTGGCGGTAGCCAGCTCTCCCAGTTTATGGATCAGACCAATGCCCTAGCAGAAATTGGCCATAAGCGCCGCCTTTCGGCCCTGGGCCCTGGTGGTCTCTCTCGTGAGCGCGCTGGCTTCGATGTGCGTGACGTGCATGAATCGCACTATGGGCGTATCTGTCCAATTGAGACGCCTGAAGGTCCCAATATCGGCTTGATCGGCAATCTAGCAACTTATGCACAAGTAAACCCCTACGGCTTTATTGAGACCCCCTATCGCAGGGTCTACAAGCGCCTGAAGGCCAGCGATCCACGACTGATTGGACGCGAGTTCCGAGGAGTGTATGGCCGCGAGCGGGAAGACCTGAAGACGTCAGATGGAGAGGTGCTCATCAAAGCTCGCACACGGGTGCGTATCGACGAAAAGCTCGCGGCGCAGCTCGCGCAGATCCTCTTGGATGCTGAGATACGTGTCAAGCCTTTTGTCACTGATGAGATTGATTATCATACCGCCGACGACGAAGAGAACTTCTGGATTGCCCAGGCTAATGCGAAGCTAACCGAGAATAGTGAATTTGTTGAAGATCGCGTGCTGGCCCGCTACGAGGGTCAGTTCGTGATAGAGAACTCCGACAACATCGACTATATGGATGTTAGCCCGCGTCAGATGGTGAGTGTGGCGACCGCGTTAATCCCTTTCTTGGAGCATGATGACGTCAACCGTGCGCTGATGGGAGCAAACATGCAGAGGCAGGCAGTGCCTCTGCTGCGTCCGCAGTCACCGATTTGTGGTACCGGTATCGAGGGGCAAATTGCCATTGACTCTGGCCAGGTAGTGGTCAACGAATGCGATGGAGAGGTGGTCATGGTCTCCGCACGCCGCATTGAAGTTGTCGATGAGCAGGGAGAGGCCCACAGCTATCGCCTGCGCAAGTTTGTCCGTTCCAACGCAGGGACCTGTATCAACCAGCGTCCGATTGTGAAAAAGGGCGATTGGGTTGTTGCCGGGCAAGTGATTGCCGACTCGTCTTCAACCGAGCATGGCGAACTGGCACTGGGTCAGAACATCCTGGTGGCCTTTATGAGTTGGGAGGGCGGCAACTTTGAGGATGCCATTCTTATCAGTGAGAACATTGCGCGCGAGGACCTCTTCACCTCGATTCACATTGAGAAGTATGAGATCGATGCGCGTGATACCAAACTAGGCCCAGAAGAAATTACACGTGACATTCCTAATGTGGGTGAAGAGGGCCTGCGCAACCTAGATGAGCGCGGTATCATCTACGTCGGAGCCGAGGTTGGACCACAGGATATATTGGTTGGTAAGATCACCCCAAAGGGTGAAACGGAACTGACGGCTGAAGAGAAACTGTTGCGTGCCATCTTCGGTGAGAAGGCGCGTGAAGTCAAAGATACCTCCCTGCGTGTACCGCACGGTGAGCGTGGTAAGATCATTGATGTGAAGGTCTTCTCTCGTGAAGCAGGTGACGAGTTGCCTCCTGGAGTCAACCAGCTAGTGCGTGTGAGTATAGCACAGAAGCGCAAGATCGGTGCAGGAGACAAGATGGCAGGTCGCCACGGCAATAAAGGCGTTATTTCGCGCGTCTTGCCAATTGAAGACATGCCCTTCCTACCTGATGGGACCCCGGTTGACATTATCCTTAACCCGCTGGGTGTGCCACACCGTATGAACATCGGTCAAATCATGGAAACGCACCTTGGCTGGGCAGCGTACATGTTGGGATTTAAAATTGCCACCCCGGTCTTTGATGGAGCCAGTGAAGAAGATATTGAAGAGTTCCTCAAACGTGCAGGTTTACCGGAGACCGGAAAAGTACAACTCTTTGATGGTCGAACTGGCGAGCCATTTGATCATCCTGTCACTGTCGGCTATAACTATATGCTCAAGCTGGCACACCTCGTCGAAGACAAAGTCCATGCTCGGTCGACAGGACCATACAGCTTGATCACCCAGCAGCCGCTCGGTGGAAAAGCGCAGTTTGGTGGTCAGCGCTTTGGCGAAATGGAGGTGTGGGCGCTGGAGGCCTACGGTGCAGCTCACATTCTACAAGAGATTTTGACAGTAAAGTCAGATGATGTTGTAGGGCGTGTCAAGACCTACGAAGCGATTGTCAAGGGCGAGAATATTCTGGAACCGGGAGTTCCTGAGTCCTTCAAAGTTCTCGTTAAAGAATTGCAAAGCCTGGGCATTAACGTCGAAGTGCTCAACGAAGATGAGCAGAAGATCCAGTTCGTTGAGGATACCTCCAATGATGTGATGCCAGAACTAGGTATTAATCTGTCCGGTTTCGAAGGAGACCAATAGTTAATGCGTTCGGTTCCCATACATACTCAAATGCGTTTGAAGCACATACATCCTCTATAGAATGGGGGTTCAAATGCATTTCAAGAATGGGGGACCGAATGCATTATAGGGAGGGTAGCATGCTCGAAGTCAATGATTTTAATGCTATTCGTATCAGCCTTGCCAGCCCGGAGCAGATACGCAGCTGGAGCTATGGCGAGGTAACGAAGCCGGAAACAATTAACTATCGTACGCTCAAGCCTGAGAAAGATGGTCTATTCTGTGAACGTATATTCGGACCAACTAAGGACTGGGAGTGTTACTGCGGTAAATATAAAAGAGTACGTTTCAAGGGTATTGTCTGCGACAAATGTGGTGTCGAAGTAGCGCGCTCGAAAGTACGTCGCGAGCGCATGGGCCATATCGAACTGGCATCCCCGGTCAGTCATATCTGGTACTTCAAGGGAACGCCAAGCCGTATTGGTCTGCTGCTTGACCTCTCACCTCGTAATCTGGAGCGTATCCTGTACTTTGCCCTCTATGTTGTTACCCATATAGATGAAGAAGCTCGCCAGCGGGAACTGATGCGCCTAGATGAGCAGATGGTCGAACTGGAACAGAATCTAGATGGAAAGGTCGTCGAGCGCATCAATGCTTTACGTATGCAACGTGATAATGCCATTCGCGAGAGTGAGCTGCGCTTCGGGACTACCGATCGTCAAGAGATTGAAGAGCGGCGCGAGCGCGATCTTGAGGCAGCTCGTCAAGCTGAGACCGAGACACGAAGTCAGCTTCGCGAAGCCATGGGTGGAGCCGCCAAAGAAGAGATTGTCTTTGCTCCCAATGATCATGTCCTTGTCAAGGAAGGTGAAGCGGTTACGTCTAGGCATATCGAAGCGCTTGAGCGCGTAGCGGAGTCCACACGTAACACCATCGCAGAACAGGCACGGCGTGAACTAGAGGCTGCGCTTACTTTCGGGCAACGCGAGGTAGATCGCCTGGGCTTCGAGTACCAGGGTCAGATCGATTCCGCCCAGTCGCAAATGGAACGCGAGCGCATCGAATCGAGGCAGCGGCTCGAACAGCTACGTCGTGACTTGGAAGGCCTCAAGAAGATGGACCTCCTTCAGGAAGGTCGCTGTCGTGAACTCAGAGACAACTTCTCCGAAGTCTTCCGTGCTGGCATGGGTGCAGAAGCGGTGCGCGAGCTGATCGCCAACATCGACATGGATAAGCTGTCTGCCGACCTACGCCACGAGATCTCGAGTACTGTGGGACAGCGGCGAAAGAAGGCCACCAAGCGTTTGAAAGTCGTTGAGGCCTTCCGCAAGTCGCACACTTCTCCCGAGTGGATGATCCTCACGGTATTGCCTGTATTGCCACCGGACCTGCGCCCGATGGTGCAACTCGATGGTGGACGCTTTGCAACTTCGGACTTGAACGATCTCTATCGCCGCGTGATCAACCGCAACAACCGCCTCAAGAGGCTGCTAGAGTTGGGCGCACCAGAAATCATTATCCGCAACGAGAAACGCATGCTGCAAGAGGCATGTGATGCCTTGATTGATAACGGCCGCCGTGGTCGCGCCGTGGCAGGTTCGGGCAACCACAAACTCAAGAGCCTGTCCGACATGCTCAAGGGTAAACAAGGACGTTTCCGCCAGAACTTACTCGGTAAGCGCGTTGACTACTCGGGCCGTTCCGTGATTGTAGTTGGGCCAGATCTGAAGCTGCACCAGTGCGGACTCCCAAAACGTATGGCCTTAGAACTCTTCAAGCCATTTGTGATGCGCAAACTAGTGGAACAGAACTTTGCTCACAATATCAAGAGTGCTAAGCGCTTCGTCGAACGAGTCAAACCGGAAGTGTGGGATGTACTCGAAGAAGTCATTAAGGACCATCCTGTGCTGTTGAACCGGGCACCGACACTGCACCGTTTAGGAATTCAAGCGTTCGAAGCGGTGCTAGTTGAAGGAAGCGCTATCCAGCTGCATCCACTGGTCTGTTCAGCCTTTAACGCTGACTTCGATGGTGACCAGATGGCGGTACACGTCCCGCTCTCAGACAAGGCACAGGACGAAGCACGGCAATTTATGATGTCAACGCGCAATCTGCTCTCGCCTGCTCGTGGTGATCCATCGATCGGTGCCAGCCAGGATATGGTGTTGGGTTGCTTCTACTTGACCCAGGAACGTCCAAATAAGCGCGGAGAAGGTCGCACCTTTACCGATACCACAGAAGCCTTGTTAGCCTATCATCATGGGGTCGTTGATTTGCAAGCTCCTATCCGGGTTCGCCTGAGCAATGTGGATATCTACGACCAACCGCCTCCGGTACGCCCGAGCATGTTGGGAAATGGCAAGCTGGTCAAGACAACTGTCGGCCGCATTATCTTTAATGAGGCATTGCCGGAACGCTTGCGTTATCGCAACTACGCGATGAAAAAGGAATACTTGAGGCAGGTAGTCGGTGACTGTTTCAAAGGCTACGGGCGTGTGAAAACCACCGAATTGGCTGATGAAATCAAACGACTGGGCTTCTCTTACGCAACCAAGGCAGGCACAACCGTTGCCATCAGTGACGTCATTGTACCCCCTGGCAAGCAAGAGGAACTGATGAGAGCTGAGGCCAAGATCGCCGAACTCGAGGAGCAGTATCACGAAGGTCTGATTACCGAAAATGAGAAATACCAGCAGACGATCAGTGCCTGGAATGAAGCCATCGAGAATGTCACCAAAATGGTAAGGTCCGTTCTGGACCCCTACGGTTCGATCTATACGATTGCAGAATCTGGTGCCACGAAAGCAAAGTTCCAGCAGATCCGTCAGCTATCAGGTATGCGTGGTCTGATGACCAATCCGTCTGGTAAGATCATTCCTATTCCTGTTCGTGGAAACTTCCGCGAAGGCCTGAGCGTGTTGGAATACTTTATCAGCACGCATGGCGCACGTAAGGGTCTGGCAGATACAGCGTTGCGTACTGCAGAGTCAGGTTATCTGACTCGTCGCCTGATCGATGTAGCCCAGGATGTGATTATTACAGAGGAGGATTGTGGAACCACAGATGGTATTCTGATTACCAATGAAGACTCCAGAGATATGGGGTTGGAGAACTCCCGGGATCGGCTGATAGGACGTGTACTGATTGAGGCCATACCAGGCTTTGAACATTTGGAGGAGAGTGAAGAACTCGGCGACGAGGATGTGGACGAGATCGTTAATGCTGGAGTCAAGGCTGTACGTGTGCGCTCGGTGCTTGCCTGTCTGGCTCACCGTGGTGTCTGTCGTAAATGCTATGGGCGTGACTTAGCTGCAAACTCGCTTGTGCGTACTGGGGCAGCTGTAGGCATCATTGCTGCACAATCGATTGGTGAACCTGGGACGCAGCTCACTATGCGTACGTTCCACACAGGAGGTATCGCAGGAGCACAGGGAGACATCACTCAGGGTCTACCGCGTGTTGAGGAACTCTTCGAAGCTCGTGTACCGAAAGATAAGGCCGAGATCAGCGAGATTGACGGTGTGGTCGAGATCGTGAAGGACGAAGCATCCGGGTCACGCACTCTACGTATCATCTCGACGAATGTCTTCTTTGACGAGTATCAGGCGCCTCCGGGAGTCGAGTTCCAGGTCCTGGTCAACGAGCATGATCATGTGCATAAGGATCAGATCATTATCCTGATGAAGGATGAGAGTAGTGGTGAGCCTATACCAGTGCCAGCGCGTAGCGAGGGTGAAGTTATTATGACAGAGGAAGGGGTTCTCACTATTCGCTCAGAAGAGCACGAAGAGCGTTCGTACCCGATCCCTGCTGCTCGTACCATCGCTGTAACGAATGGTCAAAAGATCCAGGCTGGCACTGCGATCACATCTGGTCAGCGCGATCCACAGGATGTGCTGCGCGTCCAAGGCCGCGAGGCTGTTCAGTTGTACCTAGTCAAAGAAGTCCAACGTGTCTACCGTAACACTGGTGTGTATATCCACGATAAACACATCGAGGTGATTGTCCGCCAGATGCTGCGCCGCGTCAAAGTAGATGATCCCGGCGATACCGATATGCTGCCCAATGACTTGGTAGATCGCTTCGTCTATGAAGACACCAATGCACGTGTTTTAGCAGAGGGTGGTGAGCCTGCTACAGCCCAGACCGTTCTGCTCGGTGTTACCAAGGCTTCGCTCAATACCGATAGCTTCCTGGCGGCAGCGTCTTTCCAGGAAACCACGCGTGTACTGACGGAGGCGGCGATCGAGGCTCAGACAGATCATCTGGTGGGTCTGAAAGAAAATGTGATCATCGGTAAACTGATCCCGGCGGGTTCTGGTATTGCGCAACGTCGCCGTGAACAACTAGCACGCCAGCAAGCGGCAGCAACGCGTATAGCAATGCAGCAGCCAGTCGTGGCGGGAGTTGTTGCGGGCAGTACTACTCCACTCAGCTTGGCGCTTGACAGTCAAGATAATGAGTGATATGATCGTTTGGCTTAACTCTTGACAGTCAGGAACCCAATCCCATAAATGGGATGGTCTCCTAGTGACACCGGTTGATAGAAGAAAAGAATGGCGTTTCCTTGCTTATCGCATAAATGGGATAGGTGGCTGCGCCGTAGGTTTTAACAAGGACAGGGAGGAATCGTTCCTTGCCGACAATTAATCAGTTGGTCCGGAAGGGCCGTTCGCAGAAACAAAAAAAGGTGAAGGCCCCTGCGTTGTTGTATTCGTACAACGCGTTAAAGAACAGGACCTCCCGACTGCGTGGATCGCCCCAAAAGCGCGGCGTCTGCACGCAGGTACGTACAATGACACCCAAGAAGCCGAATTCGGCGATGCGAAAAATTGCCCGTGTTCGTCTCTCGAACCAGATGGAGGTCACTGCATATATTCCTGGTGAAGGGCATAATCTTCAAGAGCACTCGGTAGTGCTTATCCGTGGTGGTCGTGTGAAGGACCTACCGAGTGTGCGTTATCATATTGTTCGTGGTACATTGGATAGCGAAGGCGTCTCAAAGCGCCGTCGTGGTCGCTCAAAGTATGGAGCCAAGCGGCCCAAACCAGGTCAGGCAGCAGCTTCAACAAAGGGCGGGAAGAAATAATTAATTCCGCTAATCACGCGCCATCGTAAGCAGGTTATGGAACCCGTTTCTTACGATGACTGTCGGGTGTTCTCCGGTTTCGCGCTCTCGATATGCATTTTGGGATGTCTTGGGCGAGCTTTCGCGACTGAGCGATTGAAAGGAAAGAAGGATAGGCACCCGCGTGTAGGCGTCCGAAGGAGATTGGGGATAATGTCCCCAATCGAATCGACGCCTTTTCTGGTGTCCGCTAGATATCTTGCCCGGAGTGCTCATCTCCGGTTTGCCGTGCCCCTTTAGGGGTGGGACTTGATAGGTGCCCAGGTCCCTTGCCTAGCTAGGGCTATAAGCGGGGCGGTCCCGTGCGGTGTGCGGATATTTTCACCACAATCAACATGTTTCACTACATTTTGAAAGGCAGACAGAACATGCCAAGGCGCAAGAGAGTGGTGCGACGGCCAAATGAGCCGGATGCAAAATATAAGAGCAGAAATGTGGCCCGCTTCATCAGCAAATTGATGGTCGATGGCAAACGAAGCCTAGCGGAACGCATTCTCTATCGAGCCTTTGAAGCGATTGAAGCTAAACAGAAACGTCCACCTCTCGAGGTTTTCGAGCAGGCGGTGAAGAACGCTACTCCAACTATTGAGGTGAAGCCTCGTCGTGTAGGTGGTTCAACTTATCAGGTCCCCATCGATGTACGTCGGGACCGAGGCAATGCGCTAGCGATGCGCTGGCTAATCCGTGCTGCCCGTACACGTACCGGCAAATCGATGGCAGAGAAGCTTGCCAACGAGTTAATGGACGCGGCTACGGGTCAAGGTGCAACTATCAGGAAGCGTGAGGAGACCCATAAGATGGCGGAGTCTAATAAAGCCTTCGCTCATTATCGCTGGTAAGAACACATCATGGCAAGAGAATTCCCACTCGAAAAAACAAGAAATATCGGTATCATTGCTCATATTGACGCTGGTAAAACGACTACTACCGAGCGTGTCCTCTTCTATACAAAAAAGATCCACCGCATTGGTGAGGTCCACGAAGGGGCTGCGACGATGGACTGGATGGTCCAGGAGCAAGAGCGCGGCATTACGATTACATCAGCTGCTACGACTTGTTTCTGGCAAGATCATCGTATCAATATTATCGATACCCCTGGTCACGTAGATTTTACCGCTGAAGTCGAGCGTTCGCTGCGTGTTCTCGACGGAGGTGTTGTCGTTTTTGATGCCGTCGCAGGGGTGGAGCCACAGTCTGAAACGGTGTGGCGTCAGGCAAACAAGTATAGTGTTCCGCGTATCTGTTTTGTCAATAAAATGGACCGCATTGGTGCTGATTTCTGGCGCTGTGTGGATATGATCCGTGAGCGCTTAGGGGCAGTGCCATTGCCGATCCAGATCCCTGTTGGGCGCGAAAGCGATTTCAAGGGGTTTGTTGATCTGTTTAAGCAACAGGCTGTCATTTTTACCGACAATCTAGGTACCACGTCAAAGCAGATTGCAATCCCTGGCGAGTTGCAGGCCGAGGTTGACCAGCATCGTGAAGCTCTGATCGAGCGTATTGCCGAAACCGATGAGGAACTAACCCTCAAATACCTTGAAGGCGAAGAAATCTCAATAGAAGAGTTGATTGTGGCACTGCGCAAAGCAACGATTGCCAGCAAACTGGTACCAGTACTGTGCGGGAGTTCTTTGAAGAACAAGGGTGTGCAGGCTGTATTGGATGCTGTCATAACATACCTGCCGTCTCCTCTGGAGATCCCACCTCCTACTGGCATCGATCCCGATAGCGGTGAGGTAGTCACACGCGTAGTTGATGACAAAGCATCTTTCAGCGCGCTAGCCTTCAAGATTGTCTCGGATCCATTTGTTGGTCGTCTCTCTTACCTGCGTGTTTATTCCGGTACGCTGACAAAAGGCGCATCGGTTGAGAATACTATCAAGGGGAAGAGTGAGCGTATTGGTCGCCTGCTGCGTATGCACGCCAACCACCGCGAAGATATTGACGAGATTCGCGCTGGTGATATCTGTGCTGCAGTTGGCCTGCGCAATACCTTCACTGGTGATACACTCGCGGACCCTCAGCATCCTATTGTGCTGGAGCAAATCACATTCCCGCAGCCAGTGATCTCGCAAGCAATCGAGCCAAGGACGCGCTCAGACCAGGATAAAATGGCAGTCGCACTCAATAAGCTGGCTGAAGAAGATCCTACTTTCCAGTTGCATACAGATCTGGAGAGTGGTCAGACCATCATCAGCGGCATGGGTGAGTTGCACTTGGAAGTGCTTGTCGATCGTATGTTCCGCGAGTTCAAGGTGGAGGCAAACGTTGGTCGCCCGCAGGTCGCCTATCGCGAGACCATTACCCGTGAGGCCAAAGCACAAGGTAAGCACATACGCCAGACTGGTGGTCATGGTCAGTACGGTGATGTCTGGATACGTGTAGAGCCAAATAGCCGCAGCAAAGGCTTTGAGTTCGTCAATGCCATTGTTGGCGGTGGTGTGCCCAAGGAATATATCAAACCGATTGAAAATGGGATCAAGGAGACATTGGAAAACGGTATTGTTGCTGGTTATCCAATGATCGATATAAAGGTCACACTCTACGATGGTTCATACCATGAGGTTGACTCGAACGAAATGGCCTTCAAAACCGCAGGTTCCATTGCTATCCGTGAAGCTACTCGCAAAGCTGGTCCCATTCTGCTCGAGCCTATAATGCTAGTAGAGGTAACTACCTCGGAAGAGTGCTATGGCGATGTCATTGGTGACCTCAACCGTCGCCGTGGAACTATCCTGGGAATGGAGAGCCGTGGATCGATGTATGTGGTGCGAGGATATATTCCTCTTGCTGAGATGTTCGGTTACGTGAATGACCTCCGTTCTATGACTAGTGGGCGTGCTAACTACACGATGGAGTTTGCGCACTACGATCCCGTCCCAAAGAATATTGCCGACGAGATTATCGCTAAGAAATCAGCTCGGTAGCCCGTACGCTGTTTTACCGCAGAAGCACAAAAAGCCCGTGTGAGGTTGAAAAAGGATATCTCTTGGCTTGTGTCCTGCCGTGCCCCTTTAGGGGTTCTGTGACAGGATAATTCATAATTAAAGAGGATTTGACATGGCTAAGAAGAAGTTTGAGCGGACAAAGCCGCATGTGAACGTAGGAACGATTGGACATATTGACCATGGCAAGACGACCCTGACAGCGGCCATCACCAAAGTCTTGGCGACTGCTCAGCTTGCCAAGTATACGGCCTTCGCCCAGATCGACAAGGCTCCTGAGGAGCGCGAACGTGGCATCACTATCGCGATTGCTCACTTGGAATATGAGACCCAGCATCGCCACTATGCCCACGTCGATTGTCCTGGTCACGCCGACTACAT
>Ga0184646_1012807_pt1 | contig 13811 bp, 12 predicted proteins | sample PLM1_100_FD_136041 | JGI IMG/M metagenome (GOLD analysis project Ga0184646, IMG submission 136041) | Metatranscriptome of groundwater sediment microbial communities from an aquifer in East River, Colorado, USA - PLM1_100 (Metagenome... | ecosystem: Environmental > Terrestrial > Soil > Riparian... | reverse complement strand
CTTAAATGTCTCCGTAGCTGCGGCGGTGCTGTTTTACGAGGTCATGCGGCAGCGGCGGTAAAGTCGCGACGTCCTGTAAGATGTAATGCATGTGGCATTTTGCAGGCTCATATGCTATAACGTTCCCTACAGCATCGCTGCGGATTGCCTAAATGCGCCTCGAGGGCACAGACCCACGATAGGCCGTATCCATAACTTCTTGCGGACATAGACGTACCCAGTCGTCATCCTGTGACTTGCCGGCACCGACCCACAGCTTGCCAGGTCGAGACATTTTCCGAAGCACGCCTGCATAGAGACATCCATAGTTCCCATGGGCTCGGGCCGCTGAGGTCCCTGGAGTATGGGATGGGAAAACATGCTTGACTTTTTCGATCCCTACGGGTATTGTTACGAGTTCGCGCTGGGCTGGCGTAGCTCAGGGGTAGAGCAGCTGATTTGTAATCAGCCGGTCGGGGGTTCAAATCCCTTCGCCAGCTCTGGTCGTAACGCCTCTCAGTGGGTGAGATGGTCCAGCGATACCCTGCACCTCGCAAACGCAAACGAGTCCAAAACTGACATCGGGGAGGTGCCCGAGCGGCCAAAGGGAGCAGACTGTAAATCTGCCGGCGTAGGCCTACGGAGGTTCGAATCCTCCCCTCCCCACTCGACACTAAGGAGATGCTCCAGTGGAGAGGCGTGCGTGAGCGGTCGCATGAGGTTTCAGCCCAACACTGCCAGCCTATAGGGGGCGGGAATAGCTCAGTTGGTAGAGCGTCAGCCTTCCAAGCTGAGGGTCGCGGGTTCGAATCCCGTTTCCCGCTCCAAGCCTTCACGTTTGTGAGAATTCAGCCCACGTAGCTCAGGGGTGGAGCACTTCCTTGGTAAGGAAGAGGCCACCGGTTCGATCCCGGTCGTGGGCTCTGCAATCTCAGCGCGGCGCAGGCGATGGTGTGCACATGCGAGGATACCCGAGGGCCGCGGTAATATCGTACGGACACAACGCCCTCGCCCCGCAACAACATAACAGTGGAGCTATAACTGAAACTGAGAGCCAGCCATGCAAGAGATTATCACGTTAGCATGTAATAATTGCCGGCAGCGTAATTATTCCACCATGAAAAACAAGCGGACCAACCCCGATCGCCTTGAGCGCAAGAAATATTGCCGGTTCTGCCGCAAGCACACCGTTCACCGCGAGACGCGATAATCCTACGACGAGGCGCCCCAGCGAAGACGACAGGAGGCCAGCAGGCTTGCAGCGGACACCAGAGCATGGGCCAGTAGCTCGAACGGCTAGAGCACCGGACTCCAAATCCGGGGGTTGGGGGTTCAAATCCCTCCTGGCCTGCTACCGCCTGAAGCTCGAGGTCCCTACAGATCGGATAGGGGCGGAAGCGAAGAGCACGTGACCTTCATACGCGATTATACAGCCAAAGTGACGACGTTTCTCCAAGAGGTACAGGCCGAGACCAAGAAAGTCACCTGGCCAAGTCGTAAGGATGTCCTCGGCTCGACCCTGGTGGTGATCGTGGCAGTTTTCGTGATAGCAGGGTTCCTTGGCATCGTCGATTTTGGCCTTTCATTGCTCATCGGTACACTCATTAAATGACCTCCCTGCCTAGAGCAGTTAGGTTGTCCTCGGGGATGTCGCAGCGCTGACAACGCCTCGACCGCCCGACTTGACGCGGGTTAACATCTATGGCGAAGAATTGGTATGTGGTTCATACCTATTCAGGGTATGAAGACAAAGTGAGAGCCAGCATCGAAGAGCAATTTAAGGCCAAGGGGCTGGCGTCCGCGATCGGGGAATTGCGCATTCCCACCGAAGATGTGGTGGAGGTCAAAGCGGGGAAGAAGCGTATCTCGAAGCGCAAGTTCTTTCCAGGATACCTCCTGATCGAAATGGAGATGAATGACGAGACCTGGTATCTCATCAAGAGCACGCCGAAAGTGACAGGTTTTTTGGGTGGCAACACCCCTACTCCCTTGACAGAACCTGAAATAGAAGAGATTTTGCGGACCGAGAAGGGAGACCTGACAAAGCCGAAGCCCAAAGTGCTCTTTGAAGCGGGTGAGAACGTACGCGTGATCGAGGGGCCGTTTACAAATTTTACCGGGGTGATCGACGAGGTGAATCTCGAGCGCGGGAAGTTACGTGTGATGGTCAGCATTTTCGGTCGCGCCACCCCTGTTGAGCTCGACTTTCTGCAGGTGGAGAAGATCTAGGGAGGCTTCATGGCCAAGGAAGCGATGGCGTCAGTCAAGCTCCAGATCCCGGCAGGACAGGCCAACCCTTCGCCCCCTGTGGGTCCGGCACTCGGGCAGCACGGCGTCAATATTATGGAATTCTGTAAGGCCTTCAATGCCCAGACCAAGGCCCAAGAGGGGACCATTGTTCCTGTCGTGGTGACCATATTCACCGACCGCTCATTTACGTTCATTACTAAGTCACCTCCGGCGCCCATCTTACTGAAGAAAGCGGCCGGCATCGCCAAGGGCTCCCAGGAACCCAATCGCAATCGGGTGGGGCAGGTGACCCGCGACCAGATTCGCGAAATCGCGCAGATCAAGATGCAAGACCTCAATTCCTATAATCTCGAAGCCGCCATGAAGACTATTGAAGGCACGGCTCGGAGTATGGGAATCGAAGTCATCTCATAAGTCATACGACCCTTCGGAGCGCAAAGAGGTCGAGGGAGGCCGCTATGTCCGACCATGGGAAGAAGTACCAGGGGGCCAGACACCTCATTGATCGCAGCAAGCGCTACGATCTGACGGACGCACTGTCTTTGGTCAAAAAGATTCACCCGGCAAAGTTCGATGAGACGGTGGAAATCTCGGTGCGTCTGGGTGTGGATCCGCGCCACGCCGATCAGATGGTGCGCAGCAGTGTCGTCATGCCGCATGGCGTTGGGAAAGTGCCGCGTGTGGCAGTCTTCGCCAAGGGTGACAAAGAGAAGGAGGCATTGGAGGCTGGTGCCGACTTTGTGGGAGCCGAGGACCTGGTGGCAAAAATTCAGCAGGAAGGTTGGCTTGACTTCGACCGTGCAGTGGCGACCCCGGATATGATGGGTCTCGTGGGTCGTTTGGGGAAAATCCTTGGTCCGCGAGGGTTGATGCCCAATCCGCGATCAGGAACGGTGACCTTTGACGTGGGACGGGTGATCCGGGAGATCAAGGCGGGAAAAGTCGAATTTCGCGTTGATAAGGCTGGCATCATCCATGCCCCCGTCGGCAAGGTCAGTTTCGCCGACGAAGCGCTCATCGAGAATGCGCGGGCGCTCATCGACGCCCTGACGCGCATGAAACCCGCCTCCAGTAAAGGGCAATATATCAAAGGCATCGCGGTCTCATCGACCATGGGGCCAGGCGTAAAGGTGGACCCTGCGCAAGCGGCCACCCCTGTGCGATAGCTGGGTTTGGAGGTAGATGAACGTGGGACAAGGAACACGGGTCAAAACCCAAAAAGTGGCCTCGGTAGAGGAACTGCACGACAAGTTTGCGCGAGCGGTCTCGGCCGTCTTAGCCGACTATCGGGGGTTGACGGTACAAGAGCTGACAGATCTGCGGCGTCAGCTGCGTGACGCGGCCCTCGAGTTTGCCGTGGTGAAGAATACCCTCGCACGGCGCGCGGCCCAACAGACCGACTTCGACAAGCTATCGCCGTATCTCAAGGGGCCAACGTCCATCACATTCAGCTACGGCGATATGATTGCACCCGCGAAGATCCTCAGCACCTATCTCAGGAAGCAACCCAAATTGGCGTTGCGTGCCGGCTTCTTTGAGGGAGAGGTGGTCCCGGCGGAAAAAATCGGTGCCCTTGCCGACCTGCCACCACGCCAGGTGTTGCTGGCACAAGCCTTAGCGGCCATGCAAGGCCCTATTGCGGGTTTCGTGGGAACAATGCAAAGTCTTCTGAGCACGTTCGTAGGAACGTTGCAGGCTATTCACGACAAGAAAGCGCAAGGCTGAGGAGATCATTATGCCCGACATCACACGGGAGGACGTCGTCACCTTTATTGAGAATATGACGGTCTTGGAGCTGTCACAGTTCATCAAAGACCTCCAGGAGCGCTTTGGTGTCTCGGCGGCGATGCCAATGGCCATGCCCACGACAGGCGCCGCCCAAGCAGATGTAGCCGTACCAGAAGAGAAAACCGAATTCGACGTCATCCTCAGCGGTGCCGGTGACAAGAAAATCCAGGTGATCAAGGTCGTCCGCGCCATTACAGGCCTAGGCTTAAAAGAAGCGAAAGATCTCGTCGACGGCGCCCCCAAAGCGGTCAAAGAAAAGATCGGCAAAGATGAAGCTGAAGAGTTAAAAAAACAGCTTGAAGAGGTTGGAGCCGGCGTGGAGATCAAGTAAGAGGTGACAAGCATGGCGAAGGTAGATGTGTCGCTGGATCTAAATAAACATCGGCAGCGTCGAGATTATGCCAGGATCCCAACGGTCATTAACATCCCAAACTTGATCGAGGTGCAGAAGGATTCGTACACCAGATTCCTCCAGAAGGATCGGCACCCCAGGCAACGGGAAGATCGTGGCTTAGAATCGGTGTTCCGCAGCATTTTCCCGATTAGCGATTTCAACGAGGTGGCGTTTCTCGAATACGTCGGGTACGAGATCGGCACCTGGGAATGCGATTGCGGTGAATACAAGAGCCTCGGCGGCATCGGCGTCGAATGCGAAAAATGCGGCAAAGATTTAATCTATAAAGAAAAATATGATGTAGAAGAATGCCGTCAGCGCGGCATGACGTACGCTGACCCGTTACGCATCATGGTGCAGTTGGTGGTGTCGGAGCGCGACGAGGAAACGGGCGAGATTCGTATCCGTGACGTCAAAGAGCAGAAGGTCTATCTTGGGGAAATTCCGCTGATGACGGATAAAGGGACCTTCATCATCAACGGCACTGAACGCGTCATCGTCAGCCAGCTGCATCGTTCTCCTGGCGTCTTCTTCAACGCTGAGAAAGTGCGGGGCGTCAGCGGCAATGTCGTCTATTCCGCCCGCGTCATCCCCTATCGCGGCTCGTGGCTGGATTTCGAATTCGACAGCAAAGGGACGCTGTTCGCCCGCATCGACCGGCGGCGCAAAATCCCAGTGACCGTGCTCCTGCAGGCCCTAGGGTATGCCAACGAGCAAATCTTGCGCGCCTTTTACCCGGTCGAGCAGGTAGTGTTTGATTCAACACGCGGCATCTTCGAGAAGCGTGTCTCAGAGTGGCTGGCGGGTCAAGCTCCGACGGAAGATATCGTCGATCCGAAAAGCGGAGAAACGCTCGCCAAGGCCGATCGCAAAATTTCCAAAGCAGCCGCAAAGCGCTTGACCACAGCTGGCCTTGAAAAAATTCCTGTGGGCACGGATGAACTCCTCGGCAAGTATGTCGCGCATGACATCATCGACGAGACGACCGGCGAAGTCGTGGTGGGGATCAACGAGGAGGTCACACCTGACGTCCTGGACAAGATTCGCCTCAGGGGGATCCGAGAATTCTCCATCTTGTACATGGAGAACCCTCGTTTAGATACTTGTATGCGGGACACGGTGGCCAGCGATAAAGCGCGTACACAAGAGGAGGCGCTCCTGGAGATCTATCGCCGCCTACGCCCTGGGGATCCACCGACACGCGAAACAGCAAAGGCCTTGTTCGAGAACCTTTTCTTCAACGCCAAACGCTACGATCTTTCCGAGATCGGGCGCTGGAAGTTGGATCATAAGCTGCAGGAAATCTATGAAAAGATGGAGCTCACACCGCCGGTGGCAGAGTATCGCACCCTCACCGAAGCCGACATTGTGGCCGTCATCGGCTACCTCCTAGACTTGCGCAAGGGACGAGGGACCGTCGACGATATCGATCATCTCGGCAATCGCCGCGTGCGCTCCGTCGGGGAGCTGTTGGAGAATCAGTTCCGCATCGGCTTGATTCGCATGGAACGCGCCATCCGAGAGCGCATGAGCATTCACGACCTGGATCAGGTCATGCCGCACGATCTCATCAGCTTCAAGCCGGTCTCCGCAGCGATCAAGGAGTTTTTCGGCAGCAGTCAGCTCTCCCAGTTCATGGATCAAACCAACCCGCTGTCCGAGCTGACCCATAAGCGACGTCTCAGTGCCCTTGGGCCTGGAGGATTAACACGAGACCGCGCCGGATTTGAAGTCCGGGACGTGCACCCGACGCATTATGGGCGTATCTGTCCCATCGAAACCCCTGAAGGGCCAAACATCGGCCTCATTGCCTCGCTCAGTACCTACGCCAGGGTCAATAGGCTGGGGTTCATTGAATCGCCGTATCGCAAGGTGCGCCATGGCCAGGTGACTGATGACGTAGACTTCCTGTCAGCCGTTGAAGAGGACCGCTATGTCATCGCGCAGGCCAGTGTGGAGCTGGATGACCAAGGCCGCTTTGTCCGCGACATCGTCGCCGCACGCAAGGGAAGCGAGTTTCTGCTCGTGCCGGTGGAAGAAATCGATTACATGGATGTGTCCCCCAAGCAGTTGGTCAGCGTGGCGGCCTCTCTGATTCCGTTCTTGGAGAACGACGATGCCAACCGCGCTCTCATGGGATCAAACATGCAGCGACAGGCTGTCCCCCTGCTGCGTACAGAAGCTCCGTTGGTGGGCACAGGGATCGAGTATATCGCCGCCAGGGACTCCGGGGCAGTGGTCGTCGCCAAGAATCCCGGTGTGGTCGTGAGCGTCGACGCCAGCCGTATTGTCGTGCGCGCTGACCCTCCTGATGCTCGGGAAAGCCTGGAGGCCAAAGTCGATATATACTCGCTGACCAAGTTTCAACGCTCGAATCAAAATACCTGTATCAACCAGAAGCCCATCGTCAAAAGCGCGGATCGCGTCGAGAGGGGGGAAGCCATCGCCGATGGCCCTGCCACCGACGAGGGGGAATTAGCGCTCGGACAAAATGTGTTTGTGGCCTTCATGCCGTGGGGAGGCTACAACTTTGAGGATGCCATCGTCGTCAGCGAGCGATTGGTCAAGGGCGATCTGTTCACCTCGATTCACATCGAAGAGTTCGAGGTGGAGGCCCGCGACACGAAACAGGGAAAGGAAGAGATTACCCGCGACATTCCGAATGTGGGTGAGGAGGCCCTTAAAGACCTCGACGAGAGTGGCATCATCCGCATAGGCGCCAAAGTGAAGCCGGGAGATTATCTGGTCGGCAAGGTCACGCCTAAGGGAGAAACGCAGCTCAGCCCGGAAGAAAAGCTCCTCAAAGCCATCTTCGGTGAAAAGGCGGGCGACGTGCGAGATACCTCTTTAACGGTTCCCCCAGGTGTTGAGGGCACGGTGGTGGGCGTGCGGGTGTTTTCGCGCAAAGGTCTCGATAAGGACATACGGGCGCGCAACATCGAGGACGAGGAAGTGCGCCGCATTGAGAAAGATTTTGCGGAAGAGCGCCACATCCTTGAAAGCGAGCGTGATAAGCGCATTCGTGATCTGCTGCTCGGGAGGAAAGTCGATCAGGAGGTACGCAATCTCGAGACGGGGGAAACCTTACTGAAGAAGGGAGGTCCGTTAACCGACGAGGTCCTGGCGCATTTTGACGGCTGGGCGCTGCTGGATTTACCCCTGGCAGAACGGGACGGGCTCCTGCATTCCGTGGAAACCCTGTGGGAGCGCGTTCGAGGCCAGGTGCAGCGCCTTCAAGACCTCTGTGAGGAGAAAATGGCCAAAGTGCGGAAGGGCGATGAACTCCCGCCTGGTGTCTTGAAACTTGTCAAAGTTTATATCGCCATGAAACGAAAGCTGTCCGTGGGCGACAAGATGGCCGGGCGCCACGGCAATAAGGGCGTCGTATCGGTTATCGTCCCGGAAGAAGACATGCCGTATACGGCCGAGGGGACCCCGGTTGATCTGATCCTCAACCCCTTAGGGGTGCCATCCCGGATGAACGTAGGGCAGATCCTGGAATCGCACCTGGGGTGGGCTGCCAAGCACCTCGGTCTGTATATTGCTTCGCCCGTATTCGATGGCGCTCGCGAGGACGAGATCAAGCAACTCCTCGGCGAGGCAGGCTTGCCACGCACGGGAAGCACGGTTCTTTATGATGGCAAAAGCGGTGAGTCCTTTGATCAAAAGGTGACGGTGGGATACATCTACATGATGAAGCTCCACCATCTGGTGGATGACAAGATTCACGCCCGTTCCACTGGCCCCTACTCTCTGGTTACCCAGCAACCTCTAGGGGGAAAAGCGCAGTTCGGCGGGCAACGCTTGGGCGAAATGGAGGTCTGGGCTCTCGAAGCCTACGGGGCAGCCTATACGTTGCAGGAGATGTTGACCGTCAAATCCGATGATGTGGCCGGGCGCACCCGGATGTATGAGGCCATTGTCAAAGGTGACAATATCCTTGACGCGAGCCTGCCTGAATCATTCAACGTCCTGGTCAAAGAGCTTCAGAGCCTCTGCCTCGACGTTGAACTGATCAAGAACGACGCGCGGGTGAGCTGACCGCATGGCATTCGAGGCAGAATGGCGTTCGGCACGCTTCGCTAAGGAGGAATGGGGTTGGACAGTATCTTAGAACTCTTCGAAAAGCCGAAGGCACCCATCGATTTTGACAGTATCCGTATTCGTATTGCCTCGCCGGCCAAGATCCGTGAATGGTCCCATGGGGAAGTGAAGAAACCCGAGACCATCAATTACCGGACGTTTAAGCCGGAACGCGATGGACTCTTCTGCGCCAAGATCTTCGGGCCGACGAAAGATTGGGAGTGTAATTGCGGTAAGTATAAGCGTATGAAGCACCGCGGCATCGTGTGCGAGAAGTGTGGCGTCGAGGTGATCCAATCCAAAGTGCGCCGCGAGCGGCTTGGGCATATCGAATTGGCCTGCCCGGTGTCTCATGTGTGGTTTTTCAAAGGGTTACCGAGCCGCATCGGAAACTTGCTGGACATGTCTCTGCGTGAGCTTGAACAGATCCTCTATTTTGAAAAGTATGTCGTCATCGACCGTGGCGATACGCCCATCCCAGAAAAGGAGCTGTTGAGCGAAGACAAATACCGCGAGTATCGCAAGGAATATAGCGATCGCTTCAAGGCCGGGATGGGGGCTGAGGCCATCCGGGAGATGTTACAGCATATCGATATCGAGCAGTTGGCCGCACAGCTGAAAGTCGAGGTCGCCGACGCCACTTCGACCCAGCGCAAGAAAAAATTGGCCAAGAGGCTACGCTTGGTCGAAGCGTTCCGCAAATCGGGCAACCGACCGGAATGGATGATCCTCGAAGTGGTGCCGGTGATTCCGCCAGAATTGCGGCCGCTCGTGCCGCTTGACGGTGGGCGTTTCGCCACCTCTGACCTGAACGATCTCTACCGCCGGGTGATCAACCGCAACAACCGCTTGGTGCGGCTGCAGGAGCTGAAGGCGCCCGAGATTATCATCCGCAACGAAAAGCGCATGCTCCAGGAAGCGGTCGATGCGCTCTTCGATAATGGGCGGCGCGGGAGGCCTCTGCGCGGGCCGAACAAGCGGCCCTTGAAATCCCTGAGCGACATGCTGAAAGGGAAGCAAGGACGCTTCCGCCAAAATCTGTTAGGCAAACGCGTCGACTACTCGGGACGCTCGGTCATCGTCGTGGGGCCAGAGCTGAAGATGCATCAATGCGGCCTCCCAAAGAAGATGGCCATCGAACTGTTCAAGCCCTTTATCTACCACAAGCTGGAGGAGAAGGGCTACGTGGCGACCCTGAAGAGTGCCAAACGGATGGTTGAGAAGGAACGACCAGAGGTGTGGGATGTCTTGGATGAAATCATCCGCGAATATCCCGTGCTGCTCAACCGCGCCCCTACGCTGCACCGTTTGGGGATTCAGGCCTTCGAGCCCGTCCTGGTGGAAGGCAAGGCCATCAAGATCCATCCGCTGGTCTGTGCGGCCTTCAACGCCGATTTCGACGGGGACCAGATGGCGGTGCATATTCCACTCTCGATTGAGGCCCAGACCGAAGCCCGAGCCCTGATGTTGTCGACGAACAACATCCTCTCGCCGGCCCACGGCAAGCCTTTGACGATTCCCAGCCAGGACATGGTCTTGGGGTGCTACTACCTGACCAAAGTGCGGGGGGACGCGCTGGGTGAAGGGCGCATCTTTGCTAATCTCAATGAGGTACGTATCGCCTATGATCAAGAGGTTGTAGCCCTCCAGGCTCGGATCAAAGTGCGCCTGAATGGCGAACTGATGGACACCACGGTCGGCCGGGTGTTGTTCTACGAGATCGTGCCTAAAGAGCTGTCCTTCGCCAGTGTCAACCGCCAGATGGATAAGCGTGCTCTCTCCGATCTGGTGGGTGACTGCTATCTGCGCTCTGGACAGGATGGGGCCGTGGAATTCCTGGAGAACCTCAAACAGATCGGCTTCACCTATGCCACGCGCTCCGGTATGTCCATTTCGATCGACGATATGCGCGTACCTCAACTCAAAGAGGAATTGGTTGAAAAGGCGCGCAATGAAGTTATCGAGGTCGAGAAGCAGTATCGCGACGGCTTGATCACCAAGGGTGAGCGCTACAATAAGATCATCGACATCTGGGCCCATGTCACGGAGCAGGTCTCGGATGAGATGTTCCGCGAAATGGAGGCTGAGGATGAGCGTTTGATGCGGGGTGAATCGGCCGATAGCGCCCAGTTCAACCCTATTTTCATGATGGCCGACTCAGGCGCCCGCGGGGGTATTCAGCAGATTCGCCAATTAGCTGGCATGCGTGGCTTGATGGCAAAGCCTTCGGGAGAGATCATCGAGACGCCGGTGACCTCCAATTTCCGGGAAGGTTTGACCGTGCTGCAATACTTCATCTCCACCCACGGCGCCCGCAAGGGCTTGGCTGACACCGCGCTGAAGACCGCCAACTCGGGATACTTGACACGTCGCCTCGTCGATGTCGCCCAAGATGTCATTGTGTTCGAAAGCGACTGCGGGACCCTGGACGGCATTGATGTGACGGCATTAATCGAGGGGGGTGAGATCATCGAGCCCCTGGTCGACCGCATCGTCGGTCGTTTTGCCGCAGAGGATGTCTCTGATCCATTCACCGGCGAGGTCTTAGTGCCGGCGAACACGGAAATCGATGAGGATGTCGCCCAACGCATTGAGGACCGCGGTATCGAGCGGGTTAAGGTCCGCTCCTTGCTCACCTGCGAAAGCCGTGAAGGCGTATGTGCGATGTGTTATGGGCGCAACCTGGCCACCGGCCAGCTCGTGGAAATGGGTGAGGCCATCGGCATCATCGCTGCCCAATCGATCGGTGAGCCTGGAACCCAGCTCACCATGCGAACGTTCCATATCGGTGGGACAGCCAGTCGCGTCGTCGAGCAAACGACCCAGCTCGCCAAGAAATCGGGGATTGTGCGATTCTCCAGCCTGCGCACCGTGGTGAATAAGAGTGGCGATATCGTGGTGATGAACCGCAATGGGAGCGTCATTATCCTCGATGACCAGGGACGCGAACGCGAGCGGTATCCAGTGGTCTATGGGGCCAGGATCAAGGTGAAGGACGGCCAGCAGGTCGCCGCTGGCGAGACGATTGTGGAGTGGGATCCCTACACCATCTCCATCCTCACGGAAGTCAGCGGCAAGTCAGCCTTGGCGGACATCGTGGAAGGTTTCACGATGAAGGAAGAGGTCGATGAGGTGACAGGTCTGGCGCGGAAAGTGATCGTCGAACATCACGATGAGGGCCGTCAACCCAATGTCACGATCCGCGATGACGACGGGAAGGTGATCGGTCGCTATATCCTGCCGGCTGGGGCGCATCTCTCCGTGAACGATGGCGATCTGGTGGCGGCGGGCGATGTCGTCGCCAAGATCCCGCGCGAAACGACCAAAACGAAGGATATCACGGGCGGTCTGCCGCGGGTGGCCGAACTGTTCGAAGCCCGGAAGCCCAAAGAGCAGGCCGTGATTTCCGAGATCGACGGCGTGGTCAAATTTGGCGGTTTCCAAAAGGGGGCGCGTAAAGTCCTGGTGGTGGCCGATGACGGCGAGGAGCGCGAGTACCTCATCCCCCGCGGCAAGCATGTGTACGTCCATGAGGGGGATCGCGTCAGAGCTGGCGAACCGCTGATGGATGGCGCCGTGAATCCGCATGACATCTTGGACGTGCTGGGCCCCAAAGCTGTGCAGCGCTACCTCGTGAACGAAGTGCAGGAAGTCTACCGCTTACAGGGCGTGACGATCAACGATAAGCATATCGAGGCGATCGTGCGCCAGATGATGCGCCGCCTGGTCATCGAGGAGCCCGGTGACACAGATCTTCTGGTGGGCGAACAGGTGGCGAAAGAACTACTGGTGGAGAAGAACGAGGAGGTTAAGCGCAACGGCGGTCAGGAGGCGCGAGGCAAGGCCATCCTGCTCGGCATCACGAAGGCCTCACTGAGTACAGACAGCTTCATTTCCGCCGCGTCCTTCCAGGAAACCACTCGGGTACTCACGCAAGCGGCCGTCGGCGGCCTGGTCGATCGCCTGAAAGGCTTAAAAGAAAACGTCATCATGGGCAAATTGATCCCTGCAGGGACCGGGGCTAAATCATACCGCAGCGTGCAACTTGCCAGCACGGGGCCCAGTAATGGCGATGCGAATGGGCACGACGTCAGTAGCACTGCGGTGACCGCGTATCCTGATGAATTGGACGAGATGGACGGGGAGGAATAAGCTATAATGCCGACGATCAGCCAGTTGGTCCGGAAGGGACGACGGAAGCTCCGCACGCGTACGAGCAGCCCCGCGTTGCAGCGGAATCCTCAAAAGCGTGGAGTGTGTGTGCGGGTATACACCACGACACCCAAGAAACCGAATTCCGCCCTGCGGAAGGTGGCGCGTGTGCGTCTCACCAACGGCATTGAGGTGACTACGTACATCCCGGGTGTGGGGCATAATTTACAGGAACATGCCATCGTCCTCATCCGTGGTGGCCGTGTGAAGGACCTCCCGGGTGTGCGGTATCATGTCATCCGCGGCTCCCTTGACACGGCAGGCGTGCAAAACCGTCGCCAGAGCCGACCCAAATACGGCGCCAAGCGTCCGAAGTAGGGGGGACTCACCTGATGGCACGACGGCGTGTCGCGGCGAAACGGGAGGCCTTACCAGATCCCAAGTTTCATGACACGTTAGTGACCAAATTCATTAACGTGTTGATGCTCTGTGGGAAGAAGAGTATTGCTGAGCAGATTTTCTACGGCGCCCTTGACCAGGTGGGTGAACGTAGTAAACAAGAACCCCTGACGATATTCAAGCGGGCTATGGACAATGTCAAACCAGTACTCGAAGTCAAATCCAGGCGCGTCGGCGGGTCCACCTATCAGGTGCCGGTCGAAGTGCGCCCTGAGCGGCGACAGGCGCTCAGCGCCCGTTGGATTGTGCAGGCGGCCAAATCCCGTAGCGAACGTACCATGCAGGGGCGACTGGCGGGGGAGCTCTTGGACGCTTCCAACAATACAGGCATCTCGATCAAAAAAAAGGAAGATACCCATAAGATGGCAGAGGCCAATAAGGCTTTTGCCCATTATCGGTGGTAACATCGAGGTGAATGCTCTTGGTACAAGAACAGCCATTGATGAAAATTCGTAACATTGGCATCATCGCCCATATCGATGCCGGGAAAACCACGACCACGGAGCGCATTCTTTATTACACCGGGCGTGCCCACCGCATGGGCGAAGTCCATGAGGGATCGGCCACGATGGATTGGATGCCGCAAGAGCAGGAGCGCGGCATCACGATCACGTCGGCGGCGACCACCTGTTTTTGGCTAGGGCATCAAATTAACATCATTGACACCCCCGGTCATGTGGACTTCACCGCCGAGGTTGAGCGCTCT
>Ga0184646_1332054_pt1 | contig 13845 bp, 12 predicted proteins | sample PLM1_100_FD_136041 | JGI IMG/M metagenome (GOLD analysis project Ga0184646, IMG submission 136041) | Metatranscriptome of groundwater sediment microbial communities from an aquifer in East River, Colorado, USA - PLM1_100 (Metagenome... | ecosystem: Environmental > Terrestrial > Soil > Riparian... | reverse complement strand
CCTTTGTCGAAAAGCGTCCTCCCCAGTTCAAGGGGCGCTCATGTTAGCCATCACTCCTTTCACACACCCTATTGAGGCTGAGCTCGCGGTGCCGGGCTCGAAATCCCTCTCCAACCGCGCCCTCGTGATCGCTAGCCTGGCCGAGGGGGCAAGCCTGCTCACGAATGTGCTGCATAGCGATGACACGGGTTATATGATGACTCACCTCCGCGGCCTCGGCGTCGCGCTGCAGCCTTCTGACGATCAGATCAAGGTTGAGGGAACAGCAGGGCGCTTCTCACCTGTGCACGCGTCGTTCTTCTGTGGCAATGCCGGCACCACGGTGCGCTTCCTCACCGCGATCTGTGCGCTGGTGCCGGGGACGCAGACAATTACCGGAGACAAGCGCATGCAGACCCGGCCGATCCAGGATCTCGTCGAGGCGCTGGCGGGGCTGGGGGCTGATGTGCAGGCGATGGATGGCTGCCCCCCCGTGACGACGGGTTCAGCCGTGCTGCGCGGCGGACATGTGCAGGTGCAAGCGCATCGGAGTAGTCAATATCTGTCTGGCTTGTTGATGATTGCGCCCTATGCGGAACAGCCAGTGACGCTGGAAGTCACCAGCGAGATGGTCTCCCAGTCATATATCGACCTCACGTTGGACGTCATGGCAGCCTTCGGCGTCACAGTGGACCGTCCGCAGCCTCAGGTGTTCAGCGTCCCCAGCGGACGGTATCGAGGGCGAGCATTTGCCATCGAAGGGGATGCGACATCGGCCGGGTACTGGTGGGCTCTGGCGGCGTTGACCGGCAGTCGCATCCGTGTTGGCAACGTGGATGCGGGATCCCATCAGGGCGATATCGAGTTGCTGCCCATCCTTGAACGCATGGGCTGCGACGTCGCGCACGACCACGGCATCAGCGTGCAAGGACCTCCCCGCCTGAGGAGCCCGGGAGTTGTCGATATGAATCGGCTGCCTGATGGGGTGATGACGTTGGCCGTCCTCGCTGCAGTAGCGCAGGGGGAGACGCGTATCGTCAACGTGGCCAATTTGCGGATCAAAGAGAGCAACCGTCTGGCCGCACTCGTGAACGAATTAGGTCGAGTAGGAATCCTGGCCGAGGAGTTACCCGATGGGTTGCGTATTCAGGGTGGGAAGCCGCGTGGCGCGGACATCGAGACCTATGCCGATCATCGCATGGCAATGAGCTTCGCCATCCTCGGCGCGCGCGTGCCAGGCATCGGCATCCGGGGTCCGGAGTGTGTGTCCAAGAGTTACCCAACTTTTTTCGAGGTGTTACGCGCCCTGAGTCCGGCCAGCGTGGCTCGATGACCTCAGGGTTCCCCCTTATCCTGACCTTCCCCCGCCAGGGGGGAAGGGGGATTACCCCTCTCCCAGTGCCGCTTCGCGCTTATCCTGGCGCCTATACCCGCCTGGCGGGGGGCGGAAATGTGGGTCATCATCAGCTCGGCGGGAGAGGGAAAATAGCGCTGTGAACTTCATCCTGACGGGCCTGCGAGGCACCGGCAAAACCAGTATCGGTCGGCGCCTGGCGCCGGCGCTCCGGCGTCCGTTCTTCGACACCGACCAGCTCATTGAAGGGCACATAGGCGAGCCGATCGGGCCGTATGTCGGCAGGTTGGGCTGGGAGGCGTTCCGTGAAGTCGAGTATCAAGTGATGTGCCAGATGGCGCGGCTGGTGGATGCCGTGATCAGCACCGGCGGCGGGGCCCTGACCTATGAGCGGAACATCGCGGTGCTCAAGCCTACGGGAGTGATTATCTTACTGGCCGCCGAGCCGCTGACGCTGGCCCGACGTCTGCAACGGAGCTATGCACGGCCTCCCTTGACCACCGAGGACAGCGTCGAGGCGGAGGTACGCGCCCTATGGACCAGGCGCGAACCCCTCTATCGCCAGGTCAGTGATGTGGTGTTGCGTGTCGATGACGAGACAGGTGACGAAGAGGCCGACTTGCACACAAAAGTCGTCGCTTTACTCGACCTTCTCCGTCCGTTCCTTGGCGAGGACCCGCCGCACACGTGCCGTGAGCTCCGGCCGCAACACTCCAGATAACCATGACTCGGGCAGGTGTCCAAGTGCAGTCTGCGCGGGAGGTACTCAACATGAAAACCACCAGCCAATTGCGTCAACTGCTGCGTCAGCCCGGCATCGTCGTAGCCCCCGGCGCCTATGACTGTTTCACGGCGAAATTGATCGAACAGGAAGGATTTCCAGCGGTGTATATGACCGGTGCCGGCACCGCCATTAGCCGTATCGGCAAGCCGGATTTGGGATTTGCCACCCTCAGCGAGATGGTCGCCAACGCCGCGGCCATGGCTGCAACGGTGTCGATTCCGCTCATTGCCGATGCCGACACGGGTTATGGCGGAGCGCTCAACGTCTATCGCACCGTGCGGGAGTATGAGCGGGCCGGCGTGGCTGCCCTGCATATTGAAGACCAGGTCTTCCCCAAACGGTGTGGCCATCTGGATGGCAAGCAGGTGGTGCCGAGCGGCGAGATGGTTACCAAGATCCAAGCCGCCGTCGAGGCGCGCACGGATGATGACTTTGTGATCATCGCGCGCACAGACGCACTGGCCGTGACCGGCATCGATGATACCTTGCGGCGATGCTACGCCTATGCCGAAGCCGGCGCCGATGTGCTGTTCGTCGAAGCCTTGCGGACTCCGGAAGAGATCACGCGTCTGGTGGGAGAGGTACAGGTCCCCCTCCTCTATAATTTCGTCGAGCATGGGAAATCTCCTCTGTTGCCGGTCTCCGAGCTGCAGCGCCTGGGGTTTAAAATCGTCATCTTCCCGGGCAGTATCCTGCTTGCCGTGGGCCAATTGGTCCGCCAGATTTTAGGTGAGATCAAGCAACATGGGACTACGGCAGCGCTCCTCGACCGCATGGGGAATGTCGTCGAGTTGTTTGAGGTCATGGGGCTCTCGGAGATGTTGGCCCTGGATGCCCGCGTTTCCAGCCCCACATCAAGCGTCACGGAAGGGCAGCCATGACGCGTCCAGAATACGAGCGACTCCTGACGCCGGCGTACCGGGTGACGATCGATCACCAATCCGATCCTGACCTCCTCGAAGAGGAACTCCACGAGCTGCGTCAAAGTCTGCGTCAGGCAAAAAGCGGCTTCGAGCGTCAGGTGGTGGTGACGAAAATGCAGTATATTCATGATCGCCTGGCGCAGTTGGCTGCCGAGGAACAGGAGGAAGAGTCTTGAGGGCACTGAGCTGCAGCAGAATGACAGGCCTGCCAAAGGGGCTCAGACATTGACAGGGGCGCGAAATCTCTCGTAAGATGAATGGAGGGACGACTGCAGGGTGCGATATTGACAGCGCGCCATGTACACGAGCAGGGATTCTCGTAAACGATTGTGAAACCGCCATTCGGAGCCTGTGAGGATCGGAGATGAAAGTCTTACGTATCATACCTGAAAAATGTACCGGATGCATGCGATGTGAGCTCGCCTGTTCGTACGTGCAAACAGGCACCTTTCAGCCCTCCAAGTCAGTCATTCGTGTGTCCCCGCTGGAAATGCACACGAGTTATTCGCCCTATACCTGCCTTCAGTGTGACGAGGCCTGGTGTATGACGGCCTGTCCGGTGGAGGCCATCACGATCTCAGCGGCGGGGGCCAAGATCGTCATGGACGATCAGTGCGTTGGCTGCAAGCTCTGCGCCATCGCCTGTCCCTATGGCACCATTTTCTACAATCCTGACACCAACAAGGCGATCAAATGCCATCTCTGCGATGGCCAGCCGGCCTGTGCCGAGGCCTGTCCCACCGCGGCGATCGAGTACGTCGAAGCCGAAACGGTCGATTGGCTGGGTGATTTCGCCGCGGGACGCGCACAAACCGAGCTGGCTGGGTTAGTCGCGGTCAAATAGGGGGCCGTATGGCGTCGAAACGACATGTGATTGTTGGAGCGGGAACTGGTGGATTAAACGCCATCACGACCATACGTGAGATCGATCATGGTGCCTCGGAGGTCGTGCTGGTGTCGGTCGAGCGCCCCTATTCGCGCATGGTCTTGCCTTACTATCTGGCGCGCGATATCACGGAGTCGCATGTGTTCACGGCGAATCCCTCGCGCCTGGCGCAATTGAAGGTGACGCCACACATCGGCCGACGAGCTGCGAGCCTCGACACCAAGGCCAACAAGCTCACGTTGGACAATGATACGGTCATCGAGTACGACGACCTGCTGATCGCGACCGGCTCATCGCCGGTGCGAGCGCCTGTGCCTGGGGCCGATAGCCCGGGCGTGCATAGCTTCTGGACCCTGGATCAGGCCCGTGATGTGCTCAAAGGTATTACGCCGGGAAGCTCTGTGGCAATGGTGGGGGCCGGGTTCATCGCCTTCACGATCCTCAACAGCATTGTGAAGCTCGGGGCCAAGCTGCACATCGTCGAGATTGCGTCACAGATCCTGCCACGCATGGTCGACCAGACGGGGGCGGAGATCGTTGAGAGTTGGTTAACGCGTCATGGGGTGGAAGTGCGGACTGGCGCGCACTTACAGTCCATCGAGGCCGCGAATGGCCGCAAGCGCTTGCGCTTCCAGGAGTCCAGCGATCTGGAGGCCGATGTGGTGATCATGGCCACGGGCATCCGGCCGAACCTCGAATGGCTCGAGGGGTCTGGGGTAGAGGTGAATCGAGGCATCCTTGTGGATGATCATCTACGCTCCAGCGTGCCGAATGTCTATGCCGCTGGAGATGTGGCTGAGGGACGAGATTTCGTCACCGGCGAGCGCGCAGTGCACGCCATTGAACCCACCGCGATGGAGCATGGACGCATCGTCGGAGCGAATATGGCTGGTCGGTCATTAGCGTACCGTGGCATCTTGCTGATGAATATCGTCGCGGTGCAGCATCTGGATATTGCCAGCTTCGGAGCCTGGGACAGCGGCTCGGCCGAGGTCTTCACGGCGCTCAAGGCTGAACGCCCGGCCTACCGAAAACTGTTGTGGCAGGCGGACCGGCTCGTTGGCGCAGTGATCCTCGGGGTCTCCAGTGACATCTGGACCACGAACGATGTGGGTATGTTGAAGGGCCTTGTACAGTCGGGTGGCGGTTTGGGGGCTTTCAAAGAGGTCCTGCACCGCAATCCCTTCGATATCAAGAAGGCGTATCTGGCCTCACGCACAACGGCTCAACTGCTGCCACAGACGATTCTCGGGAGTCCGTCGGTGCCGGCGGGGCGAGTGGCGGTGTGAGCGCTCCTCACGTCAACCGCTATGCTGCTCGCCGTCAGGGGTGGTCCTGCAGGGCCGTGCTGACGTCAATGTGAGACGCTAGAGCGGGTTCATTCACATACAGGGATGGAGGGAGAATCCGTGGAGACGAGTCTACCCGGCGGCTACGCTGGCAAAATTCTGCGCGTCGATTTAACTAATGAACGGATGTGGACGCAACCCCTGACGCCGCAGGAATACCGTGAGTATCTGGGGGGCGTCGGTATTGGCGCCAAGATCCTGTACGAAGAAGTCCCGCCGGAGGTGCACTGGGATCATCCGGACAACCGCCTGATTTTGGCCACTGGCCCTCTCGCCGGGCTGCCGGTGTGGGGCACGGGCGGTTTGACCGTGGTGACGCGCGGCGCCTTGACCGATGGCGCCACTTCGACCCAAGCCAATGGCTTCTTCGGCGCCAATCTGAAATACAGCGGCTATGACGCCATCGTCTTTCAAGGACAGGCCAAGCGCTGGGTGTATCTCTACATCAATGACGATGTTGTGGAATTGCGCGACGCCTCGCATCTGCTCGGCAAGGACACCTGGGAGATGCAGGATGCGTTGTCGGCCGAGCATGGGCTCAGTGGCCACCAGATGAGTGTCTACGGCATCGGTCCGGCTGGTGAGAAGCTGGTGCGCTTTGCCATGATCGCCGGGGATTATGGCCATGTCGCCAGCAAGAACGGCGTCGGCGCGGTCATGGGCAAGAAGCAGGTCAAAGCTGTGTGCATCATCCGTGGCTCGAAAGGCTTGCGAGCGGCTGACGTGCGCGGTCTGTACCAGGCGGCTGACGATATCGCTTATGAGCTGAAGACCGATCCCTCGACCCGGTCGCTCTACGAATATGGGACATTGCCAGGTGTGGTGAACCTGCTGGGGCTCGGAGCGCTCCCCATCAAGAATTACACGACGAACCTGAAGCCTGAAGGGGTGGACATGTCCCTTTGGGAGGCTCCGGCCCTGCGTCATGGCTTTGACCATCGTGGGCATCAATGTAGTGCCTGCGGCATGCACCACTGCCATATGCAGGTCATCCCGTCCGGGCCGCACAAGGGGCAGATCGTCGATGAGCCGGAATACGAGGGCTGGTCGGGAGCCGGTTGGGCCCTTGGCATCACCGACCGGGTGGCGGCCTCCTGGCTCAACACCCAGGTCGACCGCGCGGGGGTCGATGTCAATGAGTTCGGCTGGCTGATCGGCTGGGTCATGGAATGTATGGAGAAGGGGTATATCACCAAAGACCAGCTCGGCGGGCTCGAGGTGCCTTGGGGGGACGCCGAGGCGGCGAACCAGTTGCTGCAACTCATTGCCCAGCGACAGCATCTTGGCGACCTCCTCGCCGAGGGGGTGAAACGGGCCTCGGAGACGCTTGGCGGTCCCGCGGCCGAATGCGCCATCTATACCATGAAGGGGGCGTCGCCGCGTGGACATGACCATCGGGGCCGCTGGGAGGAGATGCTGGATACCTGCACCGGCAGCACCGGTACTCTTGAGGCCGGGGCGGCCGTCAAGCCACAAGAGCTTGGATTGCCGGCACGCATCAACCCTTTTGATCCCGATGCGGTGGCCAAAATGGTGGGGCAACTGCAGGGGCGGCGCCATTTCGAGGATTCGCTGGGGGCCTGTATTTTTACCACGCGGACGACGATTGAGAACCTCTGTCGGGCGGTCAATGCGGCCACCGGCTGGGACTACACGCTGGGCGAGGCGTTGCGTTTTGGGCGGCGGACAGCAGCCCTCTTACGCGCCTTCAATCTCCGCTGCGGCATCGGCCCCGAGTTAGAAAAACCGTCACGCCGGTATGGCTCTGTTCCTGTCGACGGACCAGCCGCCGGCATTGCGGTTGAACCTCACTGGGAGCACATGCTCGATGTGTGGTATGAGACGGTCGGTTACGACCGCAGGACCGGACGTCCCAAGCCCGAGCTGTTGCGTGAGCTCGGTCTCGAGCATGTCATTGCCGACCTGTGGGGCAAGGAGGTAGCCAGTCATGCCGTCTGAAACGGTGCGGGAAGCGCTAGGGCAAGAACATGCCTCAGCGCAGGGTGAGCTCCACGTACAGGTGGAGACAGTGGCCTGGGTGACGCGCTTCGTCGGCGGCAATGGCAGCGCTCGGGTGAGCTTCGATCTGGCCATTCAACCGGGCGACACCGTGCGGAAAACGTTGCATCAGTTGAGTGCTCGTTTCCCACAGCTGCAATACGCTCTGTGGGATCCGGAATCGGGGGAACTGGGGGAGCATATCGAAGTCGTGGTGAATGGCGCCATCCTGGGTGTCCGCCATGGCCTCGACAGTGAGCTCCATGACGGCGATCGTATTTTGCTATTTGGGCAGTATATGGGTGGGTAGTAGGTCTCCTTTTATCCCCTTCCCCTTGAGGGGGGAGGGCGAGGGTGGGGGTGAGCACTGCCCAGAGGCAGAGGGAGAACGATCAGCGGGTGCAGGTGGAGCATACTCAGCAGATGAAGGGGACTAAAAGGCGGTTACGACCGATACCACAGGAGTACGACGATATCGTTCTTACGCGTTTCCTGGTTATAGAAGACGTGTGTTTCCGTATGGGTAACGACGATAGCCGGATACTCGGCAAGCCAAGCATTAATAGCCTGTTCGATCTCGACTAAGCCGCTGGGTGATCCTGCGAGAGGGCGAGTGAAGAGCTTGACCTGGGTGGGCATGCAGCGTACTCCCTCCGAACCCCCATCCTCGCTGGCGTGAGCGAGACTGCAGAGTATAGGCCAGCTCAGCTGGGGAGGCGTTCGTTCAGATCAAAACTCCCCGGCAGCGGCTAACAACCAGCTCCGTGTCGCGCCTGCATAACCGCGGGTTAAATCGCAGGCTCGTGGCCTGATGCGCCTTCATCTAGTCCAGCGCGTGGAAGCTCACGGAAAGGCTTGATTGGGGGAAGCATACGCCTCCACGGAGCCTCTGCATCTGTCCGCTGGCCAGTCGTCGCCGCATGCCTCTCGACCTGCGACGAGGCCGGCGGCGTCTGATGAGACACAAGGGTCGGCACCTCCGGTTCGGTGACCGATACCTCCTCCACAGGGCTCCGAACCGGTTCTCTTCCCGTTTGCTCGGTGGTGAGGGCCAGACGTCGCAGCCACCAGAACCGACCACGACGCCGAGCAGGTTGCCAGGAGGGTGGAGACGAAAGGGGTTTGAGACCACTGCCATGGTCATCTGCGGGAGCATCCACGGCGGGAGTATCCACGACCGCGGCCTCGGATAAGCCGTTCGTTTCGATGGTGGCGGCTGCCATGGCGGGCTCAAGCGTGGTGTCCTGCGCCACCGCTTCTTCCTCCAGTGCCTCGTCGGGGGTGAGGCCCACAGTTGCAGGCTCCTCCAGCACCTCCTCCGTTTCCTGGAGCGGTTCGAAGTCGGCGATGTCGACCCGCTCAATCAACTTCAGCTCGGCCTCCAGCACCTCCTCCTCGGCAGGGGTCAGTTCTTTCTTGTCGAACACCAGGTTATACAAGGAGCCTGTGAGCTGAGCGTCCCCCTCGACGAGAATGCGGATGCTGTATTCCTGTTCGACGCGGAGCAGGCGGTCGCGTTTATCATTGAGCAGATAGTTGGCCACCTCGAGGGGCACCTTGGCTTTGGCGGCGAGGAGATTCCCCTTCACGGCCGCCGCCTGGATCTTGCGTAAGACGGTGAGCCCTAGTGATTCGCGCGACCGAATCAATCCCTGCCCCTTGCAATGAGGACAGGGCAGAGAGGTCTCATCCTGTAGGGCGGGCTTCAGGCGTTGCCGGGAGACTTCAAGCAGGCCAAACTTCGAGATGCGGGACATCTCGGTGCGTGCCTTATCGCGTTTGAGGGCATTCTTCAGCCCACGCTCGACTTCTTGAATATGCTTGCGGTCCCGCATATCGATAAAATCAATGACAACCAGCCCGCCGAGGTCGCGCAGGCGGAGTTGTCGGGCGATTTCTTCCCCTGCCTCCATGTTGGTCTTGAAGGCCGTTTCTTCCATCCCCCGCTCCTGCGTGGAGCGGCCTGAGTTGACATCGATCGAGACCATAGCCTCGGTGCGCTCGATGACGATCGAGCCGCCGGATTTCAGAGCGATCTTATCTTCAAAGATCGCCTCGATTTGATCCTCGAGCTGATATTTCGAGAAAATAGGCCGCTTTTCGCGGTACAACTTGATGCGATTCACGTACCGCGGCATGATGGCTTGCAGAAACTCGCGGGCGCGCCTGAACACCTCGCGGTCATCCGCCAAGATCTCGCCGATGTCGGGCGTGAAGTAGTCGCGAATAGAACGGATGACGAGATCTCGTTCCTGATAGACCACCGAGGGAGCGGGGAGCTCTTTGGCCTGGGTGAGAATGGTCTCCCAGAGTTTCAACAAATACGCCATATCCCGCTGCAGTTCTTGCTTCGTGCGATCAAGGCCAGCGGTGCGGATGATCACGCCGGTGCCGGGAGGCGGAGCGAGTTGGGCAACAAGCTCTTTGAGCTCACGACGTTGCGCCTCGTCTTCGATCTTGCGCGATACCCGCGTCGCATCGACCCCTGGCATTAACACCAGATAGCGCCCCGGCAGGGAAATGTAGGTACTGAGGGCGGCACCCTTGGTGCCGATTTCATCCTTGACGACATGGATGAGCAGCTCTTGATTGCGTTTGAGCACATCGTGGATGCGCACCCGGCCGCCACGTTTGGCGAGCTCGGGGTCCGCATATGAGGTGGGATGGACCTCACCTAGCGGTAGGAAGCCGGCGCGTTTGCCCCCGTAATCGACGAAGGCAGCCTGCAAACCGGCCTCGACTTTCACGACAACGCCCTTATAAATGTTCCCCTTGATTTGTTCCTTATGAGTGGTTTCGATGTCGAACTCTTCGAGAAGCCCATCAGCGACAATCGCTACGCGACTCTCTTCGGAGTCCTCCGCGTTAATCAGCATTTTCCTGATCATAAATCCTCGACGACGAACTATTGGAGGGGGTTGATGAGGGGGCAATGCGTTGTTGGAGCCCTCCGCCCCAGAACGCATCTGCGAGGGCCTGGCCAGCACAGGGCTGGAAACCATAGGTTGCCTGTCAGTATAGTCAGTCGGCGCTCATATTGCAAGCAGATCTCCACAGGCTGGCCGCTGCTGACGGCCGCTCGCAGGGGACTGTGCTCTGAAAGTCTCTACAGCCAGGGATGTAGGCGAAGCTCATGATAGTGGAAAGAGACGGGAAAGGGAAGAAATTTTCCGTTGACAAGCCGCAGGTGATTTGATATTGTCCGCCGCGTTGTTTTGGCGCAGAGCTGCCTCTCAGACGATCGGCCGTGAAGGGAGTACTAGGGCATGTACAAGCGAATCTTTGTCCCCGTCGACAACTCCGAGCACTCAAATCGGTGTGTCGATCTCGGAGTTGCATGGGCCAGGGCCTTCGGTGCCACACTGATCGGAAGTCATGTCTACGCCGCCAAGATGCATGACTACCGCTTCAAGCAGATGGAATACACGCTGCCCGAGGAGTACCAGGATGAAAAAGAGCTGGAGCGGCAGCGCAAGATCCATGACTCGTTGATCACCATGGGCCTGCAACTGATTTCGGACTCCTATCTCGATGTCCTGGAGCACCGTGCGGCAGATGACGGCATCCCCTTCGAGCGACGGACGTACGACGGACGAACCTTTCAGCCGCTTGTCGATGATATCCACAGCGGCCAGTATGATCTGGTGATCATCGGCGCCCTGGGCATGGGCGCCGTGAAGGATAGCCTGATTGGCAGTGTCTGCGAGCGTGTGGTGCGCCGCGTCAACACCGATACGCTGGTGGTCAAAGATGTGCGCCCGTGGGATGAACAGCAAAGTGGCAGCATCGTGGTCGGCATCGACGGTAGCCCGCAATCCTTTGCCGCCCTCAAAGCCGCCATGGCGATCGGCAAAGCGTTTCGTCGCCCCATCGAGGCGGTGGCGGTCTATGACCCCTACCTGCATTATTCGATGTTTAATAGCATTGTCGGGGTACTATCTCAGCAAGCCGCCAAGATCTTTCGCTTCAAAGAGCAGGAGCAGCTGCACGAGGAGATCATCGATACAGGACTGGCGCGTATTTACCAGTCACATCTGGAAATCGCCAAGAAGGTGGCTGGCGAGGATGGGGTGGAGCTGAAAATTACGCTGCACGCTGGAAAAGCGTTCGAGAAGCTGCTGGATCACCTCCGGAAAGTACGGCCGTGGATGCTGATCGTCGGGAAAATCGGCGTCCACAGCGATGATTCCATGGATATCGGTGGTAATGCCGAGAACCTCCTACGTATGGCCCCGTGCCACGTCATGTTGGTCAGCGGCAAATACGTTCCACCGCTCGATGTCAAGGCCGAGGAAAGTATTAATTGGACCAAAGAAGCCTTGCAGCGTATGGAGCGGGTTCCCGCTTTTGTGCGCGGTATCGCCAGGACGGCTGTGTTGCGGCATGCGATTGAGAAAGGGCATTCGATCATCAGTTCCTCGGTGATTGATGAGGTGATGGCCATCTTTATGCCACAGAAGACGGCGGCGATGGCGGAATCGGTGGCTGAACAACTCGCCCTGCAGAAGCTGCAGGCCGAGGCGACGACAACGTTCATCTGCGAAGTGTGTGGGTATGTGGCTAAAGACACCGAGCCGGTGAAATGTCCAGTCTGCAGCGGGGGGAGCGAGCGTTTTGTGCGCCTTGATCCCGAAACCGTTGAGGCCATGGTGGCCGAAGAGGGTGGGATCGAGGACGAGGCGACGTTCGACGGTTTGACGCTCAAATGGACACTTGATGCCAAAGAAGAGCTCCGACGGGTGCCGGTAGCGTATATGCGGCGACGCGCCAAGGCGCGTATCGAAAAGACGGCCCGTGTACGTCAGCTCTCGACTATTACACGCGACTTCGTGCTGCCCATCGTCAGCGAAAGTATCGTCGAGGCTGAGGCTATCGGTGCCTCCCCTGTAGGTGGCCGCTCACCGCAGGGCAACGGCAGCCAGGGAAAGACCTCCACAGCCAACGTCCCCATGGCGGAGGCGACACCGTCTGTATCAACGGTGCAGTTGGGTGATTTTGAATGGACGCAGGCAGCCATCAACCGGTTGCATCGGGTCCCTGAAGGTTTCATGCGCGACATCACCCAAACCAAGATTGAGGAATATGCCCGCGAGCATCAAGTGCAGGTGATCACGCTCGAGGTCGCTGAGCAAGGAATTGACGTCGGCCGCCAGATGATGGCAGAGATGATCGCCGGATACTCGCAGGCGAAGAAAGAAGGAAACGGACCTCAGGCGGCCATAGTGCCTGCAGAGCCCGTCACATCCTCTGTCCTCAATGAAGTACCAAGTGTGCAGGGGAGCCATCCTTAAGTGCAGCGGGAGGGGTGGACACAGATCAAGCGGATGTGCGAATGCGGTGAGCTGTGCTAGCATTGCAGATGCGACGGTAGACTTGGGCTCCTATTGAGGTTGTGCCAACCGTAGAGCTACCCGTAGAGACGACATTGACGCCTGTGAACGCGCATGTGGGTTCGACTGTGAAAACCGGGTTGAGACACTGATGTAAATCGTGCGGAAGCAGATGCGGGTGTAGAGCCAGCAGGCTCATATTGAACTGTTGCCATGACTATTGACCTCAGCTCCAGACGAGAGTGGTGACGATCGCAGACTGGGTGCAGAGCCGACCTTGCCGATTGTGGAAGATGGTATGGAGCCGAAATCGCCGACTGGCCAGTGACTCCTGAGAGACTCAAGCAGATGTTCCTGTTCTTATGGGGCAGACAATAACCGTATGATCCGTGATCATCCCTCCCCGCCTCTCAGGCGGAGCAACAACCCTTGCTTCCCCCATCCTCACCTTCCCCCGCCAGGGGGGAAGGGACACAACCCCTGCCCCAGTGGCTCTTAGAGCTTAACCTGGCGCCTATGGGCAGAGGGGGGCGGAATTGGGTATCTGCAAGGACTTGTCAGGTCAGATCTGATCGGCGCGGAGGGCCATGACGTCACGGGCTGACAAATTTCGCCAAGCCGCCATGGCCTATGTGGGCGTTGGCATACTGGTCATCGCCCTGACGCTGGTGGCGGGGACTTCTCCGCAACGGGGAACGCCCCCATTGATTGGCCTTCTGATCGGCGTCGTGTTTGTCGCCATCTTTGGGATGATCATCTACTCGTACGCATGGGTAACACGGCGCTGGGCACTGCGTGCAATCGCGATCTTGACCGGCATCTTTGTGGTGACCAACACTCTACGGACGCTGCAGTATGTTATCAACTTCTTGGGGTATCGCCTCGAAATCAGCTTCAAGACCTTCGATCTCGCCATTCATCCCAGCGCGTTTTCCCTCCCGATTGTCTTCCTCATCTGTGCCCTGCTGATGGCTTTCATCACCTATATGCTGGCGCGTGCGGCATGGGATCTGTAAACACGAAAGGACGACCGGCCGGTCGCCCCTCGCATGTCCATTCCCAATCATCGCTTCTGGGGGACGATTCGCATGACCACCCGCGATCAGGTACCCCAGCTCCCGCTATCCGACAAACGTCGCCTTGGCGGCCTGTAGCATCTTGAGCGGATTCTTCGTCGAATCGAGCACAGACGTCGGCTCATAGCCACAGTGCACCATGCAATCGGCGCAGCGTGGGTCCCGG
>Ga0184646_1020687_pt1 | contig 14011 bp, 20 predicted proteins | sample PLM1_100_FD_136041 | JGI IMG/M metagenome (GOLD analysis project Ga0184646, IMG submission 136041) | Metatranscriptome of groundwater sediment microbial communities from an aquifer in East River, Colorado, USA - PLM1_100 (Metagenome... | ecosystem: Environmental > Terrestrial > Soil > Riparian... | reverse complement strand
GTGCGCCATGCGCACGAAAAGAAGCGGGCGGCACGGCAGACATGCGCACAGCGCACGCTACCCCGACTCGTGTACCAATGTCCTGTGGCTCGATTTAGTAAGAATTGCCCAGGGTAGGGGTGGGCGCTTCTGACGAGATGGAGAGCGACAGAGAAGATCTCATTTCAGACTTCTTGCTGCTTTATGATCTCGTAACCGAGAAGGAGGAGAAACCTTCGTGGCAGCTTCGACTACCCACGATCATCCTGCTTCATGGTTGATCCTCCTCATCAACGCTGTCGAGTGGTATCATGGAACCCAGGATCGTCGTGAGAGCGGTGGCAATAGTGCCGCAATCAAACCCTAAACTCAGGAGATATCGGCTAAGTTTTTGACGCTCATACATGGAGCGAGGAGTGCCTGCGACGCGCAAACGTTTGCGGAGAGCTTGTGTGGCTAAAGCAACCGGGTCGAATTCAGCATAGACGATATTCAAGACTTCCTCAAGCAATTCCGCGTCGATCCCACGCCGTTGTATCTCCCACGCTAAGCGTCGGCGGCCGAGAGGCTTCTCTTGAAGACGGTAACGCGCCCAGTCAAAGGCAAACTTGCGATCGTTGAGATAGCCCTCATTGACGAGTTGGTGAAGGACCTGCTCTATGTCGCTGGTCGTATGTCCATGCTGCCGAAGCCTATCGTGCAGTTCACGTGCGGTGCGGCTCCGGGAGGCAAGTAGGCGGTATGCCTCCCTTTTAGCACGGCTAATAGCAGCTTCGCGGTCATTCATGGCTATAGCTCGTCTAAGGACTTTTCCTTTCGGCTACCTGACACTTCTTTCGCGGGAGGTGACTCCTCAGGGGGAATGCGCACTAACCCAAGCGCCTGTCGTAATTGGGTATCAAGTCCAGCTGTTAAAGCAGGGTTATCCTTCATATATTTCTTGGCATTCTCGCGGCCTTGGCCGATGCGCTCGTCATGATAAGAGTACCAGGCGCCACTCTTGGTAATCAGCCCTTTGTCGGCAGATAAGTCCAAGAGGTCCCCTTCGCGTGAAATCCCCTCTCCATACATAATGTCAAACTCGGCCTGCCGAAAAGGGGGAGCCACCTTGTTCTTCACGACTTTGACGCGAACCCGACTACCGGTGACTTCTTCTCCCTCCTTCACTTGGTTAATACGACGGATATCAAGCCGCACAGAGGCATAAAACTTCAAGGCGTTGCCACCAGTCGTGGTCTCGGGGTTCCCCACGAACATGCCGATTTTTTGGCGAATTTGATTCAAGAAGATCATCGCCGTTTTCGACTTGCTGATGATTCCAGTGAGTTTCCGCAGAGCTTGTGACATCAGGCGTGCCTGCAAGCCCATCTGGGGATCACCCATCTCGCCATCGAGCTCCGCTTTAGGCACTAGAGCAGCCACGGAGTCAATCACCACGACATCAACCGCCCCACTTCGAACGAGCGTTTCGGCAATTTCGAGGGCCTGCTCCCCCGTATCTGGCTGCGAGATTAGTAATTCAGCGGTCTTGACACCGAGCTTCTGCGCATAGGTCGGGTCAAGCGCATGCTCTGCGTCGATAAAGGCAGCCATGCCCCCGGACTTCTGCGCCTCAGCGATGACATGGAGAGCAATGGTGGTCTTACCCGAGGCCTCTGGGCCATAGATCTCGGTGACACGGCCGCGGGGAATGCCTCCAATGCCGAGTGCGGCATCAAGCGAGATCGATCCTGTCGAGATAGCAGAGACGTCAAATGCGGTATGTTCAGCTCCCAACCGCATGATCGCCCCCTTCCCAAACTGGCGCTCGATCTGAGAAAGCGCCAGACTGATGGCCTTTTCCTTACTCTCTTTCAATCCTTCCACTTTTGGCTCCTTCGTGGGGAATGATCCCGCTGCGAGGATTGATCAACACATTTCATGGCTGAGTCCATCTATCCAACCGAATTCCTGTCCGATGAGACCAAAGCCGCAGCTTTGATCAACGAGTAACGTGCCCCCATTGGATGAAGTTGACTTTCAAGTAGTTCCAGATGATTCACTTCGAAATGGCCTATCTCATCATCACGATGCCTATTCATACACGTGCGAAATTCTCTGGGATGCTTCACCTGTTTCAGCCGAGCCAATGTGAGGTGCGGATTATAGGGACGCTCGTCATATGGAAAGCCCTGCAGGGCTAAATTTCCCTCCAGCTCCCTCTGAAGCGGTCCCAAGATCCCCATCCCATCCTCAAGGCCTACCCACAGCACCCGTGGATGCGACTCATTTGGAAACACGCCGACGCCCCTTAACGTCACTGGAAAAGGGCGATACCGTTGCACGATCTCGGTTATGGAAGCTGCGATGGACTGAATGCACGCAGATTGGACCTCACCTAGGAATTTTAGGGTCACATGAAAGCCAGCTTCCCGTACCCACGTCGCATCCAGGGAAATTTGACGAAACTCCTGCTGCAAAGTCACCAGTTTGGCCTTTAGCTGTGTCGGGAGGGGAATCGCCACAAACACTCGCATGGGCGGCGTTTCCTTGCTATATGCGAGGTAGCCATCTACCTCTTGAGGATTTGCTATCACAAGTTCATTATACTTGGTTTCAACGACAGTTGGGGAAGGAAATGACGGTGTGATACGAGCTAGTGGCCCACGATTCAGGCTTGTGGGTCATAATCATAGTGGCGTAACGCGTCGTACAACAGTTCCAAGGCCTTCAGGGCCGATTGTCGCTGGATTTCTGTACGTTCCCCAGGGAGGACTCCTTCCCACCACAGAGTGACATGCGGTAAAGCAAGGACCACATAGGTGAGTCCTATGGGCTTCTGGCTTCGCCCCAGCCGCGGACCTGTGAGTCCCGTGACTGCCAGTCCTACCTCTACCTGACTGAGGCGCTGGACATTAGTGGCCATGACGAAGGCCGTTTGCAGGCTGACAGCCCCATAGCATTTGAGAACGCTCTCTGGAACCGCCAGTAGCGTTTCCTTCGCTTGGTTGCTATAAGCCACGACACTACGGTCAAAATAGGTCGAACTTCCGGGCACAGATGTCAGCAGATAGCCAATAAATCCCCCTGTTGAGGTTTCAGCGAGGGCGATACGCCAGTTTTTCGCTGACAGCATGAGGCCAACCTCTACTTCGACTGGCGCGATCCCTGCGGTTGTGTCGTCACTCACCGGACATTCTCTCTCACGTCAGGAACAATCGAATAACGATCCGTTCTCCTAGCGACCGCGACATTGAATAATTGAAGCCGCCGTTTCCCGCGCCCAACGGTCAGCATCCAGAATAACGCCGATATCTCCATCATTTAGAGGCTTGGCATCGTGCCGGTGGAGTGTTTCTTCGATGATTATGGGAATATCGTTAAAGTGAATCTTTTCGTTGAGAAATGCTTCTACCGTCGTTTCATTCGCCGCGTTGAGGACTGCAGGTACGGTCCCGCTGGCTTTGATGGCTTCGAAGCCCAGTTGTAAGCAGGGAAATCGTCTGAGGTCAGGAGGCTCGAAGGTGAGCGTGCCTATCTGCGCAAGGTTCAATTGAGGTAAGGTGTTCGGTAAGCGAGCAGGATAATTGAGTGCGTAAGAGATCGGGATGCGCATATCGGGGATCCCGAGTTGGGCGATCATCGAACCATCGACAAACTCCACCAGGGAGTGCACGATGCTTTGCGGATGTACGACTACATCGAGTTGGTCGGCACTCACCTCAAAGAGCCAGCGCGCTTCAATCACTTCCAGAGCTTTGTTCATCAAGGTGGCCGAATCGATGGTGATCTTTCGACCCATTCGCCAATTAGGATGCTGCAAGGCAGCGTGTACAGTGATTTCGTTAAACTTTTCCCAGGGTAATGTCCGAAATGGTCCTCCCGAGGCCGTCAAGATCAAGCGGCGCACGTCCACATGCCTCTGGCCGGCCAGAGCCTGGAAGATGGCATTATGCTCACTGTCGACCGGGAGAAGCTGCACCCGACCTTTCGCCTCGCGCATCACTACTTCGCCGGCCATCACCAGGGGCTCCTTATTGGCAATCGCCACATCCTTGCCGGCGCGAATGGCTGCCAGCGTCGGCGAAAGCCCGGCCCCCCCTACAATGGCGGAGACCACAAGGTCTACCTCGGCCAAGCTCGCGATGGTACTGGCCCCGTGAACGCCCTCGAAGATCTCGATCGCCAGATCCGTGGTGCGCTCACGGAGCTCTTTGGCGCGTTGCAGGTCAAAGACAGAAACGTACGGTGGGTGGAAGCATCGGATTTGCTGTTCTAGGAGGTCGATATTGCTGCCAGCAGCCAGTCCCACAACGGTAAACTTCTCCGTATGTTGTTGGACGATATCCAAGGTGTTGACCCCAATGGAACCGGTTGAACCCAGAATCGCCAACCTCTTTCTCATAGCATGGCTCCCGTTGTCTCCTCGCCGAGTCGTTTGCCCCGTCGACGTGTTATCCACAGTCACAGTCGCCGCTCTCTGTCCCTATGATGAGAGCCCCTGTCCTGTTCCATAGAGGACATAGTAATACAATACAGGCGCGCCGAACAAGATACCATCGACCTTATCTAAAATGCCACCATGTCCAGGGATCAATACGCCGGAATCCTTGATCCCTACGCCACGTTTGAGGAGTGATTCACTCAAGTCCCCCAGCTGTCCCAGGACCGCCAATAGACCACCGATGGCCAATGATTGGGTAAGAGTCCAGTGCCCCAGTAGCCAAAATCCTCCCAACGCTGCACCACACAGGCTCCCGAATAGCCCCCCGATGGCGCCCTCAATCGTCTTGCGAGGACTGATGATCGGCGCCAGCTTGTGCCGTCCCATGTAATTTCCCACATACATGGCGACGGCATCACCCAGCCACACGACACCAAAGATGTAGAAGACATAAGACGCCCCTTCGGACAGCAGACGTAGCAGGATCACATAGCTGAGCAGCCAGCCGACGTAGAGCACCCCGAGCCATGTGAAGGCTGCGCTTTGCACTGAGATGGAGAGATCCTGTGGCGCGAACAGGCCGGTCATCAGGGTCAGAATCACCATGGTCGCAACCACCGCCTGCGTGACTTCTCCTCCCAGGTAGAACGCTAAAGGCAGGACCAACCCGAAAGCTACCCCTAACCATTGCCAGCAGGGCAGTCCTTTGGCCGCGATCATGCGATAGAACTCGACCAAGCCCAGGCCGATGATAATGGTCAGGAGAAGGAGGAAATGGATGGACGAGCCATAGCGCACAAGGAAGATGAGGGGTGGGAGAATACAGAGGGCGCTAATGAGGCGTTTCAAAAGGCACTCCTAACGACGGAGTAGCTGTTCATGGGTTAATCCGAAGCGTCGCTCGCGCTGCTGATACTCGACAATCGAGCCCAGCAAGTCATTTCCCCGAAAGTCTGGCCATAGGACTTCTGTGAAGTACAACTCGGTGTAGGAAGTCTGCCAGAGGAGAAAGTTGCTCAGCCGCAATTCGCCCCCTGTCCGGATCAGCAGGTCGGGGTCAGGAAGCCCGGCCGTGTACAGATAGTTCCCAAAGGTCGCCGGGGTAATATCCTCCAGGGCCAATGCTCCATTGCGGACGGCCAGGGCCATGCATTTCGCCGCTTCAACAATTTCTACCCGAGACCCATAGCTCAAGGCGAGAGTGAAGATCATCCCGTCGTTGTCCTTGGTCTCGAACACTGTCTCGTGGAGCAAATTTTGGATGGCATCCGGCAAATCCACCGTACGACCAATGGTGTTGAAACGAATATTCTCGCGCACCATCCGTTTGAGCTCTTTGCGCAGATATATTCTCAAGATGGTCATGAGCATGCGAATTTCCCTTGGCGGCCGGGACCAATTCTCTGTTGAAAGGGCATAGAGGGTGAGGTACGGGATGCCAAGTCGGCGCGCGGTGGTGACGATCTCATCGACCGAGTCACCCCGGCTCGATGACCAGCATTGCGGGGGAGCATACGCCGCTGGGCCCAACGGCCATTGCCATCCATGACGATGGCAATGTGACGAGGGAGTCTCCCTTTATCGATTCTCAGGAGCAGATCCGGGTCGAGCATCTATGGAGCTCCCTCTCGCGTGGCTCTCGACGCTGACCCATCACCGCAGGCGTTCTGGACTGTATATGAAGATTGATAGGAGGGCGGAGAGAGTCTCATGGTGACACCGGAGGTTAAACCTCCATCACCTCTTTCTCCTTTTGGGCTGACACTTGTTCAGCCATGGCAATGTATCGATCGGTCAGTTTTTGGACCTGATCTTGGGCACGACGTAATTCATCCTCAGAGATCTTCTTGTCCTTCTCCAGAATCTTGAGCTCGTCATTGCCGTCGCGGCGGACGTTTCGAATCGCCACCTTGCAATCCTCTCCCAGCTTTTTCACCAGACGGACCAACTGCTTGCGGCGTTCTTCTGTTAACGGCGGGATAGGAATCTTGATGACCCGACCATCGCTGGCAGGTGTGAGTCCCAGGTCAGATTTGAGGATAGCTTTCTCAACTTCGCTCATGACCGAGCTGTCCCATGGCTGAATCGTGATAAGCCGGCTTTCGGGAACTGATAAGGTAGCCACCTGGTTGAGCGGCGTTGGCACGCCATAATACTGCACGATAATGCCATCGAGGATGGACAGCGATGCACGTCCTGTACGGATGCTGTTGAGTTCTTTCCGGAAGGTCTCGATCGAGGCCTTCATTTTCTTATCGAGATCCGTGTGTACCTTTTGGGTCCAGCCATCCTGAGCCATCTTCAACCCCCTTGCACGACCGTTCCTAATGACTCGCCGATCAGGACACGTTTGATGTTGCCCTTCTCTGTCAGATTGAAGACGATGATCGGCAGCTTATTGTCCATGCAGAGAGAGATTGCCGTCGAATCCATAACCTTCAAACCCTGTTGCAGCACCTCCAGATACGTCAGCTGTGAAAACATGACTGCATCCTTGTCAAGCATCGGATCGGCGTTGTAGACACCGTCGACTTTTGTCGCCTTCAGAATCACCTCAGCCCCAATTTCGACTGCACGTAGCGAGGCGGTGGTATCGGTCGTGAAAAAAGGGTTACCGTTGCCCCCCGCAAAGATCACAACACGTCCTTTTTCAAGGTGCCTGATAGCTCGACGGCGAATATAAGGCTCCGCGACCTGATGCATTTCAATGGCCGTCTGCAGACGAGTCATCACGCCTTCTTTTTCGAGGGCCCCTTGGAGGGCAAGACCGTTCATCACCGTGGCCAGCATCCCCATGTAGTCCGCGGTAACCCGGTCCACACCGTAGTTCGCCGCAGTGGCGCCGCGAAAAATGTTCCCGCCGCCGATGACGACCGCGGTTTCGACACCGAGGTTATGGATTTCTTTGATCTCTTGGGCGATATCCTGTAACACCTGTGGATCAATACCGAACCCTTGGTCCCCGATCAGGGCCTCTCCGCTGAGTTTCAGTAGTATCCGCTTATACCGCAGCATGAGGAATTATAGTCCTCACATTGATGGGGGAAGGTCTCTTAGCGGTGGAGTACTGGTTTTCAGGCGCTTTCCTCCCAACAGCCGCTATTGACCCCCGAGTTGATACCGTTGAAATCTCCGCACGACGATATTTTCGCCAAGCTTGGCGAGCACACCCGCCACGAGCTGGCTCACGCTCTGATCTGGATCTTTAACGAAGGGTTGTTCGAGTAAGCATATCTCTTGAAAGAACTTCTCCAACTTGCCCTGGACAATGCGCTCGACAATCTTCTCGGGTTTCCCACCCTCCTTGGCTTGGACCTCGTAGATATTCTTCTCGCGGGCGATGACATCTTCTGGAACATCTTCGCGTCGGAGGTAGAGGGGGTTCGAAGCCGCCACATGCATGGCGAGATCCTTCACAAGCGTCTGGAATTCCTCGGTCCGCGCCACAAAGTCGCTCTCGCAGTTGACCTCCACGAGGACACCGATTTTTCCGCCGGGATGGATATAGGATCCGATCACCCCCTCAGAAGCGGTTCGACTCGTACGTTTTACGGCATCCGACAAGCCTTTCTGCCGTAAGTAATCGATGGCCCGCTCGATGTCTCCCCCGACTTCAGACAGAGCCTTCTTGCAGTCCATCATGCCGGCGCCAGTTTTCTCTCGCAGTTCTTTCACCCTCTCTGCCGGAATTGCCATGCTGTCGCCCCTTCTCTTTCCAAGGTCGCGCTGCGCCGGCGCTATGCCGTCCGTTTCGCCTGTGGGCAGTGGTCATGCAAGGGAACTCGCCCGATCAAACTTCCAGACCACAAGACAGGGGGCTCGAGCCTTCGCGAACGTTACCTCTAGGATGCGGCTGGCGAAACGCCTGCGGAGCTATCGTCCGACGTACGCTTCCATCGTCCAAAGTCGCACATCGCGCGCATCTCAGCGCTTCGAAAATTGAAAGCGTTTCCGGGCTCCTGGCTGACCGTACTTCTTGCGTTCCTTAGCCCGCGCATCCCTCGTCAGGAAGCCGGCACGTTTGAGCCGATCGCGCAGTCCCGCGTTATAGTCCAGCAACGCTTTTGAGATGCCGTGACGCAAGGCCTCTGCTTGGGCCGAAATCCCTCCGCCGGCCAGTGTCGCAAAGACGTCAAATCTCGCTGTCTGCTCTGTGACTTCGAAGGGCTGCATGACCACTAAGCGCGACGTTTCACGGGGAAAATATTCTTCGAAAGCGCGACCGTTCACCGCAATAGTGCCGCTTCCAGCGTTTAGCCACACCCGTGCCACGGCGGTTTTACGTTTTCCTGTGGCATACCAGCGTTGGGTATTCTCTCGGACGGCCATTCTCTCTCCTCTTCGCTGCCGCATAGGCTAGGGTCACCGGAGGGCCCTGCGCCGCCGGTTATTTGTCCTGGAACGGTTCAGGGCATTGCGCCTGGTGTGGATGATTGACTCCCCCATACACCTTCAATTTCTTAAACATGGCCCGTCCCAGCTTGTTCTTCGGGAGCATCCCCTTGACGGCAATTTCGATGACCCGCTCTGGCTTCTGAGCCAACAGCTTACCCGCCAAAATCGACTTGAATCCCCCTGGATATCCCGAGTGCCGGGCATAGAACTTGTCTTCCAGTTTATTGCCGGTGAGACGAATCTTGCTGGCATTTACCACAATGACATGGTCCCCTGTATCCATATGTGGGGTATAAATGGGTTTGTGCTTGCCTCGGAGCAGGATGGCTATCTGGCTCGCCACTCGCCCGAGAACCTTGCCGTCGGCGTCGATGAGGTACCAGCGGCGTTGGATGTCAGCTTTCGTCGCGCTAAAGGTCTTCATGCGTTTCCCCACCCCCCTGTCCACATGACCAGCGTCGCCATAGCATTATTTTCTGGCCTTGCCCACCGTCCAGGCCTCCCTTAGCCTACGACAAGCCCAACTTCAGAGGGCCTCCCCATTCATGGAAGCAAGTGTGTCATAGAGGACAGGGGGTGATTAGGCAAAGTCGCTCGCCGTCTGAAAGGCATTTTTGATAATCTCCATACGCGGTTCAGCGGAGCCCACCTCAATGGTGACGACATCAAAGCGGCACACATCATGTTGCCTCCCAGCGCGGCTCATAAACACTTGCGAGGCTTTGATCAGATGGCGCTGTTTCGCCGCTGTCACCGCCATAGCCGGAGGCCCGAAGGTTTGAGAACGGCGGGTCTTGACCTCGATGAAAACCAACATGTCCCCATCACGTGCGATCAGATCGATTTCACCAAACCGGCAGCGAAAATTGCGCTCCAAAATACGATATCCTTGCTCCCGCAAATATCTGACGGCAGCGTCCTCACCTGCTCTGCCAAGTGTGCGTTGGTGTTCGGACATGTTGGTCAACTTCTTACATCACGCCACGGAATGTGCGACGATGGATAGCACTGGGGCCACGTTGGCGGATGGCCTGCAGATGAGCTGCGGTGCCATAGCCTTTGTGCTGCGCAAAGCCATAGCCAGGATATTGCTGTTCCATCGCGTCCATCAGGCGGTCACGCGTGACCTTCGCGACGATTGAAGCGGCGGCAATCGATCCCACAGTCTGATCCCCGCCCACGAAGGCCTGCTGGGTTACGGGCAGCGGCACCTTCTCAAGGCCATCGACGAGGAGATACTCGATGTCCTGGGAGGCATGTTGCACGGCTGCCATCATGGCCTTTAGGGTTCCCTGCCGAATGTTGACCTGATCGATCACCTCTGCCCCAACGATGCCAACCCCAATAGACGCCGCCAAGGACTGGATCTGCGCGTAAAGCACCTCGCGGACTTCTCGCCGCAAACGCTTCGAATCATCGACTCGCGGAATCTCCGTATACGGGGGCAACACAACGGCTGCAGCCACGACTGGTCCTGCCAGCGCGCCACGTCCTGCCTCATCAATCCCGGCAATAGAGCGATACCCTCGATCCCATAAATCTTTCTCAACGCCCCACGTGACCGTGCTGATGCCGCGCATCAGCCTATCCTAACGGCTGGCAGATGAACCTTTGCGGCGATGATCATAAAGCCCTCTCAGGAGGGTCTTCGTTCACGAATGCGCGCCGCTCGACCCTTCTTGCTGCGCAGATAATAGAGTTTAGCACGCCGCACGCGCCCCTCGCGCAGGACATCGATCTTGTCGACCATCGGCGAGTGTAAAGGGAAAATGCGTTCTACCCCGGTCCCATAGGAAATTTTGCGCACCGTGAAGGTCTCGCGAGCCGATCCACCTTTGCGGGCGATCACCACTCCTTCAAACATCTGGATACGTTCTTTCTCACCCTCGACCACTCGCACGTGGACGCGTACAGTATCTCCCGCCTTGAACAGCGGGATGCTGGTTTTACGGCCTTCTTCTTCGAACAATTGCAGAACGTTCATGGCATATCCTTTGGCTCAGCGCAGGTGGCCTGTGGTATTCCTTGTAGGTCGGCGAGCAGGGCTCGATCTTCCCTCGTCAACACCGCACGCTCGAGTAGGTCGGGACGACGTTCGAAGGTCCGCCGGAGGGCCTCACGACGGCGCCACCGTTTGATCTGCTGATGATCCCCCGACAGCAACACAGTAGGTACTTCTTGGCCGCGAAATTCCCTGGGCCGCGTATATTGTGCCGCATCCAGCAAGGCTTCGGTAAAGGAGTCATCCTCGGCCGAGGCCTCATTGCCTAACACTCCTGGAACCAAGCGCATAATAGCATCCATCATGACCAGGGCAGCCAGCTCTCCCCCCGTCAGGACGTAATCACCGATGGACAATTCCTCATCGACATAGGCTCGTACTCTTTCATCCACTCCTCCATACCGTCCGCACACGAAGAGCAAGGCTTCCTGGCGGGCCAGCTCTCGCGCCCGCTGCTGCGTGAAGAGCGTTCCTTGTGGACAGGTGAGGACAGCATGCAAGCCTGGCTCATCATCTCGCAGCGCCTCCAGTCCGCGCACGAATGGCTCCGGTTTCATGATCATCCCCGGCCCACCCCCATAGGGGTCATCGTCGGTGGAGCGGTGCCGGTCGCAGGTGAATTGACGCAAATCATGCACGCCAATACGCACCAAGGACTTCTCCTGCGCCCGTTTCAGAATGCTTTCCTGCAGTGGCGAGGCGAATATTTCCGGGAAAATCGTCAAGACGTGGATGCGCAACATCGTCACAGCAACCCAGGAATCATCCGGATGTGTATGCACCCCCGCGCTTCATCCACCGCGGCGATGACATCGCGAATGAAGGGAAGAAGGAGCTCGCGCTCCCCTTCTCGTACCACCAGCACCTCATTGCTCCCCGTGGGGAAAAACTCCACCACCTGCCCGAGATACTCCCCTTCGAGCGTATAGACCCGCAGTCCTTCGAGGTCGAACCAGTAAAACTCACCGTCGGCTGGGGGGGGCAGTCCTGCACGTGGCGCAAATAGGTCAACGCCAACGAACGACTGTGCAGTCTCCCGGGAAGAGATGCCCGCTAATTGGAGCAGCAAGCGTTCACCAGCCTCTCGAACACGCTGGACACCGTACTGTTGCAGCCCCCCATCCTCCTGCAAGATAGCGACTTCGCCCACGCGACCATAGTACGTCCGATCGGGAAGGTACGGCGCCACCAGCATTTCGCCCGCCACCCCATGCGCGTGCACAACCCGGCCAATAGGCACCAGACGGCGATCTGCATCGTTTGTAGAGCCGTTACTCCAAGATTTCCAGGACCGCACGTTTCTTCAACTTTGTTGCCGCAGCGTTGACGATAGTCCGCATGGCTCTTGCCGTACGACCTTGCCTGCCGATCACCTTCCCCAAGTCTGCCTCGGCCACTTTCAGCTCGAGAACTGTCGTCTTCTCTCCCTCGACCTCCCGCACCTCTACTTCATCCGGCTTGTCGACAAGGGCTTGAGCCATGAAGCGTACCAGCTCCTTCATACCGACATCCTCCGCCGTGGGCCGTGCGCGGCGTCATTGATCGAGGGAAGATGGATCACGCAGAGGCGACTTTCTGCCAGATGCCGACACGGGCGAGGAGTGACCGAACGGTTTCGGTGGGTTGAGCCCCCCATCTCAGCCACTGCTGAATGCGCTCCTCATTCATGGTGATCGCAGGCGGATCAACTAACGGGTTGTAGTGACCGACTGTTTCGATGAATCGGCCCTCGCGGGGAGCGCGGGAATCCGCGATGACGACACGATAAATAGGCTTTTTCTTGGCACCGACGCGACGTAATCTTATCTTAACAGCCACCGTCCACCTCCGATTTTCCCCTTCTTGCCTCCCTGCATGAATCGTTTCATCAGTTTGCGAGTCTCCGTGAATTGTTTGAGGAGACGGTTGACATCTTGAATCTGCGTGCCACTGCCCTGCGCGATACGCCGACGCCGGCTGCCGTCAAGGATCGAGGGATTTTGGCGCTCTGTAGGAGTCATCGAATTGATGATGGCTTCGATGCGGACAAATTCCTTCTCGTCAACCTGGAGGTTTTTTACGCCCCCCACCCCTGGCAGCATCGCCAGAATTTGATCGAGTGAGCCCATGCTGCGCACCTGCTGTAGCTGCTCTTTGAAATCCGCCAGGGTAAAGGTTTCCTCACGCAGCTTCTTTTCGAGTTCTTTGGCCTTCTCGACGGAGATCGTCTCCTCGGCTTTTTCAATGAGAGAGAGGATATCCCCCATCCCGAGGATGCGAGAAGCAATGCGCTCCGGATGAAAAGGCTCGAGCGCATCGATTTTCTCACCCGTCCCCACGAACTTGATCGGCTTCCCAGTGACCGCCCAGATCGATAACGCTGCCCCTCCCCGCGCATCACCGTCGAGTTTTGTCAGGATGACACCGTCAAGCGCCAATGCATCGTTAAAGCTCTTGGCGACGTTGACGGCATCTTGACCCGTCATGCTGTCGGCGACAAGGAGCGTCTCGTGCGGCGCGATGTCGCGACGGAGCAGGATCAGCTCGTCCATCATCGTCTCATCGATATGGAGCCGACCGGCGGTATCGATGATCCCTACATCATGTCCACGGCTGCGAAGGGTGCGCACGGCATCGCGGCAGATGTCGAGGGGTCTGGCGGCAGGGTTGGTCTCCCATACAGGGACCGATATCTGTTGCCCCAAGATCTGCAGCTGTGTGATGGCCGCTGGTCGATACACATCGGCGGGGATCAGGAAGGGGCGCCGCCCCTCCTTCTGAAGGCGCTTGGCTAATTTGGCCGCTGTCGTGGTTTTGCCCGAGCCTTGCAGGCCGACGAGCATAATGATCGTCGGCGGGACCGAGGCCATCTGCAGTTTGCCTGGCGCTTCCCCCCCCATCAGACTGATGAGTTCCTGGTGCACCACCTTGACGACCTGCTGACCCGGCGTCAAGCTTTGGAGCACGGCGGTACCGACAGCTTTTTCGCGAACGCGCTCGACGAAATCCCTCACCACGCCATAGTTAACGTCGGCCTCCAGAAGCGCCAGGCGCACCTCGCGTAGTGCCTCGCGAATGTTGGCCTCCGTGAGTTTACCCCGGCTGCGCAGCCGGCGAAACACATCTTCCAGCCGTGACGAAAGACTTGTGAACACGACGATCCCCTCGCCTGTACATTGCCACCACGAAGACGACCGGGCCGCTGCGAGGAGTCCAAGTGCACCCCTCTCCGG
>Ga0184646_1005529_pt1 | contig 14451 bp, 13 predicted proteins | sample PLM1_100_FD_136041 | JGI IMG/M metagenome (GOLD analysis project Ga0184646, IMG submission 136041) | Metatranscriptome of groundwater sediment microbial communities from an aquifer in East River, Colorado, USA - PLM1_100 (Metagenome... | ecosystem: Environmental > Terrestrial > Soil > Riparian... | reverse complement strand
CTGGGCGTCTTGGCGCTCTGTTTGTGGGAAAGGCATGAGTTCATGCGTTATGTGGTCGCACGGGTGGCATTTGTGGTGTTTGTGCTCGGCTCCGCTTTTTTTCCTGCCACCGCTGAACCCGTTGCTAGGCTTGGTTAGTATGACCTTCGGGGAAGAGTTGGGACAAACGGTGCTCCTTGCCGGGTATCAACTATCATATGCGGTTGTATCGCTGATTATTCATTTGCTTCTCCTCCTGGCCGCTTATATAATGGTGCTCAGGCTTTTCCGAAGTCGGTTCCGAGGCGCATCTGCTCTGACTTTGCTGGGGGTCGATGGGCGCTTCGAAGAGTAAGGGGGCGCATGGACAGCGAGGAAATCCTCCATCGAACAGCGCGAATCTTGGTGCGACGGGCGCGTTGGGTCCGAGGGCGAGCATTGCTGTTCAATGCCCTGTTTGTCGGCTTATGTTTGTGGGTTGCACTCGCCATTTGGCATCGCTTTGTCCCGTTACCGATCGGCCGGTTGATGGAGGCCGGCTTGGCGCTGATGGGCTTGTCCGTGTTGGGAGCGCTGGTTATGGGGCTGCGGTCGCGAGCAGACCCGATGGGGTTGCTGATCAGCGCCGATCGCACGCTAAAGCTGAAGGAACGGCTCAGCACCGCCTATGAGCTCATCCAGAGCTCCAGTTCCCATCCTCTGCGCTCCATTGTCCTGCAAGAAGCCGCTCGCGTTGCCCGCTCAGTGAATCCATTTCGCGTCGTTCCCACCACTACGCCGCGCACCCTGCGCTGGACTCCTTTCCTCTTGTTGGCGCTCATCTTGGTGCTGATGGTGGATTTCAGTGATGTCCTGCCGACAGCCTTGGTTGGCCGGGATGAACGCGCGAATCCTGAGTTGTTCGAGCAGGGGAAAAAATTGGAGCGCCTGGGTAAACGTCTGGAGACCGAGGCGCGACAGCGCGGGCTGGAGCGTAGCCTTGAGGCCGCACGGCGCATGCAAAATCTTGGGCAGCGCCTGCAGCACGAGAAGGTCAACGAACGGGACGCGATGGCGCGGGTGAATTCATTGAGCGAATACGTGCGGAACCTCGAGGACGAATTGCGCAAAATGTCAGTCCTGGAAGATGTGAGCCTGGGGAAGGTGCGTGAGGTCATGGTGAACCAGGCCAATGTCACCGGTGAAGTACAGCGGCTTTTGGCCATGCTCTCACGTGGGAAGTTATCCGCTGGAGAGCTGCGCCACCTGCAGGAGCGCATGCAAAACCTTCACCAACAGGGGGGGCTCGATGAACGACTCAGCGAAGCCCTGAGCCAGTTACGCGCGGGTGATCTCGAAGGCGCCAGAGAGATCCTGGAGAATTTCCTTCTCCAGGATCAGTTAGCGCAGGATTTCGAGCATCTCAAGCGGGCGGAACGGGCCCTGGAACGAGGGTTTGAGCAGAACCTAGAGATGGGTGACGGGACGGATTTTGACTACCCCAGCGGTGAGGCTGGGGAGTACGGCGATGATGAGATGGAGGGCGATGTTCGGGCGGGGAGTGGTGGGCCCCCAGGGGATTTCGAGGGTGGAGATTATCTGGACGCAGAGGGGACTGGGTCGAATAGCTCGGTGGGCACCGGACGAGGGACTGATAGCGAAACCAGCCGGAGTCGCATCGCGGAGACCAATGCCCCCGCCACGAAGATCACTGGGCAGAGTGGCGAAGGTGGTGTACGTCGGACCTACGTCCGTGCGCTCCCCTTAAAAGCCGACCCTTCGATTCCCTTGGAAGAAGTGATCGCCACCTATCAACGGCGGGCCGAGGAAAGCTTGTTGCGCGAAGAAATCCCCCCCAGGAATCGGGAAATCGTCAAAGCCTATTTTCTCTCCATCGGCCTGGTCGAGGAATCGGGAGGGAGTGAAGGGAAGGATGAGCAGCGCGAACGATGAGGCCCGCGATAAACAGTTGCGCGCACAAGCTGAGGCCGTACGCGAAGATCTCCAACGCTTGATGCGTGAGATCGAGAAGGCCATCGTTGGCCACCGGGAGGTGATCGAGGGCATTCTGATCAGCCTGGTCTGTGGGGGCCATGTGCTTCTGGAGGGGGTGCCGGGACTTGGCAAGACACTCCTGGTCAAAAGCCTGGGGCGCGTCCTGAACCTGCACTTCTCGCGGATCCAGTTTACCCCCGACTTGATGCCGGCGGACATCATCGGGACCAATGTCGTCATGGAGGATGAGTCCGGCCGGAGGCATTTCGAGTTCCAACGAGGACCGATTTTCGCGCAGATTATTCTCGCCGATGAGATTAACCGGGCCACGCCAAAAACGCAGTCTGCCTTGCTGGAGGCCATGCAAGAGCAGAGTGTGACAGTGGCGGGGATCCCCCACCATCTTGCCCCCCCGTTCATCGTGCTGGCCACCCAAAACCCCATCGAAATGGAGGGTACTTACCCGCTACCGGAAGCCCAACTCGATCGCTTTTTCCTGAAGCTCAACGTGACCTATCCGTCGATCCAGCAGTTGGAGGAGATCGTCGACCGGACGACGCAACACGATCACAACGAATTGCGGAACATTGTGGATGGCGCACGCATCGATGCGATGAAAGAGTTCGTGCGCACCGTGCCTGTGGCCGGCCATGTGAAGAATTATGCCGCGCGCCTCGTGTTGGCCACCCATCCCGACTCGCCCTATGCCCCGGATCTGGCCAAGCGCTATGTCTTATACGGCTCCAGTCCTCGCGGCGCGCAAAGTCTGGTGTTGGGGGGCAAGATGAAGGCGCTGCTGGACGGGCGCTACAGTGTAAGCTTTGACGATATTCGCAGCATTGCGGTGCCGAGTTTACGCCACCGCATCATTCTCAACTTCGAAGGGGCCGCCGCTGGCATTGAACAAGCCAACATTGTCGCCGAGGTTTTGGAGAAGACACCCGAGGTCGTGAGGGCATAGCGACGATGGCCCGTCTCCTCTTTGATACGGAATTCCTAAAAAAACTTGAACACTTACGCATAACTTCCAATCGCATCTACCACGGTCAAGGACGTGGTGAGCACTCGACGGTCAAGATCGGCACCAGCCTTGAGTTCTCCGACTATCGCAACTATCAGGTCGGCGACGACTTCCGTTATATCGACTGGAATATTTATAGCCGACTGGACCGGCTCTTCTTAAAGGTCTTCACGGCCGAAGAGGACCTGTCAATTCATATCCTTCTGGATACAAGCCAGTCGATGCAGTTCGGGGAACCCCCCAAGCTTGATTACGCCAAGCGCGTGGCGGCGGCCTTGGGGTATATTGGGTTGACAAATCTTGATCGCGTGGGCATCACCACATTCGCTGCTGGGATACAAGATTCCATGCTACCACGGCGGGGGCGCGACCATTTTTTGGGGCTTCTCGAGTATTGTGAGCGCATCTCCAGTGGGGGTGAGACCGATTTTAGTCGTTCCCTCATGGAATACTCGTTTCGCAGCAGACGCGCTGGCTTGGCCATTGTGATCAGCGATCTGCTCGATCCCAAGGGGTTCGAACGTGGCCTGGAGGCTCTCCGGTTTGCGCGCTACGACGTGTTGTTGCTGCAGATTCTCGATGAGGAGGAAGTGCACCCCGGTTACACGGGACCGGTCAGGCTACGGGACCTTGAAACAAACCAGGAGCAACGCCTGACGATCGATGAATTACTTCTGGCGCGTTACCGTGAGCGGGTGCAGCAATGGTGTAGCCAGATCGAGGATTTCTGCCTCAAAAGCCAGATCGAATATCTGCGCGCCAGCACGCTGATCCCCTTTGAGGACCTCATCTTGAAGTACCTGCGCCACGGGATCCATCTCCAGTAAATGCCTCGCGACGGCAATGATTGACCATCGACTCCCCCCCCAACCTTTGGCGGCAGTCGATAGGATAGCGCCCCATTAGTGGGAGGAACGACATGGGCTGGGCTGCACCATGGGCCTTTGCTCTCTTGATTCTGGTGCCCTTGGTTTTACTTCTCCATAGCCTCCGACTCCGACGGCGTGAGGTGCGCATCTCGACTCTTTATCTGTGGGAGGAATTGCTGCGCGAACGTCGCTCTACCCTTGGCATGAGCCGGCTTCTGCGCAGTCTCTTATTGCTCCTGCAGATCCTCGGTATTGCCGCTCTGGCGTTGGGCCTGGCCGATCCGTTCGCGCGCTTACCCAGCACCAAAGAAGGCGATATCGTGTTGGTGCTGGACGCCAGCGCCAGCATGCGTACGGTCGACAAGGGAGAGGAACGCTTCACGCAGGCCAAGGGATTGGCGGCGGACCTCGTCGACCGCTTGCACGCGAAGAGTGAAATGGCCATCATTTATGCCAACGCACGCCCAACGCTGCGAGTTCCTTTCACTGCCGATCGTTACCTCCTGAAGCAGACGCTGGAAAGTCTAGCCGCCACCGATGAGCCCGGCGATCTGGCCCGGGCGATTCGGCTCGGACGCTCCCTGTTAGGAGGAGAGCGTTCGGGAGAGATCCTGGTCTTGAGTGATGCGGCCGATCCCGCCTTGGCCAATCTGGTCGGACAGGCCGACCACGTGCGCTTGCTCCAGATCACCGGCGGTGAACGAAACGTGGGGATCACCAAATTTGAGGTGCGTCCCCGTCTGAATCGCCCCGCAGAGTATGAGATCCTGGTCAATCTTGCGAATTTCTCACCGCGAGCCGAATCTTTTGATCTGGCGCTGGCGCTCAATCGCAAGACTCTGCGACGGAGTCGGCTTGCCCTGGAACCTGGTGAACGTCAGAGCCTCATTTTCCCATACACTGGGACAGCCAACGGCGTGGCCGAGGCGATTCTCGAACTGACGGACGATCTGAGCGCGGATAACCAGGCGGCCACGGTGATCTCGGATCGGTTGCCCGTATGGATCTTGCTCGTCAGTCGAGGCAATTACTTTCTGGAGAATTTCCTGGCTGGGCATGCCAATGCGTCGGTAAATGTCGTCAACAGTATCAGCCCCTCCTCATTCGACCAACAGGTGCGTGGCAATCATATCGTCATTCTGGATGGTGTCGCGCCGCCACCGCTGCATACGGGGAATTTCTTGTTGATCAACACCATGGCTCCCAATCTACCGATCGCCGTGCAGGGCACAGCCGAAGCGCCGCCCATTATCGACTGGGACACCACCAATCCGCTTCTACGCTCCGTGCAATTACGCGATCTGCAGGTACGCCGCGCCCAGGTGGTGGCTGTCGGTGATGAGGTGAAACCGATCCTCTATGCCAGGGGGTCGCCGATTATTTCAACGCTCGAGACGGGACGCTTGCGAGCGGTGCACCTGGGCTTTGATTTGCTCGATACAGACCTGCCTCTACGCGTCGCATTCCCGATCCTGATGTCGAATATCCTGGAATGGCTCTCGCCTCGGCAGGGGGCGTTTGTGTCCCATCAGGTGCAAGCCGGGGCGCCGTATTTCGTCGACATTGAGGGCATGGCGTCGGAAGTCAACGTTCGGAAGCCCTCTGGTGAGTGGGTGAAGATGCCGGTGACGGAGAATCCGCTCGCCATTCGGGATACCTCGCAGGTGGGAGTCTATACCGTCAGGGCCGGCAAGAGAACGCAACGGTTTGCCGTAAATCTGGTCAGTCAGGGGGAATCCGATATTCTCCCGAAACTCACGGTGCCGACAACAGGGGTAGCACAAGCGGCCAGCCTGTCCACGCAGGAGACGGTCAATCAGCCCTTGTGGCCCTACTTCGTGGTGTTGGCCTTCGTTCTGACGCTGCTGGAGTGGTACTTCTGGTGTCGGACCGGCGCCTGAGAAGGCTCGGTTGAGCCTTCGCCAGCAAAGGTTTGTACCCCCCAGAGGTGATCATGCGGCTGTCTTTGCATATGGGGCCTTGCACCTGAAATGTTCCCAGCGATGAATCTGATCATTACTGCACCGCAATACTTGTTGCTTCTTGGGACGATCCCGCTGATCGTCTGGATATTCTGGCGCTCGACCACCCATCTCTCGCTGCTGCGCCGGGCGCTGGTCCTGACCTTCCGTGTCCTCATGATCGCCCTGGTGGTACTGAGTCTCAGCGGTCTGAGCGTCGAAAATCCAACTGAGCAGGTGAACGTGATGTTCGCCGTTGATGGCTCTGATAGTGTCGGCGAGGAGGGGCGTGCGGCGGGTCTGAGCGTGGTGCAGCGCTCTCTCAGGCAGATGAAGAAGGGGGATCAGGCGGGCTTAATCATCTTCGGCAGGGATGCCTCGGTCGAGCTGGCCCTTCAGCCAGCTCCAGAGATAACCAGAATTGCCTCCACCATTTCGGCCCAAGGCACCGATATCGAGCATGCTATCGAGCTCGCCATGGCACAATTCCCTGCCGAGGGTAAGAAGCGGATCGTGATCCTCAGCGACGGCAACGAAACCCAGGGGAATGCTCATGAAGCCTCTTTGGTGGCGCAATCGCTCGGGGTAGAGCTGTGGAGTGTGCCAATCGGTAGTAATCAGCGTCCTCTGGATGTGCAGCTCGACCGCCTCATGGTGCCTGGGCGAGCGAACATCAGTGAGCCCATGGAAGTCCGGGTCGTGGTCAGTACTCAGCAAGGCACCACGGCTCAAGTCCTGCTCTTTCGTGATCAATCGTTGCTGGATGAGCGAACGGTCGAATTGCACCCCGGCAAGAATGCTTTTGTCTTTCCCGACACGCTCGAAGAGCCAGGCCTGCATCGCTATGAGGCGGTTGTCAATGCTATCGCCGATCCTATCGCCGAGAATAACCGCGGCGTGGCGTTCACCGAGGTGGCGGGGAAGGCGAAGATTTTGATTGTCTATGGAGAGGAAGGGCCGCCGACGGAACTGGCCAGGGCTATGACGGTGCAGGGATTGGCGCCAGAGTTGCGCCGCTGGACCGAACTGCCCACGACCTTGAGCGAGTTTCTCAAGTATGATGCGGTGGTGCTGGACAATGCGCCGGGATTAGGTGTGTCGTTGGCCAAGATGGAGGCCATCGAAAAATATGTCCGGGATGGCGGCGGCGGGCTGATTATGCTGGGTGGTGAGCGTAGCTTTGGTGCTGGTGGGTATTATCGCACCCCAGTGGAACGGGCGCTGCCGGTCAACATGGACGTGCCAGCCAAGATGACCATTCCCAGTCTGGCCCTCATGCTGGTGATTGATAAGTCTGACAGCATGGGGGGCTACATCGGCGATGCCAGTCGTGGAGGACGGCCGGCACAAGGAACCACGAAGCTTGAGCTGGCGAAAATGGCGTCGTTTTCCGCCATCACCATGCTCAACCCTTTTGATCAGGTAGGCCTGGTGGCGTTCAATACTGACACAGAATGGATCTTTCCCCTGACTGAGGCTGGCGACCGCGAACGCATCGGCACCAAACTCTCAGGGCTCAACCATAGTGGCGGCACCGATGTCTACAAAGGGATGGTGGAGGGCTTCCAGGCGCTCTCTCAAGTGAAAGCCATCAAGAAGCATCTCATCCTGCTCTCCGACGGCTTGACGCCCAAAGCCGATTTTGAGGGACTCGTGAGGCAGATGGCAGCGCAGCGGATCACCGTGTCGACCGTGGGGTTGGGGGAAGACGCCGACAAGTGGCTCATGTCGCAGGTGGCCGAGTGGGGCCAGGGACGGTACTATTTCGCCAACGATGCCGAGAGTGTGCCACGCATCTTCACGTCTGAGACCATCCTCGTCGCTCGTACCCTCGTCGAGGAGCACACGTTTCTCCCTGAGGTGCGTCAGGATCACGAACTGCTGCGTGGCATCGAGCTGAACGAGTTACCCCCCTTGCGGGGTTATGTCCTGGCGTACCCCAAACCTGCGGCTGAAGTGCTGCTGGTCAGCGATAAGGCCGATCCTGTGCTGGCTGCCTGGCGCTATGGGTTGGGACGCGCTGTGGCCTTCACCTCCGACCTACGCGGGCGCTGGGGCAAAGCTTGGGTGGAATGGGAGGACTTCAGCAAGTTCGCCGGCCAGTTGGTGCGCTGGACGCAACGGAAGACGCCGCATCAGAACGTCTGGATGAATGTCGCGGTCAGAGATGGCAAGAGCTTTGTCACCGTTGATCTCTATACCGATCGAGAGGAGTTCGTGAATAACGCCTCGTTGGCCGGCACGGTCACCGTCAGTGGCCAACCGAGCACGCCCCTGTCCTTCGAGCAGACTGCGCCAGGACGCTATGAAGGAAGTTTTGACCACGATGGTGTCGGGGAGTACCTGGTGACAGTTTCGGGTCAGGGCAACCGTGGTGAGGCAGTAGGCCCCCATACCACCGCCTTTGCTGTGCCCTATTCGGCGGAATATTCGCCCCGCCCGCCGAATCTTCGTCTGTTGCGGAGACTGGCGGATCTCACAGGTGGCCAGGTGCTGCATGTCGCAGATACCGCCGAGACGCTCGGTGAGCTGTTTCACGTGGCTGGGAATGGGCATAGGCCGCCGCGCAGCTTATGGTACATGCTGATTCTCGCGGCCTTGATGGCATATTTCCTGGATATTGCCGCACGCAAGTTGCCACCAGCCGAGCAGTGGCTGGGGCGTCTGGGGTGGTGGCTGCCCCTCGCCCGGCGTGCCGGGACGAGACGGCAACACATGGCTGCCGCCTCGGGCCGCGATGCCGGCGCTGACGGTATTCCAGGCGGAGACCAGCGTGGTGGGGAAGTGGTCGGGGCCAGGCCACTGGGTGAGCTGTATGTGGCTCGCCTGCGCCGACGTTCGACGGCGGGAGAGTCGCGCCGGCGTTGAGGCGACAATGATAGGGCGGAGAGGCTGCTGAGAGGCATGACAGGGCGACGATGGTAGATTTCGCCTTCACTGAGGCCCAGGAGGAGTTTGCTCGCGTGGTACGAGCCTTTGCCCAACAAGAGCTCGCGCCGAAATATGCCCACTGGGACCGGAGCGGCGAGTTTCCGGCGGAGCAGTGGCGGAAAATGGGGGCGCTCGGCATCACCGGCATCTGTATTCCCGAAGCATACGGCGGACAAGCGGCCGATTGTGTGACGGCCGGCATTGCCGCAGAAGAAGTGGCGCGCGGCGACTTTAACTGTGGCTATGCGCTGATCGAGAATTGTTTAAATGGGGAGATCTTACAGTATGCTCAGGAGACGGTGAAACGCCAGTGGCTGCCGGGGATGGCACGAGGTGACCACATTATGGCGATTGCCGTGACCGAGGCGCGTGGCGGGTCAGATGCCGCAGGGATGGCGACACGAGCCGTACGCCACGGCGACGAGTATATCCTCAGCGGCGAAAAATCGGGCATCAGCCTGCTCATGCCAGCCGCTGGTGTGCTCGTGTTCGCCAAGACCGATAGCGCTGCCGGGGCGCGTGGAGTCAGCACGTTTCTGGTGCCGATGGACGTCCCTGGTGTGAGTCGCACGCCCTTGCGCGATATGGGGGAGCGTGCCATTCAACGGGGGACTCTCTCCCTCGATGACGTCCGCGTCCCACGCGACTCTCTGATTGGCGAGGAAGGCCAGGGCTTTTACCTGGTGATGAAGGCGTTTGACTACAGCCGTGTGATCATCGCCCTGATGTGCATCGGGGCGGCTGAGCAGTCCCTCGAAGAAACCATTCTCTACGTCAAACAGCGCCAAGCCTTCGGCCGAGCGTTGGCGAAGTTCGAGGGCGTCTCCTTTCCCATTGCCGAGCATGCGACCCTGCTTGAAGCCGCCCGTTGGCTCTGTTACCGGACGCTATGGCTGCGCGATCAAGGGCTGCCGCACTCGAAAGAAGCCGCCATGGTCAAGTGGTGGGGGCCAAAAGTCGCCGTCGATGCCATCCACGACTGTCTCCTCCTCCACGGCCATTACGGGTATACACAAGATTTGCCCCTGGAGCAGCGACTGCGGGACGTCATAGGGCTTGAGATCGGTGACGGGACGGCGCAGGTATCGAAGATCGTCATCGCGCGCGAGCTCTTCGGACGCGAATTTCTTCCCTACCGCTGACCTCAGGCGGTAATGACAGATATGGGGGAGAATAACAGCCATGTCGTCAACTGGAGATCACTCATGGACGACTCTCCAATGATCGACGAGGTGACGGCGGAGAGACTTTACTCCGAGCTACAACGGGGCGACCGCCTGTGCATCCTCGATGTGCGCAATGAAGAGGAATTTGCGAGCTGGCGCATCGAAGCACCGCACTCCATTCCTCTCATACATATCCCCTACTTTACCTTTCTGGAGGATGAAGCGGAGTGTCTGGCGCGGGTCCCTCGGGACTGTGACCTCACGGTGGTCTGCGCCAAAGGCGGTTCGTCGGCGTTTGTGGCCAGTGTGCTGGTTCAGCATGGCATTCAGGCGCGCAACCTCCAGGGAGGGATGATCGCCTGGGGAGATTTGCATGTCTCTACCCCTATCCCCAGGCCAGAAGCCTCCGAGGTGACCGTCGTCCAGATCAATCGCGTCGGCAAGCGTTGTCTGTCTTATGCCATTGCTTCCCATGGCCAGGCGCTGATTATCGACCCCTCGCGCCACATCGACCGTTATCGTGCCCTGGCGGAGGCGCAGCACGCCAGATTGATCGGTGTGGTCGACACCCACTTACATGCTGACCATCTTTCGGGTGGGCCGGAGATATCCAGGATCTTCGGGGTTCCCTACTATATTCGCCTCGATGATGCCACGGGAGCAGCGTTCGCCTGTCAATCATTGGTCGATGGCGGTCAGTTGATGCTGGGACCCAGTGTGGTGGAGATCATCGCCATGCATACGCCTGGCCATACACCGGGAAGTACCTCCTTGCTGGTCGATCACAAGTATCTCTTGACCGGCGATACCCTATTCGTCAACGGCATCGGCCGCCCGGATCTGGGGCACAAAGCGGAGGCATGGGCGCAACTGCTGTATCGCACGCTCTTCGAGCGCATGGCCACCTTGCCGGACGATGTGCTGATTTTACCAGCTCACTACGCCAGCGCTGCGGAAATGGGGGCGAATGGTGTTGTTGGCACAACGCTGGGCGAGGCGAGGGCGAAGAGCCCAGTGTTCCGAGTGCGCTCAGAGCACGAATTCCTCGCCTATGTGTTGGAGCATCTGCTACCCCAGCCGCCTGAGTATCGGGACATTCGCCGTGCCAACCTGGGACAGCTCACGCTCGATGAAGATCAGGCTATAGAGGTCGAGCTTGGACCGAATCAATGCGCTGCGGCGTTACCGCCAAGGGCTTAATCCTCTCAGGTCCTAGTGGAGCGCTCTGGCGGCACGGCAGCATGATCGTCTACGGCCGTCAGTAGTCCAGCTCCAGCTCACTGATCAGGGGAGCGACGTTCCCCACGGACTCGATCGCCTTGAGCTTCCGGTCCAGGTCTGCCACCCGACGGCTCTCCAGGCGTAAACCCACCAGAGACTGAAACTTCTGCTGGATCTCTGCCTCGGTCATCAGCGGGTAACGAAGCTCCTGGCGCAGCACCTCGCCACTGCGGGTCCGCACCGTCAGGCCCATTTCCAGCCGCTGCCCCATGCTCGCGGGCTCTGGCCGCGGGAGAATGAAGAGACGGGCCCGGTCCCGGAAGGCCTTCACCCGCGGGTCTTCCCGATAGCTGGGGTCGTGTATGTGCCTGAAGGTGATCTCGCCGTACACCGCGGCCAGCGAGAGGATGGTCTCCAGGTGCACCGACGGGTGGTGATTGGTCATGACCGTGTGGAAGGCACCCCGCGACACGGACACCTCGATCTGCTCGATGGCCTAGGCCGCCAGTTCGTGCTGCTTGATCAGGTGCAGGAAGGCGTAGAGCGGCGTCTGGTCGGGGCCACCCACCGGGTACCGTTTGTACGCGATCTGCCGCATCAGGTACTGTTCCCCCAGCCCGTCCACCACCTCGTGGCCGGCGCCGGGCAGCCCCAGAAAGGCGTCGAAAAAGCCGTTTTCGATGGTCAAGACCTCTTTGGGGCCATGGAAACCCTCCTGCGCCAGCAGCGCGGAGAGCACCCCAGCCTCAGCGGCTCGGCCGTGGTTTAACGACTTGATCTGGTGCAAAGGCTCGCGGTGGTGGCTGGAGAGGCCACACGCCCCAGAGGCGGGCAGACCCAGGGCATCCTCCATCTGCCCGGCATCCAGGCCAAGCAACAGGCCGGCGCCGACCGCCGCTCCCAGGGCGCCACCAACGCTGGCGGTGAACTGGCTCCTGGTGCCGTAGTGTCCCAGGATGCTTTGCAGGCGGGCCGCCACCTCCGAACCCAGGGCCAGCGCCCGGATGAACTCCTGGCCTGAAGCGCCCACGTACTGCCCGGCACTTAAAGCAGTCGGCACCGTAGTGGCCGCATAGTGCCCCGTGCCATGCTGGCCGGTGGAATCCACCTCATCTCCATGCCCGATGGTGCCGTTGGCCAGGGCCGCGTGAGTGACCGAGGTCCGCACCGGGTGCCCCACTATGCTGCACTCTCCAGGAGGACTCAGCCGGCGCATCAGCTCCACCACCGGCTGACATGAAGGCAGGGTGGCGCTCGCGATCATACACCCCACTTGGTCATACAGGAGGGTCACCGTCTCCTGGCGCACCTCAGCAGGGAGGTCCCCATAGTGGGTTGAACACACCCAGTGGCACAACGTTGCGGTGGGACTGGTTGTCGAGGCCATCGTCGCAACCTCCGTTTGGCATCTGAAGTTTACTCACGGATCAGCACAATACGCCTTCAGCCGCATTGGCAGTGTGGATCGACGAAGAGAGCTATCGACCGCGGCTCAATGCGACGAATGATTCCTACCACTGACTCATGAGTCAAGGAAATTCTGCTGAGACCTCTCTCACATAAGTTCCCCATTCGCCAGCCGAGCTACGAGGGCGCGGTCAGCTTCCAGGAAATCATAATTCGAAAGCTGGCCGGGGTCAACCCATTGGATCTGCTCGAAGGCCTGGTTGGTCAACTCGCCCGTATAAGCAGTTACCCGCAAGAAAAACAGCTCGACCTCGAAGCCATTGGCATAGGTATAGCGAAAAGCTGAAATCTCTGAGCCCACCTCTGCTTCAATCGCTAACTCCTCGCGCAGCTCCCGTCGGAGGCACGTTGCCGCATCTTCGCCGGCTTCGACCTTGCCGCCAGGAAATTCCCACTGCAGCGGGAAGGCGCCACCGCGCTTGCGTTGACAGATGAGAATGCGTCCGTCCTGCATCAGAATACCTGCCGCAACAGTCACCATGAGCCGTCCATTCCTCTTGCTTTATTCATCAAGCTCAACGCTCTCGGGCAATCCCACCGTGTGAAACCACGCGCGATAGTCATGCACTGCCATCTTCTGCGGGGTCGGAAGGTTTTTAGGTTGCAGTCGAAAGAGCGGACAACGATAGAATCGCTTCCCCTTCTGGAGCCGCACCATGATACCCCACTGCTTATCTGACTCGAGCAGGGCCAGGACTCTCACCCTATCCCCTGCGTCGATGCCGCATGACCCTGGTGCAGAGGGAGTATCGCAGATGGCCCGAAAGGGAAAGTCGATTTGTTCTTCCAGGTATATTTCTAGTGTGGCCAGTTGTTCCCACTCGTTCTGACACTCGGCGAGCAGGACGTCCAAACGTTCGATGTGGCGAAGGTCTTTAGGGGTCCGATCCATGCCTGACCTTACCTCCCAAGGTTCTCGGATCTGCAGGCCCAGGGCTCCCGACGACAAGGGACCGTTCGTTGGCAGCCTGAGAGAGCGGCTCCTGCCTCATACACTCTGCACGCTATCGATGTGTGGCAATAGTCTCCATAACCGCTTGAAACAGGTGACCATTGGTCGAGAAGCCGTTCCCGCCGGTGTGCGTCGGCGTGCCGGACCAGTCAGTGAAGGTGCCGCCGGCCTCCTCCAGGATTGGTTGCAAAGCAGCACAATCCCAGATGTTGAGGAGAGGGTCGAGCATGATCTCGGCGCGCCCGGTGGCGACGAGGATATGGCCGTAGCAATCCCCCCAGGTGCGCTGTAAATGCGTCTTGGCTTGTAAGGTCTCAAAGACGAGGCCACGGCCCTCGGCATGAAGGCTGCGGACATCGGTCGTGAGGAGGACGGCATCCTCCAGCGTGCGGACCGACGACACCTGCGCCCGTCGGCCATTCCAATAGCATCCCTCGCTCTTGGCGGCGTATACAGTCTCTCCCATGGCGGGGAAATGGACGACGCCGAGAATCGCCCGGCCAGCATACTCCAGCCCCATCATGACGCCGTAGAACGGTACACCCTGAATAAATGACCGAGTGCCGTCGAGTGGGTCGAGGATCCAGCGATAGGGCGTGCGTCCAGGTACTTCGCCATACTCCTCGCCGAGGATGCCATGCGCCGGGAAGTGACGCTGGATACACTCGCGGAGCTTTTCCTCAGACCGCCGATCGGCCAGTGTCACCGGGGAAGCATCGGACTTGCGCTCAACGGCAATGCCGGTTTGGAAGTATTCCAGCGTAATCTTGCCGGCGTGCCAGGACGCTTCAACCGCGAAATCGAGCAGGGTACGTAACGAGACCTCACCGTAGGCAGTCGGTCCAGGTTGGGAAGACATCGGCAACAATCCTCTTTACAAGTTTTGCCGGGGTATCCTATGTTATCATGG
>Ga0184646_1422334_pt1 | contig 14561 bp, 10 predicted proteins | sample PLM1_100_FD_136041 | JGI IMG/M metagenome (GOLD analysis project Ga0184646, IMG submission 136041) | Metatranscriptome of groundwater sediment microbial communities from an aquifer in East River, Colorado, USA - PLM1_100 (Metagenome... | ecosystem: Environmental > Terrestrial > Soil > Riparian... | reverse complement strand
CGACGGCGGAGCGCCGATTCGGGTGTTTACGACCCGCCAGGATACCTTATACGGTGCCACCTTCGTGGTCCTAGCGCCGGAGCACCCGGTGCTTCGGGAGCTGGTGGCCGGTCGGCCAGAGGCGGCCATGGTGCAGTCCTTTGTGGAGCAGACCGGCCGTATGGATCGCATCGCCCGGACGTCGGCCACGACGGAGAAGCGTGGCGTCTTCAGCGGCCGTTATGCGCTCAATCCGCTAACCAGGGAAAAAATCCCCATCTGGGTCGCCGATTTTGTCCTGATGGACTATGGCACTGGGGCCATCATGGCCGTGCCGGCGCATGATCAACGGGACTTCGAGTTCGCCACGAAATACCAGCTGCCGATGCGCGTCGTCATCCAACCTCCCGACCAGGCGTTGGAAGCGGGAGTGCTGGCCCAGGCCTATACCGATGAGGGGACGATGGTGCACTCCGGCCCGTTCTCAGGTCTGCCCAGTGCCGTCGGGCGAGAAAAAGTCGCTGAATATCTTGAAACACAATCACTTGGAACCAGAAGCATCAACTTTCGTCTGAAAGATTGGGGTATATCTCGGCAACGCTATTGGGGAACACCCATTCCCATGATCTACTGCGCCAGTTGTGGAATGGTGCCGGTCCCCTATGACGAGTTACCCGTCGTCCTGCCCTTGGAGCTGCAATTTGAGTATGGGGCACGCTCACCGCTCGCCGCTGCACCTTCGTTTTATGAGGTTACCTGCCCACGCTGTCAGGGGCCGGCGCGGCGTGAGACGGATACCATGGACACCTTCGTGGATTCCTCGTGGTACTTTGAGCGCTACACCTCGCCGCAGGCCAGCGATGCCCCGTTCGACGTCCATGCCGTGGATTATTGGATGCCGGTCGACCTCTACATCGGTGGCATCGAGCATGCGGTGCTGCATCTCTTATATGCTCGTTTCTGGACCAAAGTGCTGCGTGATCTGGGCCTGGTGAAATACGACGAACCGTTCACCCGCCTCCTCACCCAGGGCATGGTCTGTAAGGAGACACTGTGGTGCGCGCAACATGAATGGCTCTTCCCCGCTCAAGTCCGGGATGGGAGGTGTGTCGAATGCGGTCGAACCGTGACGGTTGGGCGTTTGGAGAAGATGTCGAAGTCAAAGCATAACGTCGTCGACCCGGACGAGATGATCCACAAGTACGGGGCTGACACCACGCGCCTGTTTATCCTCTTCGCGGCGCCTCCAGACCGCGATCTCGACTGGAATGACCAGGGGATTGAGGGCTGTTACCGCTTTCTCAATCGGGTGTGGCGCATGGTGCGCCGCATTGTGGCGCGCACGGCCGATCTGCCGCGTCACCCAGCGCAGTTGTCGGCGGCGTCTGGCGCCGCCCTGGTCTTGCGTCGCAAAACGCATCAGACCATACGCAAGGTGACCGAGGATATCCAGGAGCGCTTTCACTTCAATACCGCTGTGGCGGCGATTATGGAATTGATCAACGTGCTCTATCAGTTTACGGTCGAGGAGGTGGACGATGCGCCGACGCTGCAGGCCCTGCGTGAAGCGGGCGAGACCACGGCATTGCTGTTGTCGCCATTTACACCGCACATCGCCGAGGAGCTGTGGCATCAGCACGGGCATCCCCAGAGCATCCTGCGTGAGGCGTGGCCGTCCTACGATCCAACCTTGACGCAGGAGGAGGAGATCACCGTCGTCGTCCAGGTCAATGGCCGGGTGCGCAGCCGTCTGACTGTTCCTGCCTCCATCGCTGAAGATGAGCTGCGTCAGGCGGCCCTGGAGCACGAACGGATTCAGGAGTGGCTCTCAGGCAAGACCGTGCGCAAAGTGATCGTGGTGCCGCAGCGTTTGGTCAACATCGTGGTCGGGTGATGGCGGGTGCCGGTGAGGACACTTGTCAAGACAGAGAGCCTGGCTCGACGCGTCAGTACGTGGGTTGTCCTGCTCGTGGCCCTAACTGGTTGTGGCTACCAACTGAGTGGTCAGCCAGGGACCATTCCAGCCCATCTACGCTCCCTCTCTGTGCCGATCTTCGCTAACAGGACGACGGTGCCTGGTCTGGAGCATCTGTTTACCACCGCCGTGCGGCAGCACCTGCAACGCGATGGACGTGTGCGGCTGGGGACGGATGCCTCGGCGACGGCGCGCTTACGCGGCGAAGTGACACGCTACGAGATTCAGGTCTTAGCCACAAACCGCGCCGATTCCGTCTTGGAGTATCGCGTCGAGACAGGGCTGCGGGTAACCGTCGAGGACCGACAGCAGGGGAAAATCATGCTGCAACAGGCCGTGGCCGTCACCACGGACTATGTGGTGACCGAGCGCCTGGTACCGACTGACATCGCGCGTGAACGGGCGCTACAAGCGGCGGCGCGCGATGTCGGGCAACGCGTGGTAAGCCTGCTGCTCGATCGCTTTTAGGGCCCTTTCAGGCAGAGAACGATGGATCCACGTGAGTTAGAGCGACGCTTAAAACGCCAGCAGTTGGCACCCATCATCTGCTTATGGGGTGAGGAGTCCCTACTCATCGATGAGGCCGTCCGCCGGATTGAAGCAGTCGTCCTCGACCCCGCCGAGCGCGAATTTAACCGGGACTTCTTCTACGGCGACGAGGCCGAGCCCCAGGCGATCGTGAACGCGGCGCAAACCTTGCCCTGGCTGGCAGCGCAGCGTCTGGTGTTAGTGCGTGGCGCAGAAGCGCTGCCGCGAACGGCCGATACCCCCCTGATGACCTACTGCAAGCAGCCATCCTCCAGTACCTGCCTCGTTTTCACGGCGCAGAAACTTGAGGGCAGCCGACCGCTCTTCTCCACTTTAGCAAAACTGCCCTGGGCGGTGCGCTTCAAACGACTCCTGCCGCGGGAGCTGTCGGCGTGGGTGGAGCAGCGTGTGGCCGCGTCGGGCTGCAACATCACCTCTGAGGCGGTGATGGCGTTGCTTGACACCACGGGCACTGACCTGCGCATGCTCGCCAGCGAAATCGACAAGCTGGTCGTCTTCGTCGGATCAGCACAGACCATCGAGGTCGGAAGCTTGGAGGCGGTGACTGGGGATGTGCGCGAGACCTCTGCCTTTGAGCTGGCACGGTTGCTGAGCACAGGGGACTTGGTGGGGGCCTTGCGGGCCTGGGAGAAATTTTCCGCCAGCGGGGAGTACCCAGGCCTGGCCTTGGGAGCGCTCATTCATCACGTGCGTCAATTGTGGCGGATCAAATTGTTGCATGCGAAAGGGGCAACGGCAGAGCGGATGGCGAGCGAGCTGAACGCGCCGATTTTTACCGTGCGTCGGCTGAGTGCGCAAGCGGCAACCCTGGAGGCTGATCGCCTGCGCCAGTGGCTGGAAGCGCTCTTCGAAGCCGATCACCTCTTGAAGCGCTCAGGCCTGTCGACGCAGTCAGTGTTTGAACGGTTGATCCTGCGCTTCTGCGTGCAGGATCGGTCGGCTCAAGCCCCGACCTGAAGGGCATGGACCTTGCGGCTGAGCGTTGCTTTCTTGCGTGCCGCCTTATTGGGATGGATGACCCCTTTGCCAGCGGCTTTGTCGAGTGCTGAAATCGCTGTACGCAGCAGGTTCTCCGCATGCACGGTATCTTTCTGCGCTACGAGGTTCTCGACGCGCTTGGTGTATGTTTTCAGGGACGATTTCACTGAGACATTGCGCGCACGGCGTTTTTCATCCTGCCGCATGCGCTTCATCGCCGATTTGTGCCGCTTAGCCACTGTCGACCTCCCGTGTTGGATAATACTTCAACGCGACCAGGACGCTCTCTTCAACGATATCTTGATCGCTGCAGCCGCCGCAAAGTCAGAGCAATATACTCGACCGGGATCGATGCGTCAAGGCCAAGGCAAGAGCCCCCGTGGGTGGGGCGCGCATGCACCCCTATGACAGCGTGGGGTGATGGGCCTATGCGGGGCTCAAGGTCATCGTTGCGGCGTTTTATGCGTTGCAGGACACACGGAGCCCTGTTAGAATTGGCACAGGCAAAATTCCTGCTGAAGCTGGTCCAGCGGCGGGCAGTCGGTGATTGAAGGGGCGGTGACTAGAGGATGGAAGAGTCCGTAGAGCACTGGGTTGCTGAGTTTACCCAGTATCTGGGGGTCGAGCGGCGTTTGTCTCTGCACACCCAACGTGCCTATGGGCGGGATGTGCGTGCGTGGCTGGAGGCTTCTTGGCAGCGGGGCCATGTCGAGATGGCAGAAGCGTTCTCCCGTCCTTCTCTCCTTGGGTTTCTGGCAGACAGTCGGGACTATGGACTCTCGCCCCGCTCGCTGGCGCGACGGCTCGCCAGCCTGCGAGCGTTTTGCCGTTACCTCCGGCAAGAGGGGGTGCTGAGGCGCGATCCTCTGGGCGATGTCGACACGCCGCGAGTGCCGCCACGACTGCCACACGTCCTCAGTATCGAGGAGGTGGATCGCCTGCTGCGACAACCCCGACTGGATACCCCGCGGGGCTGTCGCGATGCCGCCATGCTCGAAGTGCTCTATGCCACAGGGCTGCGGGTCTCGGAGTTGGTTTCCCTGCCCCTGAGGGCGCTGCATCTGACCGAGGGGTGGCTCAAGGTCCTTGGCAAAGGTGGCATAGAGCGGCTCGTGCCGCTGGGCGACCAGGCAGCGGAACGCTTGCGGGCCTATCTGGCTGGGCCACGAGCCCAGCTCATGCGTGGAGGTCATAGCGTGCAGGTGTTCGTCAATGGCCGCGATGGGGCCATGACCCGTCAGGGGTTTTGGAAACTGCTGCGGCGATATGCGCGCCAGGCAGGGATCACGAAGCCGATCTCGCCGCATGCGCTGCGGCACTCCTTTGCCACCCATCTGCTCGACCGGGGAGCCGACCTGCGTGTCGTGCAGCAGATGCTTGGCCATCGTCGTATTTCGACCACGCAAATATACACACACGTCCTCGAGGCACGGCTGCGTGCCGCGTATCAACGCTACCATCCGCGAGCCTAATGATGGAGGTTAGGGGTGTCGTTCCTTCGACCAGCCAGTCCACTACCTATTGAGCTCCCTGTCAGGCAGACCACTGACATGCTGCAGCAGTTGCGCTTTCCAGAACAGCGCCTCGAAGCCATTGGCGTCTTGCGGCAGTTTGTGCGGGATGAACACACCCGACTGCGCGAAGCGCATCTCGCGAGTGCTGGTGGTGTGGCGACGGCGCGCCAACTCGCGGCGGTGGTTGATCGCGTGATCGCGGAAAGCTACCACTTGCTGTGGCGGAGCCCGCTGTTTACAGGCCATCGGCGCTTACCACGGGTAGGCATTGTCGCCATCGGGGGGTATGGCCGTGGTGACCTGAACCCGCGCTCGGATGTCGATATCGTCGTGTTGCATCCCCCCCAGGAGGATAAGCTGAGCACGCAGTTCATGATCGAGTTGACCTGCTTTCTCATGGATGTACGGCTCGATGTGCGCTATAGCAATCGTTCGATTGCCAACTGCGTGGACATGGCGCGTCGCGATCTGTCGACGAAAACGTCGTTCATTGAAGCCCGGCCGCTGGCGGGGGAGGCCAGTCTCCTCCATCAGTTTCAGCGCACGGTGCGACGGGAGCTCTCGGGGAAGGGGGTTGATCAATTTATCCAGGCCAAGGCCGCCGAGCGGCATCGGCGTCATGCGCGCTTTCTTGACTCGGTGAGTGTCCTCGAGCCCAACGTCAAGGAGAGCCCAGGGGGGTTGCGAGATTACCACACAGCGCTGTGGGTGGGGGCGACGCGCTTCGGAACCCAGTCGCTGGCAGAGCTCGTGACGGCGGGCGTCATCTCCACCGCCGAGCAGCAAGCCGCCGCAGAGGCCTATGACTTTCTGCTGCGCGTACGGACCGATCTCCATTTTTGGCAGCCGTGGAAAAACGATGTGTTGGCGATTGAGGTGCAGGAAGACACCGCCTTACGCCTCGGCTATGGTGCACATGGCACCGTCCTGCCGGTTGAGCCCTTCATGCGGGAGTATTATCGCCAGGCCCGCGCCATCTACCATTTTTGTGCGAGTGTGCTCAATCGTTGTCGGCCACACGAACGAGGAATCGGAAAGGTGCTTGAATATATGTTACGAAAAGAGCTCGAGCATGGTTTGGTGGTCACGCGCGGCGAGATCACGCTCAAGGAGCGCGGGCAAAATCCCTTCCGGGAGCATCCTACCCTGCTGTTGGAGGTGTTTGCCCAAGCGCAGCAGTTGGGTGTTGGCCTGGGTGAGGACCTCAAAGCCCTCATACGTGCTAACCTCGACGTCATCGATGACGCGTTTCGCCAGGAGCGGCGGCACAGTCGCCTGTTGATGGAGATGCTCAAAGGTCGACAGGCGGCACGGACGCTGCGCTTGCTGCATGAGGTGGGCGTCCTGAGCGCTTACTTGCCCGAATTTGCGCAGATTACCGGCCTCGTGCACCACGACCTCTATCATAAGTACACCGTTGATGAGCACACCCTGCGCGCCGTGGAGTATCTGGACGAATTGCCCGACACCACGGAGAAAGAGTTACGCGAATTTGCCAAGCTGTTCCAGAGCCTGCCGCATCCCGAGGTCCTGCGGCTGGCCCTGCTCTATCACATGTGGGGAAAACCAAAGGCATCGATCACGTCGACGAAAGCGCCGAGCAGTTCCGCCTGGCGGCGCCGCGGTTGGGCCTCAGTGAGAAGAGTGCGGACCAGGTGGAATTGCTGGTCAAACATCATCTGCTGATGAATCATTTGGCCCAGCGTCGTGACATCACCGATCCCAAGATCATCGCCGATTTTGCCGAGACGGTGCGCAATGTGGAGAACCTCAAGCTCCTCTGTATCCTGACCTATGCTGATACGCGGGCGGTCGGGCCAGACATCTGGACGGTGTGGAAAGGGGCCCTCCTGTGGGAGCTCTACATGCGCACCTACAACTATTTCACCCAAGAGGACGAAGTGGTGATGACCGGTGAGGCCCTCATCGAGCAGGTGAAAGGCGAGGTGCTGTCTGGACTGTCGGGGCGTATGCCGGAGGCCACCGTCGATGCGTTCTTCGCGGCGATGCCGTATAAGTACATCATCTCCACGCCGGCGGAGACCATCGTCCAGCACGTGCAACTGATGGTAGGGCTGCGGGGCGGCCGGTTAGCGACCAAGCATACGCATCATTTGGACCTCGGGTTCTCTGAGTTGATGATCTGCACGCCCAGCACAGCCGGCAATTTCGCCAAAATCGCCGGCACGCTGGCGGCCAACAACTTGAATATTCTGGGCGCCCAGATCTACACCCGGAACGACGGCCTGGCCATAGATACGTTACAAATCGAGAGCTTGGAGAGAAAGCCCATCCTTGATGAACGCGTCTGGCAGCGTCTCAATGAAGAACTCTCGGCCGTGTTGGTGGAGGGGCGAGAGGTCACCTATCGACCGGCACGGACCGTCTTCGCCCGCAAAGAGCGGGCGGTGCCGGTGCCCACGGCGATCGAAGTGAACAATCGCATCTCCGACATGTACACGGTGATCGATGTCACCACCCAGGATCGCCTCGGCTTGCTGTATCTGATTACCACCACGCTGTTCGAGTTGGGCATTAATATTCACCTGGCGAGGGTATCGACCGAGGCGACCAGAGCCATCGATGTCTTTTATGTGACCGACCTGCTCGGCGAGAAGATCGTCGACGAGCGTGGCATCGAGACCATGCGCACCCGCCTGCAGGAGGTCCTAGATCTGGCAGAGCGCTGAGCCACGGAGCGCCCCGGGCGTCATTGTGGCTGGGCCATGGGAGGGGTGGGGGCGCGAGGTGTCGCAGGCGGGTTGAGCTGTCTGCTGTATGTGTCGGTGATTGCAGTGCAGGTTGCTTCTGTGCTATCTTCTGGGTGATCTTCAAGAGGCCATATGCAGGAAGCTTCGCACCTGTTGTGAGTCAACCGGGAGGGCCATCGATGCTGCGGAGTGCTCACCCATCGCCGGGCTCTGGAACACCAGGGGAGCACTCACACCTGGGACCAGACTCAATGGAGGTGTGCAAAGAAGCTTGGCCGAGATACTGAGCAAAGAGATCCAGCTTGAGGATGCCAGTCAGCTCCCACAGATTTTCGGCATAAACGATGCCCATCTCAGGCTCATCGGCAAGGGGTTGCATGTCCACTTGGTCGCCCGTGAGCATGGGCTGAGCATTCAAGGCGATCCGCCGGCCGTCCACAAGGCTGAACAATTCTTGCGCGAACTCTGTGAGCTGATGGCTGACGGGTACACGATTAACTCCCATGACCTGCGTCTGATGCTGCGTTTGTATGAAAACTCACCACAGCCGGATATCCGCTATATCTTCGCCGATCGCATTCCGGTACCTTCTCGACGTCGGTACGTGTCACCGAAAACGGCAGGACAGAAGGTGTATGTGGATGCGATTCGCCGTCATGATATTGTCTTTGCTATCGGGCCGGCCGGCACCGGCAAGACCTATCTGGCGATGGCCATGGCGGTCGCGAGCCTCTTCAATAAAGAAATCGAGCGCATCATCCTCGCCCGTCCAGCCGTGGAGGCCGGCGAAAAGCTAGGATTCTTGCCGGGAGACCTGCAGGAAAAGGTCAATCCCTATCTGCGGCCGTTGTATGATGCGTTGTATGACACCATGGAATTTGAGCGCGCCCAGAAGATGATGGAGCGCGGCACCATCGAAATCGCGCCGATTGCCTACATGCGAGGGCGGACCCTGAACGATTCATTCATCATCCTGGACGAGGCCCAAAACACCACATCGGAGCAGATGAAGATGTTCCTCACGCGACTGGGGTTTAATTCCAAGGCGGTGATTACGGGGGACGTCACCCAAGTAGACCTGCCATCCGGCAAAGTGTCGGGACTCGTCGAGGTGCAAGACGTCTTGCGGGGCATCGCTGACATCCGGTTCGTCTACTTTACCGAGCGCGACGTCGTGCGCCATGAGCTGGTGCAGCAGATTATCAGGGCCTATGAGACGTACCATGTGCGGGATGACCGCCGTGGTTCGGGGCCAGGAGGGGGAACGCATTCCGATGGAACGGGAACGTAAGGGGCGCGCGCGGCCTGAGCGTGGTCTGCGACTGTTCTTCACGACACTCGGTCTGGTCACGCTATCGAAGACTGGGGAGGTGAAGGTCGTCTGGCGCGAAATCGGCATTGCCGCGGCTCTCGTGGCCATGCTGACGATCATCTTGTTGCCCCGCATGCAGCTGCAGACACGGACGTTAGCGGTCGGTGACGTGGCTCCTGTCGCGGTCAAAGCCCCCGCCGATTTCCTCATCGAGGATGAAGGGTCTACCCAGAAGAAGCGTCGGGAGGCTGAGGAGAGCGTCCTACCGGTCTATGACTTCGATGTGAACACCATGGAGGCCATCGATCGGCGACTGCAACTGGCCATGCAGGTCATCGAGGCCGCCTATCAGGTGCGGTCCCCAGGGCTCTCAGGTACATTAGCCGCGGTGCGACCGGCGCCGCTCTCACCCGAGGAGACCGCCCGCATGAGCGGACTGAACGACGTCGGAGCGGCCATGAACCGCGAGATGATTACGGCGAGTCCGTTCTTTCACGAGCGGGAACAGGAGTTCCAGCGCGTGCTCGGTGTCGACGTGCATCCGGACACGCTGGCGATCCTGCGCCGACTGGAGTATGACCCACGCCTGCGCGATGGTATCATGCAGGCGGTTTCGTCGGGGCTGGGGCGCGGTATTGTCAGCCATAAAGAGCTATTTGTGGGCCATCGGGAGCGGGGCATTATGCTGCGGGATCTGCATTCGGAGCAGGAGCGGGTGGTTTCCGATGCGACCGCGGTCCTCGATATGCGCGAGGCGGCTGAGTCTGTTGTGGCGGCGGCTTTGGCTCCTAACACCGGTTATCCGACAGCCATGCAGCAGGTGATCGCGGCCATCGCGCCGAAGCTGCTGCAGCCCAATCTGACCTTCAATCCGCAAGAGACGGAGGAACGTACGAAGCGGGCGGTAGACGCCGTTAAACCGGTTTTCTATCAAGTCAAACGTGGCGAGATGATCATCCGTGAAGGGGAGCGCGTCCGTGAGGAACATATCCCGCGGCTGAAGGCTCTCGTCTCCGGGAAGCACCAAGGTAACCTGGCGTCGTCAGTCGTCGGGACCACCCTCTTCGTGGCGTTGGTGGTGATCTTTGGCCTGCTCTGTCTGCGACAGTTCAAACCAAAGTTTGCCTGGGATCACCAGGGACTCCTCCTGCTCGCAGTGCTTCTGGTGGGGAACATCCTGGCAGCGCGGGCATTCATGGTCGTGGCGCACGCCTTGGTCGAGAGTTTCCCCTTTGTCGAGCCGGGAATCATCCTCTATGTCTTGCCGATCACCATCGGCGGCATTTTGGTGGCGATTTTTTTCGACTTCCAGGTGGGCATTCTGTTTTCCGTGATGACCAGCCTGCTGATCGGAGTCCTGGTGCGGGACAACTGGGTGATGCCGGTTTTGGCGCTGGTGGGGAACCTGGTGGCGACCTTCCGCGTGAATCAGTATACCCAGCGTTCCTGTATCCTGGTGGGCGGCCTCTTCATCGGCCTCGCCAATATCCTCACCCTGCTGGCCTTTGGCTTGATGAGCTCGAACCTGTTCACCTGGCCGCGGGCCTACGAGGCTGTGTTTGGCCTCCTGGGGGGGCTTTTGGCTGCTGTGGTCGTATCCGCCGTGCTGCCGCTCTTGGAGTCGCTCTTCACGCTCACCACGGATATCAAGCTGTTGGAACTGGCAAGCCTGAACCATCCCCTGATGCGGCAACTCGTCGTGCATGCCCCGGGGACCTATCAACATAGCATGCTGGTGGGCACGTTGGCCGAAGCGGCGGCCGAGGCCATCGGTGTCAATGCCCTGCTGGCACGGGTCGGGAGCTATTACCATGACATCGGCAAAATGTTGACCCCCGAGTACTTTGTGGAGAACCAATTGGGCCGCGGCAACAAACATGATCGCTTATCCCCCAGTATGAGTGCGCTGATCATCATGGCCCACGTCAAAGACGGCATCAAGCTCGCCAAAGAGTACAAGCTCCCACAGCGCATTATCGATATCATCCCGCAACATCACGGCACCAATCTGATTACGTATTTCTATAATAAAGCCAAGGAGCTTGACGATCCCCATGTGCAGCAGGTGCACGAGGGGGATTATCGTTACCCCGGCCCTAAGCCGCAGTCGCGCGAAGCAGCCATCGTGATGTTGGCTGATAAGGTGGAGGCCGCGTCTCGCGTGCTCACGGAACCGACCCCCCAACGCATTAAGGGCCTCGTCCAGCGCATCGTGAACAATATTTTTATGGATGGCCAATTAGACGAATGTGACCTGACCCTGCGCGATCTGCAAAAGATCAGCGATGCCTTCATGCGGACGCTGATTGCGATCTATCATCATCGTATCGAGTATCCTACCGTGGAATCGGAAGAGGTCAAACGACGGACGCGAAGCACTGATGGCCATCAGTTGTCGGAATCAACAAAAGAACATTCGGCTAGACACTCGGAGCCTCAAAAAGACACTGCAGAGGTTGCTCGCAGCCCTCGACTGTCAGACCTGTGATGTGAGTGTGCTCATTGTCAATGACGCTCGCATGCACCGGCTCAATGCGCGGTATCGAGGCGTGAACCAGCCGACCGACGTGCTGGCCTTCGCCATGCGCGAAGGACCCTTCGCGCAACTTCACCCGTCTCTCTTGGGTGATGTGGTCATCTCGGCGGAAACTGCCCTCCGCCAGGCTGGCATGCACCGACGAACGCTGGCCGAAGAGTTGACGCACCTGCTCATCCATGGTACCCTGCATCTACTCGGCTATGACCATGAGGTTTCCCCTGCAGCTGCCCGGCTGATGCGGGCCAAGGAGCGTGCCTTGTGGAGGCTAGTGGCTCCCGTGGTGATGGTTTCTCCTGATCAGGCAGGAGGGGCGCAACCGCTGCGGCGCCATGAGGGCTCGGCTGGTGCTTGACCAGCAAGCTGTGCCGCGACCCCACATGCCGGAGGAACCATGGCAGTTGTCGTGTTTGTCCTGGGAGCGGTGGTGGGTATGGCCGTACTCCTGTTCGCGTTTGAGAATATGGAGCCGGTGACCCTGCGCTACCTTTTCAGCTGGCAGACCCAGCCGATTCCCTTTTCCTTCGTCATCATCGCGGCTGTGGGGGTAGGATTTATGATCGCCGGCCTGTTCGGCATGGCGGGTTACCTACGCACACGCCGGACCGTCAGGCAGCAGCAGCGCACGATTGCGGCATTGCAGGCTGAACTGCTGGCGCAACGCCCGCCTCGCCTCGAGACAGCGGGAGAGCAGGGGAGCAAGGGGGCTGCTGCCTCCGTCAAGCCTGCCGAAACGACCGGCGAACGGCTGCCCCGATGAGGCTCTGGTGGCACTGCTGGTCAGAGCTCCCACCTCGGCATTTCCCCTCCTCCTGGCCCCATTGACTCCAAATGCATGAGCAGGGGAGCGCTCTGCATGGCTACTGATACACCGGTGATGCGGCAGTATCGACAGTTAAAGCAGCAATATGCCGATGCCATCCTCCTGTTCCGCATGGGTGACTTTTATGAAATGTTTGGCGACGATGCCACCCTGGCGGCTCCCATTCTCGAAATCGCCCTGACGACACGTGACAGAGCGCAGGCCGATCCACTGCCGATGTGCGGCGTGCCATACCATGCCGTGGACACCTATATCGACCGCCTGCTGAGGCGCGGCTTGAAGGTGGCCATCTGCGAACAATTGGAGGATCCGAGAGCAGCGAAAGGTCTGGTGCAGCGGGATGTGGTCCGCGTCGTCACCCCGGGAGCGGTCATCCATCAGACGGCGCTGATCGGCAAGGAAAACAACTTTCTGGTCGGATTATGTGGCACGGCTGAGCGCTTTGGACTGGCACTCGTCGATGTCTCGACCGGCGAGTTCAAGCTCACTGAGCTGGACGGTATGCCAGCCAACGAGCGGGTGGCCGATGAATTACAACGCTTGATGCCGCGGGAGATACTCGTCCCAGCGTCCTGGGGGAGCGATGGACCTGCTTTGCCCGAGATCGACAGTTTGCCTTGGAAGGTCACACCCCGCGAGGATTGGCGCTTCGACGCTGAGATGGCCTACCAACGTCTGACCCAACACTTCGGCACTACGTCGCTGGAGGGCTTTGGCTGTGAGGGGGCGAGCCAGGCGATCACGGCGGCGGGAGTGGTCCTCGAATATCTGCAAGAGACGCAGCGCACGGCGCTGACGCATATCCAAGGGCTCTCCCGTTACTCTGTGTCCGACTTCATGGCGCTCGATGCCACCACGCAGCGACACCTTGAACTGCTGCGGACGGCGCTCGACAATGGGCGCACGGGGACGGTGCTAGAGCTGTTGGACCAGACCGTCACCCCCATGGGAGGACGCCTCCTGCGGCGCTGGCTCCTGGAACCACTGCTACAGGTAGAGGCCATTCGCCGACGCCAGGAGGCGGTGGCCACGCTGGTCGAAGGCTGGATGGTTCGCGAAGAGGCCCGCGAGCTCCTCAAGGACATTGCGGATATCGAGCGCATTACCAGTCGGGTCAACCTGGGTCTGGCCTCACCCCGCGATCTGTGGGCCCTCAAGCAGTCGCTCGCCGCCTTACCCCGTTTGTATGCGGTGGTCGCCACGTTGGGACTGCCCTTGCTGCAAGGGTATATCGGCGCCTGGGACGCGCTTACGGACGTGCAGGAGCATCTCGCCACGGCCTTATCTGAGGCAGCGGCGCATGCCAGCCAAGTGGGGGATGTCTTTCGCGCCGACTACCATGCGGAGCTCGACGAGCTGCGTCGTCTACGCTCGGATAGCAAAGGCTTCTTGGCAGCCCTTGAGGCGACGGAGCGCGAACGCACCGGCATTACTGGCCTCCGACTGCACTATAATCGCGTCTTCGGCTATTACATTGAGGTGCCCAAACGGGCGCTGCATCTGGTGCCGTCGGAGTATGAACGCCGTCAGACGCTGGTGAGCGCCGAGCGCTTCGTCACCGCGGCGCTGAAGGTCCACGAGGCACGCATCCTTGGCGCCGAGGAACGCATCGCCGCACTGGCGCAAGACCTTTTTCAGCACTTGCAGGCGGCTGTGGCCCGCGAAACCCGCCGACTGCAGGCGATGGCCCGCACCATTGCCACCCTGGACGTGCTGGTGAGTTTTGCCACCGTGGCCCAACGGTCTGGATACGTCCGTCCAGAGGTCGACGACAGCGATGTGATCGAGCTCAAGGGGGGGCGGCATCCCATCCTGGAACGCGGCGGCGATGGACGGGGATTTATTCCCAATGATACGTACCTGGACCGTGGGGAGCAGCGGGTGATCATCCTCACGGGACCGAATATGGCCGGCAAATCGACCTATCTACGCCAAGTCGCCCTGATTGTCCTGCTGGCGCAAGTCGGGAGCTTCGTGCCGGTCGAGCGGGCGCGCATCGGGGTGGTCGATCGCATCTTCACCCGCATCGGCGCCCAGGATCATCTGCAACGCGGCCATAGCACCTTCATGGTCGAGATGCATGAAACAGCCAATATTCTGCATAATGCCACCGCACGCAGCCTCCTCATCCTCGACGAGATCGGCCGCGGCACCAGCACGTATGACGGTCTGAGCATTGCCTGG
>Ga0184646_1010973_pt1 | contig 15475 bp, 13 predicted proteins | sample PLM1_100_FD_136041 | JGI IMG/M metagenome (GOLD analysis project Ga0184646, IMG submission 136041) | Metatranscriptome of groundwater sediment microbial communities from an aquifer in East River, Colorado, USA - PLM1_100 (Metagenome... | ecosystem: Environmental > Terrestrial > Soil > Riparian... | reverse complement strand
CTTATTGGTGGTCACACGGCTGACGGTCGATTCATGCATGCCAATATCATCCGCCACGTCCTTCAAGACCAGCGGCTTGAGGTAGGCTAGGCCGTGATCGAAAAATTCCCGTTGATATTTGACCAGACTGTTGGCCACCTTCGACATCGTCTGGCGACGTTGTTCGATACTGCGGATGAGCCAAACGGCCGAGCGCAGCTTGTCCTCGATATAGTGTTTGGCTGTGGGTTCGTTCAGCTGACCTTCACGGAGCATACGCTTGTAGGTGGTGCTGATGCGCAGCCGAGGGATCCCTTCATCGTTTAAAAAGACCTGGTAGTCATCGCCCACTTTCATCACGATAACGTCCGGCACGATCGTCTCAGATGGTTCACTGGTGAAGCACAACCCTGGTTTCGGGTCGAGGTTTTTGAGGATACGGAGCGCCATCCCCACCTCTTCTGAGGACAGATTCAGCGCCTTTGTCAGCTCTTTGGCCACGTCCGTAATGTGAGCGGCCCCCTGGGCTTCAAGCTTGGGAAGGTAATCCGCGACGATCCTCTCGATGAGCGACCCTTCCAAACCGAGAAAGCGGATCTGGATTAACAGACATTCACGCAGATCACGCGCTCCCACGCCTGTCGGGTCGAAGGACTGAATTAGCCCCAGGACGCGTTCGATGGTCGCACGGTCGAGCTGGGTGGCTGCCATGGCTTCGTCAAGGTCACAGCGCAGATAACCTTCCTCGTCGATATTGCCGATGAGGAAGGCTCCACCGCTCCGCTCTTGCCAGTCTGTGGTGGCCATCATCAGTTGCTCGAGCAGATGCTCGTGGAGCGTCGTCGGCGTATGGATGGTGTTCTCATAGGAGAAGCGTTCTTCATATTCCTCGGACGGCAGGCCCTTCCACTCCCAGTCCTCGGGGAAATACTCTCCCCAATTAACGTCATACAACTCTTTCCCATCCGTCACGCTGTCCGCGGGGGTGTCGGTGAGGCTTTGGGCCTCATCCTCATCGGCCGGCGTGTAATCGTCCTCGGCCAGGGCCACCTCTTCCAGCATGGGATTCTCCTCGAGCTCCTGACGAATCACTTGGACCAGCTCCAAGCGCGCCATTGGCAGGAGCTTGATCGCCTGCTGGAGCATGGCGGTCATGACGAGTTTTTGTGTCTGTTTCAGCGCGAGTTTGGTTTCGAGACCCATGGTTGACCGATATCCAAGGCGAATTTTTCACCGAAATACGTTGTGATCACTCGTTCATTTTCTGCCAGTTGACGTGGTGTGCCGCTTTCGAGAATACGACCCTGATGGATGATGTAGGCCCGGTCGGTAATCTCCAAAATTTCTCGCACGCGGTGGTCTGTAATGAGCACCCCCAGGCCGCGTTCTTTCAGTTGACAGACCAGTTGTTGCAGCTCCTCGATCATGATTGGATCAATGCCAGTAAAAGGCTCATCCAGCAGGAGAAAGGTCGGGGATGCCGCCAGTGCACGGGCGATCTCGACACGGCGCCGTTCGCCCCCTGAGAGCGAGGGGGTTCGCCGTTGACGAAAGCGATCGAGACCGAATTCGGCCAAGAGTTCTGTGGCACGACGTTGGCGCTCGAGTCGCGACAAGGGTTGTAACTCCAACACGGCCATGATGTTCTCTTCCACCGTCAGGCCACGAAAGACGGAAGGCTCTTGCGGTAAATAGCCTATCCCGGACCTGGCGCGCTGATAGAGCGGCACAGTGGTCATATCGGTGCCGTCAAGGGTCACGTGCCCAGACTCTGGATGAATCAAACCCACCAAGAGGTAGAAGGTGGTGGTTTTGCCTGCGCCGTTTGGGCCGAGCAGGCCTACCACTTCACCAGGCTCGATCGTCAACGACACGTTGTCGACAACCCGTCGTCGGCGGTAGCTCTTGACCAACCCCACCCCTGACAGACCGCTCAACTACCCTCCTCGCGCTTTCGTCTTCGCTTGGGGCACTTTGGTGCCGTCGTTCTCTGGCAGCATGTGCATGCGCACGCGCTGGGCTCCGCCTGTCACGACCATACTGCCCTCAGCCAGCAGGAAGATCATCTCCTCGCCCCATATTTGCGTGGTCCCCTCCCAGGCATGGGGATTTCCGGTCAGGACCGCCTTCTGCTCGTTCTCAACAAAAGTCGCTCGTGCGGCTGTCGCTGTCTGTTCACCTTTACGAATAAAGACATTGCCGATGGCGACCATATGAGACACCTTGCGGCTTTGGCGGTCCTGTCGCACTTCGAGACGGTCGGCCTTGACATACAGGTCGCCGCGGTGTACCTCAACATTGCCGGAAAAAACGACCTGATCCGTGCGTGTCTCCGAGACCATACGGTCTGCCGTGACCTGCACCGGTTCATCCTTGGCTGCCTGTTCGGCCGGGCCGGTGGCCGCGGTGGCGAGATGCCACATGATGCACACCACGGCGAGTGCCACACTCCACACCTGTGAGGCCTTGGGCACAAGGCTCATGGCTCACTCCAGCGGGCGAGCACGCGGTGCTGGATTTCAAAGCGTTCCTCGGCAATCCAGCCGCGGAATCCCTGCCCTTCGACCTGCAAGTTGCCCATATGCACGGAGACCGCCGTCTCCGTGTGCAGAGCTTGTTCGGACGCATGCCATTGCAGGCATTCGGTGGTAAGGGAGAACTCCTGCCCCACCACCAGGCGCACATCCCCACATACGCGCATGTCTCGTGACTGATTCTGGATGAGTCCTTGATGCGCCGTCACTCGGACCGTTCCATGTTCGACCGAATAGAGGGTGAGCTGCACGCCCTCGATGACTGTGGTGTCCGCTCTTGGATCAAACTGGGCGACATCGGCCAGAATTTCCCAGCGCGTCTGAAGACGTTGGGTATCCCGGAGCGAGAACTTTTCCATGCGCATGCCATGTGCTGGTTCATCAGTCGTCGGCAGAGAAGATTCCTGCCCGCCCTTTTCAGGGACAGCGAACCACCACCAAGCTGCCCCACCCAGGACCATCAGACTCAGCCCCATACCGAGCCAGAAGCCTTTCATGGCCCTATGATTCCAGACGTGTTGTTGGCCTTTGCGTCGCTTGGCTGGTGTCGCCAGCGGTCAAGGAGGTGTCGATAGCGTGCCCCCTCCGCCTCCAGGGTGATCACACGCGTGTCTTCATCGAGGTGTTGCAGCGTCACATCGAGACGTTCCGCCGGCAGCGAGGCTTCCAGCTTCTCTGCCCATTCAATCACCGCCACCCCGTCTCCGCCCAGAATGTCACGCAGGCCGATGCCGTCGACCTCCTGGACACCCTCTAGTCGGTACAGATCCGCATGGTACACCGGCATACGACCCGCATATCGCTGTATGAAGATAAATGACGGACTGCGTACAACAGCTTCCGGTGGAACGCCCAGACCTCGTGCCAGGCCTTTGGTGAAGACCGTCTTGCCACTTCCAAGGTCGCCATATAGGCAGACGATGCCCCCCTCATCCAGCAGACGTCCAAGCTGTTCTCCGAGACTCTCGGTCTCGATGGGACTGTATGACATGTATTGCATGGCGATAGCTACGTGACGGTCATCGGCGCAGAGGCTCGTGCACCACGTGTGACCCAATGATGCTCCCAGCTCACCGCGCTCGCATCTCTGTGTGATTCCATATATTGAAAGGCACGCGGTAAGAAGTCGAGTAGATCGCCAGCCGTCATCGAACGCTGGCCCAGAGTTGCGGCCGCCATGTCCCCTGCTAAGCCATGGATATAGACGGCTAGACGTGCTGCCAGCCCAGGCTCATACCCCTGCCCGAGGAAGGCGCCGATCATCCCCGCCAGGACATCTCCCGTGCCGGCAGTCGCCATCCCTGCATTACCGGTCGGATTGATCGTCAGCGTCCCTGCAGGTTCGGCGATGATGGTATGCGCCCCTTTCAAAACCACCACAACGCCGAGGGCCTCTGCCGTCTCCTGTGCTGCCGCTAGTCGATCCGCTTGGATCTGTCCTGTGGTGGTGTGACGGAGGCGGGCCAATTCTCCAGGGTGGGGTGTCAGGACGAGGGGAGCGTGAATATCGCCGAGGCGTGGCGGAGTGGCCGCCAAGGCATTGATGCCATCGGCATCGACGACGGTAGGGAGGTGGATCTGACGGAGGATGTCGTGCAGGCTGTGCACCGTCTCCGGGTGCGTCCCCAAGCCTGGGCCAATCACCAGCGCCGACATGCCCTCAGCGTGCTCGACGAGGCGCTTGGCTGCTTCCGATCCCAGGACCCCCTCCTCCGATTCCGGGAGTGGGATCGTCATCACTTCTGTGAGCTTGGCCTCCATCGCCGCATTGAGCGAATGTGGCACACCGAAGGTCACCAATCCTGCCCCGGTGCGCAGGGCCGCCATGCTGGCGAGTGCTCCCGCCCCTGTCTTCCCGAGACTCCCGGCGACGACCAGGACATGTCCATAGTTGCCCTTATGGGTGTCAGCCACCCGATCCCGTAGCTGCGCGGCGACCTCGTGACACTCCAACAGCTGACAGCGCAGCGAGGCATCTTCGCGTAAAGCTGCGGGGAAGCCGATGTCAACCACGACTAATTGGCCCACAGAATCGGCCGCTGGATAGAGGAGCAGGCCGCGCTTCGGTAACGCCAAGGTGACTGTCAAGTCAGCTTTCACATGTGCGCCCAGCAGGGTGCCGGTATCGGCGCTTATCCCAGACGGGATGTCGACAGCGACGATCGGTCGGCCAGCAGCATTCATGGCGGCGATGACGTGCCGAAACAGTCCGCTCACTTCCGACTTGAGGCCGGTGCCCAGCAGCGCATCGATCAGGAGGTCATACTGACGGCACTGGGCCTCGAGGGTCTGTGCCGCCTCGGGTGTGTTGATGACCTGTGGGGTAAGCCCCAGGTGACTCATAATGTTCAGATGCAGGGCCGCTTCACCGCGGATGGTCTGTGGTTCTCCAATCAGGAAGACCTGGACCGACACCCCCATGTTATGGAGGTAACGGGCGATGACGAAGCCGTCGCCGCCGTTATTGCCGCGTCCACAAAGGACAGCCACATGCCGTGCCCTGAGGTCGGGATATTCTTGGCATAACACGCGCACCACCTGGGCCCCAGCATTTTCCATCAACACCTCCCCAGGGAGGCCATAGGTCTCGATGGCCAAGCGATCAAGGGCACGCATTTCTGCCGCAGTAGTCACCCGCACAACACTTCTCCCTTCGGCCCTTCTAGCTGTCGGGGGACGCTATGGCTGTGAGTTCCGCGCCAGGCACGCTCACAAGCCCACACCAGGAGGCACGCAGAGACGAGTGCATCTGCCCCGACTGTCATTGCCGCTGCCGTCACACCCTGACAGGCAGGTACTGCCCCCATGCTGCAACGGATTGACTGCACGCTCCCACTGCCGCTCCAAGCATGGCCATCGTCATGGAGGTATAGACATCTATACTGAGTGCCGAACGCGTACGTTCAGACTTCGGATGGAACCGCTGTGGTGGTGCCGATAGTGCGCTCGATCTCGTGGGCGATGCGTTCGGCCGCGGCGTGGATGGCTTGCTGATCGCGTCCTTCAATCATCACGCGCGCCAGGGGCTCGGTTCCCGAGAGGCGGACAAGGATGCGACCCATGCCCTGCAACGTCTGGCGGGCCTGGGAGACGACATCTTGTACCTGCGGGATCTCAAGCGGATCAATGCGCTCTCGAACGCGCACATTCAGTAACACTTGTGGATGTTTGGTCAGCACTGCGGAAAGGCGTGAGAGCGATTGCCCACTGCTCTGCATGACGCGCAGCAACTGGAGGGCGGTGATAATACCGTCTCCTGTCGTGGCATGGGTGAGAAAGATGATATGCCCCGATTGCTCACCTCCCAGAATGGTGCCAGATCGATGCATCTCTTCCAGCACATACTTATCACCGACAGGCGCACGGATGAGGGCCACCCCAAGGCGCTGCAGCATCTCTTCGAGACCGTAATTGCTCATCACGGTGCCCACGACTTGCCGCGTATGCAACTCTCCGCGGCGCACGAGATCCTGCGTACAGATCCCCAGGGTATAATCGCCATCGCGCACAGTCCCTGTCTCGTCCACCGCAATCAGGCGATCAGCATCGCCATCGAAGCAAAATCCACGTCCGCGCCGGTGCGCCGCACGAGCTCTTGGGCATGCTCGGGAAAAAGGGCCCCACACTGCAAGTTAATATTCGTCCCATCAGGCTCTACGGCGTGGGCAATCACCTGCGCGCCCAGCTGTTCAAACAACCGTGGGGCCACAGTTGCAGCGGCGCCATTGGCACAGTCGAGCACAATACGCAGTCCGTGAAGCCCTATCCCCCTGCCGAGCGTGGTGTGGGCGAAGGCGATATACTGGTCCGCGGCATCGGGGGCCAGGCGGATTCGTCCGATATCGCGCCCAGTGGGTGGCTGACAGCTCACGCCATGGCGTACCACGCGCTCCAATTCATCTTCCTGGGCGTCTGGAAGCTTGAAGCCGTCGGCAGCGAAGAACTTAATGCCGTTATCTTCGAAAGGATTGTGGGAAGCCGACAACACCACCCATCCGAGGGCTCCCCAGGCACGTATCAGATAAGCGATGGCAGGTGTTGGCAAGACACCGACCTGCAACACATCGACACCGGCCGAGCAGATGCCGGCCGAAATGGCGGCCTCCAGCATATCGCCCGAGAGGCGTGTGTCACGGCCCACCACCATGCTAGCCTTGCGCTGACGACGCTTGCCCTGCAGGTGTAGAGCTCCCGCTCGCCCCAGTAAACACGCCATCTCAGCCGTGAGGGGGGAGCAGTTGGCCAGACCACGCACACCATCGGTGCCGAACAGACGTCCTTCAGCAGTCACGCGAGCGCTCCTCGGTTACCACAGGTGTCGCATGGTGCGATGGATTGCCATGATTACCGTTATTCACAATGGCCTCGATCTCTGGAGCATCCAGCGATTCGCGCTCCAGTAAACCCTCGGCCAACAGGTATAGCTTGTCGATGTGCCGTTGCAGGAGATCCTTGGCACGCTCGTAATTTTCCATCACGATCCTGTTCACTTCGGCGTCGATGGCCTGGGCGGTCAACTCGCTATAATCTCGATGCTGGGCAATCTCGCGTCCGAGGAAGATTTGCTCCTCCTTCTTACCAAAGGCGAGAGGTCCCATCCGCTCACTCATGCCCCATTCGCAGACCATCTTGCGCGCCAGCTCCGTGGCGCGTTCGATATCGTTGCCGGCGCCGGTGGTAATTTGCTTGAAGACGATCTCTTCGGCAGCGCGCCCTCCCATCATAATAGAGAGATTGTTCATGAGATATTCTTTGGGGTAGGTATGGCGGTCATCGATAGGAAGTTGCTGGGTGAGGCCAAGCGCCAGGCCACGCGGAATGATCGTGACTTTATGCACGGGGTCGGTACCTGGCAGAAGTTTTGCCACCAGCGTGTGGCCAGCTTCGTGGAACGCCGTGATCTTCTTCTCCTCGTCACTGATGATCATACTACGGCGCTCGGCGCCCATGATGACCTTGTCTTTGGCTTCCTCAAAGTCATCCATGTCGACGAGTTTCTTATTCAGGCGAGCGGCGCGTAAGGCCGCCTCGTTGACCAGGTTTGCCAGGTCAGCCCCCGAAAATCCCGGTGTCCCCCGGGCGAGGACGAACAACTCTACATCCTTCGACAGCGGAATATTGCGGCTGTGTACGCGCAGGATCTCTTCGCGCCCACGGACGTCTGGCCGGGGCACGACGATATGGCGGTCGAAGCGACCAGGACGCAACAGGGCCGGATCCAGCACATCCGGGCGGTTCGTGGCCGCAATAAGGATCACGCCGTCATTGGACTCAAACCCATCCATCTCGACGAGCAGTTGATTCAGCGTTTGTTCGCGCTCGTCGTGTCCGCCGCCAAGCCCAGCCCCCCGATGGCGCCCAACGGCGTCGATCTCGTCGATGAAGATGATGCACGGGGCATGCTTCTTGCCCTGTTCGAAGAGGTCCCGTACACGCGAGGCGCCGACACCGACGAACATTTCGACGAAGTCAGAACCGCTAATACTGAAAAATGGCACGTTCGCTTCGCCCGCGATGGCGCGCGCCAGCAAGGTTTTGCCAGTCCCGGGTGGGCCAACCAGTAAGACCCCCTTGGGGATTTTGCCGCCTAAATGCTGGAATTTTTGCGGGTCCTTCAGGAACTCAATGATCTCGACGACCTCTTCCTTGGCCTCTTCCACGCCGGCCACATCTTTGAAGGTGACCTTGCGGCCCTTGTCGGACACCAGCTTGGCACGACTCTTCCCGAACGACAGCGCTTTGCTGCCCCCGCTTTGCATCTGTCGCATAAAAAAGATCCAGACGCCCAGCAAGAGGAGCATCGGGAACCATGAAATGAACAGATTGACGTACCAGGAAGTTCTTTCGGGAGGCTCGGCCTGAATGCGGACGCCATGTTTGCGGAGTGTCGGAATCAATTCTGGATCTTTGGGGGCGAAGGTGCGGAAGCTCGTGCCACTACGGTAAAGGCCTCGAATGTCATCGCCCTGGACGGTGACCTCCTGCACCTGACCTTCGGCCACCTGGTCAAGAAATTCGCTGAAACTAATCTCTCGTGTTGGTCGCTGCGGCCGGCTAAATACATTAAAGAGGGCGATCATGATCAATCCAATGACCAGCCAAAGTGCCAAATTTTTATAAAACTGGCTCACCGTGATCCTCCCCAGACCGGCCGTGAGCTCGCTGTAGGCAAGACAAAGCGATCTGATGTCGGTCCCCTAGCGTACACCCCCTGGGCAAGCACGCGGCGCACTTCACAACCCGGGATGAGATCCCACTCCTTGCCGGTCCAGAGTCTTCCAAGGCCTGGAAGGCGCTTGCTTGGCCCGTTTTATGCTAACATAAGCCCCTTCGAAAAACAACAGGAAAGTCGCTGGTACAGTCCTCTGCCCTTGCGCTCATCGCTGTCTTCGTCGGGGGATGTCTGATCACCCGCAAACGGAGTATGTGGCGTGTCGCAGGCGTGATTTTCGCCCATTCCGCAATCCGCATCCCAACCACCCAAGCGATGCCACGGGGGGTGACCACCAGTGGGAGGCGGTCGCGCTCGGCACGAGGCATTTTGGCAGCAATGAAGAAATCCTTGAGCTTCTTCGTCTGTGGGCTACCCAGCGGCTGAAATCGGTCCCCGTCGCGGCGCGTGCGGAGACGTACGTCCAGGCCCACTGCGGTCGCATCCAACCAGGCCTCATCTCCCGTGGGGAAAGGCTCCGCGACAGGTACATGTCCGAGGAGATCGCTTACCAAGGTGAGGCCCAGGGCTTTCATCGCACGCTGGCTCGGGATCTGCACCGGCTCGTCCAGCGCCACTGGGAACTGCGGAGATTGCGGTTGGATCAGGAGGATATGATAGCGGCGCTCGACGACTAGATTATGCGGCAACGTAACCCTGCGGCTGCCAGAGTCCGTCTGCAAGAGGTGGAGGATAGCGGCGATATGCTTGGCGCCGATGTCGTGCAGATGACCGCTGACTTCACTCAGTACCTGGCGCAGCATGCGCCTTTGCAGCGCAACTGGGAGATGAATCAGCCTGTCGAGGCGCAGAGCCACCTGGGCTGGCTGCCAGGGCAGACGTGCCGCCTGCAAATGCTCATGGGCCAGAGCCTGCAGGGTCGCCTCGTCTTCCGCCAAGAGGTGCGCCGTCGTGCCAAGTGTCTCGGTTAGACGAGGATTATACTGCTGTTGTAGGTAGGGGATGAGGTCTAGCCGAAGACGATTACGGAGATACTGCCGTTGGTGGTTTGAGGGATCATCCCGGAATGGGATCTGATGTTTGTGCAGAAAAGCCACAATGTCGCGGCGTTGTGCCCGAATGAGCGGGCGAATAATTGACCCGCGCCTGGGAGGGATGCCGGTCAATCCTCTCAGACCTGCGCCACGCAGGAGTCGCATCAGGATAGTCTCGGCCTGGTCGTCGGCGGTATGAGCGATGGCGATGCGATCGGCCCCCCGCTGCGTTGCCGTGGCGCTCAGATAAGCGTAGCGCAGGCGGCGCGCGGCATCCTCCGGGGACAAGCGATGCTGACGTTGGTAGGCAGGAACGTCAACCGTCTCACATACACATGGAATGCCCATGTGGCGCACCATAGCCTCCACAAAAAGAGCATCTTCCGCAGCATCGGGACGCATCCCATGGTTCAAATGCGCCACGATCAGCTGAATGTGCAAGCTGTCGCCAAGCTGTGCCAAGACATGGAGCATAGCGACGGAATCGGCACCACCGGACACAGCCAACAAGAGGGTTTGCCCGCTGTCAACCATGTGAAAGTCTTGGAGAGTCTGTCGCACACCGTCGAGGAGAGTAGCCATGCTCTCGGTCACACTGTTGATGGATCATCAGCATCGGAGGGGACATGGTCCAGACATTGGAGCGTTGACTGCGGCAGGGGATTCAGGATGGGTGGCGCGAATGTCCGGCCATCAGATAGGCCTGCTTTCCAGGGAGTCGAGGATGGCGGTGCAGGGCTTCGAACCCCGGACACGCGGATTATGATTCCGCTGCTCTGGCCAACTGAGCTACACCGCCATCATGCCTACGCAAGTGCGTCGGTTCAAGCCATCCCGGATGGCACGCTGCAATTCCCTCCACCACATCCCTGGTGCCGCGTGTTCATGACTGGCTCGTGGGTCGGAAGATCGCGAAAATGAAAAAGGCGGTCAGGATAAAGAAGAGCACCTGGTAGTTGACGTTTGTCGATACCAACCCTAAGACCAGGAGAGTAATCCCCACGACCAAGTACACGAGAGTTTCCAGTAGCCGGTTTTCGAACACCAGGACACTCCTTCTCCCCGCCACGCTCTGGGGCGACGAGTCGTTGCTGATCGTTGTTGTTGGCCTCTAGTGCGCTATGACTCTCCGGAGATTGTCCCGGTTTCTGGAGAGCCTACCGCATACGGGGACTCTGTGGTGCTCTGGTGCGCTATCCCAGCCTCTGTAATCGCTCCCACCATACACTAGAGCCGTCTTCCTTGTCAAGATGGAGCCCAGTCAAACACTTGCGCAGCGTCGATTGGAAGTCGCCCACGTGTCCACCCATCCGGTTGACCACAAGTTGTGCTAGGGGGAGCTCCTCTCGGCAATGCCGGGAAACGTCTTGACCACCCGTTCCAACCCAATGCGTGCCAGAGTGTCGTTGGTTTGCCACACACCGCCGCCCTTGAAAAATCGGGGTGCAAGCAACAGGTTGTCGAGCAACGGCCGTTGCGTTTCATTAAAGCGTGCGCGCCAGAGGATTTCGCCATCACGGGCGCTGATGAGATAGGCTTCGTACGCCACTGAGGCGGGTTGGTCGACCAACAGAGCGCTGCCCTGGCGATCGTCATAGCGGATGATCACCCCGGTGAGGACCGCATCTAACGGCCGTGCAGACGGCGTGGCCGCGCCGGAGGGTGTCTGGGCTGGGTCGGGCCTGGGTTCCGACGACTCCGAGGACAGCGGCCACAGCCGACCCAACCATTGCTGGACGAATTGCCGCAGGCGCCCGGGCCGTTCCTCTTCGGGGGCGGCCTGCGCCGTGCGCGTGAATTCGAGCTCTGTCTCTTCGTCGAGATGCAGCGGCGGGGTCAGCTCGAAGCGCTGATGGGATTCCAGTTCGGCGTGAAAGAGCTCAGCGAGTCGCATGCCAGCGTCAGGAGTCGCACTATGGTTGACAAATGAGATGATGCCGATACGCTGCAGCTCGTACTTGTGCAGCGCGGGGCTGACCTCGGCCACAACGTTGCTCGGCGGTCGGAAGCTGCCAATGGCTGCGAAGGCCGTCGGGCACGTGTGCAAGATCAGGGCGATGATGGCAAGGGCCACGCCACTTCTAGTTGCCGAAACCTCTCTTTGCTGTCCCTGCCGCATGGATGCATCCTCTCTCTGGACCCCGTTGATGGGCCTATGTTAAACAACGGCCTGCCGCTTGACACGGCGACAGGCGGATGCCTCGATGAAACCTTATGTGCAGCCTTATATCGATCTCCATCGTATGGTATGGCCGTGCTCCATAGCCAGTCACCCAGCGCCAACCGGTTAGCCGTCCAGGCCGGCCAAGGAAACTTGGGGTGGTCGGGAGGCCCGGACCAGGGATTGAGCCACTTCCTCATCGGTGATCAATACGTTACAGAGTTTTCCCGCTAAGGCCCCACGAATGGCCGCGACTTTGTAGCCACCCCCGGCCACAGCGATGACCAATTTGCCATGTTGACGGGTCATCTCTCGCAAGCGCTCGGCGGCTACCGCGATGACGCGCTTGGTGAGGGTATCCAGCGCTGACTGGCGCACGACATGCCCTTTGCCGTCGAAGGGTTGATAGTTAATCTCTCCGACCACCTTCATGGCCTTGAGTGTTTGTGGCGAGACGCCGTAGTATTCGGCAATGCTGCAAAATCCCGGTGTGGCCTGACCTACAGCGCCAATCCCCACCACGGCGACGTCTACCTCATGGGCTTCCTCATAGATCTTGCGAATCTCGGGTCGATGGAGCAGGATCTGCCGTTCGCGATCAATCGCCTCGAGTGGCCCAATGAGCTGCGCGTGCAGGGCGTAGGCCGTCACCTCGGGCCGATATTTGTCGGCCATCATGCCCACCAGGGTATTGGGAAAAAGGTCCACGAGCTGCAGCGTACTTTCGGCCGAGAGCGGGTAAATTTTGAGATCTTTGATCAATCCCTCACGCAGATGCTTGATCATGTAATAGAGGGTGGATCCGCACGACAGACCAACCTTGACGCCGTTGCCGGCTATCTTCTCAAAATACCGGGCGGCGGCGATGCCAAGATCCTCTTTCAAGTCCGACGTCTGGCCGGTCGGGATGACTATGGCATCACGCAGGCCATACTGTTCGATGAGCGCGGCAGCTAGACGTGGGAGAGGGGGGAGGGTCACCTGCACGCGCACGATGCCCTCTTCGTAGGCACGCTTCAGAAGGCGTGAGACTTTGCTCGGCGAGATGTTCAGTTGCTGGGCGATCTCCCGTTGTTGCTTCTGGTGCCGAAAGTAGAGCTGCACACAGCGCACCATCTCTTTCATCTCTTGAAAGTTGTCGAAGTCGCGATCGCGCATGCCGACATCCTTCCCTGGCGTATATCCATAATGCGCCGCTGCCCTCATCGAGCCTGCCAGCCGCAGGCCATTGACGCTAGGGTATGGGAGTGAAAGAAAATTCAGGATACGCAAAAAATTGCTTGACTCTGCATATTCTATCAGTATCATGGCCAAACACAAGAGATGAGATAGCCTCATTTGCCGGAAATCGCGTTTAATTCGCCGCCCGCAGCGTGGTGGCTGCATTTCATCTAGCTCTCAGTGTGAAAGGAGAGAATCGTATGGCCGTCGCGGATCGCCCTACCTACGAGAAGACGAAGCTGGTTGCGCTCGATGAGTATCATCAGAGTCGGGATAACCTGGTGGGCTACCCACCGACGACACTCGAACATATTCCGCTGACCAATACCCCGAACATCTTCTCCTACAAGTCGCATGTCTTTGCCCCCAAGCCTGAACTGGTGCAGCGCTTCGTCAAGGCCACCAAGGCCGATATCGGCGGGGTCGGCGGCCACGTGGTGGCGGCTGAAGAGGTCAAGGTCTTGCTGAGCAAGTTCATCCTGGAGCACAACCGCTACAATGGCGAGCCGATCTTCAGCAGCTTCATCATCACGCATACCGGGGATGATATCGCCATCACGGGCATTCACTCGGAGAAGGTGCCTAATGAGGTCATCGACGAGCTTCTGTGGGATGCCTTCATGCTGGGAACGGACAAAGCCACCGAGCTTGGCCTCTATGGTCCAGGGCAGGATCTCATTGCCGATGCGTTCACCGGCAATCTGCGCGGCTCTGGGCCGGCGACGATCACGCTCCCATTGCCTGTGCGCAAGGAAAACCCGTCGCAAACCGTGGTCGTATCCTACGCCGACAAGACAGAGCCCTTTGCGTACAACTATTATGCGACTGGGGCCTACCTTCTGCCACGCTTCAATACGGGGCTGGTCATCGCCTCATCGCGCATGAAGCGCGGCTTCATTTTCGAAATCATCGATCTGGATTCTAAGGCTCAGGCCATCGAGGCTGGCGTGCATCCAAGCGATGCCAAGGGCATGGAAGCCAAGATGACGGAGCTGGGCAATGCGGGCGAGCGGGTGATAAGCCTGCGGGGGCCAGAGGATCTTTTCGACATCGAAGGCCTGACGCGCAGCTCGCGGTATGTGGTGGGGCGGATATACGCCCGCGAAGAAAATGGCGATAAGGGGCAACTGGGGTACATCGTGTCGGCCGAGCGGCTGCACAACATCCCGACCAAACGCGGCTTTGTCTACGGTGGCAAGGACGACCCTGTGATGTTGGCCTTTGCCCAGGGCGATTGGCCAGCGCCTGGCGAGCTCACATCTCCATGGGCAGCAGCCCCCATGGTGCCGGGTGACTGCCGCGGCAGCCATGCCCTGCACATTCTGCCCGTGCCCTTGAATTGGCAGACGTCCTACTGGTCTGGTCCTATCCTGTCCTGCGTGACGCTCAGCCTGAACATTCACACCGGACGTATTGGCGCGATTTCCGATCAATTCGCCCTTGGCACACCCTGGGATTACGTGCGGCAGCAAGCCTCCGAGCAGGCGGTGAAATTCCGCATCGCGCATGGCATCAAGCAACCTGCCACCCTGCACGAGGATGAGCTGGAATACCAGGAAGGTTGGAGAGAGCGCAAGAATCGCCTCTTCGAGAAATTCGAGATGCGACCCATCCCCACCAACGGTGCGGGTGTCACCGTGCATCACGGCTAGAACAGCGCCCTGCGGCTCACCATCCCAAGCCCAGGAGCCCTGCGATGTCGCTTGTCGACAGTGCACAAGGGCTCCTGGCACCCCACGGCACGTGTTCCCCCATTGCGCAAGGCGTCCACCATGTGAGCCGGGCAATGGCGCCCTCGCTCACTCGAAGTGCACCACCTCGTGGCCAAACAACGTTTCAATGTGCTGCACAAGATCCTCGGAGGGGGCGACCTGGAGACGCTCCTCGGGCAGCAGGATGACCTCCTGGTCGTCTGGGAAGAGAAGATGGAGATACACCGAACTGGCTCCTGGGGAGGCCTCGAGAATAGATTTGAGTTGACCGAGCGTGTCGCGGCTCAGGCCCAGGGTATGCAAGTCGATATGCACCTGTGGGGACAAGCGCTCCGCCGCCTCAAGGAGCGGCACGATACGGTCGGCGATGATCTTGGCATGGTCGTCCCCCCAATCGACCACTCCACGGACGAGAACCGGCTGATCGGTCTCTAATGCCGCACCGTATTCTTTGAACACTTCGGGAAAGACAATCACCTCCACCTGCCCCAGGACATCTTCGAGCGTCACGAACGCCATCCTGTCCCCTTTGCGGGTCATTTGCAGGCGACTCTTGAAGACCATGCCCCCGAGACTGACCTTATCGCCATCGCGAAATTCTCCGAGCGTTTGCGTATTGGCAATCGTATACAGGCGGAGCTGGCGCTCGAAGCGCGTCAGGG
>Ga0184646_1124190_pt1 | contig 15599 bp, 15 predicted proteins | sample PLM1_100_FD_136041 | JGI IMG/M metagenome (GOLD analysis project Ga0184646, IMG submission 136041) | Metatranscriptome of groundwater sediment microbial communities from an aquifer in East River, Colorado, USA - PLM1_100 (Metagenome... | ecosystem: Environmental > Terrestrial > Soil > Riparian... | reverse complement strand
CGCATGAAAATCAGCGCACAGCGCTGGCATCATTAGGGATTGCCCTCTACCTGTCAAGTGAAATAGGCCAGCGTGGGGACGCCAGAGACGACGATATTTCCTCAGAAGTGACGCCAGAAGGAGAACGACGCCATGACGCGATCGCTCACGCCTGACGACCTGAAGGCTGCGCTGCCGGCGCTCACGGGTACTGTGCACCTCAAAGGCCTGGAAGGCCCTATCGACATCTACCGCGACCGGCTGGGCATTCCCCATATCTTCGCCCGCTCGGTGCATGACGCCTTCTTCGCGCAGGGATTCGTGCATGCCCAGGATCGCTTATGGCAAATGGACTACGATCGACATCGTGCCTACGGTCGTTGGGCAGAATGTGTGGGGTCAAGTGCCGTCGCCCAAGATGTGCTTTTTCGCCGATTCCGGCTGGAGGCTAGTGCCAAGGCTGATTATGCGGCGATCAACGCCGAGACGCGAGCGATGTTCGATGCCTATGCCGCCGGCGTGAACGCTTTCATGTATGCAACGACGCGGCTGCCGATCGAGTATCGTCTGGTCGACGCGACGCCGGATCCCTGGCAACCCTGGGACGCGTGTGCCGTCTTTAAGGGACGGCATATTCAGATGGGTGTCTGGCAGGTGAAGCTCTGGCGGGCACGCTTGCTTCGCCACCTGGGGCCTGAGCTGACGGCCAAGCTCTGTGAAGGGTACCAGACTGGGCAACCGCTGATCGTTCCCCCCGCGATGGACTTTGAGGGATCGGTCTTGAATGGACTCAAGGCCCTGCAAGAAGGTGAAGGGGCGCTGGCCTTACTCAGCGAGCTTGATGCCGGCAGCAACAGTTGGGCCGTGTCCGGAAGCCGGACAGCCACGGGCCGTCCACTCCTTGCGGGCGATCCTCATCGCGCCCTCGACACACCGAATGTCTACTATCAGAATCACGTGGCCTGTCCGGACTTCGACGTCATCGGCCTCTCTTTTGCCGGTATCCCTGGATTTCCCCATTTTGGTCATAATCAGGCGGTGGCCTGGTGCGTCACGCATGCCTATACCGATTATCAAGATCTCTACATCGAGCGCTTCAATCCAGAGAATCCCCGCCAGTATGAGTTTCGGGGCGCATGGCGCGAAGCAGAACAGTACGCTGAAGTGGTCCGTGTGCGGGACAGTGAGCCAACAACTATCGAAGTGACGGTGACGCATCACGGTCCGGTCGTCCTGGGAGACCCAGCACAGGGGTATGCCCTGGCGTTTCGGTATACCGCGACCGCCGAACCAAATGCTGGGTACAATGCGTTGCTGCCGATGCTCAGGGCCCAGTCGGCCGACGACATCGAAGAGTCCATGCGCCCCTGGGTGGATCCCGGCAATAACTTCCTCTTCGCCGATGTGCACGGCAACATCGGTTACCTAACGCGTGGTCAAGTGCCGCTGCGCTCCATGGCCAATGCCTGGCTACCGGTTCCGGGCTGGACCGGTGAACACGAGTGGCAGGGGATGATTCCTTTCGCGGCGATGCCGCGGGTGCGTAACCCCGAGACAGGGTTCATCGTGACTGCCAATAACCGTATAGTCGGGGATGAATACCCTCATTATCTGGCCATTGATTATTCTCCTGGGTACCGGGCGCGCCGTATTCTCGATCGTCTGGACTCTCTCACCCAGGTCGACGGACCAGCAATGGCGGCCATTCACGCCGATCGTATCTCTATCCCCGGGCGTGAGGTTGTGCAACTCCTGGCGCGTATCAAGCCCCAGGATGCCATCTCGGCCGACGCCAAAGCTCTCCTGCAGCATTGGGATGGTAGGATGGAGGCGACCAGTGCTGCCGCGACCATTTACGTCGTGTTCCGAGAGTTCTTACTGCGCTCGGCGATGGATCCCCTGCTCGGACCGTTGGCTGGCGAAGCTTTTGGCAGCGAGCTGCGCGGCGGGGTGATCTTCATGGCGCGCTTCAAAGCCTGTCTGACGAGATTGATTGAGGAGAATGATCGCAGTTTGTTGCCCGCAGGAACCGATTGGGACACGTTGATGTCTCAAGCATTGAGGCAGGCCAGCGCGTGGTTACGACAAGAACTGGGAGACGATCCACAGGCCTGGCAATGGGGCCGGATCCACCGCACTTCGCCGCAACACACGCTGGCCGGGGCCTTCCCAGAGCTCGCCCCGCTACTGAACCCACCCTCTCATGCCATGGGAGGGGATGGTGAGACGGTGCAGGCCGCCTCCTTCAACCCCGGGGCTGGATACACTCTCAGTAGTACCTCTGTGACCCGTTATCTGTTCGATCTGGACGATTGGCGTCGCAGCGCCTGGGTGGTCCCCTTAGGATCTTCCGGACATCCTGGCAGCCCACATTATGCGGATCAATCTGAAACCTGGGCGGCTGTCGAATTGCACCCGATGCTCTATGACTGGAAGCGTATCCAGAGAGAAGCCGAAACGACGCAACGCCTGGAGCCGATGGTCTAACTGACCCGGCAGCTGCTCACATGTCCTGGAGGGGAGGGCCCGAATTCCCCCAGTGGCCGTAAATTGACTTCTGGCGCAGCTTTTGGTATATTCTCGAAGCGGCGTTATCCTCAAAAACGCAATTCTACGACGGAGAGGCGGGCGGAGCATGTATGCTGTCATTCAGACCGGGGGGAAACAATATCGCGTCTCGCAAGGCGATCTCATCACCGTCGAGAAGCTCGATGGATCTGCGGGCGATAAAGTGGAACTGCCCTCGGTCCTCATGGTGGGCGAGGGGAATCAGATTGCCGTTGGTCAACCCTGGCTTGAGCAAGCGCGTGTGGTGGGGACGATCGTGAGACAGACGCGAGGCCCGAAGGTCCTGATCTTCAAGTACAAACGGCGCAAAGGGTATCAGAAAAAACAAGGCCATCGCCAAGATCAGACGGTCTTGCGGGTGACGGAGATTCTGACGGGGGCAGCAGAAGGATAACATTAGGCCAGTCGTGGGAGGAAGCGTCGTGGCGCACAAAAAGGCAGGTGGCAGCTCAGGAAATGGCCGGGACAGCATCGGTAAACGGCTTGGCGTCAAGCGCTTTGGCGGACAGTTTGTGACCGCGGGCAGCATCCTGGTTCGACAACGAGGGACGACGTTTAAGCCTGGATTGCATGTGGGCGTTGGGCGGGATTTTACCCTGTACGCCAAAGTGGATGGCATTGTTCAGTTTAAAACAGGACGGGGCGGGCGACGCTATTTGCGCGTCGAGCCGGTGTCTCCGGAAGCCACCGCAGAGATCTAATGTTCATTGACGAGGCCAAGATATTTGTGGGCGCAGGGGATGGCGGACGCGGTTGCGTCAGCTTCCGACGGGAGAAATATATCCCCAAAGGCGGCCCTGATGGCGGTGATGGCGGTAAAGGGGGCGATGTCGTCCTGGTAGCCGACCGCAACTTGGCGACATTATTGGACTTCCGCTACAAACGACGATATACCGCGGGGCGCGGCGAGCACGGTCGGGGGAGTGATCAAACAGGACGCGCTGCAGAAGATTGCGTCATCCGGGTCCCAGTGGGCACAGTGGTGCGGGCCGCAGAATCCGGGGAGCTGCTGGAGGATTTTGTCTGTGACCAACAACGCGGCATCATTGCCCATGGCGGGAGGGGTGGGCGTGGGAATGCACGGTTCAAGTCCTCAACGAACCAGGCTCCACGCCACGCTCAACCAGGCGAACCTGGGGAGGCTCGTTGGCTGACGCTCGAGCTCAAGCTCTTGGCTGACGTCGGGTTAATCGGCTTGCCCAACGCCGGCAAGTCGACACTTTTGTCGCGCCTCTCTGCAGCGCGACCGAAGGTCGCCGCCTATCCGTTCACAACTCTGGTACCGCAGCTCGGTATCGTGCGTCTACGTGATGAGCAATCCTGTGTCGTGGCCGATATTCCAGGTTTGATTGAGGGGGCGCATGAGGGCAAAGGGTTGGGACATCAGTTTCTGCGTCATATCGAACGGACGCGGGTCTTGCTGCATCTAGTCGATATGGCCACGGCCGACGATCAGCCTCCCATAACCCACTTTGAGATGGTGAACCAGGAATTATCGGCCTATGCACCCGAGTTGAGCGAGAAGCCGCAACTTGTCGTTGCCACAAAAATGGATATACCGTCGGCGAAACAGGCCTGGGAAGCTTTTCAATTAGCGATGAAGACACGTGGCCTGCGTGTCCTGGCGATTTCTGCTGTGACAGGGGAGGGAATTGGGACCCTGCTCGATGAACTTCAGAAAGCCCTAGCCTCCTGAGGAGTGCAATTCCATCAAATCCGATTCACGTCAGGACCTTGTTGCCGGTGTCAAGCGCATTGTCGTGAAGATTGGCAGTCGGGTGCTTACCTCAAAGGGGGAAGGTCTGGACTTTGAGGTCATCAACGATCTGGTAGGGCAGCTCTCCAATCTTTCACATGCGGGTCGGGAGGTTCTGGTCGTTTCCTCTGGGGCGATAGCGGCCGGCATCAAAGAACTGAAGCTTCGGGACCTGCCGCGTACGATTGCCCAACAGCAAGCCGTCGCCGCTGTCGGGCAAAGTCATCTGATATGGGCTTATGAACGCGCCTTTAAACAGCATCGCCAGCAAGTGGCACAGGTGCTCTTAACCCATGAAGACCTGCGGCAGCGGGCGCGTTATCTGAATGCTCGTAACACTCTGCTCACCCTCATCCGTTTGACAGCGATTCCTATCATTAATGAAAATGACACCGTCTCGGTTGAGGAAATCAAGTTTGGCGATAATGATACGTTATCGGCCATGGTGGCTGATCTGGTCCAGGCTGACCTCCTGCTTATCCTCACCGATCTCGACGGTCTCTACACGGCCGATCCTCGCATAGATCCACAGGCGGAGTTTATCGCCGAAGTACAGCGCGTTACACCTGCCATCGAGGCCATGGCTGGCCTGTCTCATAACATGGTCGCACGTGGCGGGATGTATACAAAAATCCAGGCAGCGAAAAAATTGGCGGCCGCTGGGATCCCCACGCTCATTGCGAATGGGTTGCGCCCTGGCATCATCACCTCCTTGTTGGCAGGACAAAGGGTTGGCACATTATTTTATCCGGACAAACGACGGTTGTTTCGGGGTCGTAAACGATGGATTGTAACCGCCCTACGCCCGCGTGGTGTCCTGACGGTCGACGATGGTGCCAAAACCGCAATTGTCTGCAAAGGGAGGAGTTTGCTGCCATCCGGAATCGTCAATGTGGAGGGGACGTTTGAGTTTGGCGATCTCGTCCGCTGTTGCGATGTCTCCGGAAATGAATTCGCCCGAGGACTGGTCAATTACCCTGGACGCGAGCTGCGGCTTATCAAGGGCTTGCATACATCAAAGATCGAGGCAACGTTGGGCCAGAAGTATGATGATGAGGTCATTCATCGAGATAACCTGGTGATCTGGACTGACAAGGGTGAGTGCTAGCGCGGGCTGAGTCATCCTCATTGTTGGCGGCGGGTTTAGGGTTGGAAGGGGGATGGCCAGAGGATGTCATCGATGGTGAGGCGAATGGCACACCGGTGGAGAGAGCAGTGATGGATGAGTTGCTAGGATTGGTCCACGGAATCGTCGGGCGGGCGCAAGCGGCGGCTCGCCAGCTGGCAAACCTGTCGACGCCCGTCAAGAATGAGGCGTTACTGCGCATGGCAGCCGCGCTTGAAGCTGAAGAAGTCGCGCTCACCACGCTGAATGCGCGTGACATCGAACGTGCTCAGGACCATGGACTCTCGTCGGCCATGATCGATCGCTTGCGTCTCACGCCCAAGCGCATTCGTGACATGGCGTGTGGACTGCGCGAGATCGCGGCTTTACCCGATCCGGTGGGTGAGGTGACGCGCATGTGGCGTCGACCGAATGGCTTGGAAATCGGCACCATGCGTGTGCCCTTGGGGGTTATCGCCTTCATTTATGAGTCCCGCCCTAATGTGACGGCTGATGCGGCTGGGCTGTGCCTCAAATCGGGGAATGCGGTGATTCTGCGGGGGGGATCTGAGGCGATTCATTCGAACCTCGCCCTGAATGCCCTGCTAGCCAAGGCTGCTGTTGCTGCAGGAATGCCAGAGGATGCTCTCCAGATGATCCCGGTCACCGATCGACGCGCCATCTTTGAGCTGCTGAAAATGGACACACACGTCGACCTGGTGGTCGCCCGCGGAGGCGAAGAATTTATTCGTACGGTTGTCGAGCATTCCCGGATTCCGGTCATCAAACATGATAAAGGGCTGTGCCACACCTATATCGATGATGAAGCTGACCTCGCGATGGCCGCCACAGTCGCCTTCAATGCGAAAGTACAGCGGCCAAGTGTGTGCAACGCCATGGAAACTCTGCTCGTCCACCGTACTGTCGCACAGCAGTTTCTGCCATCCTTCTGCGACCAGCTAAGGACTGCTGGCGTGGAAGTGCGCGGCTGCCCTGAGACCTGCCGTATCGTGCCCTGGGCCACAGCCGCGACGGAGGAAGACTGGCAGACGGAATATCTTGACCTGATTCTCTCCGTCAAGGTAGTCGCCACACTGGGGGAAGCCCTGGAGCACATCGGCCGCTATGGCTCCAGATTGTCTGAAAGCATTATCACCTCAAATTATCAGAAGGCCCGACGCTTCCTCCACGAGGTCGACGCCGCGGCAGTCTTTGTCAACGCCTCGACTCGCTTCACCGATGGCAATGAGTTCGGCTTTGGCGCAGAACTGGGCATCAGCACTCAGAAACTCCACGTGCGCGGCCCGATGGGGTTAGAGTCGCTGACCTCACTTAAATACGTCGTCTATGGGGATGGCCACATCCGCGAGTAACTCGGGCTCTCTCCCCAAAGCTGAGGAGGAGAGACGGCAAGCTTTCGGAGGTCGAAGGTGCGGCTGGGCGTGATGGGGGGGACGTTCAATCCCATACATTATGGGCACCTCGCGGCCGCCAATGAGGTGCGCGAGGCCTTTGCGCTTGATAAGGTGCTCTTCGTGCCGGCAGCGAGCCCCCCGCACAAAGATCAAGCGGCAATCATCGAGCCGCGCCATCGCTTGTTGATGACTGTACTTGCCACTCTCTCATACCCACATTTCGTGGTGTCTGCTGTCGAAATCGATCGATCGGGAGCATCGTATTCGGTCGAGACAATTGCCCAGCTCACACAGGTGTATGAGGGACGCGCGACAATATACTTGATCCTGGGGATCGACGCCTTTGTCGAGATCGCCTCGTGGTGGCAGCCAGATGTCCTGCTGCAGAGTTGCCATACGATCGTGACGAGCCGGCCTGGTTTTCATTTACACGAGGCGGTCTCCATGCCCCTACAACGGTTGATGGAGATCTACCCGAAGGTCAGAATTGAGCCGACGGAGGAATCCAGAGGCGTGCTGCCGTCAAGTTATGGTGTCAGCGGCACACCCTATCTCTTCCTCCAGGACGTCTCGGCTCTGGACATCTCTTCGACGTATATTCGGCAGCGGATCAAAAATGGGCATTCCATTAGCTTTTTAGTACCTGAATCGGTTGAAGCGTATATCCAAAAATATCAACTTTATCGCTGAGGAGAATTTATGGCGGGACTGAGCGCCGAGGAGAAGACCGCCCTCTCATCCAAAGCAGCGGCGGATAAGAAAGCTCTAGATGTCGCCATTCTTGACATGCGCGAGGCGTCATCGATCACCGATTACTTTCTCATCTGCAGCGGTGGTTCTGCGCGTCAAGTCCAGGCCATCGCGGACGCGATTGATGAGCAAATGAGCCAGTTCGGGGAAGCTTCTCTGGGGGTTGAAGGCTATCGTGAGGGACGCTGGATATTGATGGATTATGGCGATGTGATCGTGCATGTGTTTGCACAGGACACACGGGAATTTTATGCTTTGGAACGCCTATGGGCGAATGCGCCGAAGATTGACGTGACGCCTGAGACCGTGGGTGTTACTCCTCTTCGAAGCGCCTCGGTCGGCTAGGCTCTCATCTCGCCTCTTCTCCAGCCTCCCGCATGAGGGCAGCAGGTCTGTGAGGGGAGGACAGGGCGGCGGTAATCGGTCCCAAAGGGGGGCAGTGTCGTGCCTGAGAGCTCGATGGGCAGTGCGCGGACAGGCACCCCCGCTCGCCATGCGCGAAGGAGGATGTCACGTGAAGGCACAGGACCTGGAGAACTTCAAGCGCAAACTCTTGGAGATGCGCCGCGACCTTCTGGGCCAGGTGGAGAAAAAGAAAATCTATAGCAAAGAGATGGGCGAGGACGGCATTCCGGATAGCGGTGATGTCGCTACCTATTCGTATTCGAAAGAAGTCCTCATGGGACTTGGAGAGAACGAGCGCACGAAGCTCCGCCTGGTTGAAGAGGCATTGGCGAAGATCGACGAAGGCATCTACGGCGTCTGCGAGCGGTGCGAGGAATCGATCCCGGTCAAGCGTCTCGACTTACTCCCCTTCACGCAATACTGTGTCCAATGCCAGAGTGAATTGGAGAAGGAAAGCGCTGCCCTCTAAAATAATTCCAGTTGCAGGAGCTCTTCGGACGGCTGTCCTTCTGGATACTCTCCCGTGAAGCAGGCCGTGCAGAAGCGGAACTCATCGGGCGAGACGGTCTGTAACAAGCCTTTCAGGCTGAGGTAGGCGAGACTATCGGCGCCGAGGAAATTCCGTATCTCCTCTACGGACTGATTGGCGGCGATCAACTCCCGCTTGGAGGGTGTGTCGATTCCGTAGAAACAGGGGCTAATGCTGGGTGGCGAGCTGATGCGCACATGCACCTCTTTAGCTCCTGCATGCTTCAGCATGGTCACGATCTTCTGGCCGGTCGTCCCACGCACAATTGAATCATCGACGACGACCACCCGCTTCCCCTGGAAAAAATGCTTCACGGGGTTGAGCTTGATCTTGGCCCCAAAATCGCGGATGGCTTGCTGGGGCTCGATGAACGTCCGCCCCACATAGTGATTACGAATGAGCCCCATTTCAAACGGGATGCGGGCCTCTTCAGCGAATCCAAGCGCCGCAGGGACTCCTGAGTCAGGAACCGGAATAACGACATCCGCTTCAACATAAGCTTCGCGAGCCAGTTGTTTCCCGAGTGCCTTGCGGATGGGATAGACGTTTTTCTCGAAGACAATACTGTCGGGGCGGGCGAAGTAGATGTACTCAAAGATGCAAAAGGCCTGACGCGTCGGCGGGAAAGGCCGGAAAAACTCGACCTCTCCATCACGAATGACCACCATCTCACCCGACGCAATTTCCCGCACATACTCCGCTTCGATCAAATCCAGCGCACAGGTCTCGGAAGACAGAATATAGGTCTCATCTTCCAGGCGACCGAGTACCAGCGGCCGGAAGCCAAACGAATCACGGACACCGATCATCTCTTTCTCAGTCATCAGCAGGAGAGAATAGGCCCCCCGGACCTTACGCAACGCGTCCACCACCTGATCCGCAAGTCGCGTCTCCGATGATCGTGCGATGAGATGCAGGATTACCTCGGTGTCCGTGCTGGAGCGAAAAATCGCGCCCTCCTGTTCGAGCTCCTTGCGAATTTTATCAGCATTGACCAGATTACCGTTGTGGGCCAATGCCAAGGAGCCCCCGGCATAACTGATGACCATGGGCTGCGCATTTCGTAACAGACTCGACCCCGCCGTCGAATAGCGATTATGGCCGATCGCCATCTCCCCTGGCAGACGGGCCAGACGGCGCTCGTTAAAGACATCCGCGACTAATCCCATGCCGATTTCAGCATGGAGAGTTGACCCATCAGAGGACACGATCCCCGAACTCTCCTGTCCACGATGTTGTAACGCGTATAAACCGAGATATGTCAGTTTGGCTGCTTCAGGGTGTCGATAGACTCCAAAAATTCCACATTTTTCGCCAACATCGTCAGCCATAGCAGCCCCTCACAGGATAGATGACCAGGCAGAGATTGACCCGACGCTGAGGCTCCGTCTCATCTTTCCATCAAGGTTCAGTCGGGCAACACAAACCATTGTGACACGTTTCTCTGTGACGCAATACTCAACTGCGTCCGCCTTGCCCCTAGAACCTCCGCAATGGTGAGACGAGCGAGATCCGGTAAATTATTAGTCTCACTCAGGTGTGCCAAGATGACATGCCCGAGTTCGTCGTGCAGTATATCACGCAGAAGCTCGCTGGACTGCTCATTCGACAGATGTCCAGCCTTGCCGCCAATACGTTGTTTCAATGGCCAGGGATAGGGACCAACCTTCAACATCGCATCATCATGGTTGGCTTCTAGGATCAGCAGGTGACATCCTCTGATCCGTTCCCGGACCAGTTGGCTGGGGTATCCTAGATCGGTCACAATGGCCATGCTCCTCCGGCGCCACGAGAGACGAAAAGCCACTGGGTCGTCAGCATCGTGAGGCAGAGAAAAGGGGTCGATGCACAGATCCTTGAGTGAAAACGGTGTGCCTGTGAAAAATTCGCGCACCTCCTCGACCACACCAACGACGTGCTGGGCCTTCTGGAAAGTGGCTTGGTTCGCATAGACTGGCACCTTATAACGCCGTGCGAATGCCCCAACACCATGAATATGATCGCTGTGCTCATGGGAGATGAGAATGCCGTCAAGAGCCTCTGGCTCAACCCCGATGTCGTGGAGCCGTCTCACGATTTCGCGAGCGCTGAGGCCGGCGTCGATCAAGAGCCGCACCTCCGGCGATTCAATATAGGTGCAATTGCCTTTACTGCCACTTCCTAGGATACATATTTTCAGCGCCATGCGCCATGCCCACCCTTGAGTTCTCCCTCCAGCAGATCCACGCCAGCCACTGTTACAGTAAACCTGCGTCCCGAAAGCTCACATAGCCCGGGGTGCCTGTCCCGATGATGACATGATCCAGGACACTGATGCCAACTAAATGGCCCACCTCCGCCAGTCGGTGCGTCAATTCTTTATCCTCAGGACTTGGGGTCGGATCGCCGCTAGGATGATTATGGAGAAAGATGATAGCCGCTGCTGATTCTCTAATAGCTGGAAGAAAAGCCTCGCGGGGATGCACCAGGCTTGCCGAGAGACTCCCCTCGGAAATCGTCACATCTTTGAGGATCTGATGCTTGGTGTCGAGCAGAACAGCCTTGAAGATCTCCTTGCGGAGATGTTGAAGATGCGGCTGGTAATACATCACGATATCGTTGGGTGAGGTAATCTTGACTTTGCGCTGGGAAGGCTCCCCGGAAAGCCTCTTGCCAAGCTCAAGAGCTGCCTTGAGCGCGGTGGCTTTTGCAGGGCCGATGCCTTGGGTCTGACAGAGCTCGCTCACGCTCGCCGCATCGATCGCCCGCAAACTTCCGAAGGTTTGCACCAGGTTTCTTGCCAGATCGAGCGCGCTCTGCCTGCTGGAGGCATCGCCCGTCGCCAGGACAATGGCGAGAAGTTGTGCTTCAGAAAGTGCGTCGGCCCCCAGTTTCATCAGGCGCTCACGTGGCCGTTCATCCTCCGGCCATTCCTTGATGGCGCGCTGATATTCTGACATTGATGTCATCAACCTTTCAGATCCACGCCATGGTAGTGCTCAACGCCTGTTCGAGAGGTTAGGAAAGCCTTTCCAGGAAGTAGGCGATGGTTTCTTCCAGGCCGGTGCCAAACTCTACCTTCGGTTCCCATCTGAGCAGCTGTCTGGCGCGCGTGATGTCAGGCTGTCGCCGCTTGGGATCATCTTGTGGGAGTGGGGTAAAGATGATGTGGCTCGAGCTCCCTGTGAGGCGAATAATCGTTTGGGCCAATTGGAGAATGGTCAGTTCTTGCGGGTTTCCCAAGTTGACTGGTTGGCTTTCTCCCGACATGAGGACCCGGGAAATTCCTTCCACTAAATCCGAAATGAAACAAAAGCTGCGGGTCTGGGTTCCGTCCCCGAATACGGAGATATCTTCGCCGCGTAGAGCCTGACAGATAAAACTGGGAATGGCCCGACCATCCTCCAGGCGCATTCGTGGACCGTAGGTGTTGAAAATCCTGATGATGCGCGTATCCACCCCATGGAACCGATGGTAGGCCATGGTCATCGCCTCGGCAAAGCGCTTGGCCTCGTCGTAGACGCCGCGTGGGCCGATGGGATTGACATTGCCCCAATATTCCTCCGATTGGGGATGAATGAGGGGATCGCCATACACCTCTGAGGTCGAGGCCAGCAGAAAGGTCGCTTTCTTTTCCTTAGCTAACCCGAGAGCTTTATGGGTCCCTAACGAGCCAACCTTGAGCGTCTGGATCGGCAGTTTTTCATAGTCAATAGGGCTTGCTGGGGAAGCAAAGTGCAGCAAATAATCGAGTTCTCCCTCAACATAGATGTAATTGGTGACATCATGCTTGATGAAGAGAAAGTTTTGGTTGCGGATATGAACGATATTGGAGATATCGCCGGTCAGGAGGTTATCCATACAGATGACCTCGTGACCGAGGTGCAGAAAGTAATCACATAAATGTGACCCGATGAACCCAGCTCCCCCGGTGATCAATGTGCGTGGCATGCTTCATTCCTCTGGTGCACCACCGTGTGCGTCGCGCACTGTACCACATCGCCGCGGATGCTGTCTAGCGGACGACTTGTCAGGCGCCGGGCGACCTAGACCTTGGACGGCTTCCGCCCAGGTCGGCCGACGCTAAAGTAATCAATGCCCGCCGTCCCCATGCGCTCGACATTGTAGATGTTACGACCGTCAAAGATCAGGGGTCGCTTCATGAGTTTCCGTAATTTCTCCATGTCGAGCAGTTTGAACTCGCGCCATTCGGTGACGATGACTAAGGCATCCGCCTCCTCCGCGGTTTGATAAGCGCTCTGGCAGTAGGTCAGGTCCGGAAATAACCGGCGCGCATTCTCTATGGCGGCAGGATCATAGGCCTTCAGATGTGCCCCAGTGCTCAGGAGCTTGCGAATAATTTCAATCGACTTCGCTTCGCGCATGTCGTCTGTGTTGGGTTTAAATGCCAGACCCAGGATGCCAATCGTTTTGCCGTCGAGGTCTCCAAGTCCCTGGCGAATGGTATCGACGAAATGCTCCACACGGTCGCGATTGATGTCGATCACCGTTTTCAGCAGCGGGAAATCGGCACCGAACTTGGAAGCCGTGTGAATCAATGACTCCACATCTTTGGGAAAACAGGAGCCACCGAACCCAAGGCCGGCGCTCAGGAAATCTGGGGAGATACGGGGATCGAATCCCATGCCGCGCGCCACGTCATCGACGTTTGCGCCACAGGCCTCGCAGATATTGGCAATGGCATTGATGAAGGAGATCTTGGTGGCGAGGAAGGCGTTGGAGGCATATTTGATCATTTCAGCGCTGTGCACGTCGGTAATAAGCATGGGCCGGCCGAGTGTGGCATAGAGTTCGAGGAGCTTCATGGCCACGTGCTTGCTCGGGGCGCCGATCACAATGCGGTCTGGGGCTAAGGCATCCTGGACGGCAGAACCCTCACGGAGGAATTCAGGATTGGAGACGACATCAAAGTCAACATCACGCCGCCGGTTCTGTTCGATAATCTCGCGTACCAGATCCCCTGTCCCCACAGGGACGGTGCTCTTAGCGACGATCACCGTATAGCGGCGCAGATAGCGAGCGACCCCGCGAGCGGCGGCCTCGACCTGAGAAAGATCGGTCTCGCCATTCTCTTTGGGAGGGGTGCCGACGCAGATGAAGATGATCTCCGCCTTGTCCATCCCGACCTCAAGGCTTGCACTGAAGGCGAGACGGCGATCCACGAGATTACGCTGCACCATCTCCTGCAAGCCGGGCTCATAGATCGGCATCACACCACTATTCAATTGACTAACCTTTTCCTCGATGACATCGACACAGACGACCTCATTTCCCAGGTCGGCAAACACCGCACCGGTCACCAGACCGACATATCCGCACCCGATGACGCAGATATTCATCGCTATGCTCTCCTCTGGCGATAATAGTCCAACGTCTGCCTCAAACCTTCGCGAAAGGGAATGGCAGGGCGATAGCCGAGCATCCGTTCAGCTTTCGCGATATCCGCCAAAGAATGTCGGACATCACCGGCACGGGGGGCGTGATACTCAGGATCCACCGGCTGGCCTGAGAGCTCTGTCAGTAATTGTAGCACGGTCTGGAGGCTCACATTCTCACCACAGGCGATGTTGAAAGCTTCGCCTGCGACCCCCGCCGCGTCGATAGCCAACATATTCGCTTGAACCACATTATCGATATAGGTGAAATCTCGGGACTGCTGGCCATCGCCATAGATCATCGGCCGCCTGTGCAGCAGTAGCGCATCGATAAAGCGCGGCACAACCGCGGCGTAGGGAGACAACGGATCTTGGCGTGGACCAAAGACGTTGAAGTAGCGTAAGGAAACGGTTTCGACCTTATAGACACGCGTAAATGAACGGCAATATGCCTCAGCCGCCAACTTCGACACGGCATAAGGGGATTGTGGGTTGGTGGGCAGGGTCTCGACTTTTGGCAATGGCGCTGCATCACCGTAAACAGACGATGAGGATGCATTCACGACCCGCTTCACACCCGCCTCACGCGCCGCCAGGAGCACATTCAGGGTGCCCTCCACGTTGACGAGGTTTGAGGTCAGCGGATCCTCGACGGATCGTTGTACGGATGGAAGTGCGGCTTGGTGTAGGACGTAATCAGCACCCGTCACGACTTCATACACCAACTTGCGATCAGTAATGTCCCCCTCAACGAATGTAAAGCTCGCCGGCTTGCCGCTCCCTTCGACGACCTGTGCCAGGTTATCACGATGCCCAGTAGCCAGATTATCGAGGACGCGGACGACAGCTCCTGCCCGCAAGAACGCCTCCACGAGATGCGACCCGATGAACCCTGCACCACCAGTGATAACGACACACATGGCCATGAATAAGATCCTCTGGAATTAACAGTCACTCCCAGGTCACACCGATTGGCGAGGCGTCCAGCGCACATACGGCGCGACGAAAGCCCCTGCGCTCATCAGACGGCGGCAAGCCACTGTTGCGGCACCATCCAGCCTGTTCATCAGTTAGAGTTTTATAAGTTTCGCGCCCACCACCGACCTATGTTTTGTCACATTGCGGGTGTCCATGACGAGCCCAGCATGCGAAATCACCCAATCATAGTTGATGTTGCTATGATCTGTGGTAATAATCACACAGTCCATGGCTTCGATAATCTCCTGTTCCAAGGGGACATGCAGAGCCCCATCAAGGCTCGCAAGCTTCGGTACGTATGTGTCGTGGAAGCTCACTGTCGCTCCTTTCCCTTGTAGGATTTTCATGATATCAAGCGCTGGTGATTCCCGCAAGTCGTTCGTATCACGCTTGTAAGTCACTCCCAGCAAAAGAATGTTGGAGCCATTGACGCTCTTGCGTTGCTCATTGAGGGCATCAACGACTTTGGACACCACGTACCAGGGCATATTGGTATTGATTTCAGCTGCAAGTTCGATGAAGCGCGCCTTGTAATCGAGAGTCTTGAGCTTCCAGGCAAGATAATAAGGATCCACCGGGATACAGTGTCCACCCAACCCTGGCCCAGGATAGAAGGGCATAAAGCCGAACGGCTTCGTGGCCGCAGCTTCAATGACTTCCCAGACGTCGATCTTCAGCCGGTCGCACATCAGTGCGACCTCGTTCACGAGGCCGATGTTGACGGCACGGAAGGTATTCT
>Ga0184646_1261409_pt1 | contig 19002 bp, 30 predicted proteins | sample PLM1_100_FD_136041 | JGI IMG/M metagenome (GOLD analysis project Ga0184646, IMG submission 136041) | Metatranscriptome of groundwater sediment microbial communities from an aquifer in East River, Colorado, USA - PLM1_100 (Metagenome... | ecosystem: Environmental > Terrestrial > Soil > Riparian... | reverse complement strand
GGGTGCTCATCCTAATGCGGAACCGGCGTATATCGTGCAATGATTAGGACGACATACGCCGGTGTGGTGTGGGGCGAACAATTGCACCATCTTGAAGTGGGTACTATTTGTTCTCAGCGTCGAGAGATTACGACCCCTCTCGTTCATGATCCACCAGTTCGATTACTGCCATGGCAGCAGCATCACCGGGTCTGTAACCCAAACGTAATATTCTGGTGTATCCACCATGCCGTTCCGAAAACCGGGGTGCCACCTCATCAAAAAGCTTACGAACTACGGCATTACTCCGGATCACCCGAAGGGCTTGCCGCCTGGCGTGCAGATCTCCGCGCTTGCCCAAGGTGACCAGCCTATCTGCGACGCGACGTAGCTCTTTAGCTTTTGCTTCAGTCGTGATAATTCGTTCATGTTCCATTAGGGCTGTGGCAAGGTTGCGCAACAGCGCTTTCCGGTGGGCTGTCGTTCGCCCTAACTTTCGTCCCTGTTTGAGGTGCCGCATCTGTGGCGAACCCTCCCTAAGAATGCCTGATTATTCCTCCGGCTCGCTCTGGGCCATTTCAGATTTGGCTAACTCCGCAAGAATCTCATCATCCAGTTTCATCCCCAGGCTGAGGCCCAATGTCTCGAGGATTTCCTTGATTTCATTGAGCGACTTGCGTCCAAAATTACGTGTTTTGAGCATCTCTGCTTCTGTCTTCTGTACTAATTCCCCAATGTTGCGTATGTTGGCGTTCTTCAGGCAGTTATAGGAGCGTACCGAGAGTTCCAATTCATCAACGCTGCGCTTGAGATTTTCGAGCAAGCGCACGCGATCGACATCCACTGCCGGCAGTTCAGGGCGCGTTTCTTCTTTGAAGTTGACGAAAATCTCTAAATGGTCACGCAAGATTTCTGCGGCTTGAGAGACTGCCTCCTCAGGGGTAATGCTACCGTTCGTCGTCACCTCAAGCACTAGCTTATCGTAGTCGGTGCGGCGTCCAACGCGGGCGTTCTCTACAGTGAAATTGACCTTGTGGACCGGAGAGAAAATCGCATCGATGGGGATGGCCTGTGCCGGCATTTCCTCATCAATATTCATTTCCGCCGGTACATACCCGCGCCCCTTCTTCACTGTCAGGTGAATGTGGAGCTTGCCGTCTTTGTTCAGTGTGGCGATGTGCAAGTCCGGGTTAAGCACCTCGACATCAGGGTCTGTGATGATATCTCCTGCCGAGACCTTGCATTCCCCCTCCGCCTCGATCTCGATGACCTTCGGCCCATAACCATGCATCTCGAGCAAAAGTTCCTTAATATTTAGGATGATATCTGTAACATCCTCGCGCACACCAGGTATAGCGGAGAACTCGTGATACACACCATCGATCTGCAGCGAGGTTACGGCAGCTCCCTCGAGGGATGATAATAGCACGCGGCGAAGCGCACTGCCGACCGTTGTGCCGAATCCTCGTTCAAACGGCTCTGCCGTAAAGCGCCCGTAGGCATTGGTCCGGGTGGCGCGATCGACTTCGATGCGTTTCGGCATCTGGAACTCAGGTAACATCGTTAGTTCTAACCCCCTATGGCTAAGCTGCAAGCGTTAAGCTAACTCGCTTGGCCCCTTCGTCACAGCATACCTGGGAGAATCAAGGCTACTTCGAGTAAAGTTCCACGATCAACTGTTCTTGAATGGGCAACGTAATTTGATCGCGCGAGGGCACCTGGTGCACAATGCCTTTAAATTCCCCCTTATCAAGCTCAAGCCAGGTAGGCACCCCTCGCTGCTCGACGGTTTCGAGGGCGACTCGAATAGGTTCGAGCGTTCGGCTCCGTTCCCTCACCTGAATCACGTCGCCAATCTTCACAAGGTACGATGGGATATCGACCTTGCGATTGTTAACCAAGAAGTGTCCATGGCTGATGAGTTGTCTCGCCTGGGCCCGCGAGCTCGCAAAGCCGAGCCGGTTTACCACCGAATCGAGACGCAGCTCGAGGAGAAGCAGCAGAATTTCTCCGGTGACCCCTTTGCGACGTTCAGCATGGGTGAAGTAGCCGCGAAACTGACGCTCCAGCACGCCATAGATACGCTTAACTTTCTGCTTTTCACGCAATTGCAAACCATATTCTGAGGGTTTCGGCCGCCGTTGCCCATGCTGTCCCGGAGCGTAATTACGGCGAGTAATGGCGCATTTTTCCGAATAACAGCGCTCACCCTTGAGGAAAAGCTTCATCCCTTCCCTGCGACACAGACGGCAAACCGGTCCGCTGTAGCGTGCCAACGATCGTCTCCTCTTGTGGGTACTAAACCCGTCGTCTTTTTGGCGGACGACATCCATTATGCGGGATAGGGGTGACGTCCCGGATCAGGTTGATCTCAAGACCCACCGCTTGCAGCGAGCGGATAGCGGCTTCCCGACCAGCACCAGGGCCCTTGACACACACTTCGAGCTTACGCATACCCTGATCCATGGCTTTTTTGGCTGCCGCTTCTGCGGCCACCTGGGCTGCAAACGGAGTGCTCTTGCGCGATCCCTTAAATCCGTGGGAGCCCGAACTCCCCCAACAGATGACGTTGCCGACGGTGTCTGTGATCGTGATGATCGTATTGTTGAAAGTAGCTTGGATATGTGCGACGCCTTCACTGACATTTTTCCGTTCGCGGCGGCGCTTGGTGCCTCCGTCTCGTCGGCCACGAGCCATATGATCCCCCCTACTTCTTGGCTTTCTTCTTTGAGCCCACTGTGCGTCGCGGCCCTTTGCGCGTGCGCGAATTGGTCCGAGTTCGCTGTCCCCGAACCGGGAGCCCCCGCCGATGGCGCAGGCCACGGTATGTTCCGATGTCCATCAAACGTTTGATGTTCATGGAGAGTTCACGCCGCAGGTCACCTTCGACGACATAGTTGCCTTCTAGGATCTCACGGATGCGGCTGACCTCTTGCTCGGCCAAGTCTTTCACGCGAGTGTCAGGATTGATGTCTGCTCGTTTCAAGATTTTCACCGCGGTCGCACGGCCCACCCCGTAAATATACGTGAGGGCGATTTCAACACGCTTCTCGCGCGGAATGTCGACACCTGCGATACGAGCCATGTCCTCCTCCTGGCTTCTGATCAATAGGCGACCTGACGTCTTTTAGCCCTGGCGTTGCTTATGGCGAGAATTGCTGCAAATCACCCGCACGATACCACGCCGGCGAATCACTTTGCATTTCTCGCATCGACGTTTAACAGAAGCCTTGACTTTCATAATGGTCTCACGCTCACTTATACCGGTAGGTGATGCGCCCCCGCGATAGATCGTAGGGCGACAATTCTACCTTGACTTTATCCCCTGGCAAAATTCGAATGAAATTCATGCGGATTTTGCCAGAGACATGTGCCAGTACTTTATGCCCATTCTCGAGTTCGACTCGGAACATTGCATTGGGGAGGGGTTCAACTACTGTTCCCTCGACCTCAATCGCCTCTTCTTTTTCCATAGCTCGCTGCCTCATCTCTCCTATTAAGGATCTAGCTGAGTCTGCTGGCGGTCAAGAGTCCAGTTAAATCTTGGTGAGAATCTCCGGACCCGCCTCGGTAATCGCGACTGTATGCTCAAAATGCGCTGAAAGTTGACCATCAGCTGTGACCACTGTCCACCCATCGTCCAAGATTTCAACATCCGCATCGCCGATGTTGACCATAGGTTCGATGGCGAGCACCATCCCGACTTTCAAGCGAGGGCCGCGACCCGGCGGGCCGAAATTCGGGACTTGAGGTTCCTCGTGAAGGGCAGTTCCAATGCCGTGACCGACGAATGCCCGAACGACACTGTACCCCGCTCCTTCGGCGTAGCGTTGGATGGTGTGTGAGATGTCCGACAGATGCTGGCCAGGGCTGACCTCTTTAATCCCGAGATAGAGCGCTTCCCTTGCTGTGGCAAGGAGTATCTCTGCTACGGGTGTAACACTGCCCACAGGGATGGTCACGGCGGCGTCTCCATAGTACCCATCCCACTTGGCGCCTAGATCAAGCCCGACAATATCTCCTTCCTTCAGGCGACGCTTTGACGGAATCCCGTGCACTACCTGCTCATTTATCGAGGCGCAGAGAGTCTTAGGGAAGCCACGATACCCTTTGAAGGCGGGCACTGCACCGCGGGCACGGATAGATCTTTCCGCTATGGCATCCAGTTCGAGTGTGCTCACTCCAGGCCGCGCTGCCCGAACCAACTCCTGCAGGACCTCTGCAACGATGTGGCAGGCCATTCGCATTTTATCGATTTCACTCTTGGACTTGAGAATAATCATGACCTTCAATTATCCACTGACAGCTTCGAGAATACGCTTCGCGATGTTGTCGATCGTGCCGGTGCCGTCGACTGTTCTGAGCAATCCACGATCGTGATAATATTGAATAAGCGGCGTTGTAATTTGTCGATAAATCACGAGCCGTTCGTGCACAGTCTCGACGCGATCGTCTGCACGTTGGATCAACGAGCCTCCACAGCAGTCGCATCGGCCCACAACCTTCGGTGGATTCAAGATCAAATTAAACATCGTGCCGCAGTTCTGGCAAGTCAAACGGCCGCTCATGCGGCGCAAGACCTCCTCAACCGGTACCTCCATGTTGACCACAAAATCGACGGGCTTGTGCATGGCATCCAGTAATTGTGTGAGCTCCTCGGCCTGCGGTAGAGTGCGTGGAAAACCGTCCAAAATGAATCCACGGCGACAATCTTCCCTCTGCAACCGTTCGCGTATGATCCCGATCATCACATCATCGGGGACAAGCTTCCCGCGATCCATATACCGCCTAGCCTCTCGTCCGAGGTAGGTTCCCGCTTTCACGGCTGCCCGGAGGATATCGCCGGTAGAAATATGTGGTATGCTATATTCCGCTGCCAGTCGCCTGGCTTGTGTCCCTTTTCCCGCAGCTGGGGGCCCCACAAAGATGAGCCGCACCCACATTCCTCCTCAACTCGCACCTCCGCTCCCATCGCCCCTACCGGCGCCCGCGTAAGCGACCTTTCTTGAGGAAGCTTTCGTAATGTCGCATGACTAGGTGCGATTCGATTTGCTGCATCGTATCCATGGCGACTCCGACGACGATGAGCAACCCGGTCCCCCCAAAATAGAAAGGAACGTTCAGGTAACGAATCATGTAATCCGGCAGGATGACGACGAACGATAGGTAAATTGCCCCCACAAATGTTAAGCGTGTCAATGTCCGGTCAATATATTCTGCTGTGCGCTTCCCAGGGCGCATCCCAGGGACAAAGCCACCATATTTTTTCATGTTGTCGGCCACATCCATCGGATTGAAGATAATGGCCGTGTAAAAGTAACAGAAAAAGAAAATCATCACCACATTGGCCAAGGTATAGAGCGGGGTGGCTGGCGCCAGCGCACTGGACACCCACTCGAGCCATGGGTGGTGCGTAAAGGTCGCGATCGTTAACGGGAAGCTGATAATCGAGGAAGCGAAAATCGGCGGAATGACCCCAGCCGTGTTGAGCTTTAGCGGCAAATGGGTGCTTTGCCCCCCGTACATGCGTCGACCCACAACCCTTTTAGCGTACTGTATAGGAATTTTCCGATGACCTGCTTCCATGAAAACGATCGCCGCCACCACAGCCACCATCAATCCGACCAGAAAGATCATGAGGAGCAGATTGATCTCTCCTGTCTCCATCAAGCGGAAGGTATTGACGATGGCCGAAGGTAATCGGGCCACAATGCCAGCGAAAATGATCAGGGAAATCCCGTTCCCGATGCCGCGTTCGGTAATCTGCTCGCCAAGCCACATGATAAAGGCGGTGCCCGCCGTCAATGTCAGTACCGTCATCAAGCGGAATGACCAGCCAGGATCTGGTACAACTAACGCCCCCGTAGGGCTTTGCATGCTTTCGAGGCCGAGACTAATGCCAAGGCCTTGCACAGCGCTCAGCACGATCGTGCCGTACCGGGCATACTGCGTGATCTTCTTGCGTCCTTGCTCCCCTTCTTTCTTCAGCTTCTCTAGGTAAGGGACAACAACCGTCAGCAACTCCAGAATAATCGACGCACTGATATACGGCATGATGCCCAGTGCAAAGATGGTCAGACGGCTTAATGCCCCGCCTGAGAACATGTCGAAGAACCCCAACAGCGTACCCTGTGTTTGTTGGAAGAAGGCTGCCAGCGCTTGCCCATCAATTCCCGGAGTGGGGATATGGGCGCCGACACGATAGACTGCTAGCAACGCCAGCGTGAACAGGATACGCTTCTTGAGCTCGGGTATCTTGAAGGCGTTCTGAAATCCTTCAACCACGCTCGATCACCTGGACCTTTCCTCCTGCCGCTGCAATTTTGGCGGCAGCCGACTGACTAAACTTGTGCGCGCGCACGCTGAAAGGCTTTGTGAGGTCGCCAGTCCCCAGAACCTTGACACCATCATGACGCGCTCGGATCAACCCTGATTGTACCAGCAACTCTGGGGTGATCTCCTGCCCAGGCTCAAAGCGCTCGAATACTGCTATGTTAATAATAGCGTATTCTTTTTTAAAGACGTTCGTAAAACCTCGTTTAGGAAGGCGGCGAATGAGGGGCATCTGGCCGCCCTCGAACCAAGCGGGAATGCTGGAGCCTGTCCGGGCGGTTTGACCTTTACCCCCGCGTCCAGCCGTGGTGCCATGCCCTGATCCGCGCCCACGACCAACATTCTTACGCTTTTTGGTCGACCCTGGTGCTGGCTTGAGTTCGTGGAGTTTCATAGCGTGCATCCCTAGGCGATCTCGTCAACGTGGACCAGATGTCGCACCTTCTGAACCATCCCCCGAATTTCGGGGCGGTCCTCCCGGATGACTGTCTTATGCAGTTTTGTGAGCCCTAATCCGACGAGAACTGCCTTATGTTTTTGTGGACTACCGATGCCGCTGCGAACTAAAGTGATCTTGATCCTCGCCATGTCTCTACCCTTCCTGTGAGGTGCGAACTGGCTGGATTGTTGCCAGCTCCTTGCCCCTCATCCGTGCGACCTCCTTTGGCTCACGAATTTTGGCCAGCCCTGCCAGAGTCGCCTTGACCACATTATGCGGATTGTTTGAGCCCAGAGATTTGGTCAGAATGTCGCCAATCCCAACCGCCTCCATAATCGCACGAACCGGACCACCAGCAATGATACCGGTTCCCTTGGAGGCTGGCTTCAGAAGCACGCGTCCGGCGCCAAATTGACCCAAAATCTGATGGGGGATGGTCGTGCCAGCTAGCGAAACCTGCACAAAACGCTTCTTGGCGCGTTCAATGCCTTTGCGAATGGCCTCGGGCACTTCGTTGGCCTTGCCCATGCCAAGCCCTACTCGACCGTTACGATCACCAACGACCACCAGGGCGCTGAAGCTGAAACGTCTCCCCCCTTTAACGACTTTGGCCACGCGGTTGATATAGATGATCTTGTCAATCAGTTCTCCGGACGCTTCCCGCTCAGTCATAAACTCCTGCACCGCGAGACTCCTCTTCGCTGGTTAGAACTCCAGACCGCCCTCACGAGCCCCATCTGCCAGCGCCTTGACGCGACCATGGTACAAAAAGCCATTCCGGTCGAAGACGATGTGTGTAATCCCTTTGGCGCGCGCTAGCTCTGCCATGAGTGCTCCGATGATCTTCGCTCCCTGGACATTTCCCCCCGCAGCCTGCTCGATCGTCTGGACACGTTCACGGAACGAGGCACTCAGGCTCGATGCTGCCGCGAGGGTATGCCCGTGGACGTCATCGATCAGTTGTCCATAGATGTGTCTGGTACTCTTGAACACCGAGAGGCGTGGCCGAGATGGCGTCCCCAGGACCTTTTTACGCACCCGCTCTCGCCGCCGTCGTCGCGCCTGTTCCCGTATTCCTGCCGTCGTAGACACGCCCGTTCCCCCTTACACGCCTGCCTTACCAACCTTGCGGCGAATAGTCTCATTTGCGTAGGCGATCCCTGCTCCCTTATAGGGCTCGGGGGGCCGGAGGCTGCGTATTTCAGCGGCGACCTGACCTACTTGCTCCTTGTTCGCCCCGCGCACGGTGATGAGATTGCGCTGGCCGATTTCGAATTCAATGCCCGTGGGAGGAGAAACGATGACCGGCAGCGAATAGCCGATGGACAATTGCAGATTCTTACCCTGCATCTGGACACGATAGCCCAGTCCAGAGACCACAAGCTGTTTCTGGAATCCCTCGGCCACCCCTTTGACCATATTGAAGATGAGGGTGCGCATCAAGCCATGGAGGGCTCGTGCTTGCTTGGATTCGACCTTCTTATCCACGAGAATCTGGTGATCGTCAAGCTTGACATCAATCAGGGCCGGAATGGGTCGTTCCAGTTGGCCTTGCGGTCCTTTGACGGCGATGGAATCCTTCTCCACTTTGGCTTCTACTCCAGTAGGCAGGTCGATGGGTTGCTTGCCGATGCGGGACATGGTGATTCCCCCTACCAGACGTGGCACATTACCTCGCCGCCGATGTTCTGCTGGCGACACTCACGGTCTGTCATGATCCCGCGAGAGGTCGAGACGATGGCAGTGCCGAGCCCATTGAGCACTCTCGGTAACTGATTTGCTGGGACATAGAGACGCCGTCCAGGCTTGCTGACGCGTTTGAGCGACTGTATCACGCTCACTTCGCCGGAATCATATTTCAAATGGATGCGAATGACTTTGTGCAGGCCCTCTTCAACGAGTGTTGCCCCAGCAATATAGCCTTCAGCTTGAAGAATCGCTGCCAGCCGCCATTTCAACTTTGAGGCCGGGATATCCGTGCTCTCATGCTTGGCCATGAGGGCGTTGCGGATCCGCGTCAGGAAGTCGGCAATCGGATCAGTCATGGTCATCGATGGGTGCCCTTCATCAGCTCTCTCCTGCCAGGAGATTACCAGCTTGCTTTGATCACCCCAGGGATCTCACCACGCAAGGCACGCAAGCGGAAACAAATACGACACATCTGGAATTTTCTCAAGTACCCACGCGGTCGTCCGCAGATACGGCAGCGATGGTACGCGCGCACGCGAAACTTCGGCGGTCGTTGGGCCTTGGCAATCAGCGATTTCTTCGGCACTTCTATGCTCTCCTATGCCTCACGGAATGGCATCCCTAACAAGGTCAGTAGGCTTCGGGCCTCTTCATCGGTCCGAGCGGTGGTGACGATAATCACCCCGAGACCCTTCACGCGATCGACTGCCTCATAGCTGACCTCTGGGAAAATGATCTGCTCACGGAGGCCTAAGGCGTAATTTCCTCGGCCATCGAACGCGTGTGGGGGTACGCCCTTAAAATCGCGCACGCGCGGCAACGCCACGTTGATGAGACGATCCAGGAACTCGTACATGCGGGCCTGCCGTAGGGTGACTTTACAGCCGATCGACATCCCGGCGCGCAGCTTGAAGTTCGCAATGGACTTCTTCGATTTGGTGACGAGCGGCTTTTGCCCCGTGATCAACGCTAACTCACTGACGGCTGAATCCAGGATCTTCGCATTCTGAATGGCCTCGCCCACACCCATATTGACGACAACCTTTTCAAGGCGTGGCACTTCATGCGGGTTTCGATAGGTGTAAGCTTGCTGCAATTGGGGCACCACTTCTTGTAGATAGCGTTCTTTTAGCCGAGCCGCCATAGCTTCTCCGCTCTCCTATCGGCCCCTACTAACCCCTGCGCGTGAGCTTCAGGCTGCTGAAGGCAAGGTCGTTAGGTGGCCTGTCCGACGACATCGCCACACCGACGGCACACACGCACCTTCTTGCCATTCTCGAGCACCTTCTTGCCAATACGCACAGGGCGATCGCAGCGTGTACACACCAGCATGACGTTGGAAACATGGATTTTCCCTTCGCGTTCGATAATGCCTCCCTGCTGCGTGATCCGACTCGGACGCATGTGCCGTTTCATCATATGGATTTTTTCGACGACAATGCGTCCCTCGTCGGTATGAACGCGAAGGACTTTGCCCCGCTTGCCTTTATCTTGACCTGTGATGACTTCCACAAAATCGTCCCTACGAATATGCCATCTATGAGGAGTCATCTTTTCCATCGCTACAGCACCTCGGGAGCCAGTGAGACGATCTTCATATACCTCTTGGCACGGAGTTCGCGGGCGACAGGGCCAAAGATACGCGTGCCCACAGGATCTCCCGCATCGGTAATCAAGACAGCGGCGTTGCCGTCAAAGCGAATGTAGGAACCGTCAGGGCGCCGCACTTCCTTGGCCGTGCGTACGACAACGGCCCGCCGCACCTCGCCTTTTTTCACAGATCCATTGGGTGCCGCCTCTTTCACGCTCACCACGATGACATCGCCGATGGAGGCATATTTACGATTTGACCCACCCAGAGAACGGATACACATGACCTTCTTGGCTCCGGTGTTGTCGGCCACATCCAAGATCGTACGAGGCTGAATCATGTGATCCTCCGCGTTTCCTGGCTCTCAGGGCGTTCCAATACGCTCATGACACGCCAACGTTTGTGTCGGCTGAGCGGGCGACTTTCAATGATTTTCACCCGGTCGCCAATCTGGCACGTCCCCTTTTCATCATGTGCCATAAAGGTGCGGGAGCGCCGGACATAGCGCTTGTACTTGGCATGTTTCATCAAGCGGTCGACGCGTACGGAAACGGTCTTGGTCATCTTGTTGCTGACGACCTCGCCCACCATGGTTTTTCTCCGGCCTTGTGCCTGCATAACTCCCTCTCAATGCCTGGCATTGGGCGATCGTTGCAGCGCCAGCTGTCGCTCACGTTGAATGGTCTTCAGGCGAGCGATATCGCGTCGCACGGTGCGGATGCGGCCTACATTCTCGATCTGTCCGGTGGCAAGCTGAAAACGCAGATTGAAGAGTTCCTCTTGCAGCTCCTTCAATTTGGCTCGCGATTCATCATCGGAGAGATCACGCAGTTCGCCGGCCTTCATTACGTCTCCTCCACGAGCTTACGCTTTCATCACAAACCGTGTTCGCACTGGCAGCTTATGGGCCGCCAGGCGCATGGCTTCGCGTGCGATGCTCTCCTCAACCCCCTCCATTTCATAGAGGATTCTGCCCGATCGCACCACTGCTACCCAGAACTCCGGGGCGCCTTTGCCTTTTCCCATGCGAGTTTCTTGCGGCTTTTTCGACACCGGCTTATCCGGAAAAATGCGAATCCAGATCTTGCCGCCACGTTTTACATGCCGGGTCATCGCGATGCGCCCGGCTTCGATCTGCCGGTTGGTGAGCCATCCCGGCTCTAGAGCCTTCAGCCCGAAGCTACCAAAGTTCAGACTTGAGCCGCGGTAGGCGGCACCATTCCGACGTCCGCGGTGTTGCTTGCGATACTTGACTTTTTTCGGCATCAACATGGAGAGATATCCTCCGACCGCCGTCCAGCAGACGCTCAGGCACTCGGTGCAGGCGTGGGAGCGGGCAGTGGTGGCATAATCTCGCCCTTGAAAATCCACACTTTTACGCCGATGGCCCCATAGGTTGTGCGGGAAGTGGCAGCCCCATAATCGATATCTGCGCGTAGCGTGTGGAGAGGCACCCGCCCTTCACGGTACCACTCGGTGCGTGCCATTTCAGCACCTCCCAAGCGCCCGGAGCAGGTAATGCGAATGCCTTTGGCTCCCAGCCGCATCGCCGAAGTCACAGCCTTCTTCATCGCCCGCCGGAAGGCAATACGACGCTCGAGCTGCAGGGCAACATTCTCGGACACCAACTGCGCGTCCAGTTCCGCGCGTCGGATTTCGATAATGTTAACGAACACCTGCTTCTTGGTCATGGCTTCGAGCTCGGCTTTCAGCTTATCGACCTCGGCGCCTTTACGGCCGATGATGATGCCCGGACGAGCGGTATGAATGTTGATCTTCACACGCTTGGCCGCACGTTCGATTTCGATGCGGGCAATGCCCGCATGGAAGAGCTTTTCCTTGATAAAATCGCGGATACGGATGTCCTCATGCAGTAGTTCGCCGTACCCGCGCCGTGCGTACCAATTCGATTCCCACGTCTTTGTAACGCCGAGCCGGAAGCCAATGGGATGGACTTTCTGCCCCACCCTTTCCCCCTTTCCCTATGCACCTCTGGACGCCATCGTCTGCGGCGTATCGCGTAAGATGATGCGCACATGGCTGGTACGTTTGCGAATGGGCGTAGCCCTCCCCCGTGCCCGAGGCAGCCACCGTTTGAGCGTTGGCCCCGGGCCGACCTGGATCTCGCTGACCGTCAGGGCATCGAGCTCCGCCCGTGCTCCCTTTTCACGCGCGTTGGCCACTGCAGACCTGAGAACCTTCTCGATGAGACGAGCGGCCTTGCGTGGGGTGAGGGCCAAGACGTTGAGGGCGTCACCTGCGGCTCGCCCGCGGATGCTGTCGGCAACTTGTCGAGCCTTACGTGGAGAAGTACGAACATACTTTGCGACCGCTTTCGCTTCCATACTCGTTCTCGCACCTGAGTAAGTGTGCCGTCCACCGAAAGGACAATCGACTGAAGCCGGATGTTGACCTAGGCATGTGCATCGCTTAGATCAAGCTCATACGGCGTCACCAGCCGTCTAGGGGTCGCAGCCAATCGTTCTACAACAGCGCGGTTTCCCGGTGGGCTCATAGCTATACCAGCGTTGGCTATTTGAGTGACAGCACTCGCTTCGTATGCCCGCTATGGCCGCGGAAGGTCCGTGTCGGAGAAAACTCTCCCAACTTATGCCCCACCATGTTCTCAGTGATGTAAACCGGGATGAATCGTTTGCCGTTATGGACAGCAATGGTGTGTCCGACAAGCTCGGGAAAAATGACTGAACGACGCGACCACGTCCGGATAATCCGCTTTTCCACGCCGCGGTTCATCATCACGACTTTTTCAAGCAACTTGCCATCAATGAACGGCCCTTTTTTCACTGAGCGTGCCATCCTGTCCTCCTCACCCTGGGGTGTCTAACGCTACTTACGGCGTCTCACGATATACTTATCAGAGGGACGCTTGCCACGGGTCTTTGCACCTTTCGTCGGCCAACCCCACGGGCTGACTGGGTGTGGATTGCCTTGTCCAGCTTTGCCCTCGCCGCCTCCATGGGGATGATCGACAGGATTCATGGCGACGCCACGCACATGCGGCCGTTTCCCTAGCCAACGGTTCCGACCGGCCTTGCCGATGGAGATGTTCTCATGATCGGTGTTACCCACCTGCCCAATGGTGGCCATACATTCTAGACGCACCATGCGCACCTCGCCTGATTTCAGCTTCAGCTGTGCGTGGTTGCCCTCTTTAGCCATCAGCTGCGCCGAGGAGCCGGCTGCCCGTGCGAGCTGACCTCCCCGTCCTCTGGTGAGCTCGACATTGTGGACAAGCGTGCCGAGCGGGATGTGGCGCAAAGCCAAAGCATTCCCGGTACGAATCTCCGCTTCTTGGCCGGACATCACCCGGTCCCCGACGCGCAGGCCGTGCGGTGCGAGGATGTAGCGCTTTTCCCCGTCGACGTAATGGAGCAAGGCGATCCGTGCCGAGCGGTTCGGGTCGTACTCGATGGCCGCAACCTTGGCGGGGACCCCGGCCTTATCCCGCTTAAAATCAATCACTCGGTAACGTCGCTTGTGCCCCCCGCCGCGAAAACGCACCGTCACCCGCCCGTAGCTATTGCGCCCTCCTGTTTTCTTCACGGGTCGCACGAGCCGCTTTTCTGGGCTGCTCTTGGTGACTTCCTCAAAGGTCGAAACCGTCATCTGCCGTAAACCAGGAGATGTTGGCTTAAAGCTTCGTATGCCCATGGGGTATTCCTCGCTGCCTATAACCCCTCAAAGAACTCGATTTTGTCACCTGCACGAAGAGTCACAATAGCTTTTTTCCGGTCTGGTCGCTTGCCTTCGCGCGTGCGAACACGCTTACGCTTGCCCTTCACGTATACGGTATTGACGTCGATGACCTTCACCGCAAAGATGCTCTCTACCGCTCCCCTGATCTGCTGCTTGTTGGCGTTGGGGGCGACGAGGAAGCTCACTTTGTTACGCTCGGTATGCTGCCCTAGGCTCTTCTCGGTCACCAACGGTCGCAGGATAATACCATAGGGGTCCATCATGATGCTACCCTCTCTTGCAGCTTTGTCAGCGCATCCTTGGTGCAGATGACGTGATCGTGATAGAGTAAATCGTACACATTCAATCCCACTACTGGGAGGACATGGACATCCGCCAGATTGCGCGCCGCCAGGTGCACGTTACGATCTCTCTCCGCTACAAGAATCAAGGTTCGGCGCGCTGCACCCAAATCCTTCAAGACCGCGACGATGCGCTTGGTCTTGGGGTCCGGAATATCGAGGCGGTCAACCACCTTGAACAGGCCCTCTTGTACCTTCAATGAGAGGGCTGAACACAGGGCCGCGCGTCGCACCTTCTTGGGCACGCAGTAGGTATAATCGCGTGGCTTCGGTCCGAGCGCGACGCCGCCGCCTCTCCACACCGGCGAGCGGATACTCCCCGCCCTGGCGCGTCCAGTGCCTTTCTGCCGCCAGGGCTTACGCCCACCACCACGCACCTCCCCGCGCGTCTTTGTCGAGACTGTGCCGCGGCGCCGATTGGCCAATTGCATGCGGATGACTTGGTGGAAGAGATGACTTTTTACGGCTGCCCCGAAGGCGTTGTCCTGGACGACCACTTTCTCCAGTGGCTGCCCCCGCTGATCAATGACATCCAGTTCCATGAGAATCCTCACAGCTCCATGTGATACCCGCCCGCCATCGGGCAAACTCGCGACGCAAGCCTGCTGGAGGTCGACTCTTTACCCCCGCCGACGAACTTCGACTAACCCGCCACGGCTGCCCGGAATCGCTCCTCTCACGAGGAGGATGTTACGGTCTTTATCAATGCGAACGACGAGCAGGTTGCGGACCGTTCGTCGGTCCACGCCGTAGTGTCCGGCAAGGCGCTTGCCTTTCGGGGTGTGCGATGGATGCGCTGCCGATCCTACTGAACCCGGCCCGCGAAATGTTTCATGGGTCCCGTGTGCGCCTGGGTTGCCGGCGAAGCCGTGCCGTTTCACGACGCCGGCGAAGCCGCGTCCCTTGGTGATACCGGCCACATCGACACGCTCTCCTTCTTTGAAGAGGTCAACCGTGAGGGCTTCGCCTGGCGCTAGCGCCTTCTCGCCGGTTGCCTTGAACTCGCGCAGATGTCGCATGGGCTGCACACCTATCTTGCTAAAATACCCCCGTAGTGGCTTGCTCGTGCCGCGAGATTTTGGCAGATAGCCAATCTGTACCGCGTCGTAGCCGTCGCGCTCCGGCGTCCTGATCAGAAGTACCGTACAAGGCCCAACTTCGATGGCTGTGCAGGGGATGAGCGCTCCATCTGGCCTGAAGATCTGTGTCATTCCTAATTTTCGCCCCAGCAATCCACTGATCATGGCTGATCCTTACCGTTTCCGGCTTAGAGTTTAATTTCCACATCAACTCCGGCAGACAGATCGAGTTTCATCAACGCATCGACTGTCTGTGGAGTGGGTTCGAGAATATCGAGCAGACGCTTATGGGTGCGCAGCTCGAACTGTTCCCGTGACTTCTTATCAACATGCGGCGAGCGCAGGACGGTGAAACGGTTTTTCACCGTCGGTAGCGGGATAGGTCCGAGGACCTTCGCCCCGGTCCGCTTGGCGGTATCTACAATCTCTGTGACGGATTGGTCGAGAATACGGTGATCGTAGGCCTTCAAACGAATCCGGATTTTTTGACTGGACGTTGCCATGGCAGCTCCACTTGCTCCATAAGAAAAGCATGGCCTGGCCTGCAACAGGTGCCGAGCTAGGCCAGGCCCAATCCTGCCACATCAGCTGGGCAGGCGATCTTTTGCGACTGCCTCGCGGGTACTACTCGAGAACCTCTGTGACGACCCCGGCACCCACCGTCCGGCCACCTTCGCGGATAGCAAAGCGCAACCCTGCCTCCAGCGCAATGGGAGTGATGAGGGTCACATCCATGGTCACGTTATCTCCCGGCATCACCATTTCCACACCTTCCGGGAGCACGACGGACCCGGTGACGTCGGTCGTCCGGAAGTAAAACTGTGGCCGATATCCCTTGAAGAAGGGTGTGTGCCGACCGCCTTCTTCCTTCGTCAGAATATACGTCTCAGCCTTAAAGTGGGTATGCGGTGTGATGCTTGCTGGTTTCGCCAAGACCTGGCCGCGCTCGACATCCTCACGTTTGATACCGCGCAGCAGGATGCCAACATTGTCCCCTGCCTGGCCCTCGTCAAGGATCTTGCGGAACATTTCCACACCTGTCGCGACTGTCTTGACGGTGGGTCGGAAGCCGACGATTTCGACTTCCTCGCCGACCTTGACCTTACCACGCTCGATCCGACCGGTCACGACCGTCCCACGGCCGGAGATGGTGAAGACATCTTCCACCGGCATCAAGAAAGGTTTGTCGATCTCGCGGGTGGGCAGCGGCACGTAGCTGTCGACCGCATCCATGAGCTCATCGATCGACTTCGTCCAGTCGGGGTCTCCCTCGAGCGCCTTCAGCGCACTCCCACGAATGACCGGTGTATCATCTCCGGGGAACTCGTACTTGCTCAGGAGCTCGCGCACTTCGAGTTCGACGAGTTCGAGCAATTCCGGATCGTCCACGGCGTCGCACTTGTTCATGTACACCACCATGGAAGGCACGCCGACCTGACGGGCCAAGAGGATGTGTTCGCGTGTTTGCGGCATCGGACCATCGGTGGCAGCCACGACCAGAATCGCCCCATCCATCTGGGCCGCTCCGGTGATCATATTCTTGATGTAATCGGCATGGCCTGGGCAATCGACGTGCGCATAGTGGCGCTTCTCTGTCTGATACTCCACATGGGCGATGGCGATGGTGATGCCGCGCTCGCGCTCTTCCGGAGCTTTATCGATCTGATCAAATGCAATGTAATGCGCCAATTTCCGTTGGGCTAGCACCTTGGTAATTGCGCTTGTCAACGTCGTCTTGCCGTGGTCGATGTGCCCGATGGTGCCGACGTTGACATGCGGCTTTGTCCGGACAAACCGCTCCTTCGCCATACCACCCTCCTCTTACCGTAGGGCCTTGCATCCGACCTGCGACCCTCTGATGCAGGCGGCGCACCAGCTGCCCGCATGAGGTCAGCTTACATGGCCAGTTCTTTCGCCGCTTGTCCCTTCTTCCCTTTGAAGAGGAGTTCCTCTGCCAGGTTAAAGGGAACTTCATGATACGAACTAAAATGCATGGTATATGTCGCGCGCCCTTGGGACAGTGAACGCAGATCTGTCGCGTAGCCGAACATTTCGGATAGGGGAACGCGGGAGGAAATCACGCGGGCCCCAGCGCGCGTCGTCACCGCTTTGATGTTACCGCGGCGGGAGTTTAAGTTACCGATGACGTCCCCCATGAACTCTTCTGGAGTTACCACTTCGACTTCCATGATGGGCTCTAGGAGGACCCCGCCCGCTCTCTTAACCCCCTCTTTGAAGGCCATTGAGCCAGCGATCTTAAAAGCTAATTCTGAGGAATCGACGTCGTGATAGGAGCCATCATAGACACTTACCCGCACATCAACAACCGGGTACCCTGCAAAAACCCCTGCATCCATGGCCTCTTTGACGCCTTGCCGTACCGCTGGGATATACTCACGCGGGATCGCACCGCCGACGACATCGTCGGAGAACTCAAAACCTGCACCGCGTTCCTGGGGCACAAGTTCCAGCCAGACATGCCCATATTGGCCGCGTCCACCAGATTGTCGCACGAATTTGCCTTCAACTTTGACGGCTCGCTTAATCGTCTCTTTGTAAGCCACTTGTGGCTTAGAGACGTTCGCCCCGATGCTGAACTCACGGAACAGACGGTCGACCAGAATCTCGAGATGGAGCTCCCCCATGCCTGAGATCAAGGTTTGTCCTGTTTCGCGGTCGGTAGTAATCTTAAACGTCGGATCTTCCTGTGCGAGCTTGTGCAGGGCGACGCCCAGCTTTTCCTGGTCGGCCTTGGTCTTTGGCTCGATGGCGACGGAGATCACTGGCTCGGGAAACGCCATGGATTCGAGAATAATCGGCGCCGTCTCCGCGGCGAGTGTATCACCGGTCAGTGTTTTCTTGAGGCCCACCGTGGCGGCGATATCGCCCGCCCGCACGGCTTCCACGTCCTCGCGTTTGTTGGCGTGCATGCGTAGCAGGCGCCCAATGCGCTCGCGTACGTCTTTGGTCGTATTGAGAACGTGATCCCCCACCCGCAGTACCCCGGAGTAAACCCGCAGAAAGCTTAGCTGCCCGACATAAAGGTCGGTCATGATCTTAAAGACCAAGGCTGAGGCTGGGGCACTTTCATCCACCTCGCGCGTCTCTTCCGCCCCCTGGAAATTCACGCCATGGACCGCCGGGATGTCAAGCGGAGATGGGAGGTACTTGACGATGGCATCTAACAGCTGCTGCACACCTTTATTCTTAAAGGCTGCCCCACATACCACGGGCACCTGCCGATTATTCAAGGTCTCTTGCCGAATGAGGGCTTCGATCTCCTCTGGAGTGATCGTCTCCCCCTCCAAATATCGCATCATGAACGCTTCGTCGTCTTCGGCCAAGGCCTCCAATAACTGCACTCGGGCTGCTTCAGCTTCCGCTTCATAGGCGGGAGGAATGTCCTCGGTGCGGAACGTAGCGCCAAGCGTTTCCTCCTCGAAAACGATCGCCTGCATGCGAATGAGATCGATGATGCCCTGGAAGTCTTGCTCGATGCCTAGAGGAAGTTGCAGCACCAGTGGCCGGGCCCCTAGCTTGGTGCGTATCTCCTGAACGCACTGCTGGAAATTCGCGCCGAGGCGATCGAGCTTATTGACGAAGGCGAGGCGCGGCACGTGATATTTCTCGGCCTGGCGCCACACCGTCTCTGACTGGGGCTCGACCCCCCCGACGGCGCAGAAGACGCCCACAGCACCATCGAGGACGCGCAGAGAGCGCTCAACCTCGGCGGTGAAGTCCACATGACCGGGGGTGTCAATGATGTTAATTTGATGCCCTAGCCAAAAACAGGTGGTCGCCGCCGACGTGATCGTGATGCCGCGCTCCTGCTCT
>Ga0184646_1139839_pt1 | contig 20443 bp, 18 predicted proteins | sample PLM1_100_FD_136041 | JGI IMG/M metagenome (GOLD analysis project Ga0184646, IMG submission 136041) | Metatranscriptome of groundwater sediment microbial communities from an aquifer in East River, Colorado, USA - PLM1_100 (Metagenome... | ecosystem: Environmental > Terrestrial > Soil > Riparian... | reverse complement strand
TATATCGCAGGCGCCTCTGCTGTCAACGACCGGCACGCCGCGATGGTTGGACCACGTGCGGGCGGTACGGCGCCTCCATCATGACTCGATCCCTCCCGAACGGGCCTCTGGCGCCTGGACCCGGCGGGACGTGACAGAGCACCCCATGACCCGCCGGGGAGGATCTCAGCGATGGCGAACGAACGATCGAGGCCTTCCTGACCCATCTGGCTGTGGCAGGGCATGTGTCGCCATCGACCCAGAACCAGGCCATGCATGCCTTGGTGTGCCTGGACACGCAGGGGCTCAACAGGCCCGTGGACCAGGACATTCACGCGGGGCGGCCACGACGGAAGGACCCTGGGCCCGTGGTGCGGCAACGGGAAGACGTGGCTCACGTTATGGCTGTGATGGCAGGGACCCCGCCGTGGGTGGCCCCACGGCTCTCTGGGAGCGGGCGGCGCATCATGGAGGCATGGCGGCTTCGCGTGCAGGACAGCGATGTCGCGATGCAGGCGGTCACGGTCCGTGCAGGGCAGGGGGACCACGAGCGGGTGACGACCGTGTCGACCGCGATGATGCCCTTGTTGAACAATCATGTCATCAAGGTGAACGCCCTGCACGAGGCCGATGTGGCACAAGGATATGGTGCAGTCTCCCTCCCGCAGGCCTTGGCGCGAACAGATCCGGGGGCCGGCCGCGCGTGGGGTTGGCCGGACGTGTTTCCGGCCCGTCATCTGTCCGAGGACCCCCGCCCCGGGGGGGTCCGGCGCCCTCAGGTGGATGCCAGTGTCGTCAACAACGCTCTAGGCATCGCGTCGCGGCAGGTGGGGCTGGCCACACGCGTGCGTGCGCAGACGTGTCGTCACCGCGTGGCCACGCATGTGCTCCCGCGTGGGACGGAGATCCGCACGGTCCAGGCGCGGCTGGGACACCAGGACGTCTCGACGACGATGATGGACACGCCCGTCTGGCCGCAGGGAGGGGACGGAATGGCGAGCCCCCGAGACGACCTCGAGCGCTCAACGCAGATGCACGTGGCACCATGATCGGGAGGACCCATGTGGAACATCCAGAGGGATTCGGCTGGATGGGGTTCAAGGGTCACACGATACCCCAGTGGCTCGAGCCGGGGCGTGCATCGCTCCCCGCGTGGCCGTGTCCCGGGTGCTTCACCCTCGTGCGCCAGAGAGCCGAATCGCCTCAGAGGCATGCCACGCTCGCCAGCCATCTGGACGGACGCGTCGCGCCGGTTGACACGACTGCTGGCGTCGCATCAGGCGTGCAGTCTCGTCGGCAGACGTGTCACGCGCCTCGCCTGCGCACCGCCCCATCAGCATTACGGTTGGGCTGCCTAGCATACGGCTGGGGAACCTCTAACAGCACAGCAGAGGGATGAGAGGGCTGCCGGCGCCACGGCCCTGGCGAGCCATCTGTCGCTCTGCAGGGCCGGGGGGCAGGTGAGGCGGTTAACAGGCGTGTCCGAAGGCGTGGGGCTATTCAGCCGCGCCGGCGGGGTCGGCAGGGGTGGTCGCGACATCGCCCTGGGTCTCGCGCAACGCCTCCCGACGGCTTAACTTGATGCGCCCCTGTTTATCGATCTCCAGAACTTTGACCGGGACCTCATCCCCTTCCTTGAGGACATCCGAGACGCTCTTGACGCGCTGGTCGGCGATCTGTGAGATGTGCACCAGTCCATCGGTGCCCGGCATGATCTCCACAAAGGCGCCGAAATCCATGATTTTCTTCACCTTGCCACGGTAGATCTTGCCGATCTCCGCTTCGGCCGTGATGCCCCGAATGATGTCGATGGCGGCGCGTGCCGCCTGTTCATCCGCCGAAGCGATGTTGATACGGCCGTCGTCCTCGATATCGATGTTGGCGCCCGTCCTCTCGATAATGCTACGGATCACCTTGCCACCCGGGCCGATGACCTCACGGATCTTATCCGGGTTGATGCGAATCGTAATGATACGCGGCGCATGCGCCGACAGCTGGGTGCGCGGCGTGGCGATCACCGACGACATTTTGTCGAGAATAAAGAGGCGTCCGCGCCACGCCTGTTCGAGCGCCCCGCGTAAGGTTGCGGTACCGACGCCACCGATTTTCACATCGAGTTGGAATGCCGTGATGCCCTCGGGCGTCCCGGCCACCTTAAAATCCATGTCCCCCAGATGATCTTCCAGCCCCAGGATATCTGAGAGCACCGCCACCCCACGGCCGGGCTCGCTGATCAAGCCCATGGCGATGCCAGCCACCGGGGCGCGGATGGGCACCCCGCCATCCATCAGGGACAGGGCCGCGCCGCACACCGTCGCCATGGAGGAGGAGCCGTTCGATTCCAGGATGTCCGACACGATGCGAATGGTATAGGGAAATTGCTCGCTGGGGGGCAGGATGGGGGCGATGGCGCGTTCAGCCAAGGCCCCATGACCGATTTCGCGGCGGCCTGGTCCGCGCATGGGGCTCGCCTCCCCCACGCTGAAGGGCGGGAAGTTATAATGCAGCATGAAGGCTTTGGAGCTTCTCCCTTGGAGCTCATCGATGATCTGCTCATCCGAGGAGGTGCCAAGCGTGGAGACCACCAAGGCCTGCGTCTCGCCGCGCGTAAACAGGGCCGAACCATGGGTGCGGGGTAACACCCCGACGCGAATGCTGATCGGGCGGATCTCATCCGTCCGCCGGCCATCGGCGCGTATCCCTTCCTCCAGGATCATCGTGCGCAGCGCCTCGCGTTCGACGGCTTCGACCAGCTTGGGGACCGCGAGCAGCTGCTCAGGGGGGAGGTTCGCCATCTCCATCAGCACCTCCGCGAGCACTTCCGCCATGCGGCGCTCACGTGCCAGTTTCTCGGCCAGGCGAATCGCCTGACGCACACGCGGTGTCGCGAGCTGGTGCACACGCTGGACCAGGAGAGGGTCGAGCTCCGAGACGGTCACCGGCAGCTTGGGCTTGCCCGCCGTTGCTCGTAAATCGCGTTGCATGGCAATGATCTCCCGGATCACCCCATGCCCGACCTCCAAGCCCTCGACCAGTACCTGCTCGGGCACTTCACGGGCGCTCCCTTCGACCATGATGATGCCTTCGTCCACGCCGGCAATGATAAGGTCGAGGTCGCTCGCCGTCTGTTGCTGATGCGTCGGATTGATGACATAGTCGCCGTCGATACGGCCGATCCGCACCGCCCCGATGGGCCCGTCGAAGGGGATATCGGAGGTCGTCAGCGCCGCCGAGGCGCCGATCATGGCGAGAATATTGGGATCATTTTCCATATCCGCGGACAGGACAAACGCGATCACTTGCGTTTCCTGACGGAACCCCTTGCGAAAGAGAGGCCGGATGGGACGATCGATCAGGCGACAGGTGAGGATTTCGCGTTCGCTAGGACGCCCCTCACGCTTGAAAAACCCGCCGGGGATCTTCCCTGCCGCGTACGCTTTCTCGCGATAATCCACCGTCAGGGGGACGAAATCGATGCCCTCGCGCTCCTCGGGAGCCATCACGGCCGTCACCAACACCACCGTCTCCCCATACCATACGAGGACAGCACCATTCGCTTGTTTGGCGACTTCGCCGACCTCGAGGACTAATTTCCTGCCACCAATGTCTTTCTCCACGCGTTGCAGCATGGACCCCTACCCTCCTTACGAAGTTCCTCAGGTCAAGCGCTGGCGTGCTACGGGTCGCCTGACGAGCTGACGGCGGCGTGCGACGGCGAGCTGCCCCGCTCTAGCGCCGCAGTCCGAGCCGTTCAATAAGCGTGGCATAGCGTGTGAACTCGTTGGACCGCAGATAATTGAGCAGACGTCGCCGCCGGCCTACAAGCTTTAGCAGACCACGCCGCGTGTGGTGATCTTTGCGATGGGTCTTCAAATGTTCGGTTAAATGACCGATGCGATCGCTGAGGACAGCCACCTGCACCTCGGGCGATCCGCTGTCGCGCTCATGGCGGCGAAATTCCTGCATGATGGTGCCCTTCCGCTCTGCGGTGAGTGGCATCCCCCTCAACTCCTCTCCAAAGCCGATGGTGTCACACAGCGTCGCCGACAGGCCATGCTTGCCGGGTGTGCCGCAGTCGACTACCTTCACCGCTCACTGTAGCAAAAGACCCTGAGCTTGTAAAGGATTCTGTGCGTGACTGGTCGGCGACTTCCGGCGCGATGACCATGCTCCAGCCAGCCACCCAGGCCGCTGATGGTCCTGCCGCGGCGATGAGACGGCGCGCTGTTGGCGAGGATGGCACGCCACCGTGGCGCACACGCACCCAAGGGCTCTGCACTGTTATGCGGTCGTGTCGGCCGGGGGGATGTCGCGCTCCACCTCGACGAAGACGCGCCGTAGTCTGACGGCGGGGACGTCGGGAGCAATCTGGGTCCGCTCGGCGGAGCGAAAGGTCGGCGCTGCCATCGCCAGTAAGGACCCATCGCTACCCAGGATCGCCACCGTCCCGCCCACCTCAAATGTCCCGACCAGGCGCGAGATCTCTTGGAGCATCGGCGGCCTGCCATACACCAGGGCTTGGGCCGCCGGTGGCGTGACGACGAGGGCAGGAAAGGCGCGCACGACACTGGCGAGCGACAGAAGGTGGTGGCGCCACCCCCCTTGACGTACCGCGGCCTCGAAAGCCGGCAGCGTCAGCGCCGCCGCCAGGGTAAAGGGACCGATGGCCGTGCGGACCAGGTCGGCCACGTGGGCACCACAGCCAAGCCGCTGTCCAATGTCATCCGCCAGCACACGGATGTAGGTGCCAGCGGAACACTCGACTTCCAGGCTTAAGGTGTCAGGCGTCAACGCCAGCAGTATGATGCGGAAGATCTGCACCGGCCGCGGTTGCCGGTTCACCTCGATGCCCTGACGCGCCAGGGTATACAAACGCTGCCCCTGCCACTTCACCGCCGAATGCATGGGCGGGATCTGCTCGATAGTCCCCGCAAAACTGGCGAGCACCGCTCGCGCCTGTGCCGCGCTGACGCCGTTGACGGCTCTGATGTCGATGGTTTTGCCGGCGCTATCGTGCGTATCGGTGCGTACGCCCAGCTTGAGCCGCGCCCGATAGGTTTTGCGGCATTCATGCAGGAATGGGGTGAGCTTCGTGCCTTTCCCCAGGCCGAGCAGCAGGACTCCGGTGGCTTGCGGATCGAGGGTGCCCGCATGACCCACGCGGGCCACACCTGTCAGACGCCGCACCCGCGCCACGACATCATGGGAGGTGAGACCGAGAGGTTTGTCGAGGTTCAGCAACCCCTCAGCGCCAGCGGCAGGTCTATTCGGCATGGATCTGACGCAGCAGCTGCGCAATTTTCGCCCCCTGGGCTAACGACTCGTCGACCAGGAAGGTCAGCTCTGGGGTATAGCGGAGCCGCAGGACTCGTCCCAGGTGCCGTCGGATATAGCCGGTGGCACTGGATAACCCTTGCAGGGTGCGCCTTTGATCCTCCCCAGAGCCCAGAATGCTGGCGAAAATCTTGACGTAGCGCAGATCGTCGGACATTTCCACCCGTGTCAAGGTCACAAACCCGATGCGGGGATCTTTAATCTCACGCGCCACGAGGTCGGAGACCTCGGCCAGGATTAACTCCCCAAGCCGGTCGGAGCGTTTGTACGGTTGCATCACGCTTACCAGAGCTCAATGTGATAGTCAATAATCTCCGCCACATACAGATGATCAATGAACTCGACCACCTTGCTCAGGGTACTATGCACGTAGCTGGAGTCATTGCTCACCAAGGCGATACCGAGCCCAGCACGCTGCAGCTTGTCAAGGTCCTCCACCTCGGCGATGGAGACGTTGAACGTATTCTTGACCCGGTCCTTGATCTTGCGCACCACACTCCGTTTGCCCTTGAGGCTATCGATGCCTGGAATACGCAGGTCGATGGTACATACCCCGACGATCATGGGCCTAACTTTGCACGGCCAGCTTCTTGGCCACTTGTTCACGCACAAACGGTTCGATCACATCGCCACGCTTGACATCGGCGTAGCGATCGAGGGAGATGCCACATTCGTAGCCGCTGTGGACCTCGTGCACGTCTTCTTTAAAGCGCCGTAGGGAGGCGATACGCCCCTGGTAGACCACCACATTATCGCGCAACAAACGACAGTCGGCGTTACGGGTGATGGTGCCATCGGTGACGTAGCAACCGGCGATCATCCCGACCCGCGGGATGTTAAACGTCTCGCGCACTTCGGCACGGCCCGTGATATGTTCGGCCACCTCTGGCTCCAAGAGTCCTTCCAGGGCGGCTCTGACATCGGCGATCAAGTCATAGATGATGGTGTACAGACGGACATCGACGCCTTCACGTTCGGCCAATTCGCGGGCCTTCGGCGTCGGCCGTACGTTAAAGCCAATGATGATGGCGTTGGAGGCTGACCCGAGCATGACGTCGCTCTCGGTGATGCCGCCCACCGCCCCCTGGATGACGCGCAGCCGTACTTCACTGGTCCCGAGCTTCTCCAGCGTGTCACGCACCGCCTGCCCCGAGCCATGCACATCGGCCTTGATGAGGACATTGAGCTCTTTGACCTCGCCTTCCTTGATCTGCCGATACAGGTCCTCCAGGGTGACGCGCGCGGTGCGTTGGATGTGCTCTTCGCGCTGACGTTGCTGGCGTAGGGTGGCAATCTGCCGGGCCTTTTTCTCATCAGCGGTGGTCTGGAACAGGTCTCCCGCTTGCGGCACACCCGACAGGCCGACGACCTCCACGGGCGTTGCCGGCCCGGCGGCCTGGAGCTTCTCGCCATGGTCGTTGAGGAGCGCCCGAATGCGGCCGTAATGCCAACCGACGACAAAGGCATCACCCACCCGCACCGTCCCCTTCTGCACCAGGACGGTGGCCACTGGTCCGCGGGTTTTATCCAACTCGGCCTCAATGACCACTCCCTGGCCACGGCGTACGGGGTTCGCCTGCAGTTCGAGGATCTCCGCCTGCAAGAGGATCATCTCGAGCAACGCGTCGATGTTCAGCTTGCGCTTCGCCGACACCTCGACGTAAATGGTCTCCCCCCCCCACTGCTCGGGAACTAATCCCTGGTCCGATAACTGCTGCTTGACACGATCCGGGTTGGCGTTCGGCAGATCGATCTTGTTCACCGCCACGACAATCGGCACGTTGGCTGCCTTGGCGTGGGCGATGGCTTCCAACGTCTGCGGCATGACCCCGTCATCGGCGGCGACGACCAGCACCACGATGTCGGTCACCTGGGCCCCCCGGGCGCGCATGGCCGTGAACGCTTCATGACCGGGGGTATCCAGGAAGACCACCTTACCGCGCGAGGTATTGACCTCGTAGGCGCCGATGTGTTGGGTGATACCGCCCGCTTCACTCTGGGTCACATTCGTCACCCGTATGGCATCCAGGAGAGACGTCTTGCCATGGTCGACATGCCCCATGACCGTGACCACCGGGGCGCGCCGCACCAGATGCTCCGCGCCATCCTCCGCCTCGCCGAGGCCATCCCCAGCGTCGGCGGCCACGGCCTCGACACGGTACCCAAAGGCCTGCGCCAGGGCGGCGGCTTTGTCGACATCGATCACGGCATTGATCGCCGCCATCACGCCCATCCTCATCAAGACCTTGATGACGTCGGCCGGCCGGGCGTCCATTTTCTCGGCGAGTTCTTTGACCGTGATGACCTCACCCAACCGCAGGTGCTTGTCGGCAGGGGGTTTCACCGCCGGGGCTGGTTCCAGAGGTGGGGTGACCTTGGGCTGGATGCTGTCGGCCGGAGGAGTCGGTTCGACGGGCACTGCAGGCACCACCAGAGGCGTCGATGGGGCTATGACCATCTCAGCGACGGCTGTAGGTCCGGCGCTCACGGTGGCGTCTGTGGGTGCGTCGCTGACCACAGCCGAGGCCAGCGCCTCGTTGGCGGCGGCCGGAGCGGCTTTCAGCAGCGACAACACCAGCTCCGCGGTCTCCTCGTCGATGCTGCTCATGTGGCTTTTCACATCGATGCCTTGTTTCGTGAGCTCGTGGACCAAATCCTTACTCGAGATCCCCAGCTTGCGTGCTAGTTCATAGACCCTGACCCCCATGCTGCCACCTCCTTACCGTGCCATCAACCGACCCATCCCATCGAGATAGCTCATCAGGCGTTCGGAGAGGCGGGCATCCTGGATCCCGATGGCGCTACTCTCATCCCGTCCCACGAGTTCACCCAACCGAGCCTTGGTCAGGAATGGGCGGTGGGGAATCTGACGACTGGTACAGCGCTGCTGATACTCTCGCAACCGTTCTGGTGCCGTATCCTCGGCCACGAGGAGGAGGGCCACCGGCTCATGCCGTATGGCGCGCATGACCTGCGTGTACCCCGAGACCGCGTGACCGGCCTTGCGAGCCATGTGAATACTGCCGATCAGCCGCTCTTCCAGGGCGCTCGCCATCGCACGTACGAGCTCATCGACAGGACTGGGGGTCACCTCGTGTCGCAACGCCTCCCGCAAACGCGCCCCTTTGACGGCTCTTTCCACACACGACCGTTGTGGACAGACATACGCCCCCCGCCCGGGCAATTTGCCCTGTCGGTCCACCATGAGTTGGCTGTTCACCCCGCAGACCAGGCGGATCAATTGGCTCTTGGGGCGCATCTGGCGGCAGCCCACACACGTGCGCTCGGGCAGCCGTTTGTGCCGTGATATCGCCCTCCTACTCTGGCCCGTCTGCCTCTTAGCGTGCGGGTGCATCAACGTCATCACCTGCTGTTACGTCGTCCAGACGATCGCGCCGCTGCGCGCTGCCATTCCCCTCTGCGCTGCCAGACTGGTCGGCCTCGACGCTCACCGTCTCCGGGTTGACCGGCGTCGCCGCGGCAATGGCCGGTCCCGCATCCGTCATCTGTCCTTCTGAGACCGGCGCGGCGCCCAAACCTGCCAGCGCCCCCTCGGCGGTGGTGCGCAATCCCTGCTCGTACTCCGAGCGACTCTTAATGTCTAAGCGCCACTTGGTCAATTTCGCCGCCAGGCGCACATTCTGACCCTTCTTGCCGATCGCCAGGGACAATTGATCGTCCTCGACGATCACCTCCATGGCACGCCCATCCGCATTCATATTGATCTTATAGATCTTGGCCGGACTGAGGGCATTGGCCACAAACGTGGAGGCATCCTCCGCCCACTGCACGATATCGATTTTTTCGCCGCGCAGCTCTTGCACCACGGATTGCACGCGGACGCCGCGCATGCCGACACAGGCACCGATGGGATCGACCGCCCGATCGCGCGAATACACGGCAATTTTGGCTCGCCCATTGGGCTCACGGACCGCGCCCTTGATTTCGATAATGCCTTCGTAAATCTCTGGGACTTCCATTTCGAAGAGCCGTTCCACCAGACCCGGATGCGTACGCGAGACAATGATCTGCGGGCCGCTCGTACTTTTGCGCACTTCGAGAATATAGGCCCGGACCCGTTCGCCGCGTTGAAACGTCTCGCGCTGGGACTGCTCTTTACGCGGCAGGAGGGTTTCGGTTTTGCCGAGGTCGAGGATGATATCCCCCCTCTCGAAGCGCTGCACGACGCCGTTCACCAGTTCCCCTTCGCGTCCTTTGTATTCCTGATAGACAATGTCCCGTTCGGCCTCGCGGACCTTCTGAATAATCACCTGCTTGGCCGTCTGCGCCGCGATACGCCCAAATCCCTCCACCTCAAGCGGGAAGTGCACCAGGTCCCCTTCTTTGGCCTCCAGGTCGAAGGCCCTGGCCTGATCGAGCCCAATTTCGGTTTTCGGATCTGTGAGCTGCACGACGACGGTCTTGGCGACCGTCAGCTCGAGGGTGCCGGTTTGCGGGTTAAAGTGCGCTTGCAGGGTCTCAACCGGGCCATATCGGCGCTTCGCCGCCGACAGCACGGCGGCTTCCACTCCCGCCAGCAAGATAGCTTTCTCGATCCCCTTCTCCCGGGAGATTTGCTCAATGATGCGAAGAATCTCTTGATTCACCACGGTCTCTCCAGGTGATCAGAACTCGACCTCGAGTCTGGCCTGTTTGATGTGCGCAAACGGAATGGTGAGGCGACCGGCACGCTTGACATCCACCACGATCGTCTCCCCATCGACCTCCTGCACACGACCGACGACCGTCGACCGCCCGTCGATGGGCATGGTGGTCGTCAGACGCACCAGCTGTCCGCGGCAGCGTGCATAGTCTGCCAATGTCCGCAGCGGCCGATCAAGGCCGGGCGACGACACTTCAAGAGTATACGCGTGGTCGATCAAGCGCTCGACCTCAAGACAGGCGCCCACCTGATAGCTGACATGGGCGCAGTCGTCGAGGGTGACCCCACCTTCCTTATCGAGAAAGAGGGTCAGCACCCAGCGGCGGCCTCGCCGACTCCACTGCAGGTCCACGAGGGTCATTCTCTCCGCCTGCAGCAGAGGCTCAATGACCTCTCGCAGAGCTGAGACCATTGCCTCGCGCTCCATCGCTGCTGTTCTCCCGGCCTGTCTGTGGTGTGGGTGCGAGCCATCGCACCGAAAAAAAAATGGGCGCATCGCCCATTTTTCGCCTCTAGGTCACGACTATTGTGCATGCAGGGAGAGGCAACCCAGGACTGTGAGCCCATGACCACCGCCCCAGTCCATGCGGATAGACCATAGCATACTGGTCTGGGAACGTCAAGACGCAAACAGCCCAGGAATGGCGTCTTCTCCTGTCGCCACAATCTCGCGCAGACGCGGCACGACATCTTCCACGCGCAGCTTCGCCACCCGTCGTGTACGCCGGACGGTCAGCTCGACCTGGCCTGCCGCCAAGGTTCGGCCAATGGTCACACGCAGCGGCAGTCCGATCAGATCGGCATCTTTGAACTTGATCCCTGGTCGTTCATCGCGGTCGTCGAGCAAGACCTCAACGCCGGTGGCCTCGAGCGCATCGTGGATGGTTTGGGCCACTTCCCAACTATGGCTGTCGTGCACGTTGACGGGGAGGACCATGACGTGCAGCGGCGCGATCGGCAGCGGCCAGACGATACCATCGGCGTCGTGGTGCTGCTCGATGGCGGATGCTGCCGTGCGGCCCACACCGATGCCGTAGCAGCCCATGACGATCGGGCGCTCAGTGCCATCGCTGTCGAGATAGGTCGCCCCCATGGACTCACTGTACTTGGTCCCCAATTTGAACACATGGCCCACTTCGATCCCACGCACGAGGCGCAACGGCTTCCCACACCGGGGGCATGGATCTTCTGCACTGACCATACGCACGTCCAGGTATTGATCGACGGCAAAATCGCGCCCCGGATGGACGTTGACCAAATGGGCCTCCGGCGTATTGGCCCCGACGATGACCGGCCCCATGCCGCGTACTTCGTGATCGGCCAGGATGGTCACGCCGGTCAGGCCCACGGGTCCGGAAAAACCCTCCGGCCCACCCGTCACCCGCTCGACGGTGGCGCGGTCGGCCAACCGCAGCGCGCCAGCGCGCAAGATTTTGGCGAGCTTCGCCTCGTTCACCTGCCGATCACCCCTGACCAGCACGGCCACCACGCCTTCGTCCACCTGATAGATGAGGGTTTTGACCAGCGCCTGCGGCGCCACCCCCAGGTAGGCTGCCACCTGTTCAACCGTCGTCTGCCCAGGGGTGGCAACCTGTTCCAGGGCCCTCAGCGCGCCGTGCGTCGGGGCGGCAACCGCCGCGGCGATCTCGGCGCGCTCGACGTTGGCGGCATATTGACAGGCATCGCACACCGCGATCGCATCTTCTCCCGTCTCTGCCAACACCATGAATTCTTGGGAGTAGCTGCCGCCAATGGCCCCAGACTCCGCCTCCACCGGCGTAAATTGCAGGCCACAGCGCGAGAAGATGGCGCAGTAGGCGTCATACATGCGCCGGTAGCTCGCCTCTGCCCCGGCATCATCGCGGTCGAAGCTATAGGCATCCTTCATGATGAACTCACGGCCGCGCATCAAGCCAAAGCGCGGGCGGATCTCATCGCGGAATTTGCTTTGGATCTGGTACAGATTGAGCGGCAGCTGGCGATACGAGCGAATGTCGCGGCGCACCAGATCGGTGATGACCTCCTCGTGGGTGGGGCCCAGACAGAAGTCACGCTCGTGGCGGTCCTTGAGCCGCATCATCTCCTTGCCCATCAGGGACCAACGGCCGCTTTCGTGCCATAACTCCGACGGCTGCAAGGCCGGCAGCAACACCTCCTGCCCACCCGCCCGGTTCATCTCCTCCCGGATGATCTGCGACACTTTCTGCATGACGCGGTGGCCCAGCGGCAGATACGAGTAGACGCCGGCCGCCACGCGGCGGATGAGTCCCGCCCGCAGCATCAGTTGATGGCTCACCACTTCAGCCTCCGCCGGCGCATCTTTGAGGGTGGGCAAGAAGAGCTGGGATCGTTTCATAGGCGGCCCCTCGCGACTGATTAGTTGGCAAAGATGCGCAGCAGGTCGTTATAGAAGGCCGTGAGCATGAGGGCCATGAGGAGGAACAGACCAACTTGCGTGGCAATTTCCTGCTTGCGCGGGCTGATCGGCTGGCCCAAGACACCTTCCATGGCAAAGAACAGCAAATGGCCGCCGTCGAGAATGGGAATCGGGAAGAGATTGAGGATCCCCAAACTGATACTCAACACCCCCATTAATGAGACCAGTGGGAGGATGCCGACCTTGGCTTGTTGGCCCGCCATCTGGAAAATACCGACCGGTCCAGCCAGGTGCTTCGGCGAGATCTTGCCTTGTACCATTTTTACCAGTGACACCACGGTCAAGGCGCTCAATTCCCAGGTCTTTTCGACCCCTTTCCACAGCGCCACGTGGGGTGCATACTGCACCACCGTCACGTCCACATGCGGCGCCACCCCGATCAGCCCGACCTCCACCTCCTCCAGGTCTTTGAGCACCGTGCCGGCGCGCGGTGTCACGGTCACGTCAAATTCCTGGGTGCCACGCTGTACACGCAGGAGAACCGGCGTGTTGGCATGGGCATGGATGGTCTGCACCAGGTCTGCCCACTGCACCACCGGGTTCCCCTCAATGGCCAGAATGCGATCGCCCGGCTGCAACCCAGCTTGCATAGCGGGTGAGTCGGCCACGACGTCGCCGATCTCCGGCACCTCGGAGACCTTGGGCGTTGGGATACCGACCCAATGCACCCCAGCAAAAATGACGATCGCCAGCGCGAAATTGGCCAGCGGCCCGGCCGCCACCACCGCCATGCGGTGGCTGATGGGCTTATTCAAGAAGGCGCGGGGGTGATCGCCATCGGGGCCGCGCGGGTCATCCCCCAACAGTTTGACGTACCCACCCAGGGGGATCACTGACAGCATATACTCCGTCTCGCCCCGACGAAATCCGGCGATCTTGGGCCCGAAACCGATGGAGAACCGTTCAACCCCGATCCCCAAACCTTTCGCCACCAGGAAATGTCCCAGCTCATGAATCAGAATCAGGAGACAGAAGGCCCCTGCGACTTTGAGAATGATCTCCACCATATGCAAACTTTCCACGCTTGCCTCCCACCGAGTTATCGTGGCACGGGGAGTATGGGTGAGGTAATCACCTCTACCCCCGCCGGAACCTGAAATTGAAACAACGCCGGGTCGATGGCGCGCCTCGTATCGATGTCCGAAAACCACATCGTGGTGAGGTTTCCCAACGCGTCGCGCAAGGTCACACGCACCACCAAATACGCGCTGGGATCGATCCCGAGTTGCACTCCTGTATAATGCGTCCCTTCTTTAGGCATTAATTCTAGCTGAAGCAACCCGTCTTCGCCAGGCACTTGTGCAGGCGGTCCCGTCACGGTAAAGAGCTCCGTCAACCGCCCTTCCCCCGCCAAGAACAGGGCCGGCGTACGGCTCCCCAGTGTCGCCTGCACGCGCTCGCGGATGACCTGTCGATCCTCAGGAACGTAGATCCAGAGCGTGTCCCCATCGGCGATAATGGTTTGCCGCTCGGGCGTGGTATAATCCCAACGCATCTTCCCCGGCTTCAGGATCCACACCTGCCCGGCGCCAGCCTGTACCTGATCGAAGCCGTGCAGGCGTGTTTCCTGGCGAAAACGCGCCTGCAGATGCGCGGTGCGCTCATACTGCGCCTGCACGCGGGCCACCAACTCGTCGAGCCCCAGCCCCTGGCTTGGGCTCCCTGCAGGGGTCAGCCCCGGCACCAGCAGCCACAGTGACAGCAGGCAGACCACGAGCTTCCCGGCTGGCGGCTCTCGCATCCTAGGCCTCACCGGTCAACGCCAGGAGGAATTTGACCAGCGCCAGGTTTTCGGTGTGCCCGGTCCAATACGCCGTGATTTTCCCTTGCACAAATCGTCCCGTTAAGTACAAATCTCCCAGGAGGTCGAGGACCTTATGGCGGGCGAACTCATCGGGAAAACGCAACTCGGTGTTAATGACGCGTGAGTCATCGACCAGGATGACATTGGTCAGCCGACCGCCGTTGGCCATACCTAGGGCATGCAGGTGTTCGATCTCCTTCACAAAGCCAAACGTGCGCGCCGGGGCAATGACCTGTTTGAAATGCTCTGGCCCTTGATGGGTAAAGGTATACTCTTGTCGCCCGATCGGCGACGGGTACTCGAGGTGGTAATGCAGCGTCAGTTGCGGCGCCGGCTCAATGACAAAATGCTTCTGGCCAGGCTCTTCACGCCCCCACACATGACGGGTGCGGATCTGCAGGAGGGGGGCTGCGGCCGCCTGCTCCTCCACCTCGGCCTCTTCGATCAACTGGCAGAAGTCCCGGGCTGACCCATCCATAAACGGCACTTCACCACCGATCTTCACCAGCACGTTGGTGATGCCGTACATATGCAGCGCCGCCATGATATGCTCGACCGTGCGCGCCGTGACCAGACCGCGCCGCAAGGTGGTCGCATAGCCGGTCGACTCGACAAAGGCCGCTTCGGCCGGGACGGTTTATCCCGTGGCGATGTCGCCGAACATGACGCCTGAATTGGGCGGCATCGGCGCCAGAATCATGCCTGTCTTGACGCCAGATTGGAGCCCCTGGCCATAGATCACGACGCTGCGCTTCAGGGTGCGTTGGGGCAACTCTGGACGAGCCATGCCCTCCTCCTGCCCAATGCCCAGAACGCTGAGGCGGCGCTGCAAGCCGCGCTCGTTCATCTGCAGGGCATGCGCCACGTGTGCCGCATTCCCGTGATACTTGTGCAGCTGTTCCACGAGATACTGGCGCTCCCAGGCCCGTCGCGCCTCTTTCAATGAGGCATACTCCCGGCGTGCGGCGGGTCGGCCCGGACTGCCGAGTGGGCTGGCGAGATGAGGCGGTAGATTCTCGACGCCGATGAGTGGCTCCACCGCGGCTTGCACAACCTCCACCCCATGCTGTTCGCGCCTCTTCCAGACATGGTCGAAGGCGGCATGCACCGAGCTTAAGACACTATCCAGCGACAGCGGTTTTTCCAGATAATCGAAAGCCCCCAGCTTCGTGGCCTTGACCGCCGTTTCAATATTGCCATGTCCCGACATGACGATGACGTACAAACTGGGTTGCAGCGCCTTCAGGCGTTGCAGCGTCTGAATCCCATCCATGCCTGGCATCCAGATATCAAGCAGGACCAGTTCGAAGTGCTTCTCCTGGATGAGCGTCAGCGCCTCTTCTCCATCTCTGGCATCGATCACCTGGAAGCCCTCGTCCCCCAGAATGCCCTCGAGCGCGCGCAGGATACTGGGCTCGTCATCGACGATGAGAATGTTGCCGTGAGCCATGCCTATCCTTTCCTCGCCAAATCCTGCACCAGCGGCTGAGCGCTGGCACCCGTGGACAATCGTCACGCGATGGGAAGCTCGATGGCAAAGATGCTGCCATGTGGGAGGTTATCGCGGACGGAGATACGCCCGTTGTGATCCGCCACAATGCGATGCACAATCGCCAGCCCCAAGCCTGATCCCCCTTTCTTGGTCGTAAAATACGGCAAAAAGAGCTTGTCCCGACGTTGGGGGGGAATGCCCATGCCGGTATCACGGACGTCGATGCAGAGGCGCTCACGACGGGCATCGAGACTGGCGACGATCTCCACTTGGCCCTTGCCATTCATCGCGTCGATGGCATTCTCGACCAGGTTAATGAGGGCGCGTTTCATCTGCTCGCCGTCCAGATTGAGCTTGGTGATAGCTGGATCACAGCACAACGTCACCTCCACATCGCGGTGCGCCCCACGGTACAGGTGGAGGATCTCCTCCAGCAGCTGGTGCAGATCCGTCGGGGTGGGATTGGACTCCGGCATGCGGGCAAATGTGGAGAATTCATCGAGCAACCCTTTCAGTCCTTCAACCTGTGTGATAATGGTGTTCGTGCAGTCGTCGAACACCTCAGCGAAGTCTTGTGATTGCTCGCGGTATTTGCGTCGCAGGCGTTGTGCCGACAGCTGGATAGGGGTGAGAGGATTCTTGATCTCATGCGCGATCCCCTGGGCCACATCGCGCCAGGCCGCCAACTTCTGGACGCGCAGCAACTCGGTCAGATCCTCAAACACCAAGACCATACCCAAGTAACGGCCATCGCTATCCCGCAGCAGAGAAATATTCACCAGGAGGGTCAGCACGCGACCATCGACAAAGAGCTGCACTTGGTCGGCAATGCTTTCGCGCCGGCTGCTGGCCATACGCTTGATGAGGCCGCGAATGGAGTCGAGATGAGTGGCGCTGAACACATGCCGATACGTGCGCCCACGTGTGCGGTTGGCATCGATGCCGAGCATTGCCTCGGCGGAACGATTGATCGTCGTCACGTGCCCGTGTTTGTCGAGTGACACCACTCCGGCCGCGACGTTCTCCAGCACGGTTTCCATATAACTGCGCCGGGCCTCCAGCTCTTGGTTGTTCGCCTGCAACTCCTCGTTGGCTTTTTCGAGCGCCATTTTGCCGGCACGCAAGTCCTCGGTCATCTGGTTAAACGACCGCACCAACCAGCCAATTTCATCGTCGCTGGTGACCGTGACGCGGAAGTCGAGGTTGCCATCAGCCACCTCTCTGGTCCCCTCAACCAGCCGTTGAATCGGCACGGTGATCCCCTTGGCCAAGTAGAGGCCAAACCAGATGGCGGAAAAAATCACCAATAACGCCACCATCAAGAGGGTGATGATGTAGCTCGTCTTGATGGGCGCCTTAAGGATCTTCATCTGCTTATACTGCTCGAACGCCTGGGTGATGTCATCCATCTTGGCCACCAGGTTTTCAGGGACATAGTACGTCAGCACCAGCCAGGCCAGGGGGATGCGATCGCTCGTGGCATAGACAGGCACCAGGCCGACAATCATGTCGCCCTTGCCGACGGCATGGATCTCGGTACTGGCCTCGCTCGGCAGCTTGCGACGCAGATCGGCGGCCGTGATGAGACGGCGATCCCCGGGAGGGCCGCCGCTGGCTCTGCCGAGCTCCTGGAGGTCCGGACCAAACACTTGCAGGCCCTGCAGTTGGTACTCCCGACGCTTCTCCTCCAGGAATTTGACCAGCGCGGCGCTACGGTCGCGCTGGAACAGGTCCCTGTCGAGGAGCGCCAGCCGCAGCTGCTCGCCGAAGTGGAGCGCATCTTGCTCGCGCAGGCGGTAGTAATGGCGTGCCACCTCGAGCGCTTCTTCGAGGGAATGGTCGACGCTGTCCTGAAACCAGTTATTGATGCTCTTGGTGATCAAGCCGCTGGCCACCAAGACCAGCAAGATGCAGGGGGTCAAGGACAAGCCCAGGAACGCCGTCACGAGCTTGGTCCGAAACCGTGAGCCGATGATATTGCCGCGCCGTTCGTAGTACAATTTCACGAGATTGCGCAGCACCAGCAGCACCAGCGTCAGCAGCAGGATGATGTTGAGGTTGACCACGGCGAAAATCGTGATGTTATTGGCCAAAGGCAGCGCTCGCTGCACGCCTTGCACATAGAGCTCAGCCCCTGTGAGGCCAGTGAAGAGACAGGCGACACCGACGAAAATCCAAAAATTCCGCACCCGACGGCGCCGTTGCTCCTCGGGCGAGGAGGATACTTCAGGGAGGTGGTTCGGGGCGTTTGCCTGGTGCATCGTTTTGTCCCTCGCATATGCCGGCGGCGAGCCTGCAGATCTGCACAGCCATGGTCACGGTAACCCGGAACCCAAGCCCACCTCTCCGCCAAGCGGAGGCACCTGCAGGCCATGGATCGTCTAGCGTTGTGGGGGGGGCGTGCGCATCGTGAAGGGGCTCGAGACGGTCCAGGAGGTCCCCGTATCCCATAGGCTGGCAAGAAAAGGAATGTGGCTGAGTGGAAAAGGAGACTTCACCGCCTTCAGATCAGCCATGGCCTTGACATAGTACTCTTCGCCCGGTTGTAGGAGATGAAAAGGGATGAGCGGTTGACCTTCGATCTCGCTCATCCATCGTACCATGGTGGGCTGGTGTTTGGTCACTTTGATACTCGAGAAGAGGCCATTGACCTCACTGACCCGATACTGTTTTTTCAGCGTATCATATTTGACGATGTGCTTGATGGTCTTGGAGAGAACCTCCTCGTCGAACCACAAGCCGCGGTTGCGGTACAGACGCATGTGGTAGGTGATCGTCATGGGGATACCGCTATCGATCGCCTCTAAGAGATCCTCAGGAAATCCTCCCTGCAGGCTGGAGTAGAGGAGCACCTCCTGGTCCGTCCGGGTAATCATCAGCTCGTGGAGGGAGGGTCGTTGTGGCTGTCCCCAGGCAGAGGACACCAACATCCCAAAGATGGGAAGAAAAACGCTAGCACAGCGTCGGAGGAGGAATCGGCTCATCGTGACTCCGCGATCCCAAACCTCAGTCCACATCGGTCTGGGGCAGGTTCTGCCACGTCCTTGGTATCCTTCGCTTGGCGGCGTTTCACCCCTCAGGGGAAACTACGTTGCCCAACATCCTGGTCTCACACTGCCGCTGTCGACCCCCTCCTTCGTATACAGCTGTGCTTCGTGCGAGGTGTGCCAGATCGCTTTATTGGCGTGTAACATACAAAAAGCCCAAAGTCAAATCAAGTGGTTTTTCGTCCGGCGGCACGCTCGGCAAAGTACGTGACCGTTCGGCGCAACCCCTCCTCCAGAGAGACCGTGGGGGTCCATGGCGTGACCGCCTGCAGCTTGCCGGCGTCGAGCACGCTGCGCCGCTGTTCTCCAGCCTTCGCCGGGCCATGATGTGGGGCTAGTGTGGCGCTTGCATGCTTGGCGAGATAGGCGTACAGGGTATTGACAGAGGTCTCAATCCCCGAGCCGACATTGTAGATGCCCCGCAGGTCGGTGGTCACCGCCAGCACGTTGGCCCGGACGACATCGTCGACGTAAATGAAATCCCGCGTCTGTTCGCCGTCGCCGTTGATCACCGCCGGTTCGCGGCGCAGGAGGCGTTCGCTGAAGATCGCCACCACTCCGGCTTCGCCGTGGGGATCCTGGCGCGGTCCATAGACATTGGCATAGCGCAACGCCGTATAAGGCAAATCGTAGACGGCCTCGTAGAAGGCGAGATACTTCTCCACCGCCAGTTTAGCCACGCCGTAGGGGCTCATCGGGCACGTTTGGTGCGTTTCATCGGCGGGAAACATGAGCTGCTCACCATAGATCGCGCCGCCAGTGGAGGCGAAGACAAACTTCTTGACGCCGGTGGCGACGGCAGCCTGCAAGAGGTTCAGCGATCCGAGGATGTTCACCCGGGCGTCGAAGACTGGATCATCAACCGAGCGTCGGACATTCATCTGCGCGGCATGATGATCGACGCAATCGAACCGCTCACGCACAAGGAACTCCTGGATGGCCTCCCCGCCAATGTCGGCCTGATGCAAGCGCGCGCGTGGGTTGACTGACTCGTGTTTCCCCGTCGACAGGTCGTCCAGCACCACCACATCGATCCCACGCTCGATGAGGCGATCGGTAATATGCGAGCCGATGAACCCCGCTCCCCCTGTCACCAGCACCTTCATACAGTTCTCCTTCCTTGGTCTGTAGAGGACTGCGCCAAGAGACCGCACGGCGCCCACGCATGGCGTTACTCAGGGCTCAAGGCGCGGCCCCCGTCTGCCGGCTCCTCAGCCCGGAGCACTTCCTGCCATTGATGCAACATCGTCAGGGCTTCCAGGGGTGTCATGCGCGCCGTGTCTATGGCCCGCAGCTGCTCGAGCAGGGGATGACGTGACTCCCCAAACAGCGCCAACTGCCCGGCCTGGTCCGGCGGCGTGAGCCGCACGCCTCGACGTTTGCGACGACCCGGGGTAACCCCATGGGTGGTGAATTGCTCAAGCACCAGCAGAGCCCGCTCGACGACAGCTTTGGGCAGCCCTGCCAGACGTGCCACCTGGATGCCATAGCTGCGGTTCATGCTCCCCGGTAGGACGACACGCAGGAAGGCGATGCCCTCGGGCGTCTCACGCACTGCAACATGATAGTTCTTCACCCCAGCATGCAGCAACTCCAACTCGTCCAGCTCGTGATAGTGGGTGGCGCACAACGTGCGCGCCCGGATGACCGCGGTGATGTATTCAATGACCGCCCAGGCAATGCTCAG